>BFBZ01000387.1_pt1 | contig 45979 bp, 43 predicted proteins | sample 1888401 | NCBI WGS metagenome assembly BFBZ01 (sample SAMD00112614, study PRJDB3348) | symbiont metagenome | host: Chara braunii | reverse complement strand
GGAGGGCGGCGGCCGCCGCCTCCGGGGCGCAGCGCGGCGCGCACAGCACCCCCTCCGCGGTGCGGGCCACCGGCTGCAGGGCGGCGAGCATCGGCCAGGCGGCGGCGAGCTCACCGGCGGGGATCCGGACGTGGAGGCCGGGGGGCAGCACCGCCCCGCTAGCCTGCGTCGCCGTGGCCGTCACCGCCCCCACCGAGCTCGCCGCCCGCGCGGGCGCCGCCCAGCCGGCGGTCGCGGCGATGGACCTCGACGCCCGGCTGCGGGCGGCGGCCCGGTCACGGGCGGCCCTCGCCGACGCCGGGCCGGCGATCGTCGACGCGGCGGTGGCGGAGGCCGGCCAGCCGCGGCGGTTCGCGGAGCGGGAGCTGCGCTCCGCCCTCGGCCTCCTCGACGCCCTCCCGGCGCTGGCGGAGGCGATCCGCCCCCAGCGGGTGCCGGCCGTGTCGGGCACGACGACGCTGGAGTGGGCGCCGTACGGGGTGGTGCTCGGCTGGCACGCCGCGAACTCGCCGGTGTGGGTGCCGACCCTCGTCGCCGCCTCCGCCCTCGCCGCCGGCAACGCGGTGCTCGCCCGCCCCTCCAGCCGCACCCGCACCACCACCGGCCTCGTCCTCGAGGCGATCGCCTCCGCCTGGCCGGCGGACGCGGTGACGGTGGTCGACCTCCCCGGCCCGGCGGCGGAGCCGCTGGTGTGGGACCCCGGCGTCCACGCCGTCGTCGCCCACGCCTCCACCCGCACCTGCAAACGCCAGCTCGCCGGCCTCGGCGCCGCCTACGCGCAGGGCGCGCGGCTGCGGCCCTACATCGCGGAGGGCTCCGGCAACGACGCGATGGTCGTCCTCGCCGGCGCCGACCTCGCCGCCGCCGCCGCGGCCGCCGCCCTCGGCGGCTTCGCCAACGGCGGTCAGCTGTGCATGGCGGCGAAGCGGATCGTGGTGGAGCGGGCCGCCTGGGACGGCTTCCGGCCCCGCCTCGCCGCCGCCGTCGCCGCCCTCCGCCTCGGGGATCCCGACGACCCCGCCACCGACGTCGCCCCCCTGCCGGAGGGCCGCGCCCGCGGGGAGGCCCGCGACGCGATGGCCCAGGCCCTCGCCGCCGGCGCCGAGGTGCTGGTGGGGGAGGGTGAGCGGGGCCCGTTCTTCACCCCCACCGTCCTGCGGCTGCCCCGCGAGGCCCTGCCGGGGCTGGACCTGTGGCGCCAGGAGAGCTTCGCCCCCCTCCGGGGCCTGGTCGTCGCCGACGATCCCGGCGACGCCGCCGCCCTCGCGAACGACACCCCCTTCGCCCTGGGGGTGGCGGTGTTCGGCCCCGGGGAGGGGATCGTGCCGCGGCTGCGGGCGGCGCGGGTGCTGGTGGACGAGGGGCCGCTGTACCAGGACCCCCACTTCGTGGTCGGCGGCGTCGGCGACAGCGGCCTGGCGGGGGCGCGGCCGAAGATCGAGCAGTTGGTCTGGGCCCGCCGGGTCCACCGCGCGGAGGGCCGCTAGGCCAGGACGCGCATCACGCGAGAACGCGCAGGTGCTGCCAGTGGACGAAGGCCTCCAGGCCCGGCCGCCCCAGCTCCGCCCCCACCCCCGACCCGCGCCAGCCGGCGTAGGGCGCGTACGGCAGCACCACCCGCCAGCCGTTGATCACCACCGTCCCTGACTGGAGCTGCTGGGCGGCCTCGAGGGCACCCCGCAGGTCCCGGCCGCAGACGTAGTTCACCAGCCCGTAGTCGGGGCGGTTCGCCTCCGCGAGGGCGGCGGCGGTGTCCGGCACCTCCAGCACCGCCACGATCGGGGTGAACGGCTCCTCGTCGACCAGCCGCACCCCCGGGCCGGCGCCGGTCACGAGGGCCGGGGAGAGGGTGCCGGGGGTGACCTCCTCGCCCCCCTCGATCCGCACCCCGGCGTGGCCGGCGGCCTCCTCCACCAGCATCCGGTGGCGGGCGAGGCCCCGGTCGGTGGTCATCGGGCCGAGGCGGATGTCGGCGATGCGGGCCCGCATCCGCTCCAGCAGATCCCCGGCGAGGCCGGGCGGCACCAGCACCCGGTTCACCGCGTAACACGCCTGGCCGGAGTTGACGTACCCCTGCATCGTCGCGACCTCCGCCGCGACGTCCAGGTCCGCGTCGGGGAGCACCACCAGCGCCCCGTGGCCGCCGAGCTCGAGGGAGAGGGCCTTGAGGCGGGGGGCCGCCCACGCGGCGATCTGCTCCGCCACCCGCCGCGACCCGGTGAACGCCACCTTCGCGACGCCGGGGTGGGTGGCGAGGGCCTCCCCCACGAGGGGGCCGTCGCCGGTGAGGCACGACACCAGGCCGGGGGGCAGGCCGGCGCGCTCCGCCAGGTCGCACAGCGCCCACGCCGCCAGCGGCGCTTCGATCGCCGGCTTCACCACCACCGCGTTACCGGCGGCGAGGGCGGGCGCCAGCTTCCACACCACGAGGGCGACGGGGAAGTTCCAGGGGGTGATCGCGGCGACCACCCCGACGGGGGCGGGCCGCACCCACGAGCCGGTGGCGAGGGTGGGGCCGGGGAGCTGCTCCACCCACATCCGCTCCGCCTCCCCGGCGAAGTGGTGGATGACCTCCGCGGCCCGGGCGACCTCCGCCTGCGCCTCGCCGAGGGGCTTGCCGGTCTCGCGGTGCACCAGCTCCGCCAGCGCCGCCTGCTCGGTGTCGACGAGGGCGGCGTACGCCTCGAGGGCCCGGGCCCGGCCGCCCGGCGGCAGCGCCGCCCACGCCGGCTGGGCGTCCCCGGCGTGGCGGACGGCCCGGTCGACGTCCTCCGCGGTGGCGGCGGCGACCTCGGCGAGCAGCGCGCCGTCGCCGGGGGCCCGGACGTCCATCCACTCCGCGGTGTCGATCCGCCCCCCGCCGGTGATCAGGGGGCGCCGCAGGTGCGGTTCGCTCAGTGCCGTCCCCCGCCGGGGACGCCGGGCACGTCGATGCGGGCGACCTGGCGGATCCGCCACGACGGCTCGTAGCCGGTGACCTTGCGGATCTCCTGCTGGGCGAGGCGGCGGGCGCTCTGGGCGTCGGCCGCCCACACGTCGCAGTGGTACACGTCGATCCGCACGAAGCGGTCGTCGTCGTCCTCCCACCGGGCGAAGGTGGCGCGGTAGCGGTGGGTGCCGGGCGCCATCGGCGTCAGCGGCCGCAGCATCCCGAGGGTCCAGCGGGCCTCGTCGCCGCTGCGCTCGTCGAGGGCGGCCTCGGCGGCGCGGCGCGCCTCCTGCAGGTCGGGGGCCTCCAGCACCACCCGGGCGGCGACCCGCGGGCGGCGGGCGCCGGGCGGGCGTCGCAGGAGGGTGACCTCCCAGGAGGGGGTGGCGGTGGTCGTCAGCCCTCCTCGATCCGGATCGTGTTGAGCCGCTGGGGCTCGCGGGGCCGGTCGCCGGGGCCGGTGGCGGTGGTGCCGAGGGTCTCGACGACGTCCAGCCCGTCGACCACCTGCCCGAAGCCGGTGTGGGCGCCGTCCAGCCACGGGGTCGCCTGGGCGGTGACGATGAAGAACTGGCTGCCGTTGGTGTCGGGGCCGGCGTTCGCCATCGCGAGCGTCCCCCGCACCAGCTTGCGCTCGTTGATCTCGTCCTGGAAGTCGTAGCCGGGGCCGCCGGTGCCGGTGCCCTTCGGGCAGCCGCCCTGGATCATGAAGTCGTGGATGATCCGGTGGAAGATCAGGTCGTCGTAGAAGCCCTGCTTCGCCAGGCCCACGAAGTTCCCGACGGTCTGCGGCGCGAGATCCGGCCACAGCTCGAGGGTGATCTCCCCGGCGGAGGTGTCCATCACGGCGGTGTACCTGGTGCCCGGCTCGGCGGGCGACGGCAGCTCCGGCATCGGTCCTCTCTGGTCGGCGTCTCACCGGGATTCTGGCACCTCCCGGCGCCGCTGCACCCGATGCACGCGAACCGTGATTATGTCGCACCGAGGGATCGGCGGCCGTGCGGCGTTCCCCCTGCAACCGGCGGGGTCGACCGGCCCGGGGGCTACCCTCGGACCATGTCCCCCACCGACCTGGACGAGGAGATCCGCGAGGCCCTCGGCGACGCCGACGAGGCCCCCGAGCCCGTGCCCGTGGAGGGGCGCCGGCGGTGGTGGGCGGCCCCGGACTGGTGGCTGCGGACGGCGGCATCGGCGGCGGTCGGCAAGGCGGTCGGGGCGGCCCTGACCGGGGTGGCGCTGCTGCTGTCGTGGCTGGCGGCGAAGGCCGCCGGCTGGATCAGCTAGCCGGCCCGCCCGGGGCGGCGGGGACGGCGGCGCCGCGGAAGGCGGCGGTCAGCCGCTCCGCCAGGGCGATGACGGCGAGGTGGGTGTTCGCGGACGGCACCCGTGCGATGACGGAGGCGTCGAACACCCGCAGCCCCTCCGTCCCCCGGACCCGCCCGCCGGTGTCGACGACGGCGTCGGGGTCGTCGGGGCGGCCCATCCGGCACGACCCGACGGGGTGGTGGAACGTCTCCACCGTCCGCAGCACCTGGTCGGGGTCGTCGAGGCCCGGCCAGGGGGTGAGCACCTCCGACAGCGGGTGGGTGCGGGCGACCTCCATCAGCCGCCGCCCCGCCGCGATCGCCGCCGCCCGGTCGGAGGGGTCGAGGAACCACCCCATCTCGATCACCGGCTGCAGCAGCGGGTCGCGCCCCTGGAGGCGGACGGCGCCGCGGCGGCTGCGGGCGTCGGCGACCTGGACGTTCAGGTCCGTGTACCGCTGGCCGCCCTCCACCGTCCCCGAGTACGGCATCACCTGGTAGACGCGCCGCTCCCCGCCCACCTCGTGGGCGCCGGTGAGGAGGCACTGGTACCAGGGGTTCGGCCACGGTGGGGCGTCGATCGCGAGCTCGAAGCGGTACGACACCTTCGGGTGGTCCTGCATCCCCCGCCCCACCCCGCCGACCTCCGCCGCGACGGGGATGCCGTGGCGGTCGAGCTCCTCGCGGGGGCCGACGCCGGAGCGCATCAGCGCCGCGGGGGTGGCGTAGGTGCCGAGGGCCATGATCACCGCGTCGGCGGGGAGCCGCTCCCGCCCGTCGGGGCCGACGATCTCGACGGCCCGGGCGACGCCGCCCTCCAGCACCACCCGGTCGACGGTGACGCCGGCGCGGAGGGTCAGGTTCGGGCGGGCGAGGGCGGGGTCGAGGTAACGGTCGGCGGGGGTCTGGCGGACCCCGCCGACCATGTTCAGGGGGATGGGCCCGATGCCGACGGCGCCGGGGGCGTTGTGGTCGTCGACCCACCCGTGGCCGGCGGCGAGGGCGGCCTCGGCGAACCGCTCCTGCAGCTCGAACCACTCGGCGCGGGGGTAGCGGCCGACCGGGATGGGGCCGTCGGCGCCGTGCCAGGGGGCGTCGCCGAAGTCCCGGTCCGACTCGATCGCCCGGAACCACGGCAGCCAGCTGTCCCACCCCCAGCCGTCCACCAGGTCGTCCCACTCGTCGTAGTGCTCGGGGTGGCCGCGGAGGGCGATCGCCCCGTTGGTGACCGACGACCCCCCCACCACACGGCCGCGGGGGACGTGGACGATCCGGGGGGACGCCCCCGCCCGCGCCAGGTACCCCCAGTCGTGGGTCTCCTTGATGATCCGGTGGGAGTGGGTGAGCTCCACCGGCCACTGCCCGGCCCGGTAGTGGGGGCCCGTCTCGAGGACGGTGACCTCGGTGCCCTCGTCCTCCGAGAGGCGGGCGGCGGCGACGCACCCGGCGGTGCCGGCGCCGCAGATCACCACCCGCACGGGTTACCCCTGCGCCAGGCGGCCGCCGTCGACCACGATCGTCTGGCCGGTGAGGAAGCTGGCGGCGTCGGTGAGCAGGAACACGATCGGCCACGCCGCCTCCGCGACCGCCCCCAGCCGGCCCAGCGGGGCCTTCTGGACGAGCTTCTCCCGCAGGGCCGGGTTGGCGGTCATCAGCCCCTCCACCATCTCGGTGAGGATGGTGCCGGGGGCGATCGAGTTGACGAGCACCCCGGCGGGGCCGAGCTCCACCGCGAGGGTGCGGGTGAGGGCGTCGAGCGCCGCCTTGGAGGCGTTGTAGGGGCCGATGTTCGGCAGCCCCGTCAGGCCGGCGATGGAGGAGAGGTTCACGATCCGGCCGCCCTGGCCGTTGGCGGCCATCTCGCGGCCCACCGCCCGCGCCATCGCCGCGGCGCCGAGGACGTTGACCCGCAGGATCTCGTCCCACTCCGACAGGGGCGTGTCGGTCACCGGGTGGTAGAAGGGGTTGATCCCCGCGTTGTTGACGAGGCCCCAGAGGACGCCGCCGAGGTCCTCCGCGGCGTCGAGGGCGTCGGCGGCGGTGGTGGTGTCGGCGACGTCGCCGGCGACGGTCCGGACGGGGCCGCCGAGGCTGCCCGCCAGGTCGTCGAGGGCGCCCTTCGAGCGGGCGACGAGGACCACCCCTCCGCCCTGTGCGATGACGGCGCGGGCGACCTCCGCGCCGATCCCGCGCGAGGCCCCGGTGAGGATGACGGTGCGCCCGTCGAGGCGGAATGGATCGGTCACGGATCCCGAGTCTGGCATACGGGCGCGCCGGTAGACTTCATGCGTTCACCGTCGGCGCGCAGCGGCGACGGAAACCCCCACCCGTCCCGAGGGAGCCGCATGCTGAGCTACGCCTTCACGGAGGAGCAGGAGGACCTTCGCCAGATGGTCCGCGAGTTCGCCCAGGGGGAGATCCTCCCGCTGGTCGAGGAGGCGGAGCGCACGGAGAAGTTCCCCGTTCAGATCCTCCCGATGCTCGGTGAGCTCGGCCTGCTCGGCATCGTGTTCCCGGAGGAGTACGGCGGCATCGGCGCCGACAAGATCACCGAGTGCATCTTCGTGGAGGAGATGGCGAAGGTGTGCGCCGGGATCACCGCCTCGGTGAACGCCCACGCCGACCTCGCGGCCTTCCCGATCTACAAGTTCGGCACCGACGCGCAGCGCGAGAAGTACCTGCCCCGCTCGATCGCCGGGGAGATCATCGGCGCCTACGCGATCACCGAGCCGAACACCGGCTCCGACGCCGCCGGCCTCGCCTCGCGGGCGGAGAAGAAGAACGGCGGCTACGTCCTGAACGGCCGCAAGAACTTCATCACCAACGGCACCATCTGCGACTACTGCCTCGTCGCCGCCTACACCGACCGCTCGAAGCGCGGTGAGGGCATCAGCGTGTTCATCGTCGACCGGGACACCCCCGGCTTCGAGGTGACCCGCAAGCTGGAGAAGATGGGCCACCGCAGCTCCGACACCGCGGAGCTGGTGTTCGAGGACTGCGAGGTCCCGGACGAGGCCCTCCTCGGCGGCAAGGAGGGGGCGTTCGGGGCGCTGATGGAGGCGCTCATCACCGGCCGCGTCTCCCACGGGGTGAAGTCCGCGGCGATCGCCCAGGCGGCGTTCGAGGCGGCCCGCCAGTACGCCACCGAGCGGGAGGCGTTCGGCCGCAGCCTCTCCAAGTTCCAGGCGATCCGCTTCAAGCTCGCCGACATGGCCACCCGCATCGAGGCGGCGAAGAGCCTCGCCGACAAGGCGGGGTGGCTGTCTGTCTCTTATACACATTGCGTTGTGTATAACTCGATGGCCAAGTACTTCAGCGCGGAGGTCGCCGACTACGTCTGCCGCGAGGCGGTGCAGATCCACGGCGGCTACGGCTACATCGTGGAGTACCCGGTGGAGCGGTACTACCGCGACGCCAAGCTGGCCTCCATCACCGAGGGCACCAGCGAGATCCAGCAGCTGATCATCAGCAAGGAGCTGGGGCTGTGAGCAGCGGACCCCCCATCCCCCCCGGCCTCGACGACGGCCTGGCCTACCCGTTCTTCCAGTCGGTCTTCGACCGCAAGAGCCGGCGCGTCGGCCTCGGGATGACGATGCCGGGGACCCTCGGCTACGAGAGCCCCTACGAGGCTGTCTCTTATACACATCTAGAGCCGGCGCGTCGGCCTCGGGATGACGATGCCGGGGACCCTCGGCTACGAGAGCCCCTACGAGGCGGTCCCCCTCACCGAGCTGGAGGAGGCGCTCCTCCTCGTCGTGGGGACCGGCCTCACCGGCCTGAACCTCGGCGACATCGACCCCTCCATGGGGGCCGACGCGATGGTGCAGTGGACGGCCCGCACCTGGCCGAGCTCCTGCTCCAACCACGGCACCGAGCTCTTCTTCACCAACGACGACGGCCTCTACTTCCTGGACATGTGGAACCTCATGCCCGAGGACGGGGAGATCTCGACGCTCCAGAACAAGGGCCGCGACGCCCAGATCGACTTCATCCTCCAGATGGTGCGGGGCGCGAAGAAGCAGCTGCAGCCGGGCCGGGCCAAGATGCCGGAGGGCCTGCCGGGCCTGTTCGTGTTCAACCACTGGAACGCCAACAAGCCGGGGACGACCCTGTTCCTGCCGGTGTCGAACATGACGCTCGAGTACATCAACCTGCTGTTCATCTACTTCTCGCCCGAGTACCGGTTCACGCTGGTGGACGAGACCAACGGCTACCAGCCGTGCGGGCTGCAGAAGTGGATCGACTCGGGCCGCCTCGACGCGAACCGCCAGATGGGGATCGTGGAGCTGGAGCAGCGGGTCCTGTCGATGCAGGTCGTGGAGCAGGCGTTCATCTGCCAGAACATCACCCTCGCCCTCCAGGCGATGGGCCTCGGCGGCTGGACCTACACCGGCTACATCGCCCGGTTCGCCCTCGGGGGGATGGACGTCCCCGGCCTCGGCTTCCGCTTCGCCGACGCCAAGCGCGGCCCGAGCGTCCCCGTCGGCCGCGACGGGATCTACGAGGCGTTCACCCCGCCGTACTACGCCGACATGGGCGAGGCGGTCGACGCGTTCCTCGAGCGCAAGTGGTCCCAGTACGAGCCCGACAAGCCGAAGTCGTACCTGGAGCCCGACAAGGTGGTGCGCCAGATCGAGCGGCCCACCGACGAGACGATCCAGATCGTGAAGGACTACTGCCAGTACGTGCACGACACGTACGGCCGGTTCCCCGCCTACCTGGACCCGATGTACCAGCGCCTCACCTGCCAGGCGCAGCACGTCGACACCGACTTCTACGCCCAGTACTACCCGCCGGGTGCGGTGACCGACCAGCACCACCAGCACTTCGAGCGCTGGCACCCGGAGCTGGCGGGCGACGACGGCCGCCCGCCGCTCCGCAGGAACGGCTCCGGCTCGCTCCCTACCTGACGGCGGTGACGCGCGGGCCCCGGGCCCGCGCCGCCACCTCCAACGCCCGGCTGAGGGCCCGCTCGGCGAGCCCCGGGCGGGCCGGCGCCACGAGCGCCCGCTGGAGGGTGGTGACGCGGCCGTGGAGCACGTCGCGCTCGGCCCGCAGCATGGCGAGCTCGGCGACGAGCCGGTCCCGCTCCGCCCGCAGCGCCTCGGCGTCGCCGCCGGCGCGGTTGCCGCGGAGGGCGTCGACCGCGTCGGCGGGGATCAGGGTGCGCTGGGAGCCGGGCTCGCCGACGGTCTCGCCGGGGAGGCGGCCGGACTTCAGGTAGCGCCAGACGGTGCGCTCGGAGACCTCGAGGGCCTCCGCGGCCTGGGCGACGGTGATGGTGTGGGTGGGGGCGATGGTGTCCATGGCCCCACGGTTCGCCGCCGGACGCCCGACTCCTTGTCAGGGCCGGGCGTCACGGGCGAACGGGCTGTCAGTCGTCCGTCGGCTGGCGGCTGATCAGCATGTTCCACTGGCCCTTCTGGACGACCTTGTCCTCCTGGTTGAGGACCTCGATCTCGTAGATGCACCACCCCTGCTTGGGGTTCTTGTGCTCCGACTTCTCGCCGATCGTCCGCTTCACCCGGATGGTGTCGCCGAAGAAGACGGGGGCGCGGAACGCCCACTCCTTCAGGCCCACGAAGGCGGCGGTCGCGATCTTCGGCTCCATCTTCTCCACCTGGAGGCCGGTGGCGACGGAGGTCACCAGCATGCCGTGGGCGACGCGCTTGCCGAACACCGACTCCGACGCCCGCACCTCGTCGATGTGGAACCAGTTGAAGTCGCCGGACACGCCGCAGAAGTTCACGACGTCGGCCTCGGTGATCGTGCGGTTCAGCGACACCGCCTCGTCACCCGGGTTCAGCTCCTCCCAGAACAGACGCTCAGCCACTCGGCAACTCCCCTGTGATTCGGGTCCTCTGACGGGGCCGAACCATACGGGAGACGCCGGGGCGCCCCGGGTGCGTCGGCACCCGGGGCGCGCCTGGCGGACGCGCGGGCCTAGAGGTTCTCGAGGCCCTTGCGGATGCGGTCGAGGCCCTCCTCGAGGACCTCGTCCGGGCAGGCGTAGGTGAGGCGGATGTGGCCCTCACCGCGGTCGCCGAAGGCGGAGCCCGCCACGACGCCGACCTGGTAGTTCTCGATCATGTAGTCCGCGAACTGCTGGGCGGTCATGCCCGTGCCGCGGATGTCGGGGAACACGTAGAAGGAGCCGTCGGGGGTCGGGCACTCGACGCCCGGCATCTTGTTCAGCGCCTCGACGGTCTTGTCGCGCTTCGCCTGCAGCTTCTTGGTGATCACCTCGACGTGGTCCTGCGGGCCGGTGATCGCCGCCAGGGCCGCCAGCTGCACGAACGCCGGCACGTTGGTGACGGAGTTCTGCTGGAAGATGTCCATGGTGGTGATCAGGTCCTTGTTGGCCACGCACCAGCCGATCCGGAACCCGGTCATGATGTAGGTCTTCGAGAAGGTGTCGACCAGGATCGATCGGTCGGCCATCCCGTCGACGGCGGCGATCGTCTTGTGCTCGGCGCCGTCGTACACCATGTGGCTGAAGATCTCGTCGGTCAGCACGATCACGTTGTGCTCGGCGCAGATCGCGGCGATCTCGTCGAGCTGGCCGACGGTCATGCCGTTCGGCCGCTGCGGCGAGTTGATGATCAGCATCTTCGTCTTCGGCGTGATCAGGCTGCGCAGCGAGTCGAGGTCGAAGTGGAAGTCCGGCTCGACCAGCGGGGCGTACACGACGGTGCCGCCCGCGTACGTGATCCAGAACTCGTCCGGCGGGTAGCCGGGGTTCGGGAAGATCACCTCGTCGCCCTGGTCGACGATCGTCAGGAGGGACTGGGTGAGGGCGTGCTTGGCCCCCATCGTCACCAGGACCTCCTCGCGGACCGTCGGCCGTCCACGCTTGGTGGCCTCCTCGGCGATCGCGTCGCGGAGCTCCGGCAGGCCGGGGCCGGGGACGTAGCGCACGTGGCCGTCGGCCACGGCCTTCGCGCACGCCTCCATGATGTGGGGCGCGGGACGAAACTCCTCGCCCTGGAAGTCGCCCTTCTCGAAGTGGATGACCCGCTTGCCGGTCTCGCGCTCGAGAGCCTCGGCCTTGCGCATCGACGCCCACTGCTTGGGGAGGACGAAGTGGGAGGTACGGCTCGAGAGCCGCAGGGGGTTCGTGGCGGTGGTCGCCATGGTCGTTGTGTCTCCTTGGGATGGGTGGGAACTGCCGGGAGTGCGACGTCCTCGCCCTAGGGGGGTGGGCGGCTCATGTGCGACTCGGTCCGAACAGCGGCTCGGAGGGGGTGGTCCGGACCCGGAGCGCCGCCGGTGCGTAGGCGCCGGACTGGTGGGCGCCGAGGCGGCGGGACAGGCCGGTGGCGGCGGTCATCACGAGATCCGCCAGCTCCTGCACCCGCTCGGGGGTGATCCGGGTGACGGGCCCGCCGATGCCGAGGGCGGACACGACGCGGCCGGAGTGGTCACGGACGCCGGCGCCGATGCAGCGCAGGCCCTCGTCGTACTCCTCGTCGTCGATCGCGTACCCCTGGATGCGGATGCGCTCGAGCTCCGCCTCCAGTTGCGCGAGGTCGGTGATGGTGTTGCGGGTGTAGGACGGCAGGCCGTGGGCGTCCACGACCTCCATCAGCCGGTCCCGCGGCAGGTCCGCCAGCAGCACCTTGCCGAGGTTGGTGGCGTGCGCGGGGTAGCCGCGGCCGATCGCCGACGGCACCCGCAGGGGCCGGCGGGCCTCGACCCGCTCGATGTAGATCGCCTCCCCGCCCTCCAGCACGGCGAGGTGGCCGGTCTCCCCCGTGTCCCGCACGAGGCCCTCGAGGAACGGCAGCGCCTCGTCCCACAGGTTCATCCGCTGCATCACCAGGCCGCCGAGCTCGAAGATGTGGAGCCCCAGGCGGTAGCGGCCGCTGCGGGGATTGCGCTCCACCAGGCCGGCGGCGTCGAGGTTGACCATGAAGCGGTGGACCGTCGACTTGTGGAGCCCGACGCGCTCCGCGATCTCGGTCACCCCGAGCTCGGGCTCGTCCACGGTGAAGACGTTGAGGATCGCCACCGCCCGCTCGATCGCCTGGATCCGGTAGCGGGGGCTGACCGCCCGGGCCGACACCTCCTCCAGCTCGTCGGGGAGGGCGGACTCGATGGGCTGCTCGGTGGTGGCCGTCGGAGCCTCCTGTCTCACATCGTGAAGCCGCGTTTCGTGACTGATGCGACGAACCGAGTCTGCCACCGGTGTTTCCCGGGCGGCAAGGAGTGGGCGCACTTCGCGAACCCTCGTCCCGCATCACGAGACAACCCTTGCGGCGGGGGTCGGCGGAGGCCGGCGGGTCAGGGGTAGGATCCGCTGCGGCCCGCCCATTCCCGAGCCTGAGCAAAGGGGGCACGTGCCCGAGTTCGAGGACGTTCTGTACGAGGTCGCCGACGGCCGCGCGACGATCACGATCAACCGGCCCGACCGGCTGAACGCGTTCCGCCGCCAGACGGTCCGTGAGCTGGCGGAGGCGTTCGAGGCGGCCGCCGACGACGAGGCGGTCGGCGTCATCGTCTTCACCGGCGCCGGCGAGAGGGCGTTCTGCGTCGGCGGCGACGTGCGTGACCCCACCCGCACCGCCGCGGAGAAGCGGAACCTGCACCACCTCCACGACCGCCTCGGGCTCGCGATCCGCAACAACGGCAAGCCGATCATCGTGAAGGTCCGCGGGTACTGCATCGGCGGCGGCAACGAGCTGAACGTCCTGTGCGACCTCACCATCTCCGGCGAGTCCGGGAAGTTCGGCCAGGCGGGCCCGAAGATCGGGTCGGCGCCGCTGTGGTGGGGCTGCCAGCTGCTGCCCCTCACCGTCGGGGAGAAGAAGGCGCGGGAGATCCTCTACCTCACCCGCCAGTACACCGCCGAGGAGGCCCTCCAGATGGGCCTCGTCAACAAGGTCGTCCCCGACGCCGACCTCGACGCCGAGGTCGACGCCTGGTGCGAGCAGATCCTGCGCCGCTCCCCGCAGGGGCTGCGCCTCGCGAAGCTGGCGATGAACGCGTCGACCGACCAGCTGTACGGCGCCGTCCAGCACGGCCTGGAGCTGGTGGCGCTGAACCACGTGTACGGCCCGGAGCCGCAGGAGGGGATCGCCTCCTTCCAGGAGAAGCGGCCCGCCGACTGGCGCAAGTTCCGCGACGGGCAGGGCCCGGAGCCGGGCAACTGATGGACGCGGCCCCCCCGGAAGCGGCGCTCGCCGCGCTGCGGCCCGCCCTCCGCGGGGGGGTCGAGGCCGCCCTCGAGGGGCGCCGGCTCACGGCGGACCAGGCGCTGGCGCTCGCCGACGCCCGCGGCGCCGAGCACCCCGCCCTGTGGGCCGCCGCCGCCGTCCTGCGCGACCGGGGCCGCCCCCCGGTGGTCACCTACTCGCGCAAGGTGTTCATCCCGCTGACGAACCTCTGCCGGGACGTCTGCTCCTACTGCACCTTCGCCCACCTCGACACCGACGCCCGCGCCCACACGATGAGCCCGGACGAGATCCTCCAGGTCGCCGAGGCGGGCCGCCGGCTCGGGTGCAAGGAGGCGCTGTTCACCCTCGGCGACCGGCCGGAGGCGCGGTTCGAGAGCCACCGCCGGGCGCTGCGCCGCTTCGGCCACGACAGCACCCACTCCTACCTGCGGGCGATGTGCCAGGCGGTGCTGGAGCAGACGGGGCTGCTACCCCACCCCAACGCCGGGATCCTCGGCCGCCGGGAACTGGAGGAGCTGCGGGAGGTGTCGGCCAGCCAGGGGATGATGCTCGAGTCGGTGTCGGAGCGGCTCTGCGGCCCCGGCGGCCCCCACGAGCACGCCCCCGACAAGCGCCCGCGGACGCGGCTGGCGATGATCCGCCGCGCCGGCGAGCTGCGGATCCCGTTCACCTCCGGGATCCTGATCGGCATCGGCGAGACCGCCCGCGAGCGGGTGGAGGCGCTGCTCGCGCTGCGCGACCTGCACGAGGCGCACGGCCACATCCAGGAGGTCATCGTGCAGAACTTCCGCGCCAAGCCGGGCACGCCGATGGCGGCGTCCGGGGAGCCGGGCCTCGCGGAGCTGATGACCGCCTGCGCCACCGCCCGCCTGGTGATGGGGCCGGAGATGTCGATCCAGGCGCCGCCGAACCTGTCCGCCGACTACGGGCCGCTGCTGCTGGCAGGGATCAACGACTGGGGCGGGGTCTCCCCCCTCACCCCCGACTTCGTGAACCCGGAGGCCCCCTGGCCGGACATCACCCGCCTCGGTGAGCTCACCGCCGACGCCGGCTACGCCCTCCGCGAGCGGCTCACCGTCTACCCCGAGTACGTCGGCGCCGACGACTGGGTCGACGCGGGCCTGCGCGCCCACGTCCGGGCCCTCGCCGACGACGACGGCCTCGCCCTGCCCGGCAGCCCCGCCCCGATGGCGGTGGCGGCGTGAGCGTCACCTTCTGCCGCACCGTCCCCCCCGGGGGCGGCCCCGGCCGCGCCCGCGCCCGCGAGGCCGCCGGCTGGGACGACGCCGCCGTCGCCCAGGCCCTCGCCGACGGGCTCCTGCCCGTCGAGACCGACCGCTCCGACGCCCCCGCCCTCGCGTGGGTCGCCGACCCGGCGGTGGCGATGGACCTCCTGAAGCGCGGCGTCGCCGGCTGGCGGATCACCGTCCGCCACACCGCCGGCGGGGCGGGCGCCCGGGCCGCCACCCTCGACGCCCTCGTCCGCACCGGGGCGGCGTTCCTGCGCACCACCCCCGACGGGCTGGAGGAGGCGATCGAGCTGGGCTGGCTGCCGGGTATCGCCACCCGCGTGTCGGTCGCGGTCGACACCCCCGAGGAGGCGCTCGACGTGATCGCCGCCGGGGCCGGCGACCTCGTCGTCGGCGACTGGGGACCCGACGAGGTGGCCCGCCTGCGCGACGCGATCGCCCCCCGCGCGCTGGTGGAGCGGACCGCCCTGCCGGTGGGGGCGGAGATCGACGACGCCCGCGCCGACCTCGCCCGCCCCCTGTTCACCGCCTGGCTCGCCCAGGTCGACGGCAGCGGCGCCAGCCGGCCCCGCTACACGTGGGCGCCCGGCCGCGACGAGGCCCGCCTGGCTCGCCCAGGTCGACGGCAGCGGCGCCAGCCGGCCCCGCTACACGTGGGCGCCCGGCCGCGACGAGGCCCCGCCGGTGCCGGCGCGACGCCTGTCGGCGGAGTGGGACGACGACGCCTGGCGCGACGCGTCGGCGGAGGAGGGCCTCGGCCGCCTCGACCCGGACCTGGCGGGGATCCTCGAGCGGAGCCTCGCCGACACCCCGCCGCGGGTGGCGGAGATCGAGCGGCTGTTCCGGTCCCGCGGCCACGAGGTGGAGGCCGTCGCGAAGGTCGCCGACGCGCTGCGCCGCCGCCGCAAGGGCGACGTCGTCACCTACGTGATCAACCGGAACATCAACTACACCAACCAGTGCTACTTCCGGTGCGGCTTCTGCGGCTTCAGCCGCGGGCCGAAGAGTATGAACCTGCGCGGCGACCCGTACATCCTGAACGTCCACGAGGTGGTGCACCGCAGCGTGGAGGCGTGGGAGCGGGGGGCGACGGAGGTGTGCCTGCAGGGCGGCATCCACCCCGACTTCACCGGCGACTTCTACGTCGCGGTGCTCGAGGCGATCAAGCAGCGGCTGCCGGAGATGCACGTCCACGGCTTCACGCCGCTGGAGGTGTGGCAGGGCGCCCAGACCCTCGGGGTCAGCGTGCGGGAGTTCCTCACCCGCCTCCGCGACGCCGGGCTGGGGACGCTGCCGGGGACGGCGGCGGAGATCCTCGACGACCGCGTCCGGGAGCACCTGTGCCCCGACAAGGTCCGCACCGCCGAGTGGGCGGAGGTGATGATCACCGCCCACGAGCTCGGGCTGCGCGCCACCACCACCATGATGATGGGCCACATCGACGGGCCCCGCAGCTGGGCGAACCACCTGGAGGTGCTGCGCCAGATCCAGCGGCGCACCGGCGGGTTCACCGAGTTCGTGCCGCTGCCGTTCGTGCACATGGGCTCCCCCATCTTCCTGCAGGGGAAGGCCCGCCCGGGGCCGACGTGGGACGAGGTCGTCCTCGTCCACGCGGTGGGGCGGATCGCCCTCGACGGGCTGATCGACAACATCCAGGCGTCGTGGGTGAAGCTCGGCCTCGACGGTGGGCAGCGGCTGCTGGAGGCCGGCTGCAACGACTTCGGCGGGACGCTGATGGACGAGAACATCAGCCGCGCCTCCGGGGCCGCCCACGGCCAGCTCGCCACCCCCGAGGAGATCGAGGCGGCGATCCGCGGCGCCGGGCGGGTCCCCGCCCGGCGCACCACGGTCTACGACCTGATCGAGACGCCCGTCTCCTAGTCGGCGCGGGCCGCCTCGGCGGCGGCCTCCGCCTCGGCCTCCTCGGCCGCCTGGCGCTTGCGCTCCTGGAGGGCGTGGAGCATCTCCTCCACCCGGGCGAACTTCACCCGCGGCGCCCCCTGCGCCTCGCCGCGCTCCCGCTCGAGCATGTCGATCAGCTGCCAGTCCTCGTAGCTGACGAAGTCCCGCCGCCGCTCTGTCAGCAGCCGCTCCAGGACGCTGCGGGGCGGCACCTCCAGCTTGTGGAGGTTCCCGGCGTGGAGGTCCTCCAGGAGCATGTCGACCGTCTCCTGGCTGTCGGGCTTGTTGGTCCCGATGATCCCCTGGGGGCCGCGCTTGATCCACCCGACGACGTACTCCCCCTCCACCGGGCCGCCGGTGGCGGGGTCGGTGATCCGGCCGCGCTCGTTGGGGATGACGCCGCGCATCGCGTCGAACGGGATCCCCGGCAGCGGCACCCCCTGGTAGCCGATCGCCCGGAACACCAGCCCCAGCGGGAGGCTGGTGCGCCGGTCGGTGGCGCGGGGCCGGATGCTGCCGTCCTCCGACTCGTACAGCTCGTTGTGGACGATCGTGAGGCCCTCCACCCGCTCGCTGCCGAGGATCTCCACCGGCGACACCAGGAAGTGCAGGTGGATCCGCACGGGGGCCCCGGCCACCTCGCGGGCGGCGTACTCCCGCAGGATCTCGAGGTTGCGGTCGCGGGTGCGGTTGGGGTTGCGGGCCGCCCACTCGGCGCTCAAGTGGTCGAGGGCCACCTCCTGCGGGTCGACGATCACGTCGACGCCGGGCAGCTCCCCCAGCTCCTTCAGCTCCTTGTTGGTGAACGCCGCCTGGGCAGGGCCGCGGCGGCCGAGGACGTGGATCTCCCGGATCCGGGTGCCGGCGAGCTCCTCGAGGGCGTGCTCGGCGATGTCGGTCTGGGCGAGGACGTCCTTCGGGCTGGCGAGGATGCGGGCGAGGTCCATCGCCACGTTCCCGTTGCCCACCACCGCCGCCGTCTCCGACTGGAGGTCGAAGTGGAGGTGCCGGAAGTCGGGGTGGGCGTTGTACCAGCCGACGAACTCGGTGGCGGAGTGGCTCCCCGGCAGGTACTCGCGGGGGATCCCCATCCGCCGGTCGGTGCGGGCGCCGACCGCGTAGATGATCGCGTGGTAGTACGCCTGCAGGTCGTCGTGGGTGACGTCCCGGCCCATCTCCACGTTCCCGTAGAAGCGGAACTCGGGGTGGGCGGCGATCTTGTCGTACACGCGGGTGACGGACTTGATCTTCTGGTGGTCCGGCGCGACGCCGCCGCGCACCAGCCCGAACGGGGTCGGCAGGCGGTCGTACATGTCGATCTGGACTTCGAGGTGCTCCTGCTCCTGCAGGTGCTCGGCGGCGTAGAAGCCGCTGGGGCCGGAGCCGATCACGGCCACCCGCAGGGGGTGCTCCGGCGTGCCGAGGGGCGCTCCCATCGTCCTCCTCAGGTGCATCAGGGGGTCGCGGCGGAACGCCCAGCCTAGCCCGTGGGCCGCGGGCGACCACCCCGCGGGATCAAGTGCGGAACAGGTCATGCTCCGGGTCGCGCACCAACTCCGCCGCCGACCCGGGCGCCCACGGGGTGTCCACCCCCGACGCGACGACCGCCGGGGTGCCGGACCCCTTGCCGAGGTAGACGCCGGCGGCGGCGGCGAGCTCGTCGGCGAGGCCCTGGTCGGTGGCGACGAGCACCCGGCCGGTGCGGTCCCGCTCGCCGCGGTGGTCGATCACCGCCCGGAACCCCGCCACCCCGATGGCAACGTTCACCAGCCCGCGGCGGAACGCCCGCCCGTGGGTGTCGGTCACCACCACCCCCACGCGGCCGCCGACGGCGGCGGCGACGGCGGCCTGGATGCGGCGGGCGGAGGCGTCCGGGTCGACCGGCAGCAGCACCACCGACCCCTCCGCCACGTTCGACTGGTCGATCCCGGCGTTGGCGCAGACGAAGCCGTGGTGGGTCTCGCAGATCACCGTCCCCCCGCGGCGGCGGACGATCCGGCGGCTCTCGGCGAGGATCAGCTCGCACAGCTCCGGCCGCTTGCCCGTCTCCTCCGCCAGCGCCCGCGCCGCCGGCCCGGCGGTGACGGCGTCGAGGTCGACGACCCGGCCCTCCGCCTTGCTGACCACCTTCTGGGCGACCATCAGCACGTCCCCGGGGGCGACGCCCTCGGCGGCGGCGCGGGCGGCGAGCATCCCGGCCAGGTCGTCCCCCGGCGCGACCTCCGGCAGCGCCGACAGCGGCCAGAGCCTCAGCGGGCGCTCCCCGCCGGGCTGCCCGTGGCGAGGAGCCCGGCGATGTCGAGCCGCGCGCAGGCGGCGAGGGTCGCCCCGCCGCCGCCGCGGGCCATCAGGTCCGCCAGGTCGCGGGGGGTGTCGATGTCGAGCGCCAGGGTGGGGAGGTCGACGCGGGTGACGGGGACGCCGCGGCGGGCCGCCTGGGCGAGGTGGCGGGCGAGGCTGTCGACCCCCAGGCGGGGGGTGAGCACCGCCGGCGGCCGCAGGAGCATGGCGTTGGTGCCGGTGCCGTCCCAGGAGGGGGCGACGGTCGCCGACGGGCCGGGTGGGGCGGCGAGGATGACGGCGTCGAGGTCCTCCGGGCGGGCGAGCGGCAGGTCGGCGGTCAGGACGAGGGCCCCGTCGGCGCCGGCGGTGGCGACCGCCTCCAGGCCCCGGACGACGGCGGCGTTCATCCCCCGCGGCGGCTGGTGGTCGGGCACGACGTGGGCGCCGGCGATCGTCTCCGCCATCCCCCGGGCGGCGGGGTCGGAGGTCACGACCATCACCCCGGCGAGGCCGCGGGCGCCGGCGCAGGCGGCGAGGACGTCGGTGAGCATCGCCACCTGCAGCTCCCGCCGGACGGGTGCGTCCAGCGCGGGGGTGAGCCGCCGCAGCGCCCCCCGCAGCGGCTTCACCGGCAGCACCGCCCACGTCCCGCCGCTCACCGGATCGCCTCCAGCGCCGTTGCGGCGAGGCGGGCCCGGGCGGGCCGGTCCGGCATCAGGGCGTCGGTGAGGACGGCCCGCACGCCGAGGGCCTCGATCGCCGGGACCTCCCCTGCGTCGGCGGCGTCGAGGACGAAGGTCGCGGCGACGTCGGCGTAGATGCGGGCCATCTGGGTGGCGGAGCACTCGGGGAACCCGGCGCCGCGCAGGAACCGGTCGGCGGGGCCCTCGACGGGGGCGCCGCCGATGATGGGGCTGACCGCGACGGTGTCCGCCCGGCGGGCGCGGACCGCGTCGCGCACCCCCGGCACCGCCAGGATCGTCCCGATCGAGACGACGGGGCTGGAGGGGACGATCACGATCCGCTCCGCCGCGGCGATCGCCTCCAGCAGCCCGCCGGCGGGGCGGGCCGCCTCGATGCCCTCCATCCGGATGGCGGTGATCTCGGCGGAGGCGCCGTCGCGGACGAGGTACTCCTGGAACGTCCGCGGGCCGTCGGGGGTGGTGATGCGGCTGCGGACGGGGTCGTCGGTCATCGGCAGCACCGTCGCCTCCACCCCCAGGCTGGCGCAGATCTCGGCGGTCACCTGCGTGAGGGTCGCCCCCTCGGCGAGGCGGAGGGTGCGGTGGATGTGGGTGGCGAGGTCCCGGTCGCCGAGGCCGAACCAGGCGTCGCGGCCGTAGGTGGCGAGCCCCTCGAGGCACCGGAACGTGTCGCCGGCGTACCCCCACCCCCGCTCCGCCACCACCCCGGCGAGGACGTAGGTGCAGATGTCGAGGTCGGGGCAGACGCGCAGCCCGAAGAAGTCGCCGTCGTCGCCGGTGTTGACCACGGCGGTGAGGTCCGGCTGGCCGGCCACCTGGGCGAGGCCGTCGACCATCTTGGAGCCCCCGGTGCCGCCGGAGAGGGCCAGGATCACGGTCGGCGGGCGGACGCGGGCGGGCTCACGGCGGTGTCGGCGAGTCTACCAACCGGCCCCGCCCCGAAGCCTTCGGGCCGAGCACGAACCACAGGCCGGCGGACACCCCCACCATCCCCACCAGCAGCTGGGCGGTGGGCGTCTCCCCCAGCAGCGGCCACGCCATCAGCACGCCCACCACCGGCACCAGGAAGAACCAGGCGGACACCTCCGCCGCGGGGGCCTGCATCAGGGCGATGTAGAAGAGGGCGAGCGGCAGCGCCGACCCGACGACGGCGAGCAGCAGGATCAGCGCGACCTCCCGGAGGCCGGTCGCCTCCGGCGGCCCCTCCCCCACCATCCCGGCGACCGCCAGCACGACGCCGCCGATGGCCATCTGCCAGCCGGCGAGGGCGAGCGGCTCCGCCCGGCCCCGCACCCCGCGGGCGGCGACGACGGTGCCGATGCTCCACGACAGCGCCCCGCCGACGACGACGAGGGCGCCGGGCGACAGCGCCGGCGGCCACAGCGGCCCGTCCCACACCACCACCGCCGCCCCCACCAGCCCCACCACCAGCCCCATCCACTGGCGGCCCGTGAGCAGCTCCCCGAGGAACAGCGCGGCGAGCACCGCCACGAACAGGGGGTCGGTGTTCGCGAGGACGGCGGGCAGCCCCGCCCCCTCCTGCTCGATCCCCCAGAACACCGCGCCGTAGAACAACACCGTCTGGGTCAGGGCGAGCCACCCCACCATCGACGGCCCCACCCCGGGCCGCAGCGGCCGGCCCAGCATCGCCAGGAGCGCGAGGAGCAGCACCCCGGCGAGGGTCAGGCGGGCGCCGGCGGCGAGGATCGGCGGCCAGGTCTCCACCAGCCACGCCGACGGGACGTATGCGGCGCCCCACGCGAGCATCGCCGTGATGCCGAGGGCGTCGGAGGTCCTCACTCGATCAGGTTCGAGAGGGCCAGCACCACCTCGCTCGGCAGGTACGTCACCAGGAACAGCACCACCAGGCTCACCGCCAGCCAGGGCAGGATCATGATCGACAATCGTTCGATCGAGACCTTCGCGAGGCTCGAGACCAGGAAGATCACCAGCCCGAGCGGCGGGTGGATCAGGGCCAGCACCAGGTTGAAGACCATGATCAGCCCGAAGTGGACCGGGTCGATCCCGTAGATCTGGGTGGCGATCGGCGCCAGGAACGGGGCGAGGATGTAGAGCGCCGGGAGCGGCTCGACGAAGACCCCGACCGCCAGCAGGATCACGTTGACGATCAGCAGGAAGACGTACTTGTTGTCGGTGGCGCTGGTGAAGAAGTCACCCAGCGTCTGGCCGAAGCGGTCGAAGAAGAGCGCCTTGGCGAGGATCGCCGAGTCGCCGATCAGCAGCATCACGATGCCGGTCTCGATGCCCGCCAGCGTCAGGGCCCGCGGCAGCTCGCGCGGCGACATCTCGGCGTACCAGAAGAGCGCCAGGCCGATCGCGATCAGCGCGGCGATCGACGCCGACTCGGTGGGCGTGAAGACGCCGCTGAAGATGCCGCCGAGGATGATGAACGGGATCAGCAGCACCGGCAGGGCGTTCACCCCGGTGCGCCCGACCGTCCCCCAGCCGGCGAACCGCCGTTTGGCGAGCATGTCCATCCGGCGCACGACGACGTAGACCGTCGCCATCTGGAAGACCAGCAGCAGGATCTCGGCCGACAGCCCCGACAGCAGCAGCGCGTTGATCGAGGCCCCGGTGCCGAGCGAGCCGTAGACGATGAACATGACCGACAGCGGCCCGATCGCACCCTTGATGGAGGCGCCCGCCACCACGGCGGCGGCCACGTCGCGCCGGTAGCCCTCGCGCTCCATCGCCGGCACCAGCAGCGGGGTCATGATCGCCGCGTCGGCCTGGGCCGAGCCGGAGATGCCCGAGGCGACCGCGGAGGTGAGCTGCGAGACGTAGGCCATCCCGCCGCGCAGGTGGCCGACGATCGCCGCCGCGAAGGCGATCAGCCGCAGCGACATGCCGCTCGCGTTCATGATCTCGGCCGTGACCAGGAACATCAGGATCACGATCAGCTCGGCGGCGCTGTTCAGCCCCATCGCCGACTGGGTGGTCGAGAAGGGCACCAGCGGGTCGGGGCGCGGCCAGAACTCGAGCCCGAGGAAGGTCGGCAGGAACGCGAGGATCCCGACGACCGACAGCATGAAGACGATCGGCATCCCGGCGAGCGTCAGGGCGACGAAGATCACGGCGAGCGGGATCAGCGGGTGGGCCCCGGCCGCCAGCAGCGCGGCGACGATCGCCCAGACGACCGCGGCGATCCCGGCCGCGCCGAGCAGGGCCAGCACGGCGGTGCGCAGGCCCTGGCGCGGCTCGGCCATCAGCCGGGTGGCCCCCCGCAGCACCGCCGCGAGGTAGTGGAGGGTGATGAAGTAGTAGCCCACCGCCATCGACACGACCGGGTAGAACCAGCTCATGTGCAGACCCGGCGACGCGCCCGAGCTGGCGAAGGAGCCGGTCGCGTACTGGGTCGAGCGGATGCAGGCGTACGCGAGCAGCGTCGCCAGGCTCATCCCCGCGAACGTCCGCACCGCCCGCGTCCACCATCCCGGCCCGGCCTCGGCGACGAAGTCGATGACGGTGACCGCGCCGCGCTTGATCCCCAGCGAGACGCCGAGCCAGATCACCCACAGGAAGGTGAACCGGGCGAGCTCCTCCGAGCCGAAGATGCTGTAGCCGAGGACGTTGCGGGTGAAGACGTTGCCGGCGACCGCCAGGATCGCCAGGACCACGCCGATCACCGTGCCGACGCGGGCGATCGAGACCGCCGCCTGCGAGTACACCTCGGTCCACCGGGCGGCGACCCCGAGGCCTCGCGAGAGGGTCCCGCCGGCCGCGACCGGCGCGGGCGACTCGACGAGCGTGGTCATCGTGCCTGTCCCAGGAGAGCCTCCGACAGCAACCGACCCGGCCCTCGCGGGGCCGGGTCGGCGGTGTTCCTGTCGTCGCCCGTCGTCCGTGCGGGCGTCAGCGCGAGCCTACCCCGCGGGTGGGACGCAGTCCCCGGTCTTGGTGGTGGGGAGCGGCGGCGGTGCCGCCGGGGGCGGCAGCGTCTTGGCGAGGTCCTGGATCTGTGTGACGTAGTCCTGGCTCTCCGGGGCCAGGCTCTGGATGGCCGTCTTGGCGGCGTTCGTCAGTTGGGTCTTGTCGGCGTCGGTGGCCGACAGGTACTTGACGCCGCAGTTCGCGAGGTCCTGGGCGACCGTGCTGCCCGGGGTCGTGAAGATCGCGAGCGACGTGGGGCCGATGTTGGCGGCCGCGGTGGTCAGCGCGCCCTGCTGGTCGGCGCTGAGCCCGTCCCAGACGGCCTTGTTGATCACCAGCACCGTCGGGAACGGCCACAGGTTGACGTTGCCGGTGACGTTCTTGGCCTGCTCGTACCACTGCTGGGTGTAGATCAGCGGCAGGTTCGCCTCGACGCCGTCGATCGTGCCGTTCTGGAGCGCCTGCGTGACGTCCGGGAGCGGCAGCGGGTCGACGTTCGCACCGAGGGCCTTCAGGCCGTCGGCGAGCACCTGCGACTGCGGGGCGCGGATCGTCTTGCCCTTCCAGTCCGCCAGCGTGACGAGCGGCGTCTTGCCGAACGGCTTGCGCAGGCCACCCTCGTGGATCGCCAGCACGTGGATGTCACCGGCCTCGCTGTCGGCCGACTCCATCATCGACTTGCCGATGTCGCCGTTGATGACGGCGCCTTCGAGCCCGTAGTTGGTGATCAGGAACGGCGCCTGCAGCGCCTGGAAGGCCGTCACGCCGGCGGTGTCCCAGATGGCGCTCGAGACGGTCGCCATCGGCACCACGCCGCTGCGCACGTCGGCGAGCAGCTGGCCCTCGGCCTGCGGGTACGCCGGCTGCCCCTGCAGGGTCAACGCGCCGGTCGCGTTGACCTCCTTGACGAATGCATCGACGGCGATGCCGTACGGGTGCTGCTGCACCGTCACATAGGCGACGTCGAGCGCGGCGCCACCGCCACCCCCTGAGGTGTCGCTCGCGGCGCCGCTGTCGTCGTCGTCGCCACACGCCACAAGCCCCAGTGCCAACGCGCCCGCCGCGGCTACCGCGGCCAGGCGCCAGGCCCACGAGCGTCGTGTCACGTTCCTCGCCCCCTTGTCGTGCTGTCGGTGTCCGGACGCCCTGGATCGCGCCCCGGATCGGCGCGACCATACCCGAGGCGACGCGGAGGTTGTCAACATCGGCACGAAGTCCGTCCCATTCTGCGCAACCCCGCATGGGGAGCGGGATCTCGCCCCCCCGCACTCCCCCTGCAACGGGGCCAGTACGCGTTGACGGACCTGGGTACGTGACATATGCTGCTTTCCATCGCCAGCCGGTCGAGGCCCTCCTCCGGCCCATCGAAACGAGGGGTGGGGGGACGTCCCGAGCGGGCGGCGGTTCGTGTGCAGCTGCCCTTTCCGAATAAGGGGGAAGCCCGTCTATGGCCGAGCAGTTCGCCGTGACGCAGATCCCGGGCGCGGAGACGGGGGAGATCCCGCCGTCGCCCGTCGACCGTGACGAGAAGACCGCGTTCATTTACTCGCTGGTCGACCCGATCTGGGACATCGACACTCTGCCGCTGACCTACACCAACTCCCGGTGGTCAGCATTCTTCTACCGCGCTGATGAGAAGCAGCTTCGGCGCGTGCTCCCCGACTGCCTTGAGCTCGAGGACGACATCGTCGAGTTCTGGTACGTCGACCACAACCACACCATGCTCGGCCCGTACGGCGAGATGGGTGTGACCGTGGCCGCCAGCCACAAGGCCGGCGATGGTCGGACGCTCTACGCCGGCTACTACCCGTACATGTACCTGACCCAGGACGCCGCGATCGACGCCGGTCGCGTGCTCGGCTTCCCGAAGAAGGAAGCCTTCATCCGCGTGCTCGAGCACGGCGGGGCGCCTGACGACGGTTACGGCGTGATGGACGGCAAGAACTACCAGTTCGACTACTGGTCGTTCCTGATGATCCGGAACGGCTACGTGCTCCACTCCGCCACCGGCAAGTACGACGACGCCGACCTCTCCGCGAAGCCGAAGTTCTACGGCAACACGGAGTACGGCCGGATGAACATGAAGGTCGTCACCTCGCCGGACGTCTCCCAGTCCGAGTGGCAGCTCGTGTACCTGCCCTCGCTGGTGACCAAGGACCTCGCCACGGCGATGGGCCGCCCGGACTCCGAGGGTTCGCACCGCTTCCAGGTGAAGCCTGAGTCGATCCGGACCGCCAGCCCGGCGAGCATCAACTGGTTCATGCAGGCCACGCCGTACGACAACCTCGGGCACGAGCTTCCGCCCAAGGAGATGATCGGCCTCATGACCTTCAGCTTCGACCTGATCATCCCGGCGGGCGAGGTCCCCTGGACCGAGACCTACACCCGGGACGCGACCTGGGCGGGCGCGGCCAAGCCGTACCGCTTCGGCCTGCGGCACCGCTTCCCGAAGCCCATCGGCCTCGGCGCGTAGGGTCCGAAGACTCCAAAGGAGGAACGAGAAACATGGCGGAGCTGAACGTCACGAGCGTTCCGTGGATTGACTCCGGCGACGCGCCGCCGCTTGCCCTTGACCGGGACAAGCGCGACATCATCAGCCAGGGCATCGCGGACCCGCTCGTCGACTACGACATCGTCCCGCTGACCTACACCAACTCGCGTTGGTCGGCGTTCTTCTACCGGGTGGACGAGGCTGCGCTGCGGCGCATCCTCCCCAAGTGCCTGGAGCTTGAGGACGACGTCGTCGAGTTCTGGTACGTGGACCACCTTCACACCGGTCTCGGCCCGTACGGCGAGATGGGCGTCACGGTGTCGGCCTCCTGCAAGGGGCAGGACGGCAACACGTACTACGCGGGTTACTACCCGTACATGTACCTCACGCAGGACGCGGCCGTGTTCGCCGGCCGTGAGCCCTTCGGCTTCCCGAAGAAGATCGCCTACATCGTCACCCAGGAGCACGGTGGCAAGGAGGACGACGGTTACGGCGGCTTCGGGAACGACTACTTCAACTTCACGCTGGAGCGTCGCGGCTACCTGATCCACACCGCGACCGGCCGTTACGACGACGCCGAGCTCCCCGCGAAGCCGAAGTTCTATGGCGACCCGCGCTACGGGCGGATGAACCTCAGGCTCATCACCGACCCGTCGCTGACGACGACGAAGTGGGATCTCACCTACCTCCCGTCCGAGGTCACCAAGGCCACCGCGGCGGCCATGGGCCGTCCGGAGACCGAGGGTCAGCACCGCTTCCAGCTGAAGCCCGAGTCGATCCGCACGGCTTCGGCCAACGCGATCCGCTCGTGGGCCCTCACGGCCACCCCGTTCGACAACCTCGGCGCCATGATGCCGGTCAAGGAGCTCATCGGTCTGATGAGCTTCAACTTCGACCTCATCATCCCGGGTGCGGACACCATCTGGACGCAGACGATCGAGCGGACCGCTGAGGACATCGGCGACCTGCTCTTCGCCACGCCGTACCAGTACACGATGCGTCACCGCTTCCCGAAGCCCCCGGGCGTCTAGCCCCAAGCTTCAGAAGCACCGCGCTCGTCCTTCCGGCCGGGCCCCCCAGGGGGCCCGGCCGGAGGTGTTTCCGGGGCCGCTCCGGTCAGTCGTCGAGGCGGGCGCCGGGGCCGCGGGGCGCCCACTCCCGGAACACCCGCAGCCGCTCCCGCAGCGCCTCCGGGGTGGCGCCGGCGGACTCCCACAGGAGCATCTCGATCAGCTCCACCTTGCTGGTCCTGACCCCCGCGCCGCGGAGGGCGTGGATCGCGTCGGCGAGGCCGTCGTCGAGGGGTTTGCGGACGCGGATCGCGAGGTTCACCGGCGGCAGGTCCGGCGCCAGCCGCACCCGCGCCGAGGGGGTCGTCTCCCCCGCCCCCTTCGCCCGGGGCCGCTTCGGCCGCGGCGCCGGGGCGGGCGCCACCGCGGGGGCGGCGGCGGGCGTCTCCGGTGAGTCGGGGAAGGCCTCCACCACCGCGGCGTCGCCGCGGGGCCGGCGGCTCGGCGGGGGCTGGCGGGAGGCCCGCTCGATCCGCCGCCGCATCAGGTCGATGCCGCTCGCCTGGTCCGGGTTCGCCTGGTCAGCCACACGCCACCTCCACGGACTCGGCCACCGCGCGCAGCTCGGCGGCGGCGGCGCGCACCCGCGCGCCGGGGTTCGGTTGGGTCACCAGTGCCGACCGCCGCAGCCGCCGGCGCAGCCACCGGTGCTCCGACACGGGCGGCGCCACCTGGATCCGGCCGTCGGCGAGGCCGGCGAGGCGGTCGACGAACCGCTTCGGCGGCACCGGCGGCACCATCGTCGGGGCCAGCAGCAGCCGGTAGCCGGCGAGGTCGGCGACGATCGCCTCGAGGGCGTCCATCTCCCGCGCCCCCAGCACCACCGGCACCACCACCAGGTCCGCGACCTGCATCGCCCCGTCGGTAAGGGCGTTCGCCCCCGGGTGGGTGTCGACCACCACGTACGGGGCGCCCCACGCCGCCGCCCACGCCCCCAGGCAGTCGGCCACCAGGTCCGCGTCGATGCGGCTGGCGGCGAGGTCCGGGTGGGCGGGCACCAAGGGCGGCTGGTTCGCCCGCCGCTTCGGCCGCGGCGGCCGCCCGTCCGGTCCCCGCTCGAGGGCGTCGAGGAGCGGCGCCCGCGCCGCCCGGGCCGGGTCGAACCCCCACATCCGGGTCGCGCCGCCGGCGTCCCAGTCGAGGTCGACGAGGACCCCGCCGAGGGCGGCGGCGAGCTCGTAGGCGAGGGTGGTCTTCCCCACCCCGCCCTTCGCCGCCGCGACCGTCACGATCCGCCCCCGCCCCCCCGCCTCCGGGTCGGCGACCGGGATGGGGCGCGCTGCTGCCTGCGTGGTTGTGGTCATGGCGCCATGTTCGCAGCCGCGCTCGGATGTCCTCCCGCATCCACCCATCCCCGCCTGCGCTGTTGCATGCATGCACGCATGCACCGGGGTACGTCACTCGCACCCGCCGGGGTCGGTGGGTGGGGCGGGTCAGCCGGCGGCGCGGGCGAGGGCCCGGGGGGCCCTGCGGCCGGCGGCGCCGGCGGGGCGGTGCACCAGCAGCTGCTGGCCCCAGCCGTCGTCGGTGGCGACCCGCTCCTTGGTGAAGCGGTAGCCGGTGCCGGGGTGGCCGGCGATCGCCTCGCAGGCGCGCATGAGGGCGGCGACGTTGTCGCGCTCGCGGGCGCAGGTGGAGCCGACGCTGGCGAAGAAGGCGGGGCCGAGCCAGTAGGCCTGCCACTCCTCGCCGTCGTCGCCGGGCTCGAAGCGGTCGTTCTCCAGCAGCCCGAACAGCTTGCGGGCGATGGGGGGCAGGTCCCGCAGGACGTCCCAGTCGATGTACACCCCCGCCTCGTGGCGGAGCTGCTCCAGGAACCACGAGCCGAGGAAGATGTAGCCGAGCCGCTCGAGGCGGCCGTCGGACACCACCGGCCACAGGACGCGGTCGATGATCCCGAAGTGGTCCTCGTGGGTCTTGCGGCCGGTGACGGAGTCGTTGACCTCACCCTCCCAGCGGGCCTCCTGGAGGTTGAGGAGGGTGCGCTTCAGGGCCTGGCGGGCGTTCTTGCCGGACTCCTCCCAGCCGAAGTCGTGCAGCAGCCGGTACTGGGTGAACGGCACGGCGGAGGCGCCAGGCTGCTCCAGCTGCAGCCACCGGGACCCGAGCCACACGATCGCCATGTAGCCGTGGCGGCCGATCGGCGGGCCGGCGGTCTGGCGGATCGAGCCGAGGCGGTCGGCGATCGCGACGCCGGCGGCGACCTCGAGGCCCTTGCGGGCGCTGGTGCGGTCGGCGAAGCCGTACTTGAGGGGCTGCTCCAGCCGCCGCAGGTGGTCCGGCTCGCAGAGCGCCAGTTGGGCCTCGGCGCCGCTGGCCTGGAGCTCGTCGGCGGGGCCGGCGCCGTTGCGGCCGCCGCCGCGGGGCCGGGCGCCGGGGCGGGGCAGGGGGGAGATGTCCGCGGGGGTTCGGGGTTCGCGCGCCATCGTGTCCAGGAGCATGACGGCTCACGCCGACGTCGCGGCCCACCCGCGGCCAGATAACCGGGGTAGATCGCTCGCGCAGCGGCCGGGCCGCGAAGCGGGTCGGCCAGGCCGCTGCCTACTGTTCTTTCTCTACTAACTGCTTAACCCTAATTCTGGGGGGTCGGCGAAACCGGCCGGTTTGCAGGGAGAACGCGCGCCGGTGCGCGAGTCGTTTCCCCCGGTTGGGCGCGAGTCGGATCCCCCGGTCCGGCGCGAGCCGGTTCCTCCGGTGCGAGCCGGATCCCCCCGTCCCGGCGCGAGCCGGATCCCCCGGTCACCCCCCGGTGGGCGGCCCGCGCCTGTGGAGAACCGGTCCCCGGCGCCCGCGGGCGCGAGTCATTTACCCCCGTTCAGGGGCGCCCGCGAGGCGCTTCCCCCGGTCCGCGAGCGGCCTCCCCCGGGTATGTGGCTCGCGCGCCGGCCGCGGGCGCGAGTCGTTTACCCCGGGTGGCGCGAGTCGTTTACCCCGGTTCGGGGGCCGCGCCCCGGCTAGGTGGTGAGCCGCCGGTACAGCTGCGGCAGCTTCTGGGGGAGGGTGCGGATGTCGTCGACGACGACGAAGTTGGCGTCCGAGTACATGTGCGGCAGGTAGTCGGCGCCCTCGCGGTCGACGGTCACGCAGAACAGGTGGATCTTCTCCCGCCGCGCCTCGCGGAGGGCCATCTTGGTGTCCTCCTGGGCGTAGGCGTTGTCCTGATAGGTGTCGGAGTCGTACGGCTTGCCGTCGGTGAGCAGGATCATCAGCTTCACGTTCGAGTCGGCGGCGGCGAGGCGGCGGGTGGCGTGGCGGATCGCCGGCCCCATCCGGGTCTTCTGGCGGGCGTAGATCCCGCCGATCCTTCCCTTCACCCGGTCGTCGTAGCGCTCCCCCAGCTCCTTCACCACATAGAACTCGCAGTCCTCACGGCCCGAGCCGGAGAAGCCGTAGATGGCGTACTCGTCGCGGATCGCCTCGAGGGCCTCGCACATCAGGAGGAGGGCTTCCTTCTCGATGTCGATGATCCGCTTGCGGCCGTCGATCTTGCGGTCCGTGGAGCTGGACATGTCCACCACGAAGGCGGTGGTGACGTCCCGGTCGCGTTTGTCGCGCTTGATGTAGACGCGGGGGGTGGGGGCCACCCGGGCCTTGCGGTCGACGACGTACTCGACGAGGCCGTCTGTGTCGAGGTCGTCGCCGTCCTCCTGGTAGCGCATCTTCCGCAGGGCCTCGGGGCGCATCAGCTGGAAGTTGCGCCGGATCTGGGTGACGATCCCGCCGAACTCGTGGAACGTCGCCGCCACGAACCCCTCCTGGGTGCGGGTCTGGCGGTGCTCGGTGAGGGTGCACCAGGCGGGGCGGTAGTCCTCGATCTTGTGGTCCCACTCGTCGTACTGGAAGACCTGCTCCCCCAGGTCGTCCTCCCGCGGGTCGGCGTCCTGCTGGGCGACGTCCCCCAGCCCGGTCTGCTCCGGTGAGTCGGAGCCGCCGCCGTCGGCGTCCTGGCTGTCGCCCTCCGCGGCCCCGGCCGGGCCGTCCTGGTCCTCGGAGGCGGCCATCTCGGCGACGTCGTCCTCCCCGCCGCGTCCGGCCTCGACCTCGGTGGTGCGCATCGCCTTCTCCGCCGACCCCTCCGGCAGCTCCTTCTCCTCCACCTGCTTCTCGCCGGTGCCGTCCTCCTGGGGCTCGGCGCCCTGCGCCTCCCGCTTGAAGGGGGCGTCCGAGGGCGGGCGGACCAGCTCCTCCATCACCGGGGTCATGAACGGCGGCAGCTCCATCTGCTCGTAGTCCTCCACCCCGGCGGCGCCCTGGGGCGGGGCCTCCGCCCCGTCGGGCGGGGGCGGGTTGCCGTCGGCGCCGTCTGCGTCGGGCTGCGGCATCCGGTTCGCCGGCTGCTGCAGGCCCTCGTCGATCAGCTGGTACAGGTCGGCGGTGAGGGTGGCGGAGTCGCCGACGGCGGCGTCCTCCTCCGCGACCGCCGCGAGCCGCGCCACCGCCTCGGCGATGAGGGCCTGGGTGGCGGGCGGGACGTCGGTGAGGTCGGTGGTGAGGCCGAGGGTGTGCTGCAGCAGCGCCTCCACCACCGCCTGGGCGTCGCTGAGGGTCGCGAGGTCCGGGCGGCGCTCGGCGCTGGCGGCCTGGATCTTCGCCATGTCCCGCCGGATGCCGGGGTAGGCGCGGCGGATGGCGGAGTCGACCCGGTGGCCCTCCACGATGTTGAACAGGTCCCGGGCCATCGCCGGCTGCGGGAAGATCGCGTAGAAGCGGGTGAGGTCGGTCTCGGCCGGCGCGCGGAGGGTGCTCATGCGGTCTCCGGGTAGCGCTCGCGGAGGCGGGCGACGGTGTCGGGGATGCTGTCGAGGGTGAAGCCGTAGGTGCCGAACTCGATGCGGCCGGCGCCGTGGGCGGTCGCCACCTTGTAGGCGGTGAAGTTGCCCTCGTCGTCCTCCAGGAAGTGCATCTCCGGCGGCAGGATGATGTGGTCCGCCCCGTACACGTCGACCGCCTGCATCTCGGTGGTGGCGCGGATCGCGACCTCCTGCCCGGACAGGGCGGTGGCGTACAGCTTCAGCACCCGGGCGACGGACTTGAGGGCGAGGCCCTCCTTCAGCTCCTCCAGCACCTGCAGCGAGTACTTGCTGCCCAGGCGGAAGTAGCCGCGCCCGACCTCCTTGTTGCGCTCCAGCACGTCCAGGCCGCGGGCGACCCACTCCGCCGCCCCCTCCGGTGAGACGCGCTCCCCGTTCAACAGGTCCAGGAGGGTGTCGGCCGCCTCGAGGCTGGCCTCGGGGTCGGCGGCGGCGACCTGGCGGACCTGCTCCAGGTAGGGGGGCCGGTACCGGGGGCGCAGGCGGGCGAGGATGGGGGGGAGGGCGGCGGCGAGCTCGACGGCGTGCTTGCGGCGCTTCTCGTCGCGGCGGTCGCGGGCGGCGAGCTGGGTGCGCAGCTCCTGCGCCCGCTTCACCTTCGGCTCCATCTCCCGCAGCTCACGCTCGAGGTCGTCGAGCTCCCCGGCGAGCTGGGCGGTCTCGGTGTCCTCCGGGGGGCCGGCGGTCGCCTGGGAGACGATGTCGACGTACGCCCCGGCGAGGGTGGTGTCGGGCGCGTCATAGAGGTCGGGCAGCTGCTTGGCGACCTCCACCCCCGACTTCCAGCCGGCGGCGGCGACCTCCCGCACCTGGGCGAGGTAGCGGGCGACCCGGTCGGGGTCGGACTCGGCGAGCAGGCGCGGCAGCTGGCGGGCGACCTCCACCCCCAGCTGGTACTTGAGGTCCGAGATCTCCTCGACCATGCGGAGGTACGCCTGACGCTGGTCCTCCGGGACGGAGACCAGCATCTCGCGGGCGACGTACATGCCCACGTTGCCGACGGCGGGGCCGAAGGTCATCGGATGCCCCCGGTCCCGGCTAGAACTGGGTCGCGATGATCTCGACGATCGAGCGCTGCATCTCCAGGTCGTCGGTGATCGGCTTGCAGATCGTCGCCTCGCACGCCGCGATCGGCTCCACCCCGGACTGGATCAGCTGGCCCGCGTAGACCAGGAGGCGCGTGGAGACGCCCTCCTCCAGGCCGTGGGTGCGCAGGTTGCGCACCTTCTCGGCGATCTTCACGAGCTTCGCGGCCGTGTCGTCGTCGATCCCGGACTCGGACTTGAGGATCGACTCCTCCAGGTCCGGGGGCGGGTAGTCGAACTCGATCGCCACGAACCGCTGCTTGGTCGAGTGCTTCAGGTCCTTCAGGACCGACTGGTAGCCCGGGTTGTAGGAGATCACCAAGAGGAAGTCGTCGGGGGCCTGGACGATCTCGCCCTTCTTCTCCAGCGGCAGGATCCGCCGGTCGTCGGTGAGCGGGTGGATGACCACCGTGGTGTCCTTGCGGGCCTCCACGATCTCGTCGAGGTACGCGATCCCGCCGGCCTTCACCGCGGTGGTGAGGGGGCCGTCCTGCCAGACGGTCTCATCCCCGCGCAGGGTGTACTTGCCGACCAGGTCGGAGGCCGTGAGGTCCTCGTGGCACGCGACGGTGACGAGGGTGCGGCTCAGGCGCCAGCTCATGTGCTCGACGAAGCGCGTCTTCCCGCAGCCGGTCGGCCCCTTCAGCATCACCGGCAGCCTGGAGTTGTAGGCCGACTCGAAGAGCTCCACCTCGTTGCCGAGGGGGAGGTAGTAGGGCTCCTCGGTGAGCTTGAAATCCTCGACGCGCTGGCTCTCAACCGCCATCCGGGCTCCTTGTGCGACGGGCGATGGGCGTCCGCTCAGTGTAGCCGACACCCCCTCCGGGGGACCGCCGGGCGACCCCGCCCGGTCAGCCCTCCGGGGCGGGGTCCTGCGCCTCGGCGTCGCCGCCCAGCGGCCACGTCGACGGCAGCTCCATCTCGAACTCGCCGTTCTCGGTGGCGTGCTCGGCGTACCAGGTCTTGAACGACGGGATCGAGAACCCCACGACCTGCTGGGAGCGGGGCTCCACCCGCACCAGCACGCCCCGCTCGGGGTCGTGGACGGTCACCGCCGGCACCGGCGGGCCGTAGGAGACGTGGTAGGTGTCCGAGGCCTGGTCGTAGTGCTGCAGCGACTCGGACGCGATCTTCATCGCGTTCTCCTCGGCGTATGAGGGGCGGTCGGCGCCGCCCTCGGGCCCGCCCTCCGGCGGCCCCTGGGGGGGTGGCTGCGAGCTCATCGGTTCATGACTCCTCGGGACGTGGGACTCCCCGCGCCGCGTCCTTTACACTCGGCCGTCCAGGCAGGACGACCGGGTAGGGGGACAGAATGCGCGCGGTTGACGCGACCCTGGCCGCGCTGAAGCGGGCCGGGGTGAATGCGATCTTCGGGCTTCCGGGCGGCCCGGTGATCCCCCTGTTCGACGCCCTCCATGACGATCCGGACATCCGCACCTTCCTGGTGCGCCACGAGCAGGGTGCCGGGCACATGGCCGAAGGGTACGCGAAGGTCACGGGCCGGGCCGGGGTGTGCACCGCCACCTCCGGGCCGGGCGCCACGAACCTGGTCACCCCGATCACCGACGCGTACATGGACTCGGTGCCGCTGGTGGCGATCACCGGCCAGGTGGGCTCCACCCGCGTCGGCACCGACGCCTTCCAGGAGGCCGACATCGTCGGGATCACCCTCCCGGTGGTGAAGCACTCCTGGCTGATCAAGGACGCCGACGACCTGCCCCTCGCCCTCGCCGAGGCCCTCCACGTCGCCCAGACCGGCCGCCCCGGGCCGGTGCTCGTCGACGTCTGCGTCGACCAGTGGGGCCGCGACGTCACCGACCTCGAGGGCCCCGTCCCGCCGATGCCCGGGTACCGGCCGCCCACCGGCGCCGGCCACCCCCGCCAGCTGGAGGCCGCCGCCCGCGCCCTCCAGGCGGCGGAGCGCCCCGTGATCTACGCCGGCGGCGGGGTCGTCACCGGGGAGGCGGCCGCGGAGCTCACCCGCCTGTCGGAGGTCACCGGGATCCCGGTGAACACCACCCTGATGGGCCTCGGCGGGTTCCCCGGCACCCACCCCCTGTTCATCGGGATGCCCGGGATGCACGGCATCGCCGCCGCCACCTACGCCTTCCAGGAGAGCGACGCGATCCTGGCGGTGGGGGTCCGCTTCGACGAGCGGGTGCTGTCCACCGTGATGAGCGAGTGGGCCCCGAACGCGAAGATCATCCACATCGACGTCGACCCGGCGGAGATCTCGAAGAACCGGGCGGCCCACATCGGCATCGCCGGTGAGGCGGCCCCCGCCCTCGCCGGCCTCGCCGACGCCTACCAGGCGCTGCCGGAGCCGCACGACTCAGCCCGCCGCGCCGCGTGGGTCGACCAGATCGCCACGTGGAAGCGCCAGCACCCGTACCTGGTCGACGCGGACACGTCGGTGATCCAGCCGCAGCAGGTCGTCCAGTCGATCTACCGCATCACCCGCGGCGACGCGATCGTCTGCACCGACGTCGGCCAGCACCAGATGTGGGCCGCCCAGCACTACCTGTTCGACCGGCCCCGCCGGTGGGTCACCTCGGGCGGCCTCGGGACGATGGGCTTCGGCCTGCCGGCGGCGCTCGGCGCCCAGGTCGCCCTCCCCGACGAGCTGGTGGTGGTGGTCTCCGGTGACGGGTCGTTCGAGATGACCCTCCAGGAGCTGTCGACCGCCCAGATGTACGGCCTGCCGGTGAAGGTGGTGATCCTCAACAACGGCTACCTGGGCATGGTCCGCCAGTGGCAGGAGCTGTTCTGGGAGGGCCGCTACGCCGGGTCGTCCTTCGAGGGCTTCCAGCCGAGCTTCGAGGGGATCGCCCGCGCCTACGGCGTCCACGCCTCAACCGTCCGCGAGCCCGGCGAGCTGGACGACGCGATCGCCGAGGCGTTCGCCGCCGACGGGCCGGCGCTGGTCGACGTGCACGTCAACCAGATGGCGAAGGTGTTCCCGATGGTGCCCTCCGGCAAGGGGCCGGGGGCGATGATCGTCGGCGGCTGACCCCGGTCGGGGCCGCCGGCGACCGCGGGGCGCCGCCTAGTAGAACTCGGCGATCCGGATGCCGGAGCGGATCGCCTCCGCGTCGAAGTCCATCTCCTCCTCCAGCGGCGCCGGCACCTTCGTCGGCAGCGTCAGCTCGAACTCGTCGTCCTCGGTCTTGTGGGCCTCGTAGTAGGCGGCGAAGTTCGTGATCTGGAACCCCAGGACGTCCTGGGTGTCCGGGTCGAAGAAGACGGTGAGGCCCTCGGAGTTCGTGACCGCGGAGGCGTTGTCGTGACCGCGGTAGATCTGGCGGTACGTGTCGGTCGCGGCGTCGTAGTTGGGGTCCGAGGACACGGGCGGGCTCTCCTTGGAATGCCGGGTGCGGGAACCGGCGGGATGGTACCGCACGGGTCTCCAGCGCCGTCCCCCGCCGGACCTGTAGGGTTCCGGTCCGCACCGGCCCAACCCGGCGTGCCTCCGGCCCTGCGTAGCCTCCCGTCCCTCTCGGCGGCCCACCGGGCGCGGAGCCCCTTCGGTTGGTCCGACAGCCGACACGAGGAGGATGGATGAGCGAGGCCACGCCCAACCTGGCCGAGGCGCGGCGAATGCTCGGCAAGGGCATCGTCATCGCCGGGGTGGGGGAGACCGAGCAGGGCAAGCTGGACGGGCGGGGCTCGTTCCAGCTCCTCGCCGAGGTCACCAAGATCACCCTCGACGACGCCGGCATCACCCTCGCCGACGTCGACGGGATGGTCACGGCGTTCTCCTTCGTCGAGTCGACGCTCATGCACGCGACGACCTTCGCGGACTACCTGGGGATGGAGCCCGGCTACTTCGCGTCCGTCGCCGTCGGCGGCGCCACCGCCCCCCTGATGGCGGTCCAGGCGGCCCTCGCGATCGACGCCGGCCTCGCGGAGGTTGTCCTCTGCGTCCGCGGTGACAACACCCGCTCCGGCATCAGCTCCTCCGGGATGATCGCGATGGCCCGCGAGATGAGCCACGGCGCGTTCGAGGCGCCGTACGGCCTCACCACCATCGGCGGCTACGGCCTCCTCGCCCAGCGCTACATGTACGAGCACGACGTGCCGCAGGAGGCCCTCGCGGCGGTCGTGGCGACCCAGTCCGAGCACGCCCACCTGAAGTGGAACGCGATGCTCCGCGACATCGTCACCGTCGACGACGTCATGAACGACCGGTGGATCGCCACGCCGTTCCACGCGATGGACTGCTCGCTGGTGTCCGACGGCGCCGCCGCCTTCCTGGTCACGACGGCGGACCGGGCGAAGGGCATGAAGCGCACGCCCGTGTACATCACCGGCATCGGCGAGGGCTACTCGCACCAGTACATCTCCAGCGCGACGTCGGTCGACGGCGTCCGCCAGGGCCTCGGCCGCGCCGGCCGGCGGGCGATGGAGGTCGCCGGCATCACGCCGCAGGACCTCGACGTCGCCGAGATCTACGACTCGTTCAGCTTCACGCCGCTGATCGCCCTGGAGGGCTTCGGCGTCTGCGGCCCCGGCGAGGCGGGCGACTGGGTGCTGGAGGGCAACGCCAAGCTCGGCGGGACGCTCCCGATGAACACCCACGGCGGCCTGATCCGCCAGGCCCACCTCGGGGCGATGCACCACATCGTCGAGGCCGTGCTGCAGCTGCGCGGCGAGGCCGACGACTCCGACCGCGGCGGCGGGAACCACCAGGTGCCCGACGCGCAGCTCGCCATCACGAACGGCTCGGGCGGCATCCTCGCCGCGACGAGCGCGCTGGTCCTGTCGAGCGAGCCGCCCTCGGCGGCCTAGGGCACGGGAGACGACGATGAGCACCGAGAGCACCAAGCCCGCCTACACCAAGCCCCTGCCCGACATGCGCCCGGAGGGCGAGACCTTCTGGGCCGGCACCCGGGAGCACAAGCTGCTGCTGCCGGTCGACGCGGCCGGCACGCCGTTCTGGTACCCGCGGGCCCTGACCCCCGGCACCCTCGAGCCCGTGAGCTACGTGGAGGCGAAGGGGACGGGGACCGTCTACACGTACTCGATCCACTTCATCGGGCCGAGCAAGGCCTACAAGGGCGACCCGCCGCACGTCGTCGCCCTGATCGACCTGGACGAGGGTGTGCGGATGATGTCCAACCTGGTGAAGGACGAGCCGGACTACCCGTCGATCGACCCCGATGACGTGTCCATCGGGATGAAGGTGCGCGTCGTGTTCCACGACGTCACCGACGAGATCACCCTGCCCAAGTTCGTCGCCGCCTAGGGGCGGGGGCACCCGAGAAGCGCCAAGGGGGAGCGAGACAACGATGGCCGACTGGAGTGACTGGTACGCCAAGGAGGACCCCACCACGTGGGTCCTGGCGGAGATCCTGAAGAAGCGCGCGACCGAGACCCCGGACCGGGAGTACCTCAAGTTCGCTGACAGCCCGTGGGTGAGCTACGGGGAGGTGAACGCCCGCGCCAACCGCGTCGCCAACGCCCTGATCGCCCGCGGCGTGCAGCCTGGTGAGTCGGTCAGCGTGATGCTCCCCAACTGTGAGGAGTTCCTGCCCGTCTGGTACGGGATCCTCAAGGCCGGCGCGGTGATGAGCTCGATCAACACCGCCTACAAGGGCGACTTCCTCTCCTGGACGATCAACCTCGTCGAGGCGAAGAAGCTGGTGATCAGCGACCTGTACCTCGACCGCCTCGACCTGATCAAGGACGAGCTCCCGCTGCTCGAGCACGTCATCGTGATGCAGACCGGGAACCAGGCGGGCCCCGACCCCTCCAAGTGGAAGTGGGAGCCGCTGACCGAGGTGATGACCGCCTCCGACGCCGAGCCCGACGGGGTCGAGTACAAGTGGACCGACGACGCCCGCATCATGTTCACCTCGGGCACGACGGGCCGCTCGAAGGGCGTCATCAAGCAGAACGCCGCCGACTACTTCTCGGCCCGCGGCCTGCTCGAGGTCGTCTCCGCGACGGCCGGCAAGACGGTGGAGTCCCTCGCCGACGACACCTTCTTCAGCTGCCTGCCGCTGTTCCACTCCAACGCCCAGGTGCTGTCCGGCTACCCGGCCCTCGTCGCCGGCGGCCGCGTCGCCTACGTCGAGCGGTTCAGCTCCAGCAAGTTCTGGCAGCAGGTGATCGACGCCGAGGCGACCGTCTTCAACTCGATCGGCGCGGTCAGCTACTTCATCTGGAACATCCCCGCATCGGACCTCGACAAGCAGCACAAGGTCCACACCTGCTTCGCGGCGCCCGCGCCGAAGGACATCTACAACGAGTTCCAAGAGCGCTTCGGGGTCAAGTTCATCGAGGGCTACGGCCTCACCGAGACCGGCATGGCCACCTACATGGACCCCACCCGGCCGGCGGTGCCCGGCTCGATGGGGAAGGCCAACCCCGGCTATGAGGTCACGATCGTCGAGCCCGGCACCGACAAGCCGCTGCCGCCCGACACGCCCGGCGAGATCGTCGTCGACATGCGGATCCCGAACATCGTCATGCGCGCCTACTACGGCATGCCGGAGAAGACGGCGGAGGACTTCCGCAACCTGAAGCTCCACACCGGCGACCTCGGCCGGATGGACGCCGACGGCTACTTCTACTTCATGGACCGCGTGAAGGACTACATCCGCCGCCGCGGCGAGAACGTCAGCTCGATGGAGGTGGAGCGCCAGGCCTCCGACCACCCGAACGTCAAGGAGGTCGCGGCGATCGGCGTGAAGGCCGGCGAGGGCGCCAGCTCCGAGGACGAGATCATGATCGTCTGCATCCCGGAGGGCGACGCCCCCGACCCCGCCGAGTACACCCACTGGATGGCGGAGCGGATGCCGTACTTCATGGTCCCGCGCTACATCCGGTTCGTCGACACGCTCCCGAAGACGCCGACCGAGCGCGTCCAGAAGGTGAAGCTGCGCGACGAGGGCATCACCGCCGACACGTTCGATCGTGAGGCCGCCGGCATCACGATCAAGCGTTAGCCCGGTGGGGGAGATCATCCGGTACGGGGCGTACCTGCCCCAGTACCGGGCCCCCCTCGGGGAGATCCAGAAGTTCTACGGCCGGCCCGGGCGCCCCCGGGCCAAGGCCCTCTGCACCCCCGCCCTCGACGAGGACGCCCTGACGATGGCGTACGAGGCGTCGGTCGCGGCCATCGACGGGGGCGAGCAGCCCGGCACCGTCATCACCGTCAGCCAGTCCCCGCCGTTCGGGCTGCGGAAGCTGTCCGCCACCCTTGCCCGCACCCTCGGCCTCGACGGCGCCACCCCCCTCGACGTGGGCGGCCACTCCGGCAGCCTCCTCGACGCCTTCGCGATCGCCTCCGCCCTCACCGGCGGCGGCGGCGCCCCGGCGCTGGTGGTGGCCACCGACCACCTCGTCTCATACGAGGACCGGGTGTGCGACACCCTCTCCGCCGGCGCCGCCGCCGCGTTCGTGGTGGGTGCCTCCGGCGGGATCGCCCGCCTCGGCGCCCAGGCCCGCGCCGGGCAGGAGGTGTACGACGTGTGGCGCCTCGGCACCGAGCCGGAGGCCCGCTACCGCCTGGAGGTGCTGTTCGACGCGTACGGCGCCACCACCAGGGCGGCCCTCGCCGGCCTCGAGCGGGAGACCGAGCGCGGCACCGCCGACTACGCCGCCGTCTGCGCCAGCCAGCCCCACCCCCAGACCCTCCGCGGCCTCGGGAAGGCGGGCGTCGCCGGCGAGCAGCTGGAGGGCACCTCGTTCGTGGGGGAGATCGGCAACCTCGGCGCCGCCTCCGTCGGCGTCGCCCTCGCACTGGGCCTCGACGCGGCGTCGACCGGGGACCACCTGCTGGCCCTCGGCTACGGCGGCGGGGAGGCGATCGCCCAGGACGTCGAGGTGATCGGCACCCCCCACGGCTCCGGCGCCGCCGGCCAGCTCGCGGGCGAGGCGATCGACCTGTCGACGTACTACCGTTGGACCCGCGGCCGCCAGGCCGAACCCCACTAACGGAGGCGACTGATGCGCGTCGGCGTTCTCGGGATCGGCAAGACCCCGCACAAGATCCAGCACAGCAAGTCGCTGCGTGACCTCGCCGTCGAGTCGGGCCGGGCGGCGCTGGCGGACGCCGGCGTCGACCCGTCCGACATCCAGGCGCTGTATGTCGGCAACGTCGGCTCGGTCGGGTTCAACTACGAGAACTCCACCGGCCTGATGGTCGCCCACCACCTCGGGGTCGTCCCCGCCGGCTCCGTCCGCGTCGAGGCCGCCTGCGGCACGGGGGCGTGGGCGCTGCACCTCGGGTGCGTCGCGATCCTCTCCGGCCTCTACGACACCGTCATGGTGCTCGGCTGCGAGAAGATGAACGACCTCGCCACCGTCGAGGGCACGTCGATCATCGCCCAGGCCGCGGACTCCAAGGAGGAGTACTTCAGCGGCCTCACCTTCCCGTCCGGGGTGGCGCTGACGGCCCGGAAGTACATGCAGACCTACGAGCTGAGCGAGGAGGACCTCGCCCACACGTCGGTCAAGAACCACCACTACGGCGCCCGCAACCCGTACGCCCACCTGCGCTTCGAGTGCACCGTGGAGGAGGTCATGCGGTCCGCGAAGGTCGCCGACCCGCTGAAGCTGTACGAGGTCTGCCCCATGACCGACGCCAGCTCGGCGCTGGTGCTGTGCCGGGAGGAGATCCTCCGCGACCAGCCCGACAAGCCGCAGGTCTACGTGACGGCGACCCAGATGGCGACCGGCACCTGGTACGCCGCGACCGACACCCTCGAGGACGCCCACCGCCTCTTCGCCGAGCCCGCCCAGCGCGCCTACGCGATGGCCGGGATCACCGCCGACGACGTCGACGTGGCGGAGATCTACAACTCCTTCGCGATCCAGGAGCCCCTCGGCATCGAGGGCCTCGGGTTCGCCGAGCCCGGCAAGGGCTGGCAGGGCGCCGCCGACGGCAGCACCTGGATCGACGGGAAGGTCGCGGTCAACCTCTCCGGCGGCCTACTCTGCAAGGGGCACCCCCTCGGGGCGACCGGCGCGACCCAGGCGGTCGACATCGTCGAGCAGCTCCGCGGCACCGCCCCCCCGGACATGCAGCGCAAGGACGCGGAGATCGGCATCTCCGCCTGCCGCGGCGGCCCGGGCGCCGTCGGGGCGATCCACCTGTACCAGCGGATCGAGGGGTAGCCGGGTGACCGTCTCCGCCATCGAGTTCAGCCGGCTGGGGCCGCCGAAGCTGCGGCTCTACGCCATGCGCTGCGCCAACGGCCACCTGTCGCCGTGGTGGGAGCACCACCACTGCTACCAGTGCGGCTCCGACACCCTCACCGAGGAGGAGCTCGCCGGCACGGGGGAGCTCAGCAACTACACCGTCGTGTACTACCCGCCGCGGGACTTCCTCGGCCAGGAGCCCTACGTGGTGGGGCACATCACGATGGACGAGGGCGTCCTGCTCCCCGCCCCGGTGGTGGGGGTCGCCCCCGACGACGTGCAGGTCGGCACCCGCGTGAAGGCGACGTTGCGGCGGATGAAGCTCGGCCACGAGGGCGACATCTACTACTCGCAGAAGTTCGTGGTCGACGAGGACGCCGCCCCCGCGGGGCAGCCCTCCTAGGAGCTACCAGCAGGCCATCCCGCCGTCCACGGGCAGCACGTGCCCGGTGACGAAACGGGAGGCCTCGCCGGCGAGGAACAGCGCCGGCCCCACCAGGTCCTCCGGCTCGCCGCTGCGGCCCAGCGGGGTGCGGCCGAGGAGGGCGTCGCGGCGGCCGGGGTCCCGCGTCATCGGCTCGTTCATCTCGGTGGGGAAGTAGCCGGGGGCGAGGGCGTTCACCCGGATCCCGTGCGGCGCCCACTGGCGGGCCAGCTCCCGGGTGAGGCCCTCCACCGCGATCTTGGAGGCGACGTAGGCGGCGACGCCGGGGCCGGTGCCCGCCTTCCGGCCGAGGATCGAGCTCATCAGGATCATCCACCCGCCGGTGCCGGCGGCGATCATCGCCCGGGCGGCGGCGGCGGCGAGGGCGGACTGGGCGCCGACGTTCACCTGGAGGACGTCCATGAACGCCTCCGGGTCCTCGTCCTCGGCGCGGCTGATGGTGGAGGAGGCGGCGTTCAGCACCACCCCGTCCAACCGTCCGAATGCATGCATGCATGCATCGACCAGCTGGGTGGGGTGGCGGGGGTCGCGCAGGTCGGCGGGGTGGGCGGCGGCCCGCCCCCCGGCGGCGGCGATCTCCCCGGCGAGGGCGTCGAGGCGGTCGGCGCGGCGGGCGGCGAGCAGGACGGCGCAGCCGGCGCCGGCGAGGCCGCGGGCGATGATCGCCCCCAGGCCGCTGGAGGCGCCGGTGACGATCGCCGCCTGCCCGTCGAGCCGCAGGTCCATCGCCGGCGATGTCACGTGGTGACGGGGGCGATCAGGTCGGCGACGGCGCTGATCACCCCGGCGCTGGGGGCGCGGACGACGCGGGCGGCGTACCGGTCGTACTGGGTGGGGGTCTCCCCAACGAGGACGAGGGGCACGCCGCGGGTGAGGGGGACGGAGGGCAGGAGGCTGATGGGGGCGGTGCGCAGGTCGGAGTCGAGGACGATGAACGCGTCGGCGGCGGCGGCGAGCTCCCACGCCCGCTCCACCGCGGGGCGGGGGAGGGTCTCACCCCAGAGGGTCCCCTCGGGTCGCAGGGGGTAGCCGCAGCCGGGGGTGGTGCAGCGGGGGACGCCGTCCTCGCTGACGCCGATGAGGGTCCCCGCCTCGGGGAGGCCGTAGCGCTCCTCGCACCGCTCGCAGCGGAGCACCAGGACGGTGCCGTACACCTCGACGGGGTCGAGGCTGCCTGCCCGCTGGTGGAGCCGGTCGACGGACTGGGTCACCAGCGCCGACACCATCCCGGCCCGCTCGAGGCGGGCGAGGGCGTCGTGGGCGGGCCCGGGCCGCCGCCCGGCGATGGCGAGGGCGGTGGGGTAGAAGTACTCCCAGAAGCGGGCGGGGTCGGTGAGGAACGCCTCCAGGCTGGCGCGTTCGGCCCACTCGCCGCCGGCGTGGGTCAGGTCGAGGCTCTCCGCGCCTCCGAGGCGCAGGCCGGTGAGGACCACCGCCCGCTCCGCCCCGAGCAGGGTGGAGGCGAGGGCCTCGGGATCGGACGCCTGTGGGGCCATCGGCCCGGCCGAGTCTACCCGGCCGCCTATTCGGCGGTGGGCGGGCCCACGGGGGCCGCCTCCGGCGGGGCGGGCACCAGCCCCGACAGGGAGCGCAGGCCGACCGCCCACGTCCAGGCGGTGCCGACGGCGGCCAGCGCGGACAGGCAGGCGAGCGCCGCGGTCAGGCCGATCTGGTCCGACAGCACCCCCACCACCAGCAGCGGCACCGAGAAGCCCCCCAGGTAGCAGGCGACGTAGTAGCTCGACAGCAGCTTGCCGCGGTCCTGGACGGGGGCGATCTGGGTGCAGAGGTCGACGCCGCCCTTGAACACCAGCCCGGCGGCCCCGCCGGTGACCGCCACCGAGCAGAGCGCCAGCGCCGCGGACTCGGTGGGGGACGACAGGACCACCCCCACCGACGCGACCGCCGCGACGGCGAGCCCCCAGCCGATCGCCCGGTCCGGCGGGAGGCGGGGGAAGATCAGCTGGCTGGCGGCCCCCGACACCAGCACCAGGAACCCGGCGGCCCCGACGAGGGCGTAGTTGTCGACGTCGAGGGTGCGCACCAGGAACACCGGGATCAGGGAGAGGGCGACGCCGTCGAAGAGGGAGAACAGCGCCCCCGACGGGACCAGCACCCGCCAGAAGACGGCCCGCTCGGCGGCGGGGACCTCCAGGCGCAGGGTGAGGGGCCGGCGGGAGCGGACCCGCACCGTCTCGGGGCTGTCTCTTATACACATCTAGATCTGTATAAGAGACAGGTTGTCGACGTCGAGGGTGCGCACCAGGAACACCGGGATCAGGGAGAGGGCGACGCCGTCGAAGAGGGAGAACAGCGCCCCCGACGGGACCAGCACCCGCCAGAAGACGGCCCGCTCGGCGGCGGGGACCTCCAGGCGCAGGGTGAGGGGCCGGCGGGAGCGGACCCGCACCGTCTCGGGGAGGGTCACCACCACGACCGCCGCCAGCGCGATCGCCACCAGGTGCAGCTCGAACGGCAGGCGCAGTGGGCTGTCGGAGTACTGGGCGATCACCCCGCCGATGCCCGGCCCGAAGCCGAGGCCGAGGCGGATCGACACCGACCCGAGCACCGCCACGAACGGGGTGCGCCCCGGTGGGGAGGCGTCGACGAGGAAGGCGGTGCAGGTGCCGAAGAACGCCCCCGTCGCGAGGCCCTGGATCGCCCGCGCCACGAGCAGGCCGGTCAGGTCGGGCTCGGTGATCAGGATCACCTGGGCGACCGCCAGCGTCGCGAGCGCCCCCAGCAGCACCGCCTTGCGGCCGATCCGGTCCGACACCTGCCCGAGGGTCAGCATCGAGGGGACGAGGGCGGCGACATAGCAGCCGAGGAACAGCGTCACGACGGTGTCGCTGAAGCCGAGGCGGTCCTGGTAGAGGGGGATGAGGGGGGTGATCAGGCTGGTGCCGAGGGCGAACAGCACCAGCACCGCCCAGGTGCGCCAGACGCGACTCACCCGGTCACCGCCACGAGTCGCAGGCACGCGAAGCCGCCGGCCTCCCACGCCCCGTCGGGGCGCAGGCCGCGGGCGGCCCACGCGTCGCGGAGGGCGGGGGCGTCGCCGGGGCGGATCCCCGACAGCACCACCGCCGCGACCGCCACCCCCTCCGCCGCATGGAGGAGCTCCCGGTGGCCGGCGGCCGGGACGTTCGCCAGCAGGACCCGGCCGTCGAGGTCGGCGGGGGTGAGGGCGGCGAGGGTGGCGCGCCACACCCCGACCACCGCGGCGAGGCCGGCGGCGTCCGCGCTGGCGGCGGCGTGGCGGACGGCGTGCGGGTCGACGTCCACCGCCAGGACGGGGCCCCGCCCGAGGGCCGCCCACGCCTGGGCGAGGAGGCCCGACCCGCAGCCCGCGTCGACCGCCGGCCCCGCCGGGAGGGGGTCGAGGGCGTCGAGGCACATGGCGGTGGTGGCGTGGTCGATCGGACCGAACCCCTCCCCGGGGACCTGCACCAGCTCCCGCACCCCGGCCGGCGCCGCCAGGTGGGCGGGGC
>BFBZ01000011.1_pt56 | contig 46027 bp, 46 predicted proteins | sample 1888401 | NCBI WGS metagenome assembly BFBZ01 (sample SAMD00112614, study PRJDB3348) | symbiont metagenome | host: Chara braunii | reverse complement strand
CATCGTGATCGTCGGCATCATCGTGGCGATCTTCTGGAGCCTCCTGCTCGGCATCATCATCGCCCTGGTCGGCCTCCTCGCCTTCGGCGGCTTCGTGCGGGGGAAGTGGTACTGAGCCTGTCTCTTATACACATCTAGATGTGTATAAGAGACAGTGACGGAGCTGCTCGGCGGGGCGCCGCTCGAGGGGCGGCTCGCGACCGGCGCGGCCTGCGCCGCGTGCGTCATCGCGCGGCGGGGCGACTGGGAGGGCCTGCCCACGCGCGCGGAGCTCGGCGCGCCGGCGGGGGCCGCGGCGCCGTGACCGGCCCCGGCGCCGCCGCGACCGCCCGCTCCCTGGAGGAGCTCGGCGTGGTGGCGGTGCTGCGCGGGACCGACCCGGGGCGGGTGGCCGAGGCCGCCCGCGCCCTCGGCGCCGGCGGCGTGACGGCCGTGGAGATCACGTACACGGTCCCCGGCGCCACCGAGACGATCGCCCGCCTGGCGGCCGAGGGCGGCCTGTTCGTGGGCGCGGGCACCGTCACGGAGTGCCGCCAGGCCGACGAGGCGCTCGCCGCGGGCGCGCGGTTCCTGGTGAGCCCGTGCCTGTGCGAGGCGGCGCTCGACGCCGCGGACGAGGCTGGCGTCCTCGCTGTGCCGGGTGTTTACACGCCCACCGAGCTGGTGCGCGCCGCCCCGCGGACGCCGCTGCTCAAGCTGTTCCCGTCGGCCGTCGGCGGGCCCGCGCTGCTGCGGGCCCTGCGCGAGCCCTTCCCGGACGCGCGGCTGATGCCGTCGGGCGGCGTGACCCTGGCGAACCTCGCCGACTGGATCGGCGCCGGGGCGGTGGCCGTGAGCGCGGGCGGCGGCCTGTGCCCGCGCGACGCCGTCGCCGACGGCGACTGGGCCCGGATCACCGGGCTCGCAACGAGCTGGCGCCACGCCCTGAGCGAGGCGCGCGGCACCGGAACCGGACCCCCGAAGGGAGCCTGAGATGCCCGAGATGATGCACGCCTTCGTGATGACCGAGGTGGGTCACACGGCGGTCGTGGAGAAGCCGATCCCCGAGCCCGGGCCCGAGGATGCGGTGGTCCGCACGACCGCCTCCCTCATCTGCACCTCGGACGTGCACACGGTGCGCGGGGCGCTGCCGGTGGACGACGGCCGCACCCTCGGCCACGAGTCGGTGGGGGTGATCCACGCGCTCGGCAGCGCGGTGACGGGCTTCACGGAGGGCCAGCGCGTCGCGGTCAACGCGATCACGCCGTGCTTCCGCTGCGGCTACTGCCAGCGCGGCTTCACCAGCCAGTGCGGCGGGGCGCTCGGCGGCTACCGCTACACCACCCAGATCGACGGGAACATGGCCGAGTACTTCGTCGTCCCCGCCGCGTCGGCGAACCTGACGCCGATCCCCGACGACGTGCCGGACGAGCTGGCGGTCTACACCTGCGACATGCTCTCGACCGGCTTCATGGGCGCGGAGCACGCGTACATCCAGTTCGGCGAGACGGTCGCCGTGTTCGCGCAGGGGCCGGTGGGCCTGTCCGCCACGATCGCCGCCAACATGCTCGGCGCCGGCCGGGTCATCGCCGTCGAGTCACGCCCGGAGCGCCAGGCGCTGGCGCGCCACTTCGGCGCCGACGACATCGTCGACCACACCCAGGGCGACGCGGTGGAGCAGATCATGGCCCTCACGGGCGGCGAGGGCGTGGACGCCGCAATCGAGGCGTTCGGCTTCCCGGAGACGTTCGAGGGGTGCCTGCGGGTGACAAAGGCCGGCGGGCGGGTGTCGAACATCGGCTATCACGGCGAGAACCCCAACCCGCTCCAGCTCCCGCTCGACGCGTTCGGGCTCGGCATGAACGACAAGGCCATCCACACCGGCCTGTGCCCGGGGGGCAGCGAGCGGATGGGGCGGCTGATCCGCCTGCTCCAGACCGGACGCGTGGACCCGACGCCGATGACGACCCACCGCTTCGGCTTCTCCGAGGTGGAGAAGGCCTTCGGGATGATGGAGACCAAGGAGGACGGGATCATCAAGCCGCTCATCACGTACGCGTGACGAGCCGGCCGCGGTGCCTCATCGCCCCCGGGGGGTGATGAGGCACCACACCTCGGTGGGGTCGCCGGGGAGGACGCCCCAGCGGGTGGAGAGCATCGCGACGAGGGCCAGGCCGCGGCCGCCGGGCGCGTCGGGCGCCGGCATCACCGGCTCGCCGGAGTGGCTGAAGCCGGCGCCGTTGTCGCTGACGGTCACGTGGACCCCCTCCGCGTCCACGCCGAGCCCCAGCGCGATCCGGCCGGTGCCGTGCATCACCGCGTTGCTCACCAGCTCGGACACCGCCAGGCGGACGGCCTCGGCGGTGACCGGGTCGAGCCGGAGGTCGTCGACCATCCGGCGCGCCTCCGCGGGGGCGCCGGACGAGCGGGGGATCTCGGCACGGCGCATCGGCACGGTCACAGATCCTCCGCCTGCTCGACCCCGAGGAGCTGGATGACCTCGGTGAGCTCGAGTACCTGGTACGGCTGCCCCCCGGCGATCACGCGGAAACCCGCGGGTTCGGCCGCACCCGCCAGCCGCACCAGGGCCTGCACGCCAGACGAGTCGAGGAACGGCGTGGCGGTCAGGTCGATCGTGACGCGGCGCCCGCTGTCGCCCAGGAGGTCCATGGCGACCGCGCGGAGCGGCTCGGCCAGGGACATGTCCAGGTCCGCACGGACCACGATGCGGTCCTCGTCCACCCCCGGGACGACCTCGATCGGCCCGGCCGGGCCCTTGTCGACGGGGGGGCTCACCGCGCGGCATCCTAGAGTGGCGCGGCCCCGTCCCAAATTCCCCCCGGGGCCCGGATGCGACCGGGAGGTCCCCGTGCGGCTCTACCACCGCTGGAAGTGCCCCTGGTGCGCGGCCGCGCGCCAGGCGATCGAGAACGTCGCCGCCCCCGTCGAGCTGGTGGAGGTGGCGTACCCCCGCGACGAGCGCGACGAGCTGGAGGCGATCAGCGGCCAGCGGCGGGTGCCGGTGCTGGTGGACGACGACGCGGTCGTCGTCGAGTCGCGCCGGATCGTCCGCCACCTGTACGCGACGTACGGCGGGGAGGGGTTCGCGCGCTCCATCCAGGAGCTCGACCAGGACATCCTGGCCGACGGTGAGCTGCCCGCCGAGGCCTGCGAGCTGCCCAGCCGGGGCGGCGGCGGGCGTTAGCCTGCCGCCCCGGCGGGGAAGATCCCGCTGACCGGACTCGACACTGGAGCGGCAATGGCCTCGCGTGACATGCGTATCGGCGGGCTCAGCCTCGGCGGGATCATCGTGATCGTCGGCATCATCGTGGCGATCTTCTGGAGCCTCCTGCTCGGCATCATCATCGCCCTGGTCGGCCTCCTCGCCTTCGGCGGCTTCGTGCGGGGGAAGTGGTACTGAGCCGCTCCTGATCAGGCGGCGGCCCGGGGCCTCCAGGCGCCGGCCGCGGCCGCGGTGCGGGCGAAGTCGGCGAAGTCGCGGGGCGGGCGGCCCAGGGCCTGGCGGACGCCGTCGGCGGGCGCCGCGTTGCGCCCGTCCAGGACCTCGCGGAACAGGGAGCAGATCAGCTCGGCGATCTCCGGCGGGACGCCCTCGGCGGCCAGCCCGGCCTGGAGGTCGTCGTGGCCGATCCGCACCAGCCGGATGTCGCGGCCGCTCGCGGCGGCGATGGTGCGCACCGCCTCGTCGAACGTGATCGCCCGGGGGCCCGTCAGCTCGTAGGTGCGCCCCGCGTGGCCCGGCTCCGTGAGGGCAGCGAGCGCGACGTCGGCGATGTCCTCGGCGTCCACGAACGGCTCGGGGACGTCGCCCACCGGCAGCGCCAGCTCGCCGGCGCGGGTCGCGTCGGCCATGAACGTCTCGCTGAAGTCCTGGCTGAACCAGCTCGAGCGGAGCACCGTCCACTCCGCGGGCTCCGCCGCCGCCGCGAACAGCGCCTCGGCCTCCTGGGCGGCGGGCTCGCCGCGGCCGGAGAGCAGCACCAGCCGCCGCACCCCGTGCCCCACCGCCCGCCTCGTGAGCGCCGCGATGGTCGCGCCCGACCCGGGCATCGCCAGGTCCGGCGAGAAGGCGATGTACGCCGCGTCGACGCCGGACAGCACCGCGTCCCACGTCCCCGGGTCCTGCCACTCGAACGGCGGCGTCCCCCGGCGCGACCCGATCCGCACCGTCGCCCCCCGGTCCCACAGTCGCTCCGCCACCCGGCGGCCCGTCGTCCCCGTCCCCCCGATCACCAGCGTCGTCGTCTGCGCGTTCATTCGATCGTCCCTCCGCGTTCATTTCAGTGGGACCAGTCAACGACCCTCAAGTGAGCGTCTCCATGGTTGGAAGCCGCCGATGCATACGCGAGCGTCTTGATCTGCGTTCATTCGAACGACGCGTCGCGACCGAACGAACGCCAGGAACCGGCGGGGCGGAGGGGGCTCAGGCGGCGCGGTGGCGGATGAAGAGGAAGCCCTCGTCCTCGTATGCGGCGTGGAGGCGCATCGGGATGCCTCCCGGGGCGGGCGGAGCGCCGGCGAGCATCCTGGGGCCGTCGCCGCCGACGAGGCGGGGGGAGACGGTCAGGCAGAGCTCGTCCAGCAGGCCCTCGGCGGCGAGGGCGCGGTTCAGGGTCGGGCCGCCCTCGCAGAGCACCGACGCGACGCCGTCGGCGCCGAGGCGGGTGAGGCGGGTGAGGGCTCCGGCCAGGTCGACACCGTCGTCGCCGGAGACGAGGACGTCGGCCACCTGCGCCGCCCTGCGGCGCCCATCAGCGGGTGAGCGGGCGCTGGTCACCACGATCGCCCGGGCGTCTTCCGGGGCCTCCGTGAAGAACCGCGATCCCCAGTCCATCTCCAGCGACCGCGTCACCACCGCGATGCGCGGCAGCCGGGACTGGCCGCGGGCGCGGCGCGCGGCCTGCGCCTCGTCCGGGAGCTTCGGCGGGCCGTAGCCCTCCGTCCGCACCGTTCCCGCGGCCACCAGCACCACGTCGGCGAGCGCGCGCAGCGCCCGGAACACGCGCAGGTCGGCGTCGCCGCCGAGCCCGCCGGAGCGCCCGTCCACGGTGATCGCCCCGTCCAGGCTCGCCACCATGTTCACGCGCACGCCCGGCCGCCCGGCGGTCCGCGGGACGTCGGCGTATGCCTCCTCGGGCGTGAGATCCGCCGCCGGCTCCGGCAGCAGGCGCCGCATCAGGCGGCGGCGTCCCGGCGGCTGCGGAAGAAGGCGAGCGCGGCGGCGCGCTGGTCGTCGGCGCCCACGAACGCCGACAGCGGGAGCACCGCGCCGGTGAAGCCCGTCGCGTTCCAGGTCTCGTCGCGCTCCACCGGGCCCGGCGGCAGCACGTACAGGTACGGCTCGTGGGACGTCGCGTCCCCCGGCGAGGCCCCGAACATGATGCGCCCGCCCCCGCACGGCACCTCGACGGCGGCGTCGAAGTGCTCCGGCCACAGCTGGATCTCCCTCGCGCCCCCGCCGCCCTCCTGGCCCATCGCCGCGAGGACCCCGAAGCCGAACCGGTACCACTCGCCGAGCTGCGCGGCGGCCGCCGGGTCCACCTCCAGCGGCGCGTCCAGGTCGCCGGGCGGGGGGACGTCGAAGTCCCTCGGGTACTCCAGGTCGGGCGGGCCGCCCAGCACGAACGCCGCGGCGTCGGCGAGCGTCGTGACCGGCGCCTCCTCCAGGGCACCGTCGCGGTCGCGCACCAGCCGGGTGGCCTCAAGGCGCACCACCTGCCCGTCGAACGGGGGCGTCACGTACACCGCCCCCTCGCCGGCCCGCAGGCCGATCCGCCCCGTCGCGTGCCGCCGCGCCGGCGACACCACGTACACCGCCAGCCGGTGCGCGGCCAGCCGCGTCTCCTCGAAGGTGGGGAGCGGGCTGGCGAGGCGGTCGTCGGGCATCTGGGCTCCGTCCGGGTCGGACGGAGCCCAGCCTACCCCGAGTCCTAGGCCTTGCGGCCGGTCACCACCAGGTACTCGCTCGGCGTGCGGAACGCGCCGGCGGTGCCCTCGTCCATCGCCGCGCTCAGCGCGATGAGGTCGGCGCGAAGGTCCTCCCAGCGGCCGTCGGCCGACAGGAGCTCACGGGCCTTCACGAGCGGGCCGTAGCAGGTGGCCATGAAGTCGACGAACGACTCCGGGGACCGGTCGCGGAAATCGACCGTCCGCCGCGCGAACGAGAGCGTGATGCCGGTGCCCTCGAACAGCGCGGTCACGTGGTCGGGGTCGCCCCACTTCGGCGGCGGCGACACCCCCGCGGGCGGCGCGGGCATGTACGGCGACAGCGTCGCGAAGAAGCGGCCGATGTAGCCCTGCGGCGTCCAGTTGCACAGCGCCATGCGCCCGCCGGAGCGGAGCACGCGCGCCATCTCTGCGGCGGTCGTCTCGTGGTGCGGCGCGAACTGCACGCCGAGGGTGGAGATCACCACGTCGAAGCCGGCGTCCGGGTACGGGAGGTCCTCGGCGTCACCCTCGACGAACTCGACCGCCACGCCCGCCTGGGCGGCGCGCGACCGGCCGGTCTCGAGGAGCCCCGGAGCGATGTCCAGGCCGATGACCGTGGCGCCCGTCGCGGCGGCCGGGATGGATGCGTTGCCGGTGCCGGCCGCGATGTCCAGCACCTCGTCGCCGGCGTGGACGGCGGCGGCGTCCACCGCCACCGGCCCGAGCGGCATCACGAGGCGCTCGGCCACCTCGGCGTAGTCGCCGGCGTCCCAGGTCGCGCGGAGCTTGTCCGTCATCGTGGGCGTCTGCGTCTGGGTCTGGCTCTGGCTCTTCGTCTCCGTCGTCATGGTGTCCCCTTGTCTCGTGTTCAGACGGTGTGGGGGCACCTTCCAACCGCGCCGTGTGAGCGGGCGTGTGACGCTATGCGGCCTGGGCGAGAAGCGGCACCAGGAGCGGGTTGTCGATCTCCCGTGCGAGGAGGGTCGCCGACTCGTGCATCCCCTCCACGCCGAGCGCCGCCAGGTGGAGCTGGGCGCGCACCACCAACTCGCGCATCCCGCACCGCGCGGCCAGGTCCAGCAGCTCGTGGGCCGTGGCGATCGCCTCCGGGTCGCCGGTGCGCACCGCCACGGCGGTGCGGGCGTCGAGCACGTAGCCGTGGGCCCACTGGTAGCGGTCGGGGACCCGCGTGCAGCGCGTCGAGGCCTCGGCAAGCCACCGCCGCGCCTCGGTGGAGCGCCCGCGGCCCTCCTCCAGCAGCCCGATCGCCCGCGCCGAGAACCCCTCCCAGCACGGGTCCTCCACCTGGCACGCCAGCGCCCACGCGTGCTCCAGGCGGTCGGCGGCCCCGTCCACGTCGCCGGCCCGCAGCTCCAGCTCGGCGAGCAGCGTCTCCGGCCACGGCCGGAACGCCAGCCAGCGCTCGCCGTCCACCACGTCCAGCGTGCGGCCCAGCGCGGCGACGGCGGCCGCGTCGTCGCCGCGCAGCAGGTGCAGCCGCCCGATGAGCGACCCGGACCACGCCGCCAGGCGTCCGTTGCCGGCGGCCTCCGCGCGGCGCACCGACTCCTCCAGGCGGTCCAGCGCGGGCCCGTAGTCGGCCCGGTCGGAGAGGTCCATCCCCTGGAAGGCGTGGACGGAGGCCAGCTCGGCGTCGCCCTCCGCCATCGCCTCGGCCGCCCGCAGCCAGCGTTCGGCCCGCTCCGGGACCCCCGCCTGTACGTACACGTAGCCCAGCTCCCGGCGGGCGGCGACGCCGCTCGCGCGATCGCCCGCGCGCTCCGCCACGGCGATCGCCTGGTGGAGCACCGCGGAGCCCTCCTCGTCGCGCCCGCGGCAGGCGTGGATGAGGGTGGTGCCGAGCGCGACCAGTGCCTGGGCGCGCAGCTCGCCGTCGCCGGCGGCGGCGGCCTCCGAGCAGGCGCGGCGGAGGCGGTCGACGGCGGTCTCGACCGCGCCGGCCGCCGCGGCGGCCTCGCCGGCCTCGAGCTGCCCGCGGGCCGCGGCGCGCCCGCCCGACGGCGGCGGGCCCGGCGGCGGGTCGGCCGCGTAGGCGGCGCGGCGCACCGCAGGCGAGGGGGGCACCCCGAGCTCGTCCACCAGGATCGCGTCGCAGCGGTCGGCCTGGGCTAGGGCCCCGGCCCGGTCGCCGGCCAGGGCGAGGCTGCGGACCAGCAGTTCGTGGTGGCCCTCCTCCAGCGGGTTCATCGCGACCGTGCGGGTGGCGAGCCGCACCGCGTCGTCGGCGCGGCCGGCGGCGAGGGCGGCTAGCGCCGCCTCGTGCAGCACCGCCTCGCAGGCCGACGCCTGCCGGCGCCGCTCCACCGACAACCAGGCGTCGAAGCCGGGGCTCGAGTCGAACGACAGCCCCTCGAGAAGGTCGCCGCCGGCGTCGTCGGGGGACGGCGACAGGGCGTCGACCACCGTCCCGGGCGGCAGCTCCAGCATCGGGGGGTCGCCGCGCAGCGCGTCGGGGATCCCCAGCGCGCGGCGCAGCTCGGCGAGGCTCCACCGCAGCGCGCCGAGGGGGTCGTCGGCCTCGGGGAACAGCAGGGAGGCGAGCTCGCGGCGCCCCACCGGCCGGCCGCTCAGCAACACGTGGGCCAGCAGGCCCCAGGCCTTGCCGCCGCGCGGCGGGGGGACGGGCGTCCCGTCGCGGGCGATCGCCGGGGGCCCGAGGAGCCGGATCGTCAGCGACATGGGCGCACCGGAGGCATCGTCCTATACCCGCGGTCCCGCCGCCAGGATGGTGCGTGGGGCGGGCCGGCCGAAATATCATGCGCCGGCATGACCGGACCCGCCGGGGAGGGACCCTCCGCCACTGACCGCCTCCTCGAGCGCGACCGCGAGATCGCCGAGATCGACGCCGCGGTCGCCGGCGCCGCGCGGGGCGACGGGGGCGTCGTGCTGATCGAGGGCCCCGCCGGGATCGGGAAGACCCGGCTCATCCAGGAGGCGCGCCGCCGCGCGGCGGACCGCGGGATGCGGGTGCTCACCGCGCGCGGGTCGGAGATCGAGCGCGACTTCGCGTTCGGGGTGGTGCGCCAGCTGGTCGAGGGCCTCCTGGTGGACCCCGCCGTGGCCGAGCGGGCCTTCGCCGGCGCCGCCCAGGGCGCTCGCCCCATCTTCGGCAGCCTCGACGCCGGCGGCGCCGAGGGCGACGCGTCGTTCGCCGCGCTCCACGGGCTGTTCTGGCTGGTGGTGAACCTGGCAGGAGACGGCCCGCTGCTGCTGGTGGTGGACGACCTGCACTGGGCCGACCGCAGCTCCCTGCGGTTCGTCGCGTACCTCGCCGGGCGGCTCGAGGCGCTGCCGGTGGGCGTGGTGGCCGGGCTGCGGACCGCCGAGCCGGGCACCGACCCCGCCCTGGTCGCCGAGATCACCCGCGACCCCGGGACCCGCGTCCTGACGCCGGGCCCGCTGTCGTCGGACGCCACGTCGGCGCTCATCGCCGGCCGGGTGGGCAGCGCCGAGCGCGGCTTCGCCGACGCCTGCCACCGCGCCACGGGCGGGAACCCGCTGCTGCTCACCGAGCTGCTGCGGGCGCTGCGTGCGGAGGGCGTGGAGATGGACGCGCGCCACGCCGACGCGGTCGCCGGGGTGGGGTCGCGGGCCGTGTCGCGCGCGGTGCTGGCGCGCCTGTCGCGGCTGTCGCCGGACGCGGTCGCGGTCACGCGGGCGCTGTCGGTGCTGGGGGACGGGAGCGATCTGCGGCTGGTCGCCGAGCTCGCGGGCGTGGACCCGGCGGCGGCGGCCGCCGCGACGGGGGAGCTCGCGCGCGCCGAGATCCTGCTGCCCGAGACGCCCCTCGGGTTCGTGCACCCCCTCGTCCGCGACGCGGTCTACGGCGACATCGCGCCCGGCGAGCGGGAGCGGCGCCACGAGCAGGCCGCGGCCCTGCTGGCGTCGGCAGGCGCGTCCGACGAGCGCATCGCGGCCCACGTCCTCCAGATGGCACGCGGCGGCGACCCCGGGGTGGTCGACATCCTCCAGCGGGCCGCGCGGACCGCGACCGCCCGCGGCGCGCCCGACAGCGCGGTGGCCTACATGCGGCGCGCGCTGGAGGAGCCGCCCCCGCCGGAGCGCCGCGCGGAGGTCGTGTTCGACCTGGGGCGGATGGAGGTCATGACGAGCGGCCCGGACGCCGCCGTCCACCTGGCCGAGGCACGCGACACGCTCACCGACCTGGACGCCCGGGCGACCGCCACCTACGAGCTGGCCCGGTCGCTGGTGTTCACCGGCCGCGCGGAGGAGGCCCGCGACGTGGTGCTGCGCACGGCGTCGGAGCTGCCCCCGGAGATGGAGGACGTGCGGCGCCGCCTGGAGGCGATGGGGCACATGACCGTGTTCTTCGGTGCCGGCGCCCACGACGACCTGCGCCGCCTCGACGCCTGGCGCGACCCCGAGGAGATCCTGGGCGTCGGGACCCTGTTGCTCATGGCGATGGCGGCCCTGGAATGGTCCCTCGTCGGCGGCACCGCCGAGGAGACGGCGGCCCTCGCGACGCGCGCGCTGGCGGACGGCCGCCTGGTGGACGTCGACGACAACCTCATCTACGTGGCCGCCGCGATCCTCCCGGCCCTCGCCGACCGCGCGGACGCGCTGGAGATCTGGGACGAGGTCCGCGCCCGCACCCACCGCAAGGGCTCGCTGATCGGCGTGCTCACCGTGAACCTCTGGCGCGGCTTCACGCTGATGCGGCGCGGCGAGCTGGCGGAGGCCGAGGACTCGATCCGCAGCGCCGCGGAGGAGATGGTGGCGTGGGGGCAGCCGCCGCAGCTGCTGGCGTACCCGGCGGCGCTGCTCGCGGAGATCCAGGTGGAGCGCGGGGACCTCGCCGCGGCGCGGGCGTCGGCCGACGTGGTGGAGGTGCCGCCGACCGCCGACGTCTCCCGCCTGCTGCTCGGCGCACGGCTCGCGCTGATGCTGGCGGAGGGGCGCGACGAGGAGGTGGTGGCGCTGGCGGAGCGGTACCGCGAGTACTTCCCGCGGATCGTGAACCCGGCGTGGGCGCCGTGGCGCCCGCCCGCCGCCGAGGCGCTGGCGCGGCTGGGCCGCACCGAGGAGGCCCTGGCGCTGATCAACGCCGATCTGGAGCAGGCCCGGATCTGGGGCGCGCCCGGCGCGATCGGCCGGGCCCTGCGCGTGCAGGGGATCATCGAGCGGGAGGCGGGGCTCCCGGCGCTGGAGGAGTCGATGCGGGCGCTCGACGGGTCGCCGGCCCGGCTGGAGCTGGCGAAGTCGCTGGTCGCGCTGGGAACCGCGCTGCGACTGGCACGCCGCCCCACCGACGCCCGGGAGCCCCTGGCCCGCGGGCTGTCCCTGGCCGTGGCGTGCGGCGCGCCCCCGCTGGCCGAGCGCGCCCGCGCGGAGCTGCAGGCCGCCGGCGTCCGCGCCCGCGCCGACGCGCTCTCGGGCGTCGGCGCCCTCACGGCCAGCGAGCGTCGCGTGGCCGACCTCGCCACCGAGGGGCACACGAACAAGGACATCGCCCAGCTCCTGTACGTCTGTCTCTTATACACATCTAGATGTGTATAAGAGACAGCCCCTGGCCCGCGGGCTGTCCCTGGCCGTGGCGTGCGGCGCGCCCCCGCTGGCCGAGCGCGCCCGCGCGGAGCTGCAGGCCGCCGGCGTCCGCGCCCGCGCCGACGCGCTCTCGGGCGTCGGCGCCCTCACGGCCAGCGAGCGTCGCGTGGCCGACCTCGCCACCGAGGGGCACACGAACAAGGACATCGCCCAGCTCCTGTACGTGACCCCGAAGACCATCGAGGTCCACCTGTCGAGCGTGTACCGCAAGCTGGGGATCCGCTCGCGCCGCGACCTGCCCGGAGCGCTCCAGCCGGCCTGACGCGGGTCAGCCGCCCGAGATCGCGCCGACCACGCGCAAGGGCTCGGCGCCCGCCGCGACCGGCGCTGGGAGCGGCGCGCCGCCCGGTTCGTGCGACAGGTCGCGGCCGCAGGCCATGTACCGCATGTAGGGCCGCCGCCGGCCGGTGTCGCGATCGCGGATCGTCCCCAGCAGCGCGGGATGGTCACGCTCCAGCGCGTCCAGGACGGCGTCCATGCACGGGTCGCCGTCCAGCTCGACCTCGACCTCCGCCGGGACGCCGGCGAGGGTCCGGAGGTGGTGCGGCAGCGCGACCCGCACCGGGCTCACGGGATGGTCTGGACCTCCACCGAGAGCACCGCGGGCAGGTGCTCCGCGATCGCGGTCCACGTGTCGCCGGCGTCGGCGGAGGCGTACACCTGGCCGCCGGTGGTGCCGACGTAGACGCCGCAGTCGTCGAGCCCGTCCACGGCCATCGCGTCGCGCAGCACGTTTACGTAGCAGTCGCGCTGGGGGAGGCCCCGCTCCAGCAGCTCCCACTCGCCGCCGCCGGTGCGGCTGCGGGCGACCCGGAGCCGGCCGTCGGGCGGGTAGTGCTCGGCGTCGCTCAGGATCGGGACGACGTACACCGTCTCCGGCTCGTGGGCGTGGACGGCCACCGGGAAGCCGAAGTCGCTGGGCAGGTCGCCGCTGACCTCCGTCCAGGTGTCGCCCGCGTCGTCGCTGCGGCAGACGTCCCAGTGCTTCTGCATGAACACGGTGTCCGGGCGGTCCGGGTGCATCGCGAGGTTGTGGACGCAGTGGCCGAGCGGCGCCTCCGGGTCGGGCAGGAACTCGGACCGCAGACCGCCGGTGGCGATGGTCCACGTGGCGCCGCCGTCCTCGGTCCGGAAGGCGCCGGCGGCGGAGATCGCCACGAAGATCCGCCGCGTGTCGGCCGGGTCGATGATTACCGTGTGCAGGCACATCCCGCCCGCACCGGGGTGCCAGTCGGGGCCGCGGCCGTGTGCGCGCAGCGCCGGCAGCTCGGTCCACGTGGCCCCGCCGTCGCCGGAGCGGAACAGGCCCGCATCCTCGACGCCGGCGTACACCACGTCGGGATCGTGCGGCGCGGGCTCGATGTGCCACACACGGTTGAACTCCCAGGGATGCGGCGTGCCGTCGTACCAGAGGTGCGTCCCGGGGTCGCCCTCGTAGGCGAAGCCGTTGCCGACGGGCGCCCACGTCGCGCCGCCGTCGTCGGAGCGCTGCACGACCTGGCCGTGCCAGTCCGTCCACTGCGAGGCCCAGACGCGATCCGGGTCCGCGGGGGAGCCGTTGACGTGCATCACCGTCCACCCGCCGAAGAAGGGACCGGCCACACGCCAGTCGCGGCGGGCGCCGTCGGCGGTGAGGGTGAAGGCCCCCTTCCTGGTGCCGACGAGCACCCGCACCCGCGCCACGGCGTCCCTCCCGACGGATCCGACCCTGAAGATGCTCTCACGACGTGCGAATCTCCCGCCAATGGTTCCGCCCAGTGGAGAGCAGATCACGATCGGCGAGGGCCCCTGGGAGGCCGTCGTCGTGCAGGTGGGCGGCGGCCTGCGGTCGCTCACCCACGACGGCGCCGCCGTGCTCGACGGGTTCGGGGAGTGGGAGATGGCGGGCGGCGGGCGCGGGCAGGTGCTGGTCCCGTGGCCGAACCGCCTGGCGGGCGGCGCGTATGCGTGGGAGGGGCGCGACATCCGCGCGCCGCTGTCGGAGCCGGCCGCCGGCAACGCCATCCACGGGCTGGTGCGGTGGTCCAACTGGCGGGCGACCGATTGGACGGAGGACCGCGTCACGATGCGGCTGCGCCTTCATCCGCAGCCCGCGTACCCGTTCGCCCTGGACCTGGCCGCCACGTACGTCCTCGGCCCCGACGGCCTGGCGGTGACGCTGACGGCGACGAACGTGGGCGACGGCCCCGCGCCGTTCGGCGCCGGGTTCCACCCCTACCTGACGGCTGGGACCGCCGTGGTGGACGACGTCGTGCTGACCGTCCCGGCGGAGGCGTGGCTGCCCGCCGACGACGCCGGCATCCCCACCGGCGAGCGCCGCCCGGTGGACGACGGGCTCGACCTGCGCGCCGGCCGGGCAATCGGCGCGTCCGTCCTGGACCACTGCTTCACCGGCCTCGACCGCGACGGCGACGGCCGGGCGACGGTGACCCTGGATGGCCCCTCCGGGCGGGTGCGGCTCTGGATGGACGGCGCGTTCGGGTTCGTCATGGTCTTCACCGGCGACACGCTCCCACCCGAGCGCCGCCGCCGGGGCGTCGCGGTGGAGCCGATGTCGTGCGCGGCCGACGCGTTCAACTCGGGCTCCGGGCTCGTCGTGCTGCACCCGGGCGGCCAGTTCAGCGGGTCGTGGGGGATCGGGGTGGGCACCGCCGCGTAACGTCGCGCCGCCTCGGGGGACCTGATGGACGTCAGCCACCGGCCGAGGGGGACCCATGCCGACCGACCGCTCCACGTGGCACCGCGTGCTCGGCCCGGACGTCCTCCCCGAGGGGCGCGTGACCACCGTCACCGCCGGCCACCGCAGCCTGGCGATCACCCATCACGAGGGACGGTACGGCGCGCTCGACAACCGCTGCCCCCACCAGGGCGGCCCCCTCGGGGAGGGCGCCATCGAGAACGGCTGGCTGCGCTGCCCCTGGCACGGGTGGGACTACTGCCCCGTCACCGGCCGCGCGCCGGGCGGGCACGAGGACTCCGGCGTCGCGACGTTCCCGGTCGAGGTGCGCGACGACGGCATCTGGGTGGCCGTCCCTCCGGAGGCGCCGCACGTCCGCACCGTCACCGACCTGATGGCCGAGACGATGGTGGCGTGGGGCGTCACCCACGTGTTCGGGATGGTCGGCCACTCCAACCTGGGGCTCGCCGACGCGATCCGGCGGCGCGTCGAGGCGGGCGAGCTCACGTACATCGGCATCCGCCACGAGGGCGCGGCGAGCTTCGCGGCGTCGGCGTTCGCCAAGCTCACCGGCCGCCCTGCCGCGTGCCTGTCGATCGCGGGCCCGGGGGCCACGAACCTCCTCACGGGGCTGTGGGACGCGAAGGTCGACCGCGCGCCCATCCTCGCCCTCACGGGGCAGGTCGACCTGCAGGTGCTCGGTCCCGGGGCGTTCCAGGAGGTCGACCTGCGCGCCGCCTACGGCGGGGTCGCCGCGTGGGGGCAGACGGTGCACCCCGAGAGCCGCCACGGGGAGCTGATGGCCCTGGCCGTCAAGCACGCGATCCAGGGGCGCGACGTGTCGCACCTCGTGTTCCCGGACGGCGTCCAGACCCGCCCCGCCCGCGAGGGCGCCGTCGCCCCGGGGCCGGAGGGTCGCCTGGGGGAGGCCGGCATCGCCCCGCCCCGTCCTCGCTCGAGGCGGCCGCCGAGGCGCTGCGCGCCGCCCGCCGCCCCGTGATGATCGTGGGGCACGGCGCCCGCTTCAGCATGGACGACGTCCTGCCGCTGGCCGAGCGGCTCGACGCGCCGGTGCTCACGACCTTCAAGGGGAAGGGCGTCATCTCGGACCACCATCCCCTCGGGTGCGGCGTCCTCGGGCGCAGCGGGACGCCCATCGCGAGCTGGTTCATGAACGAGGCCGACCTGCTGCTCGTGATGGGGGCGTCGTTCTCCAACCACACCGGGATCACCCCGAAGATCCCCACGATCCAGGTGGACTCCGACGCCGCGGCCCTCGGGCGCTTCCACCCGGTCGCGGTGCCCGTCCACGGCGACCTGGCCGTGACCGCCCGGCTGCTGCTCGACGCGCTCGACGGGGCCGACCCGCCCGAGGACCGGCGTCCGGAGATCGCCCGGCGCTGGGCGATGTGGCGCGCCGAGAAGGCCCGCCGCGAGGCCGACGACCGCGGGCGCGGGCTGTCGGCGGCATCCCTGTTCGCGGCGATGAGCCGGCTCGTGCCGGAGGACGCGGTGATCGCCGTCGATGTCGGCAACAACACGTACTCGTTCGGCCGCTACTTCGAGTGCGCGCGCCAGTCCGTGCTGATGAGCGGCTACCTGGGCTCGATCGGCTTCGGCTACCCCGCCGCGATGGGCGCGTGGTGCGCGGCCCCCGACCGGCCCATCGTGTGCGTGACGGGCGACGGCGGGTTCGGCCAGTACATGGGCGAGCTCACCACCGCCGTGAAGTACGCGATGCCGATCACGCACGTGCTGCTCAACAACGGCGAGCTCGGCAAGATCAGCAAGGAGCAGCGGGCGGGGATGTGGGACGTCTGGGAGACGGGGCTGCGGAACCCGTCGTTCGCGGCGTACGCCGAGCTGTGCGGGGCGCAGGGCATCCGGGTGGAGCGGCGGGAGCAGCTCGAGCCCGCCATCGCCGCGGCCCTGCGGCATGACGGGCCGAGCTTGGTCGAGGTCGTCCAGGACCCCGAGCTGGTCTAGGGGTGGCCGGTCGTCAGCCGTCGGCCCCCGGGTCCTCGACGACCTCGATCACCTCGAAGATCCCGTCCGCGCCGGTCTCGGCCACGAACGGGGCCATCGCCGCGAAGCGGGTCTTCTGGAGCTCCGCGAACCGCGGGTCCCGGGTCATCTCCTCGAACGCCGCCCGGTCGACGTCGAACAGGCCGAACGAGATCACGTGGTCCGGGTCGTGGAGGTCGCGCACGTGGTACGCGCGGCCGTGGACGGGCGGGGCCTCGTCGGGCTCCCAGGCGCGGCGGAAGTCGTCCCAGGTGCCGGGCTTGAGCCGGCGCTCGGTCAGGAAGCAGATCATCGGTGTCCTCCTCTCAGGCGGCGTGGAGGCGGTAGAAGCGCCAGAACGGGTAGTCGATCGGCGCCTCCTCCACGCGGGCGAACCCCGCGTCGCGAGCGTACGACGCGAGCGTGGACGGGCGCATCACCGTCCCCGTCGCGGCCGAGGGCCGCTCCGTGCGGGCGGTGGGCAGGCAGAAGGCGACGCTGGAGCCGTAGAAGAAGCGCTCCAGGTCGTCGCCGGGCGCGGTGAACCGCTCGCCGGTGCGCTCGTCGACCACCAGGACGTGGCCGTCGGGGGCGGCGAGGGCGCGGGCCGCGGCGAGGGCCTCGACGGGGCGCGCCATGTCGTGCAGCGCCTCGAAGACGCACACCAGGTCGTAGCCGCCGGCGGCGGCGTCCGACGAGGCGTCCCGGACGGCGAAGGTGACCCGGTCGGCCACGCCGGCCTCGGCGGCGTTCGCGCGGGCGCGGTCGATCGACGCCTCGTCCAGGTCGAAGCCGTCGACGCGGAGGCCCGGGTAGCCCTGGGCCAGGGCGATGGCCGCCCGGCCGGAGCCGCAGGCGAGCTCCGCCACCCGGGCGCCGGACGCCCGCAGGCGGGCGTCGATGTCCGGCATCGCCGGAAGCCACGCCTCGCACAGCAGGTTCACGAACGCGGGGCGGTTGAACGCCTCGATCGCCTCGCGCATGTCCGGGCCGTACGCCTCGTACGAGACGCCCTCGCCGGAGCGGAACGCCCGCAGCAGCGCCGGCGCCTGCCGGGTGACCGCCACCATCGCCCGGGCCATCGGCGGCGCCAGGTGGAGCGGGCTGTCGGGCTCGAGGAAGCTGGGGTGGTACGCGGCGGGCAGGTGGAAGCGGCGGTCCGCGGGGTCGGCGTCCGGGTCGTCCACCGTCAGGATCGCCGTCACGGCCTGCTGCTCCAGCCACTCGCGGACGTATCGCTCGTCCGTGCCGGCCGCGGCGGCGAGCTCGCCCGCGGTGCGGGGCGCCTCCGCGAGCAGCCGGTACAGCCCGAGCCGGTCGCCGAGGTACACGGCGATCAGGTCCATCGCGGCGAGGCCCGCGGCGAACATCCGCTCGATCAGGGCCTCCGGATCAGCGGCGGGCGCCGGGGGCGGCGCCACATCGATGTCGGTGCTGGTCATCGGTCCTCCTCTGGATCGGGGTGGCGCGAGCGTCGCGCCGCCGCGTCCCCGCCCCGCGATTGCACCGTCACCGCCCCGTGAATGAGGATCGGCCCATGCTCCGCGTGCGCACGGTCGGTGGGCTGGCGCTGGAGGTGGACGGGGAGGAGCGGGCGGTGCCGCCGGGCCGGCCGGGCCGGCTGGCGCTGGCGTGGCTCGCGCTGCACCCCGGCCTCCACGCGCGCTCGCGCGTGGCCGGGGCGCTGTGGCCCGACGTGCGCGAGGACAGCGCGCGCGCCAGCCTTCGAAACGCCCTGACCGCGGCACGGCGGGCGCTCGGCGACGACGGCGCGCGCCACCTGGTGGCTACCCGCGACCGCGTGGGGCTGGGCCCCGCCGACGAGGTGGAGGTCGATGTCCGCCGGGCGGCCGCGCTGGCGGCGGCGGGGCGGCTCGCCGAGGCGGCGGCGCTCCTGGACGGCGACCTGCTGCCCGGCCTCGACGCCGAGTGGGTCCACGACGCCCGCGAGCGCCACCAGGCCGCCCGCGCCGAGGTGCTCGCCGCCCAGGCGGCGGCGGCCGAGGCGGCGGGCGACATGGCGGAGGCGGTCCGCGCCACCCGCGGCCTCGTCGCGCTCGACCCGCTGGCCGAGGCGTCGCACCGCGAGCTGATCCGGCGCCTGACCGTGGCGGGCGACCGGGCGGCGGCGCGCGCGGCGTACACGCGGCTGCGCGACCTGCTGCGCGACCGGCTGGGCGTGGCGCCCACCCGGGAGACGCGGGCGCTGCTGGAGGAGGCGGCCCCGCTGGCCGCGCCAGCCGCCGACGGCCCCTCCGGGCCGGTCCTGCCCGAGCCGCTGCGGCGGCGCCCGCGCACGCCGCTGGCCGGGCGGGAGCGCGAGGAGGCCGCCCTGCGGCGGGCGTGGGCGGAGGCGGTGGAGGCCGGCCCGCGGGTGGCGGTGCTGGCCGGGGAGCCCGGCGTGGGCAAGACCCGGCTGGCGTCGGACCTGGCGCGCCACGCCCACGCGGCCGGCGCGACCGTGCTGCTGGGCCGCGCGCGGGAGGACGCCGCGGCGCTCCACGGCGTGCTCGCCGAGGCGCTGCGCCCCTTGGTCGCGTCGCGCCCGGCGGCGGCGCTCGGGCCGCTGGCCGGTGAGCTCGCGCGCCTGGTGCCCGACCTGGCGGGGCGACTGCCGCGGCCCGAGGCGGGGGACCCCGACGGCGCCCGCTTCCGCCTGGCCGAGGCCGTGACCGGCGCGCTCGCCGCCGCCTGCGCCGAGGGGCCCGCGCTGCTGCTGGTGGACGACGCCCAGTGGATGGACGCCGGGTCGGCGACGCTGCTGGCGCACGCCGAGGGCGCGCTGGCCGGACGGCCGCTCCTGCTGCTGCTCACCCGCCGCGACGACGCGGCGCCGCCGCCCGGCCTGGCGGAGCTGCTGGCGGCGGCCCGGGCCGACGGCGCGCTCACCGCCATCGCGCTGGATCCCGTCGACGAGGCCGCCACCGCCGCGATCGTGGAGGGGTGGGCGGGCCCCGGCGCGCCCGCCGCGCTGGTGCGCGCACTGCACGACCGGACGGGCGGCAACCCGTTCTGCGTGGAGGAGACGCTCCGCGAGCTGGAGGAGTCGGGCGTCCTGGGCCGGGGCGCGTGGCCGGCGGGCGACAGCCTGGGCCTGCCGGCGGGGGTCCGCGAGGCCGTGACCCGGCGGCTCGACCGGCTGGAGCCGGACGAGCGGTGGTTGCTGCGCCTGGCCGCCGTGATGGGGAGCGCCGTCACCGCCGACGGCCTGGAGTCGTGCGCCCGCGCGGCGCGCGCCGCCGGCGCGGCGCCCGTCGAGCCGGCCCTGGCCCTGGACGCGCTGGAGCGCGCGACCGCCGCCCGGCTCACGCGCGAGGCCGCGGGCGACGGCGGCTTCGACTTCGCCCACGCGCTGGTACCGGCAGCCGTAATAGCCGCAGCCATAGTAGCCGTAGTGGCGGCGCGACGAAGCGGCGATGACCGCGCCACCGACCGCACCGGCGACGACGCCGGCCCCCTCGCCGCGTACCACCTGGCCGCGGCGGGGGCCGAGGCCGACCCGGAGGTGGCCGCCGACACGGCGTGCTCGGCGGCGGAGCAGGCGATGGCCCGGGCGGCGTACGCGCAGGCGGCCGAGCACCTGGAGCGCACCCTCGCCATCCCCGGCCTGGACGGCGCCCGCCGCGGGGACCTGCTGGTGCGGCTGGGCCAGGCGCAGGCGCGGGCCGGGGCCGGCGACGCCGCCCGCGCCGCCTTCGACCAGGCGGCCGGGATCGCCCGCGCCGGCGGGGACGGGGTGCTGCTGGCCCGCGCGGCGATCGGCGCCGGCGGCCTGGGCGTGGTGATCACGGGGGAGGACCCGGCGCGCTCGGCGCTCCTGCGCGAGGCGACCGCGACTCTCGGCGACGATGTGTATAAGAGACAGGCCTGCGCCTGCGCGTCGAGGACATGTCGGCGCTCGACGAGCCCGCGCTGCGCGCGCGCCTCGTCGCGCGCTTGGCGACCGAGCGCCACTACGCGCCCGGCGGCGACCGGCTGGCGCTGAGCGAGGAGGCGGTCGGGCTTGCGCGGGCGTCGGGCGACCCGGACGCGCTGCTCGAGGCGCTGGTGGCGCGGCGCATCGGCATCTGGGACCCCGACCACCTTGACGAGCGTGAGGCGACCTCCCGGGAGCTGATCGCCCTGGGCCGGGGGCTCGGCGACCGCGAGCGCGAGCTCCAGGGGCACCACTGGCTGGTGGTCGACCTGCTGGAGGCGGGCGACGTGCGCGGAGCCGAGCGGGAGCTGGCCGCGCACGAGGAGCTCGCCGACGCGCTCTGCCTGCCGGCCTACCGCTGGTACGGGCCCATCTGGCGCGGCCTGATCGCCGTCCTCCGGGGCGACCCGGCGGCCGGGGCGCGGCTCGCGGCGCGGGGCGCGGAGCTGGGCGAGGCGGCGGGCGACGCCAACGCGTCGTTCTTCGCGTTCATGAACGCCATCACCGCCCGCTTCATCGAGGGGCGCACCGGCGAGGAGGACGTGGTGGTGCTGGAGCGCTTCGTGGCCACGTCGCCGGTGGGACTCGCGTACCGCAGCATGCTGTCGTGGGTCTTGGCGGCGCGCGGCGAGGCGGCCGCCGCCCGCGCCCATCTGGCGATCGTCGCCCGCGACGGATTCGCCGACCTCCCGCGCGACGTCAACTGGATGTCGGCGATGCACGAGGCCGGCGAGGCGGCGCTGATCCTGGGCGACGAGGCGGTGATGGCCGATGTGGAGCGCCTGTCGGCCCCCTTCGGCGGCCGCATCGTGCTCTCGGGCCGCGCGGCCTGCTGCTACGGGCTGGTCGACACGATGCTCGGGCGCCTGGCGGCCCGGCTCGGGCGCCCCGGCGAGGCGGCCGCGCGCTTCGACGCGGCCGAGGCCACCGCGGCCCGGGGCGGACTCACGCCCCTCGCGGCGATGGCGCGCGCGGCGCGCGCGGCGCCCGCAGGGCCGGCAGCAGCTCCGTGAGGCCGCCGGCCACCCGCTCGGCGTCGCCGAGGTCGGCGGCGTCGTGGGTGGTGGACACGGCCCACACCGACATCCCCGCCGCCCGGCCGGCGGCGACGCCCGCGGGGGCGTCCTCCAGCACGACGCACTCCCCGGGGTCGACGCCGAGGCGCTCCGCCGCCAGCAGGTAGGCGTCGGGGGCGGGCTTGCCGCGGCTGATCTGGTCGGCCGTGATCAGCACCTCCGGCACCGGGAGCCCCGTCGCGTGGAGCCGCGCGACGGCCAGCGGCAGCTCGCACGAGGTCACGATCGCCACCCGCGGGAGGGCCAGCACCTCGGCGGCGCCGGGGAACGCCACCACGCCCGCCACGTCGGCGATCTCGGTCTCGCGGACGAACGCGGTGTCCTCCTCGACCAGCGCCGGGTCGTCGACCGCCAGCGCGATCACCTCGCGCGCCGGGCGGCCCTGGTTGGCCTCCTGGTGGGCCACGCCGTCGATGCCGCGGCGCCGGCCCCACGCCGCCCACGCGCGCTGGGCGGCGGCCACCGAGTCGACCAGGGTGCCGTCCATGTCGGCGAGCACGACGGGCGGGGTCATCCCGCACCCAGCACGGTGGCGCCGCTGCGGGCGGCGCGCGCCTCGGGGCGCGGCCCGGCGGCGCGGCGCGCCAGCAGCCCCACCGCGACGGCGGTCGGGACCAGCACCCCGAGCGCCCACGGGAGCGTCATGGCGCCCGCGAGGAAGCCGATGAGCGGCGGGCCCAGCAGGAAGCCGATCGACCCGGTGGACGACACGGCCGCGATGCCCGGGCCCGGGGCGGTGCCCGGCTGGCGGCCGGCGGCGCTGAACATGAGCGGCACGCCGTTCGCCACGCCGAGGCCCACCAGGAACAGCGCGACCAGCGCGACCTGGGCGGAGTCGGAGACCAGCATCACCGCGAGCGGCAGGGCGGTGAGCGCGGCGCCGCCGCGGAGCAGCCACACCGGCCCGAACCGGCGGTTGAGGCCGTCGCCCACCAGGCGCCCCACCGTCATCCCGGTGGTGAACACCGCGTAGGCCAGGGCGGCGACGGCGGCCGATGCGCCCAGGTCGTTCCGCATCAGGATGCCGCTCCAGTCGGCCATGGCCCCCTCGGTCATCATCACCAGCAGGCACAGCGCGGCGAGCAGCGCCACACCGCGCGAGGGGAGGGTGAAGGGCGCCGCGGCGTCCCCCTCGGCGGCCGAGCCCGGCCCCAGGCGCGGGGCGCAGGCGGCCAGCAGCGCGCCCAGCAGGACCGCCGCGACCGCGACCGTCACCCGCCCGTCCAGGCCGAGCGCCGCGCCCGCCGCGCCCAGAGCGGCGCCCGCGGCGCCGCCCAGCGCCCAGCCGGCGTGCAGCGACGACATGATCGGTCGGCCGCCCGCGGTCTCGATGTGCACGCCGTGGCTGTTCATGGCCACGTCCATCGCCGCGCTGGCGCCGCCGAGCACCACGAGCGCGGCGGCGGTGAGCAGGGGCGTGGGGGCCAGCACCGGCAGGTTCACGGCCACGACGCAGGCGGCGCCTCCGATCACGGCGACGGGGCCGGACCCGCGCCGCGCCACCGCCTGGCCGGCGATCGGCACCGCGACGATCACGGCCAGCGACATGCACAGGATGATCAGGCCGATCTGCGCCGAGGAGAGGCCGAAGCGCTCCTGGATCGACGGGATCTGGGAGACCCAGACGCCGATGACGGCCCCGTTCACCACGAAGAGGCCGGTGGTGGCGATGCGGGGGCTCACGCGCGCAGGACGCTCAGGCCGAGGGCGCGGTACGGGTCGAGCAGGTCGTCGGGCGCGTCCGGCTCGGCGACCAGGTGGGTGACCTCGTCGACGGGCGCCACCAGGTAGGCGCTGGCGGCCCGGAGCTTGTCGGATGTGGCCGGCGCGATCACCTCGCCCGCGGCCTGCACCATCGCGCGCTTCACCTCGGCCTCGTCCAGGTCGTCGGTCGTGAGCCCCACCTCGGGGTGGAGCGCGCAGACGCCGAGCAGGCAGGCGTCGGCCCGCACGTTCCGGATCGCGTCCACGGCCGACGCGCCGACGGTGACCTGCGCCCGCTTGTCCATGCGGCCGCCGATGACGACGACCTCCAGGGTGGGGTGGTCGGCCAGCGCGGCGGCGATCGGCGGCGAGTTGGTGAGCACGGTCCCCACCCCCGTACCCGGGAGCAGCCGCGCCACCTCGAGGTTGGTGGTGGAGCCGTCGATCAGGAGCACCCGCGCGTCGGCGACCAGGCCGACCACGGCGCGCGCGATGGCCGCCTTCTCGGCGGTCGCCGTCTCGCTGCGGGCCGCGAACGTGCCCGGCTGCGGCGCGGGCGGCAGCGCGCCGCCGTGCACGCGCTGCACCAGGCCGCGGGCGGCCAGGTCGCGCAGGTCGCGGCGGACGGTGTCCTCGGACACCCCGAGCTCCTCGACGAGGCGGGAGGCCACGAGCTTCCCGTCGCGCTCGAGCACCGCGAGCATCGACGCGCGGCGCTCCGCGCCGAGTCTGCCGGTTCGTGCAGGTTCCTGCATGGTTCTGCACGATAGCGGATTCGGCGGGGACGCGGCGACAGGCCTCGGGCGTCTGCGATGATGCCCGCCGTGCGGCGACGGGTGGTCATCACGGGTGCAGGGATCGTGAGCCCCATCGGCGCCGGTGTCGCCGCCTTCTGGGACGCCCTCTGCGACGGGCGCACGGGCGCGGGCCGGGTCGATCTGGAGGGCGTCGGCGAGATCAACGCCTTTCCGGTCACGGAGGGCGAGGACGCCCGCGAGCGCTTCGGCGTGAAGGACGCCCGCCGCATGGACCGCAGCGGCCGGCTGGCCGCCGTCGCCGCAGCCCTCGCGTTCGACGACGCGGGGCCCCTCGGCCTGGACGCGGAGCGGATCGGCATCTCGCTGGGCAGCGTCCACGGCGGCGCCGAGACGCTGCTGGAGGCGCACCGCACGTTCCTGGAGCGCGGCGCCGACCGCGTGGCGCCGCTCGCCATACCCTCGTCGCTGGCCAACCACCCGTGCGCCGCAGCGGCGCGCGCCCTGGCGCTGCGCGGCCCGTCCGCCGCGCCGGCCACCGCCTGCGCCGCGGGGTCGGACGCGATCGGCACCGCCGCCTCGTTCATCCGGGAGGGCCGGGCCGACGCGATGGTGGCGGGGGGCGCCGACGCGCCCATCTCGCCGCTGGTCATCGCCGGCTACATCAAGGTGGGCGCCCTCAGCACCGAGGACACGCCGCCGGAGTTCGCGTCACGGCCGTTCGACCGCGGCCGCCACGGGTTCGTGATGGGCGAGGGCGCCGGCGTGGTGCTGCTGGAGGAGCGCGAGCACGCCCTGGCGCGCGGTGCGCGCATCTACGCGGAGCTGGCGGGCTACGGCAGCTCCTGCGACGCGGACCACCCGACCGACCCGGACGCCACCGGCGAGGGCCCGGCCCGCGCGATGCGGATCGCGCTGGAGGACGCGGGCCTGACCGCCGGGGACATCGGCTACGTCAACGCGCACGCCACCTCGACGCTCGCCGGCGACATCGCCGAGGCGCGGGCCCTCCAGCGGGCCGGCCTGGGTGAGGCTGCGGTGTCGTCCACCAAGTCCGCCCACGGCCACGCGCTGGGCGGTGCCGGCGGGGTGGAAGCGGTCGCGACGCTGATGGCGTTCGCCCGGGACACGCTCCCCGCCACGCTGAACCTGGACGACCCGGACCCCGAGGCGCCGTTCGACCACGTGCTGGAGCCGCGCTCGGCCAGGGTTGACGCCGCCGTGTCCAATTCGTTCGGATTCGGCGGGCACAACGCGTGCCTGGTCTTCACCCGGTACGAGGACTGACGATGTGCGACGACCTGCGGGCGATCGCGGAGCAGGTGAGCTGCTCGGCCATCTGCGACGCGATGATGCGCCGCCACGTCCACCGGGCCCACATCGTGGACCTGGTGAGCCCCGCGCCGGAGCGATGGCTGCTGGGCCCCGCGGTCACGATGCGGTTCATGCCGCTCCGGGCCGACCTGATCGACCCGGGCGTGCATGACTTCTCGGCGATGCTCGACCGGGCCGTCGCCGGGCGTGACCCGGAGGGGTGCGTGCTCGCGGTGTCCAGCTGGGGCCACCCGGACCAGCCGGTCGCGGGCGGCAAGAAGCTGAGCCGGCTCGCCAACCTGGGGCTCGCGGGCCTCGTGGCGGACGCCCGGCTGCGCGACTGGGACGAGGTGGTCGACCTCGGGCTGGGCGCGTGGTGCCGGGGCGAGACCGTCCGCCAGGGCGGCGAGGCGATCATGCCGTGGGACGCCGACGTGCCCGTCGCCGTGGGCGGCGTGACCGTGCTGCCGGGCGACTGGATCTACGCCGACCGCTCCGGCGCGGTGGTCATCCCGACGGACGACCTGCGGGAGATCCTCGAGGAGGCCGCGCGCATCGAGGAGCGCGACGCGGCCGAGGTGGCGCGCATGCGGGAGCGGGACGCCGTCCGGTGATCGCGCGGCTCCTCATCGCCTGGGCGTGCAACGTCGCCGCCCTCTTCGTCGCCGACGCGCTGATCGACGGCATCACGTTCGACGACGCCTGGAAGGTGGTGATCGCGGGCGCCGTCTTCGGCCTGGTGAACCTCATCGTGAAGCCGATTGTGACGCTGCTGTCGCTGCCGGTCATCGTCCTGACGCTCGGCATCGCGCTGTTCTTCGTGAACCTGCTGATGCTGGCGCTGACGGCCTGGCTCGTCTCCGGCTTCGACATCGACGGCTTCTGGCCGGCCGTGGGCGGGACCATCGTCGTGTGGATCGTGAACGCGGTCCTCAGCGCCATCTTCGACGTGGACGACCGGCGGCGCCGCCGCCGGGCCCGCCGGCGCTAGCGCCGGCCGCTCGCCCCGCCGGCTAGTTGCTGGCGAGCAGGTCCAGGTCGCGGACGATCGCGTCCGGCTCGAACCCGACCGGGTAGGCCGTCGCGAGCTGGCCGCTGGCGGTGACGCCGTAGATCAGCGCGGAGTGCTCGATCAGCTCCGGGTTGTCCTTCGGCACCTGGGTGGCCACCTGCCAGGCCTTCCAGAGCGGCTCGAGCTGGGCGCGGTCGCCGACCACGTAGTCCACGAAGCTGCCAACCCGCTGGCGCGCGAGGAACTTCCGCACGGTCGGGACGGTGTCGCCCTTCGGGTCGACGGAGACGGCGATCACCCGCATCTGCTTGCCGAGGTCGCTCTTCTCCCGCACCTGGCGGAGGTTGGTCATGATCAGCGGGCAGACGTCCGGGCAGTTCGCGTAGACGAACGTGACCAGCACGGGGTGACCCTTCAGGTCCCGGATGTCCACGGTCTTGCCGTCGATGTCCCTGCCGACCAGCGGCGGGGCCTCCCGCATCGGCGAGATGGTGCCGCCCTCGAACGGGACGGTCCCGGTGTGGCCGAGGTGCTCCGGCTCCGACCCCACCGAGACGACGTCGGCGGCGGCGCCGTCGCCCGAGTCGTCGCCGCCGCACCCCGCGGCGACGAGGATGGCGAGCAGCAGGAGGAGGGCGGCGCCGATGGCGGCCAGGCGGCGGCGGGTCATTCGTGGAAGGCTCCGGGCTTGAACTGGACGACGCGCGACGCGGCCTCGGAGAGCCCCCCGCGCGCCTCGACCATCGCACGGTAGACCCCCGGCGCCTCCAGGGTGAAGCGCGCCCGTCCGGCCGCGAGCCGCCGCTCCGCGACCATCTCCCAGCGGTACGTGTCCAGGTCGAGCTGCTCGAGGTGCACGGCGCCGCCGCCGGCGGGCCGCACCTGCACCGCGAACCGCGCGCCGGTGCGCGTGACGATCACGGCCGGCTGCACCGCGGCGCGGATGCTGGGGCTCACGGCGTCCCCCACGACCGCCCGGAACGCCGTCCGCGCGGTGAGCTGCGGCCCCGTGAGGGAGTACGCGCCGCCCGAGCCGGTGGCCGCGACGCCCACCTCCTCCCAGGCCCCGGGGACGCGACGCTCCAGGTGGACGACGGTGCCCTCCGCCGCCCCCGGGACGGTCCCGCTGAGGGCGGGGCGCCCGCCCGTGGTGACGGGCGCCGGCGCCGTCAGCGACACCAGCGACACCGTCATGGTCCCGCGCATGTAGGAGTGGAAGTTGCAGTGGTACGCGTAGACGCCCGGCGTGGTGGGCGCGGCGACGGTGAACCGGTCGCCGGGGATGAGGGTGGGGGAGCCGAACGCGCCGCCGTCGGCGGTGACGGTGTGGCGGTTCCGGCCGCCGTTGGTCCAGGTGACCGTCGTCCCCGGCGCCACCACGAGCGCGCCCGGGGAGAAGCCCGAGTCGGCGATCGCGACGGTCCGGACGGCCACCGCGACCGGGACGTCCGGTGTGGCGGGGTGCTGGGCGAGGACGATCACCGCTCCACCCGGTAGAGCCCGATCATCCCGTTGTCCTGGTGCGACTCGACGTGGCAGTGCCAGTACCAGGTGCCCGGCGCGTCCTCGCGGAAGCGGACCTTCAGCGTGCTGGACGGTCCCAGCAGCTCCGAGTCGGTGGGCACGCCGTTCCGCAGCCAGCGGTGGCCGTGGACGTGGAAGACGTGGAAGTTCTCGCCGAGCGCGACGACGTCCCACTGCACCAGGTCGCCGACCTTCGCGTGGAACGTTGGCGTGTTGCCGATGAACGCGCGCCCGTTGATCGTGTCGAAGCCCTTCTGGTTGTTCAGGTACACGACGAACTCGCGGTCGGGCTTCGGCTCGCCCGGCTTCGGGATCACGATCGTCCCGAACAGGCCGAGCTCGATGGACTGGTGCATGCTCGTCGAGTGGTCGTGGTACGGCCACACGCCGTACGAGTCCTTCACCGCCTTCAGGCGGTAGGTCCAGCTCTTGCCCACCGGCACGTTGCCGCCGCCGGCCGAGCGGTAGGGGATGAACGCCCCGTCGCTCGCGGGCGCGTACTTGAACGCGTGGAAGTGCATCGAGTGCGGCAGCCCGTAGTGGTGGTCCCGGTTGCGGAAGTGGACGATCACGGTGTCGCCCACCTCGGCGCGGATCGTCGGGCCGGGCATGCCGTCGTTGTCGCCGGACTCCGCCGTGTTGGGCCACGGCTTGCGGAAGCCCTTGGTGTAGCGCCGGTAGACGACCGCCATGAACGTGCGGTCGGCGGGTGCGATCTTCGTGCCCATCACGGGGTCGCCGCCGTTGGGGGCGACGTCCCACTCCTGGTTCACCGCCGCGATCCAGTACTCACGGGTCGCCGCGTCCGCCCGGGACGCGCCGAACAGGATCCACGTGAGGACGAGGGCCAGACACACGACGGCCGGCCCGAGGGCCGGCCGTCGCACGCGCGGGCGATGACCGTCAGCTGACAGTGATCGTGCCCTTCATGTCGAAGTGGACGAGGCAGTGGTAGGTGTAGGTCCCGGCGACCGGGAACGACACGGTGAACGAGGTCGGCAGACCGAACTTGATGCCCGGGTCCTGGAGCGCGCCGCTGCTCACGAAGCCGTTGCCGTGGGAGGTCGGCGTGACGGCCGGGACGCCCGCGGGCGGCGGGTCGCTCGGGTAGACGCCCTCGCCGAACACGTCGAGCCCGCTGCCCTCGTACGTCTTCTTGGACAGCGCCGAGAGGAACGGCTCGGGGCCGAACGAGGCGGTGTGGATCTCGTTCTTGCCGCCCATCTTGAACGTGACGGTGCTGCCGACGGGGACGGTCTCCGCGGCGGGCGCGAAGCCGAAGAGCTCGCCGTTGGCCGTGCCGGGGCCGATCGTGATCGTGGTCCCGTTCCTCGTGCTGGCCTTCGTGACGGCGGTCTTGATGGCCTTCGCGTCCTTCTTCTTGTCCGTGGTGGCGCGCTGGCGCTGCTTCTTCGCCGTGTCGCCCGAGTCGTCGACCACCTTGACGGTGCCCCTCATGCCCGGGTGGACGTTGCAGCGGATCGTGTAGGTCCCGTTCTTGGTGAAGGTGACCGTGAACTTCGGCGTGTTGCCGTTCAGCACGCCGGAGCTGATCGTCTTCTTGCCGTTCTGCGTCGTGCCGCCCGCGGGGCTGAGCGCCTTGGGGTTGAGCTGGATCAGCGGCGTCGTGCCGCCCCACCAGTAGGGGGCGCCGGCCGGGTCGTTGAAGGGCGGGTTCACCGTGCTCGACGGGCCGACCGGCGCCGCCAGCGGCTTCTCCTTGCCCTTCTTCGTCACGACGACCGTGTGGAACCCGAGGATGGTCCACTGGACCTTGTCGCCCTTGCTGACCGTGACCTGGTGCGGGTACTGCGCCGTGAACTCGGTCGGGGGCACGTTGGCGAAGTCGCCCCAGAGCACCTTGGTGGTCGCCGCGCTGGCCATGCTCGGGACCAGGAGGCCGGCGGCGACCGCGCCGGCGCCGATGAGTACGAGGCGTCCTCGCGTGGAACGCACCATGGAAATGCCCCCTTGTCTCGCTCCGCCGGTGCCGAGGTCGCCGAAAACGACGAGTAGGCGGAGGTCGGGCGCGATCCTATGTTCGGCCAGATCGATCGGTAAAGACCTCTCATTAATGACGTTTGTCCACTCGTAATCGTCCTCGCGGGTGATGCGGTCCGCCGGATGGGCCGCCATGCGGATTCCAAGGACACCCGACACCGGCGTCGCCTATCCGAATCCCTCCTTCGAGGGATGAAGCCGGCCTTCAGGGCGACGATGCATCCCGTGCGGGACGGCGCACGCGAGCGGGGGTGCTGAACCTTCGATCGACGAGCGTCGCGACCGGCAATCCGGAGGGCACCCGGGTGGCCGGATCACCGGAGGGGGCGGGCGGGACCCCGCCCCCTCCGTACGCACCTCAGTACTTCGCGTTGCTCGCGATCGCGTCGCCGCGCCCCAGCAGGCGGCCGCTGACGCCGCCCCGCCGCACGAACGGGTTCATCACCACGTCGCGGGCGTTGACGTGCGCGAAGCCCAGGGTGTGGCCGCTCTCGTGGACCATCACGCTCTGGACGTCGAGCTTGCGGCGCCCCGGGCGGCGGGCGGTGCTGAAGCCCGCGACGTCGGTGGAGGAGATGCGGGTGTCGCTCTCGACGGCCCGGTTGCCGCCGGAGATGAAGGTGATCGTGCAGGCGACGGCCCCGGGGCAGGCGCCGCCGAGGGCCGCCACGCTGCCGACGTCGACGGTGCTGACGCTGTCGCGCGCGATGCGCCGCGGCGTGGAGCCGGCGAAGCGGAAGCGGGCGCGGCTGGCGTCGCGGATGTTCCGGCAGTGGGAGCGGGTGGCGTTCCACACGCCCCGCGCCTTCCGGATGGCGGCGAGGGCGGCGGGGCGGCGCACCCCCGGGGGGGACGCGACGCGCGACAGGCGCCAGTTGATGGGGAAACGGGTCCAGCGGTAACCGGCGTCGGCGCGGGCGGCCGACCCGCAGCGCACCACGGCCCCCGGGCCGGAGGCGGCGGGCGCCGCGCGGAGCCCGGCGATCACGACGGTCAGGGTTCCCCTGGTCGTCGAAGTAGCGCGCCTCCACCGCGGTGCCGTCGGGGGCGGTCTCCACCTCGACCGGCGCCGACGCGGGAGGGGCGCCGGGGAAGTCGGCGGGCGGGACCGGCTCCGTGACGGGCGGGACGGGTGTCGTACCCGGGCCCGTGGCGGTGGCGGTGGTGCCGGTTCCGGTGGTGGCCGCGGGTTCCTCGCCGCCGCGGTTGAGCAGCGCGACCGTCACGACGACGGCCGCGGCCACCACCACTCCGCCGGCCACCGCGAGCCGGCCCACCCCCTTCACGTAGGCGCGAGCCCTAGCTCGGGATCTGGACCAGGATGAGCTTCTGCTCGGTCATGGTCCGCACGGCGAAGTGCGGGCCCTCCCGGGTGTTGCCGCTGTCCTTCACGCCGCCGTACGGCATCTGGTCGGCGCGGAAGGTCGGCGTCTCGTTCACCAGCACGCCGCCGAAGTGGAGGCGGCGCGCCCAGCCGAGGGCGGCGTCGGCGCGGCCGGTGAAGATGCCGGCCTGGAGGCCGAACGGTGACGAGTTGGCCAGGTCGATGGCCTCGTCGATGGTGTCGTAGCCGGCGAGGCCCACCACCGGGCCGAACACCTCCTCGCACGACACCTTCATCGCCGGGTCGATGCCCTCCAGGACGGTCGGCTGGATCAGGCCGTCCACGACGGCGCCCCCGGTGAGGGCGTCGGCGCCGGCCCGCCGCGCCTCGTCGATCCACTCGACGATCCGGTCGCGGTTCTCGGTGTCGATGACGGGGCCGACGTCGGTCTCGGCGTCCATCGGGTCGCCCACCTTCAGCGCCTGGACGGCCTGGACGAACAGGTCGCGGAAGCGGTCGAGCACGCCGTTCTCCACGTACACCCGCTGGACCGAGATGCACGACTGGCCGGCGTGCGTGTAGCCGGAGGCGGCGAGCTTGTGGGCGGCGGTCTCCAGATCGGCGTCGGCGGTGACGATCACCGGGGTCGAGTTGCCGAGCTCGAGCGCCACCTCCTTGCGCGGCTGGCGCTGGCGGATGCCCCAGCCCACGGGCGGGCTGCCCGTGAACGAGATGATCGGGACGTCGGGGTGGTCGACGATCGCGTTGCCCACGGTGCCGCCGCCGCCGACGACCACGGAGAGGGCCCCGTCCGGCAGGCCGGCCTCCTTGAGCGTCCTGGCCAGCAGCAGGGCCGACAGGGGGGTGGAGGAGGCGGGCTTCAGCACCACCGGGCACCCGGCGGCGATCGCCGGCGCGAGCTTGTGGCACACGAGGTTGAGCGGGAAGTTGAACGGCGAGATCGCGCCGACCACGCCGCGCGGCTCGCGGACGATCACGCCGAGCTTGCCGGCGCCGGCGGCGCTGGCGTCCATGGGGACCACCTCGCCGGCCAGGGACCGGGCCTCGACCGCCGAGAACGTGAGGGTGTCGACGCAGCGCTGGGTCTCGGCGCGGGCCTGCTTCAGCGGCTTCCCGGCCTCCAGGCAGATGGTGCGGGCGAACGTCTCGGCGCGCTCGGACACCAGGCGGGCGGCGCGATCCAGGATCGCGGCCCGGTCGGCGGCGGGCGCTGGCGGCAGGTGCTTTGCCGCCTCCGCGACGGCGTGGGCGACGTCCTGCTCGTCGCCGACGGCGACGGTCGCGATCGTCTCGCCGGTGTAGGGGTTCTCGACCGCGAGCTCCTTCTCGCGCTGCTCGAACATCCCGTCGAGCAGGAGCCCGGTGGGCTGCGAGGGGTCGAGAGCCGGACTGTGGATCGCCATCGCTGAACCCCGTTCCTCGGTGCTGCCTCCGGCTTCGAGGATACCCGCGTGGGTACCCTCCGAGTCGGGAGCCCCGACGAGGAGGCGCGGTGCAGGCGGCGGTGCTGATGGTGCGGTGCCTCGAGGCCGAGGGTGTCGAGCGGATCTACGCCATCCCCGGCGAGGAGACGCTCGAGATCATGGAGGCGCTCCGCGAGTCGTCCATCGAGATCGTCATCGTCCGCCACGAGCAGGGCGCCGCGTTCATGGCCGACGTCCACGGCCGCCTGACGGGTCGCGCGGGGCTGTGCCTGGGGACTCTGGGGCCGGGGGCGACGAACCTGATCACCGGCATCGGCGACGCGTACCTCGACTACGCCCCGATCGTGGCGATCACCGGCCAGGTGCGGCTGGACCTGGTCCACAAGGAGAGCCACCAGTACGTGGACGTGGTGGACATGCTCCGGCCGGTCACGAAGTGGAACGCGCGCATCGAGCGGCCCGAGACGGTGCCGGAGGTGGTGCGGAAGGCGTTCAAGCTGGCCGAGGCGGAGCGGCCGGGGCCGACGCACCTGGAGCTGTCGGAGACGATCGCGGCGGCCGACCTGCCGTCGTCGAGCCGCCCCCTGCAGAGGAGCGCACCGGGCGCGAGCCTCCCCGACCCGGACGCGGCGCGGGAGGCGGCGGCGATGATCCGGGCGGCGCGGCGGCCCGTGATCATCACGGGCAACGGCGTGATCCGCGCGGGGGCGTCACCGAACCTGCGCGCCCTCTGCGCGCACGCGGGGATCCCGGCGAGCCCGACCTTCATGGGCAAGGGCGCCCTGGACGACCGCTCGCTCCTGTCCCTGCCGGCGGTGGGGCTGCAGGCGCGCGACTCGATGACCGCCGGCCTGGACGAGGCGGACGTGGTGGTGTGCGTCGGCTACGACCTCGTCGAGTTCGGCCCGGCGGGGTGGAACCCGGCGAACGACAAGCGGATCGTCCACGTGGACGCGCGGCCGGCCGAGGTCGACACGCACTACATCCCGGATGTGGAGGTCGTCGCCTCGATCGGCGACGCCCTGGACGCGCTGCGGGATGAGCTGCCGGCGGGGGAGGAGCCGGCGTTCGCGACGCGGCTCCGGGTGTCGGTCACCACGGAGCTGCGGGCGCTGGCGGAGCGGCCGGGCCTGGTGAGCCCGCAGGCGGCGATCGTGGCGATCCGCGACGCGATGGCGCCGGACGACGTCCTGGTCTCCGACGTCGGGGCCCACAAGCTGTGGCTGGGCCGCCTGTTCCCGGCGTACGAGCCGAACACGGTGATCATCAGCAACGGCTTCGCGACGATGGGCATCGGGCTGCCAGGCGCGATCGCCGCGGCGATGGCCCGGCCCGACGTGCGCGTGGTGAGCGTCTCCGGCGACGGCGGCTTCCTGATGAACGTGCAGGAGATGGAGACGGCCACCCGCCTGGGGCTGCCGGTGAACGTGGTGGTGTGGGTGGACGGCGCGTACGGGGTGATCGGGTGGAAGCAGGAGCGCCGCTTCGGCCGCACCCACGGGATCGAGTTCGGCAACCCGGAGTGGGGCGACCTGGCGCGCGCGTTCGGCTGGAGCCACCGCCACGCGACCGACGGCGCGGCGGTGGGCGAGGCGCTGCGGGCGGCGATGGCGGAGGACGGCCCGTCGCTGGTGACGGTCCCGATCGACTACCGCCAGAACGCCCGCCTCGCGAACCTGGGGGAGCCGGCGCTGGGGGCGTGACCCGGGCGGGTCAGCGCACCCGCTCGACGGCGTCGAAGGCGATGGCGCTGGTGGCGAACGGGCCCGCCCCGAGGCCCTCGCCGGTGTACGGGTTGTAGTACTCGCGCAGGCCCGAGCGGGTCACGAGCCGGGCGGTGCGGGCCGCGAGCTCCCGGGCGGCGTCCGCCCGGCCGGCGCGCAGCAGGCCCTCGAGCAGCGGGAGGGTGGCGAACAGCCACGTGGGTCCGCGCCAGTAGCGGGGCAGCACGCGGCCGAGGCTGCCGGGCCGGAACGCGCCCTCGTCGGCCGCGGTGCTGGGGACGGGGTAGGGGAGCCAGTAGCGGGCGGGGTTCAGGAGGTGCTCGTCGACGAGGCGCCGGCCGATCTCGGCGGGCAGGTCATCGAGGGCGAGCGGGGCGAGCGACGCCCAGGTGGAGACGCGCAGCGGCCGCCCGTCGGGGCCCTCGGGGAGCAGGAGCCCGGTGGCAGGGTCGTGGAGCCGGTCGACCATCGCCGCGGTGATCGCGGCGGCCCGGCGGGCGCCGTCGGGGTGGCCGAGCCGGCCGAGCGCGGCCCAGGACATCGCGAGGGCGGTGTTCACGAGCGGGTCGATCGCGTGGAAGCCGCCGTCGGCGACGACCTCCCGGTAGCGGTAGCCGCGGCGGCGGTTGAACCAGAGCACCCGCATGAAGCCGAGCCGGCCGTGGGCGCGGAGGCCGAGGGGGCCGTCGTAGGCGGGGCTGGCGTCCATGCCGGACTCGTCGGGCTGGAGGATCCCCACGAGGCCGTCGGGCCCGGCGCGCTCGCGCTCGAGCCAGCCGTGGAGCGCGGCGACCGGCGCAAGGCCCTCGGCCGCGAAGCCGGGGTCGTCGGACGAGCGGGCGGCGACCTGCTCCCACGCCCAGCCGAGGAGGGGCGGCTGGATCGTCCACGTCGCCCGGTCGCCGCGCTCGAGCACGTTGTAGATGGGCGCCCGCATGGCGCGGACCCGCCCGTTCCAGAAGATGGTGTGGCCGATGAGCCCGTCGGGGCGCTGGGCGGCGACGAGCGACCGCAGCTCGGCGCGGGCCCGGGAGGGGTCGATGCGGCTCCACGCGACGGCGTGCAAGCACGAGTCCCAGAAGAACTGGTCCGGGTAGCGCGGCGCCGGGCGGGTGTACGCGTACCGCACCCCGTCGGGGGTGGTCCCCTCCCGCCACCCGCCCTCCAGCGCCGTCCGCGCGGCGGTGCGGAGGGCCTCCCGGTCGGCGTCGGGGATCATCACGAGCGATCATCCCAGCAGATGGGACTCGAATACCGCTTCCTCGACCGCTGGCACGTCCCCGCCGATCCTGCGCTGACGTGGGACGTCCTGGGCGAGGCGCTGCTCTACCCGCGGTGGTGGCGGTCGTTCTGCCTGCGCGCCGAGGGCGACGAGGGACCGCCGGCGCCGGGCAAGCAGGTGCGACTGCTGGTGCGCGGGTTCCTGCCCTACCGGGTCCGCCTGGAGATGGAGTGCCTGGAGGCGGAGCGGCCGGCGCGCCTGGTCTCCCGCGTGGGCGGCGACCTGGTGGGCAGCGGCACCTGGACGCTGGAGCCCGCCCCCGGCGGGGGGACGGACGCCACCCTCGACTGGCGCCCCGCCGTGAACCGGACGCTGCTGCGGCGGCTCACCCCCGTCGCGCGCCCCCTGCTCCGCGCCAACCACACGTGGGCGATGCGCCGCGGCCAGCGCGAGATCGGATCCTGGGTCGCCGACCCGGGCCGGGTCCGGGACGCGATCGCGGCGACGCGGTCTACCGGCGCAGGGTGATCCCGTACTCGGTGTAGTAGGCGCGGCTGCGGGCGATGGTGAGCGAGACCCAGACCTTGCGGCCGCGCGCGCCGGGGTTGACGGCCGCGAGCGTCATCGACCGCCCCGGCCGCACGAGGAGCCGGCCGGTGATCCGGTCGCCCGCAGCGAAGATCGTGCGGGCGTAGGGCTGGTGGATCGCGACGCGGATCCCGGCGGTGCCGGCGCGGACCGTGACCCGCAGCCGCTCGCCCGGGCCGACCCACACGGGGTAGGTGTCCACGGGGTCCTTCAGCAGGTCGAGGCTTGCACCGAAGCGGAGCAGGCGGTCCGTGCGGATCAGCGGGCGGTCGGGACGGAAGTGGTGGCCGTCGAGCCACTCGATGTCGTCGTTCGGCTCGAACCAGTCGATCGCGGGCGCCGGCGCGGTCAGCGCGCGGGCCAGGTCGACGCGGCCGTAGCCGGTCGAGATGTCGTAGCCGGGCCGCCCGATGTCGGCGGCGCTCTCCATGAGCAGGCGCTGAACCTGGGACGGCAGCAGGTCGGGGCGGGCGGCGGTCACGCGGGCGGCGATCGCGGCGACCATCGGCGCGGAGAAACTGGTGCCCGACCAGGTGCAGTACCCGTCCGGGGTCCCGTCGTCCGTGTCGGCGGCGACGGGGCACGCGACCTCGATGGCCTCCCCGGGCGCCGCGACGTCGGTGGAGACGCTCTGGTGGCTGAACCCGGTCGGCTGGTCGTACGCGTTGAGGGCCCCGACCGTGAGGACGTGGAGGTCGTTCGCCGGCTGGACCCACGGCTGTGCACGCTCGTTCCCCGCCGACGCGATGACCACGGCGAACGCGGCGGCGTAGCTCGTCGCGATCTCGTGCGCGAGGCAGAGGCCGGGGCCGGCGAAGCCGTAGCTCATGGTGATGACCTTGGCGCCGTCCCGCACCGCCTGCTGGATCGCTGCCGCGGCGTCCCGGCACAGGCCGCTGTGCTGATAGACGCGGACGTCGGAGCCGGGGTTCAGCCCCAGCACCCGGGGCCCACGGCCGGCGATGACGCTCACCACGGCCGTCCCGTGGGACCCGTCGAACGGGCTGGTCGCCGCCCGCCGGAGCGTCACGGACGGCGGCAGGTCGGGATGCGTCGCGTCGAAGCCCCCGGACTCGATGACCGCGATGGGTGCGGCGGCGGGCCCGGATGCGCTGACGGACACCTCGCCAGCGGTGCCGATCAGCTTTGCGCGCCACCAGGCGTCGCCGGCACCCAGGGCCGTCCCCGCGGTCATGAGGACCAGGATCAGCGCCAGCGCCGTGCCGACGAGCGTCGCCTTCATCGCTCCGCCTCGCATCGAGAGGGCCATGTGGGATTCCGGGACGGCGCCAAGATAGATCCCGCTGCATCGGCGATGGAACGCCACCTTGGTGTCGATCGAGGCCACCGGGGTGGGGCTACCCCCACCATCGCTCCGCCCGGAGCCCCGAAACCAAGACGCCAGACCCCCTCATGGGACCGCCGGACCCCCTGATCGATCGTGGACCACGTCAGTCCACGACCGAAGGGATTCACCGTGCGAAGCCAGTCAGGACGTCCGCTCCTCGAGCGCCACGGGCGGCTCATGGGGCGCCTGCGCTGGGTCGTCATCCCCCTCTGGATCGCGCTGCTCGTCGGCGCGGTGATGCTCGGGGGACGGCTCGGCGACGTCACCACCACCGAGGCCACCCTCCCCGGGACGGAGGGCCAGAAGGGCCTCGAGCTCATCCAGACGCACTTCTCCGACGGGCGTGATGCCAGCGACATCCAACCCGTCTTCAGGAACCCCGACCTGACGGTCGACGACCCCGCGTACCGCGCCGCGGTCACCGAGTCGCTCGACCGCGCCGCCGCCCTCGTCCCCGGCACCCGCGTCGTCTCCTACTTCAGCACCGGGAGCCGCGACCTGGTCGGGCAGGACGGCCACATGACGTTCGCGACCCTCTCGCTGCCCGTCGACGAGCAGAAGGCCGCCGACATGCTCCCGAAGCTCCGGGAGGCGCTCGGCACCCCCGACGGCTTCCAGCCGACCCTCGTCGGCGGCGAGGCGGCGGTGGACCACGACACCGGCCCCATCGTCGAGGACGACCTCGCCGCGGCCGAGATGATCGTGCTGCCCGTCGCGCTGCTCGTGCTGCTGCTGTTCTTCGGCAGCGTCGTCAGCGCGCTCATCCCGCTGCTGATGGCCGGCGCGACGATCATGCTCGCGTTCGCCGGCACCTACATCGCCGGGCAGGGCATGGAGATCGCCGATCTCGTCACCAACGTCATCACGCTGGTGGGCGTCGCGATCGGCGTCGACTACTCGCTGCTCGTCGTCTCGCGCTTCCGCGAGGAGATGGCACGCGGCGCCGACCGGATCGAGGCGACCGGCCGCACCATGGCCACCGCCGGGCGCGCCGTGATGCTCTCCGGCATCACCGTCGCCATCGGCCTGGCCGTGCTCGTCGCGCTGCCCGTCCCGTTCATCCGCTCCATGGGCATCGGCGGCATGCTCGTCCCCGTCTCCGCCGTCATCACCGGCCTCACCCTGCTGCCCGCGCTGCTGTGCGCCCTCGGCACCAAGGTCGACGCGCTCCGCGTCTACCCGCGCCGCTGGCGCCTCCGCGAGGGCGCGGTCTGGGGCCCGCTGTCCAAGGCCGTGACCGGCTGGGGCGTGCCGATCGCCGCGATCGCGCTCGCCGCCATCGTCGTCCTCGCCCTCCAGGCGCCGAAGATGAGCATCCACCAGGACCAGCTCGCCGACGCGCCCGACGTCGAGGCCGTCCATGCCGGCCGCCTCATCTCCGCCGAGCTCGGCGGGGCCGCCAACCCCAACGTGTACGTCATCGACACCGGGCGCGCCGGCGGCGCGTACGACCCGGGCGTGATCCGCACCCTCGACGGCGTCGCCGACGACCTGCGCACGCAGGACATGGTCAGCGGCGTCACCTGGCCCGACACCACCGACCCCGCCGCCTTCCGGGCCGCCGCCCACGACGGCCTGGTCGACGCGACCGGCCGCTACGCCCTGATGAGCGTCGCGCCGAAGGGCGACCCCGTCTCCGACTCGGCACGGGCGCTGAACGACGCCATGCGCGATCGTGAGGACGCCATCGCCGACGCCCTCCCCTCGGGCGGCGATGTGCTCCTGACCGGCGAGCCCGCGATGAACAACCAGTTCAACGACGCCATCTACGGCCCGTTCCCCTGGCTCGTGGCCGGCGTGCTGGTGCTCACGTTCTTCGCGCTGATGAAGGCGTTCCGCTCCTGGGTCGTCCCGCTCGTGGCGGTGCTCATGTCCGGCCTGTCGCTGCTCGCGACCTACGGGCTGCTGCACCTGGTGTTCATGGAGGGCGTCGGGCGCGACCTGCTCGGCGTGGACCACGACGTCCGCGGCATCGCGAACTGGGTGCCGGTGTTCGTGTTCGCCTTCCTGTTCGGCATCTCGATGGACTACCAGGTGTTCCTGACCGAGCGCATCCGCGAGCTGCGCCAGGGCGGGGCCCGCAACGGCGACGCCGTCCGCGGCGGCCTGCGCGGCACCGGCAGGATCATCGTGACCGCCGCCCTCATCATGGTCGTCGCGTTCGGCGGCTTCGCGATGGGGACCGACATCGGGATGAAGGAGTTCGGCTTCGGGCTGGCGGCCGCGGTCGCCATCGACGCCCTCCTGATCCGCTGCCTCATCGTCCCCGCCGTGTTGGCGATGGCCGGTGAGCGCACCTGGCGGCGCCGCCGCGAGGCGGTGCCGGCATGAGCGCCGCGATGAGGGTGCTCCGCCCGCTCGGCCACCTGGCGAGCGCCCTCGTCCTGGGCCCCGCGTGGCTCGCCCTGCTGATCGTGGGGTGGGCCACCGGGTTCGGCCTGATCGTCACCCTCGTCGGGATCTTCGTCCTCCTGGGCCTCGCGCACGCCGCGCGGGGCGCGGGGGACCTGGAGCGGCGGCTCGCCGCCGGCCTGCTCGACGTGCGGGKGCCGCGCCCGCCGCACCCGGTGTGGCGCGGCTCCGTCCTCTCCAGCCTGCGCGGCTGGGTCACCGACCCGGGCGCGTGGAGGGAGCAGCTCTACCTGCTGCTCCGGTTCGTGCTCGGCGTCCCGCTGGCCGCGGTGCTGCTCGGGCTGATCGGCGGCGGCATCCAGCTGATGGTGGCCGTCACCTACTACCGGTGGGCGCCGCCCGACATCGGCGTCGCCGAAGCCGACACCCTGGCCGAGGCGCTGCTCTGCATCCCGCTCGGCGCCGCCGCGGCGTTCCTCGGCCTCTGGCTCGTGCGGCCCGCCGCCGCCGCGTGGCGGCCCGTCGCCCGTACGCTGCTCACCATGAGCGAGCGGCAGGAGGTGGAGCGGGCCGTCCGGACGCCGGGGGCGACGCCGGCCCTCCGCGCCCAGGCGTACATCACCGCCGGCATCTTCGGGGTGCTGACGCTGATCTGGCTGCTCACCACCCCCGGCGGGTACTTCTGGCCGGCCTGGGTGGGGATCTCCCTGGCCGTGCCGCTCGCGATCCACGCCGTCGTCGCGTGGGCGCCGCGCCGCGCGCCCGTGCGGGGGCTGGCGATCCACGCCGGCATCACCGGCACGATCTGGCTGTACCTCGTCCTGATCTGGGTGCTCTCCACGCCCGGCGGCTACTTCTGGCCGGCGTGGGTCGCCCTGCCGCTCGCCGCGGCGGTCCTCGTCCACTGGATGATCGTCCGCGGACGGGACGAGGAGGACCGGCGCGAGATGGCCGAGCGGATCGACGTGCTCACCGCCACCCGCGCGGGGGCCGTCGACCAGCAGGCCGCCGAGCTCCGCCGCATCGAGCGCGACCTGCACGACGGCGCCCAGGCCCGCCTGGTGGCCCTGGCCATGGACCTCGGCATGGCGCGCGAGCGTCTGGCCGACGACCCCGACGCGCAGGAACTGGTGGCGGGTGCGCACGAGCAGGCGAAGCAGGCGATCACCGAGCTGCGCGACCTGGCCCGCGGCATCCACCCGGTGGTGCTCACCGACCGCGGCCTCCCCGCCGCCCTCGCGACGCTGGCCGGGCACAGCCACATCCCGGTCGAGCTGAACGTGGACACGGGGGAGCGGCCCGCCGCCGCCGTCGAGGCCGCCGCCTACTTCGTGGTGGCCGAGGCGCTCACCAACATCAACAAGCACAGCGGCGCGTCGAAGGCGACGGTGCGGGTGCTCCGCGACGGGCCGGTGCTGCGGGTGAGCGTCGCCGACGACGGCGCCGGCGGCGCCGACCGCGAGGGCACCGGCCTGCGCGGCCTGCGCCGGCGGGTCGAGGCCCTGGACGGGGTGATGGCCGTCGCCAGCCCCCCCGGCGGCGGTACGGTGATCGACGTGGAGCTGCCATGCGGGTCGTGATCGCCGAGGACCTCGCGCTGCTGCGCGACGGCCTCACCCGCCTGCTCCGCGACCACGGCATGGACGTCGTGGCCGCGGTGGAGGACGGGGACGCCCTGGTCCGCGCGGTGGAGGCGGAGCGGCCGGACGTGGCGGTCACGGACGTCCGCCTGCCGCCCGGCTTCACCGACGAGGGCCTGCGCGCCGCGATCGAGGCGCGCCGCCGCGTGCCCGGCACGCCGGTGCTCGTGATCTCCCAGTACGTGGAGCAGACCTACGCGGTGGAGCTGCTCGCCGACGGCGGGGCGGGGGTGGGCTACCTGCTGAAGGACCGGGTCGCCGACCCCGCCGAGTTCGTCGACGCGGTCCGCCGCGTCGCCGCCGGCGGAACGGCGATGGATCCCGAGGTCGTGGCCCAGCTGGTCGCCCGACGCGGGCCCGCGTCGCCGCTGGCCGGCCTGACACCCAGGGAGCGGGAGGTGCTGGGGCTCATGGCGGAGGGGCGCTCCAACGCCGCCATCGCGGAGACCCTCGTGGTGACCGACGGGGCCGTCGAGAAGCACATCTCCAACATCTTCGGGAAGCTCGGGCTGGCCCAGGCCGACGGCGGCCACCGCCGCGTCCTTGCCGTGCTGACCTACCTGGGCAGCGGATCCCCGTAGGGGGCGCCCGGAGGCGCCCCCCACGGAGACCGGGTCAGGGCTGGATGGTGTAGAGCGAACCCACGCCGTCCGTGACGTAGACGAGCCCGCCGCCCACGGTCACGCACTGCACAGCGCCGGGGTTCGCGCCGATCGGCAGCGTGCCGGACGCGACCGTCTTCAGGTCGTCCTGACTCAGCCGGAACAGTTTGGCGGGGGTGTTGGAGAGGCCGTCGGCCCGCTGCGCCACCCACACCGCGCCGGCGCCCGCCGCCGTGCACGAGACCCCGATGTTCAGGTCCCCGTTCACCGCGCCCGGCACCAGGCCGGTGGTGGGCGACACCTTGGCGACGCCGCCGTCGTCGTTCGGCGTGGCGGTCGTCAGCCAGAAGAAGTTGGCGCCGTACGTCAGCCACACCGATTGGGCGATGCCGCCGGTGAAGCCGCTCACCTTCAGCGTCGACAGGACCGACAGGTTCGACGGCGAGCGCTTCTGGATGCTCGCCTGGTTGGGCGTGACCATCCACAGGGCGCTCGACGCGGCGGTGAACGCCGCCGGGATCGGCCAGGTCTTGATCGTGACCTTGCCGCTGTCGGGGTCGATCTTCGCCAGCTTCTGCCACGTCTTCACGCCGGCGGCCCAGACGTACCCGGAGCCGATGCCCAGCGTGTTCGCGCCGTTGATGGCGCTCGTCGACCCCTGATCGACCGTTGAGCCGAGGTTGAAGACGATCGCGGACCCCACCGGGTCCCCGTCCGGCGTGAGCGGGAAGATCTTGGCCTGCGTCTTGGTGGACGTCAGGACCCAGATCTTGTTGTAGCCGGCCCGGATGTCCCGCGGGTTCGGCCCGAGCTTCACGGTCTTCACCTTGCGGGTCGTCGCGTCGACGCGGCTGACGCTGCCGTCGCTGTTGAGGGTCCACGTCGCGCCGTAGCCGTAGACGAGCCGGTTGGGCTTCGGCCCCACCTTCGTCGTCGCAACCACGTTGAACGCCGGAGGTGCCTGGTCCGCCTGCTGCACCCCCGGGGCCGTGCCGGCCGCCGCCCCCGCCGCACCGAGGGCCCCCAGGGCCCCCAGCGCCACCCCGGCGGCAACGGCCGTCCACACTGATCGCATCGGTCCTCCCGTCTCGCATCCGGAAGGTGCGACGCTCATACGGCGCGCGCGTCAAGCGCAATACCCAGACCGCGAAAATCGCCGATTCGGCGCGCCCCGCGGTCAGGCCATCCGGCCGTCCCAGGTGGGGCTCCAGGGGGTGTTGGGCCGCTGCTGGGGCACCCCGTCAACCGTGACATCGGTGCGCTCGTCGAAGAACGCGATCAGATCCTTCACCTGGGTCGCGTCCCGCAGCGGCGCCTCGTAGCTCCAGGCGATGTCCTCGCCCGCGGCGCCGGCGCCCTCCACCGACCAGTACCGCGCGTCGCCCTTGTAGGCGCACGCCGTGTGGGTGCCCGTGGGGACCAGCAGGTCCATGCGCACGTCGTCGCGCGGGATGTACGAGCGCATCGGCAGGCTCGTCTCGAACAGGACCACCGCGCGGCGCGTCTCGGCCAGCAGCTCGCCGCCCAGCTCCACCCGCACGTGCCGCGACGAGCGCATCGTGTCGACCCGGTGGAACGGGTCGCGCGGGTGGCTCACGATGGGCTCGTCCTCCTCCAGCCATGCGTCGAAGCCGGTGAAGTCGAGGACCACCATGCCCTCGAGCCCCGGCGCGGCCAGGCGCAGGCCCTCGGCGGCGTCCGGCCCGCCGGGCGCGCGCACCAGCACCCGCTCGCCGGGCGCGGTGTGCACGGCGAAGGGGATGCCGGGGTGCAGGGCGGGGACGCCCTCGTCGGGCGGCGCCGACCGGGTGTCCGGGACCACCTCGCCCAGGATGTCCTCCTCGGGGACCGCGTAGGAGGGGACCACCCGGCGGGGCTCCCACACCAGCGCCGACCGCGTCGAGTCGACCACCGTCGCCCCGTCCAGCAGCGCGCGGACGCGCTTCGCGACGGGCTCGAAGGCCCCCTCGCGCTGCCGCTCGCGGACCGCCGTGCGCATCCGGCCGATCATGCGACGCAGGCTACGCCGCGGGCGCCGCCACCGCCCCGGGGGCGGTGTGCTCCGCCACCTCCGCCTCCACCCGCTCGCGCCCGATCATGTAGCTCAGCGCCGCGTACAGCAGCAGGTCGATCGCCAGGCTCCCGAGGGCGCCGAACTGCGCGTAGTAGAAGGCGAAGACCTCGTACACGAAGATCGAGATCAGGACGGCCCGCATGAACCAGCGGTAGCCGCTGATCCGGGAGCGCCGCCGCAGCCGCCACGCGCCGACGATCACGCAGACCCCGCTGGCGACGGCCGCCAGCAGCTGCACGATGTGGGCCAGGTCGGCGTTGCCGGAGTCGCGATCCAGGCCGATCGAGTCGGTCTGGACGCGGATCGTGAGCGGCACCTTCGTCAGGAAGTAGCCGACGGCGACGACGGCGACGACGGTCTCGAAGTGCCGTAGGCGGATGAGCCGGCGGTAGTGCTCGGCCAGCCACGCCCGGGCGACGAAGTACGGCGACGGGCGGTGGCCGTGGCCCACCGTGAGCTGGTCGACGTGGGTCCGCAGCACCCCGACGAGCGGGTCGGCGGGGTCCGCGCGGTCCAGCAGGGAGGCGACGCGGTCGCGCGTCTCGGCGTCCATCCCGCCGCTCGCGTCGGAGCGCAGCAGCGACAGGGCGTTGGCCAGGGCGTCCTGCGGCGTCATGTCCGACTCCCAGCGCCGCACCTGGGACAGCGCGACGAACAGGATCATGAACACCGTGTAGATCACGGCGACCGCGGGCTCGAAGAAGTAGTTCACGTCCTTCGAGATGAACTTGCCGACCTCGTCGATGAAGAACCCGAAGCCGATGCCGCCGGCGAACGCGGCCAGCCACGGCGCCGCCGGGTTCATCACGCTGAAGAGCAGCAGCAGCGACAGGAACATCATCAGCCCGCCGTAGAGGACGTGGCCGATGTGCAGCCCGCTGCCGCCGAGCTGCGGGTAGCCGCTCAGCTCGAGGATCAGACGGATGATCAGCACCGTCGCGACGGCGGAGACGAGGCTGAGCTCGATCAACCCCGCCGCGTTCGTGCTTCGCAGGACGCGGAGGCCACCCACTAGTGCCCTGCCGTGGAGGTGGCACATGGGTTTCCCGAGCGAATCGCCCGCGAGGCAAGGACGCAGATCCTCGGCAATGGCGGTTTCCCATTGCCGAGGTCGAGGACGAAGCATCGCGATGCGATGCAGCCGGGAAACGCCGTGCGACTTCCAGGGCGGGGCACTGGGTCGACCCTACGACCGGCGGCTTCCCGGCGCTACGCGCCCAGCTGGGCCACCCGCCGGGCCCAGGCCGTCGCCGACGGCCAGTACGTGGGGAGCCAGCTGAGCGACACGCCGCCGCGGGAGCCCGAGGAGTGGACCATCCACCCGTTCCCGATGGCGATGCCGGTGTGCGAGATCGACCCGCGCGGGCTGGCGGGGCCCTTCGGTCCGAAGAACACGAGGTCGCCGGGCAGCGCGGTGTCGACCGGCTCCCGCTCGGCGGGGCGCTCCCACGCCATCGCGTCGGCGGTCCGGCCCAGCAGGCCGCTGCCGAGGCTCATCTGGCTCGGCCCGGCGCTCCCCTTGAACGCCCACCAGACCAGGCCGGAGCAGTCGAAGCCGCCGTGCGCCTGCGCGCCCCACGGGGAGCGGACGCCCGGCCAGTCTCCGGCCCACACGTAGGGCTGCCCGATCTGCCACACCGCCGCCTGGACCACGGCCAGGCGCTGCGGGCTCATCGCGGGGAGGCGGACCTCGCGGTAGCGGGCCAGGCCGGCGATCTGCCACGACGACACGCCGCGGGCCCGGTCGGCCATGTACGCCAGGTCGGCGAGGCGCAGCGGCTGGCCCTTGCTGCGCTCGCGGGCGTCCTGCGACGACGGCTGGTTGTAGACCAGGCCCAGCTCGCGGGCGAGCACCTCGCTGCCGGCGAAGCGCGGCATCCGCAGCACCCCGCCGCCGTCCACCGCGATGCGGGCGATGCCGCGGCGCTCGGCCTCCAGGCCGAGGGCGCGGACCACCAGCAGGTGGCTCTGCCACGCCGTCGCGGGGGCGGCGGGGTTCGGGCTGGCGGGCCGGGTGCCGGTGATCGCGCCGATGGCGCGGTCCAGGTCGCCGCGGGTGGCGTCGCGGGACAGGTCGTCGCCGGCCAGCTCCGGCCAGACGCCGGACGCGGCGAGCCGCTTCGCCGCCGGGGCGGCCCAGGCGTCCCGTGACGCGGGCACCGCCGGGGTGGTCGGCGCGACCGGGGTCGCGGGGGTGGCCGGGACCGCCGG
>BFBZ01000382.1_pt1 | contig 46058 bp, 39 predicted proteins | sample 1888401 | NCBI WGS metagenome assembly BFBZ01 (sample SAMD00112614, study PRJDB3348) | symbiont metagenome | host: Chara braunii | reverse complement strand
CGCAGCCGCGGCCGTTGCTACCGACGCATTCGACACCGCATTGGATCCAGGCGCGCAACTGCGCCAGGGGATCTCCGGGATGCTCGGCTTCAACCTCGTTCCAGGCCGCATCGACCTCGCGGCCGAAACTGCGCAGGCATTCCGCTACCAGCTCATCCTTCGAGCCGAAATGGCGGTAGAGCGTCATCTTGTTGGTGCCGGCAGCCTCGGCGATAGCGTCGACACCAATCCCCCGGATGCCATGGCGGCGGAACAGGTCGCGCGCGGTCGCGATGATGCGGTCCCGTGGCTTCAGCGGAAACAAGCGGCAGTTTTCCATCGCCAACTTTGTCACGCTCCCAAAATTTCGCTGCGTCGCACTTGACGGCGTGTGACCGGTCTGTCACATACATTGCACCTGTTACCGACCTGTAACACCTCATTGGAGAAAGTCAAGGCTGAAGAGCCCTGGCATTCGGGGGTTCGGTGTCTAGCTAACGACTTCGGGAAGGGCGACGTTCATGATCACTTGCTTCGAGGAGCCGACAGTCGACGAACTGTTGAGCGATCCGCTGGTCCGCCAGGTCATGTATGCGGACGGCGTTGATACGACAGCCCTTCGCTCTATGTTCAGCGTGCTCGCGAGTGAGATCGCCGCGCGGTCGACCCCCATTCCCGCCCGCCGCTTGGCTCCCGTCAGCGGCTTCATCCGTTCGCTTGTGATCCCGCAGAACGCGGCGTCCGGCCGGGCGTCGTGCTTCTGCGGAGCATAGCGAAATGGTCGGATTCTTCATTCAGCGTCCGGTCTTCGCGTCTGCCATCGCCGTCATCATGGTGCTGGCGGGCTCGATTTGTTATTTCCTTTTGCCGGTCTCGCAATTCCCCGACATCACGCCGCCGCAGGTCGTCGTTAGCGCCGTCTATCCCGGCGCGAGCGCGCAGGTCGTCGCCGATACGGTGACAACGCCGCTCGAGCAGCAGATCAACGGCGTCGCCGGCATGACCTACATGTCGTCGACGAGCTCGAACGACGGCTCCTCGACGATCACGATCACCTTCGATGTCGGCTATCCGCTGGCGATCGCCGCGGTCGACGTACAGAACCGCGTCACGCAGGCCGCTCCGCAGTTGCCGCCGATCGTCAATCAGGCCGGCGTCACGATCAAGAAGCAGAATCCGAACTTCGTCCTCATCGTCAGCCTCACCTCGCCGGACGGCTCCGTCGATCCGGTGACGCTCAGCAACTACGCCTTCCTTCAGATCGTCGACCCGCTGAAGCGCCTGCCGGGCGTCGGCGACGTGCAGATCTTCGGCGAGCGGCGTTATTCGATGCGCGTCTGGCTCGATCCGGACAAGATGGCGAACCTCGGCATCACCGCGGTCGATGTGCAGCAGGCGGTGGCCGAGCAGAACATTCAGGTCGCCGCGGGCAAGATCGGTCAATCGCCGGCGCCGCCCGGCACGCCGTTCGAGATGCAGGTGACGGCGACCGGACGCCTCAGCGATCCACAACAATTCGGCGATATCGTCGTGCGCGCCAATCCGAGCGCGGGCTCGGTGGTGCGTTTGCGTGACGTCGGGCGCATCGAGCTCGGTGCGCTGCAATACTCGTCCACGGCCTTCTTTGGTGAAGAGCCGACCGTCGTGCTCGGCATATTCCAGATGCCGGGCTCGAATGCGCTCGATCTCCAGCAGGGCGTGAAGACCAAGATGGACGAGCTCTCGAAGCGCTTCCCGAAGGGTATCGAATACGCCATGCACTACGACACGACCCGCTTCGTGTCGGCGGCGATGAAGGACGTTGTTGAGACGTTGCTCGAGGCGTTGCTGCTCGTCGTTCTGGTGGTCTTCGTCTTCCTGCAAAGCTGGCGCACAACGCTCATCCCCGTCATCGCCATTCCGGTGTCGCTGATCGCGACGCTGGTGGTGATGAAGATGCTGGGCTTCTCGCTCAACATGCTGAGCCTGCTCGGCATGGTGCTCGCCATCGGTCTCGTGGTCGACGACGCCATCGTGGTGGTCGAGAACGTCGAGCGGCAGCTTGAAGCGGGATTGAAGCCGCTCGAAGCGACCCGCAAGGCGATGCAAGAGGTGACGGGTCCGATCATCGCGACGACCGCGGTGCTGATGGCGGTGTTCATCCCGGTCGCGTTCATTCCGGGCGTCGCTGGCCGGCTCTACAACCAGTTCGCATTGACCGTCGCGATATCCGTCGGCATCTCGGCCTTCAATTCGCTGACACTCAGTCCGGCGCTCAGCGCTGCGTTCTTGCGCCATCGCGGGCCGACGACGTTCCCGCCGTTCCGATGGTTCAACCGCGGCTTCGATTGGATGGCGCACGCCTATTCGGAGAGCGTGCGCGGGTTGATCCGGTTCCGCTGGGCCATGATGGCGGTGTTCGCCGTGACGATCGGCGCGACCTACTGGGTTTCGACGCGCATTCCCTCGACCTTCCTTCCGGTCGAAGATCAGGGCTACTTCTTCGTCGTCATCCAGTTGCCGGACGGCGCGTCGCTGCAACGCACCGACGAGGTGGCGAAGCAGGTCCGCAAGGTTTTGCAGGACACCCCCGGCGTCGAGATCGTCGGCTCGATCAGCGGCCTGAACTTCCTCACCAACGCGGCGCAGTCGAACTCGGCGGTGGAGTTCGCGATCCTCAAGCCATGGGATCAGCGGCCGCCGGAGCAACACGCGTCGAAGATCGTCGAACAGGTTCGGCCTAAGCTGCTTGGCTTGCCGGGCGCGTTCGTGCTCGGCTTCGATCCGCCGTCGATTCCAGGCCTTGGCGCCACGGGCGGCTTCGAATTCCAGGTCGAAGACCTGAGCGGCCGCGGCAGCCAGGCGTTGAACGAGGCGGTGCAGGCCGTGATCGGAGAGGCGCGCAAGCAGCCCGAGATCAACCCGCAGCAGCTCTTCTCGTCGTTCAGCACGTCAACGCCGCAGTACAACTACGATCTCGACCGCAACAAGGTGAAGATGCTCGGCCTCAATCTGCCGGACGTGTTCAACACGTTGCAGATTTACTTCGGCTCGCTCTACGTCAACGACTTCAACGCCTTCGGCCGCACCTTCCGCGTCACGCTGCAAGCGGACAAGGACGCTCGCGCGATGGCCTCCGACTTGTCGCGGCTTTACGTCCGCAATCAATCCGGCGGCATGGTTCCGCTCAGCACCCTCGGGACGCTGAAGCCGATCGTTGGGCCGGAAACCGTTCCGCACTACAACAATTACGCCTCGGCGCTCATCAACGGCGGCGCAGCGCCGGGCTATAGCTCCGGCCAGGCGGTCGCGGCGATGGAGCGAGCGGCGGCGACGGCGCTGCCGCGTGACTTCGCGTTCGAGTGGACCGGCATCACCTATCAAGAGCTGAAGGCCGGTGCGATCGCGGATATCGTGTTTGCGCTCGCGATCGTGTTCGTGTTCCTGATCCTTGCCGCGCAATACGAGAGCTGGTCCATGCCGTTCATGGTTCTGCTCGCGGTGCCGCTCGCGCTGTTCGGCGCATTGCTGGCGCTGTGGCTGCGCGGCATCCAGATCGACGTCTATTCGCAGATCGGCTTCGTCATGCTGATCGGGCTTGCGGCGAAGAACGCGATTCTGATCGTCGAATTCGCCAAGCGCCGGCGTGAGGAGGGGCTTTCCATCGTCGAAGCGGCGATGGAGGCGGGCCGCCTGCGTCTGCGGCCGATCCTGATGACCGCCTTTGCCTTCATCCTCGGCGTGGTGCCGCTGATGATCGCGAGCGGTGCGGGCGCCGCGAGCCGCCAGTCGATCGGCACCACGGTGTTCGGCGGCATGCTTGCCGCGACCATCCTCACGCTCGCCTTCACACCCGTCTTCTACGCCATCATCGAACAGTGGCGGGAGCGTCGCTCAGGTGGCGAACCCGCACCGGCGCACGGTCACGCACCGGCGCAGCCGGCGGAATAAGGAATAGAAATCATGCTTACGCGTCGTTGGACAATCGGTCTCGTGGCGATGACAGCCATCGCCGCCGTCGCCGTTCTGGTCGTTGCGCTTCGCAGCAACAGCGGCAGCACGGCAGGGGCGGCCACGCCGCATGGCGCGTTTGTCATGCCGGTGCCGGTGGCGAAGATCGTCAAGAAGACGATCCCGATCTATCTTGAATATTCGGCGCGCACCGAGTCGATCCGCAGCATTCAGCTTCAGGCCAAGGTGTCGGGCTACATCAAGGAGCAGCACGTCGCTGACGGTTCGGACGTGAAGGAGGGCGATCTCCTCTACACGATCGATCCGCGCGACTACGAGGCCGCGCTCGACCAGGCCAAGGCACAGGTGCGCCGTGATGCCGCCGCGTTGGAATACGCGCGCGCCAACCTCGATCGCGGCTCGTCGCTGGTGAAGAACGGCTTCATCGCCAAGGATACCTTCGATCAGCGCACCAGCAGCGTGAGTCAGGCTGACGCGACGCTTGCGATGTCGGAGGCCGCGGTGCGGACCGCCGAACTCAACCTTTCATACACGGAAATCCGTGCGCCCTTCGCCGGACGGCTCGGCCGCAACCAGGCACCGATCGGTACGTTGATCAGCACCGCGGGGGCGCCGCTCAACACGCTGGTGCAACTCGATCCGATCTACGTCTCGTTCAACCCGAGCGAGACCGATCTTGCCGAGATACAGAAGGCGCGTGGCGCCGGCAAGATCAAGTCCGAGGTTCTGCTTCCGGGCGAGTCGAAGGGGAGCCACAAGGGCGAACTGACCTTCGTCGACAACACGGTGGACCGCTCGACCGGCACGATCGTGGCGCGCGCCACCATCGGCAACGCCGACTTCAGCCTGCTGCCCGGCCAGTATGTCCGCATTCGCCTCGCGATCCGCGAAGCGCCTGACGCGTTGATGGTGCCGCAGGCGGCGCTCGGTTCTAGCCAACTCGGCAAGTACCTCTACATCGTCGGCGAGGGGAATAAGGTCGAGCAGCGGTTGGTTTCTCTCGGGCCGACCGACGGCGATCTCATCATGGTGACCAAGGGCATCACAGCGAACGACCAGGTCATCAGCGGCAATCTTCAGAAGATCGGTCCTGGCGCGCCGGTGCAACCCCTCCCGCCGCAATAGGCCGTGTCCTGGCGGGCGGCGCTTCGGCGTCGCCTGCCACTCTTTTTCCCTCCATTCGCTCGTCAACCAACAGACGTGTGCGCTCGCTGCGTTGCAGCGCTGCCCGCCATCTCGTTATTACGCATACCGAGCCCCAGCGCTGTTCCGCTATTCGGGAAATGCCCGGCTCGCCGATCTGTTTGCAACTTTCGATCAGTTCGAAGGCCGCAGTGAACGTGGTAATCCGCTGACCTGGAACTGACGGCCTGCGCCTCGACGCGCTGCGCCGAAAGCAAAATCGGGTTGGGGATTGCCGAATGATCGACATGAAAATGGACGGCCGCTGCGCGCTGATCACCGGCGGCAGCATGGGGATCGGCTTTGCCGCGGCGGCGAATTTCATGCGCGCCGGCGCGAATGTCGCGATCGTCGCCCGCCGTCAGAACGTGCTGGAAGAGGCGCGCGAGCAGCTCAAGCGTGAAGGCAAGGGCAAGGTCGCCATTATCTCTGCCGACGTCAGCAAGGCCGAGGACTGCGCGCGCATCTTCGCGACCGCCGAGAAAGAGCTCGGGCAGGTCGATGTACTCCTCAACAACGCAGGCACTCATCAGAACGGACCGTTTGAGGCCGCGACCGATGAGATCTGGCAATCTGATTTCGATCTCAAGCTATTCTCGGCAATCCGCCTCTCGCGTGCTGCTTTCCCCAAGATGAAGGCGCGCAAGTGGGGCCGCATCATCAACACGCTCAACAGCGGCGCGAAGTGGCAGCGCTTCGGCAGCGCGCCGACTTCGGTGACGCGCGCCGCCGGCATGGCGCTGACCAAGGTGTTGTCGAACGAGGGCGCCGAGCACAACGTGCTCGTCAATGCGGTTCTCGTCGGCCTGATCCAGACCGATCAGTGGGTGCGCGGCCACGCCGCTGAGAACAAGGGCCGCTCTTACGACGAATACATCGCCGAGATGGGTCAGCGCATTCCGATGAAGCGCGTCGGCACCGCCGAGGAGTTCGCCAACATGATCCTGTTCCTGGCGTCGGACGCCGGGAGCTACGTCACCGGCACCGCGATCAACGTCGATGGCGGCTTCTGCCCGGTGGTGTAGGATCGCGCCCGCTCAAGCGATGCGTTGCAAGGACAGTCCATGAAGATCGTGATTCCCGACGACTACCAGAACCTGGTCGATCAGCTCCCGAGCTATAAGCTGATCGCCCATCATGACGTGACTCGCTATCGCGAGCCGGCGCGCGACCTCGATCAACTGGTCGAGCGCCTGAAGGACGCCGATGTCGTCGTGTCGATCCGCGAGCGCGTTGAGTTCTCTCGCGCGCTGCTGGAGCGGCTGCCGAAGCTGAAGCTGATCGCTCTCGTGGGCCGCAATTCGCACATGATCGACTTTCCGGCCTGCACGGAGCTCGGCATTCCGGTCGCGACCGGCAAGAGCAACTCGCCGACGGCGCCTGCTGAGCTGACGGTCGCGCTGATCGTCGCCGCGCGGCGCAACGTGGCGCTCGAAGCGGAGCGCATGAAGAAGGGCGAGTGGCCCTGCACGCTGTCGCACCGGCTGCGCGGCTCGATCCTCGGCATCTACGGCCTCGGCCACATCGGCCAGCTTGTCGCCGAAGCCGGCAAGGGCATGGGGATGAAGATCCTGGTGCTCGGCCAGAAGTCGTCCGCCGAGAAGGCGAAGGAGCTTGGGTACGAGGTGGCCGCCAGCAAGGCGGATTTCTTCGAACGCGCCGACGTGCTCTCGCTGCACGTCCGGTTGCGGCCGGATACAACCGGGATCGTCGGGCCGGAAGACCTCGCGCGCATGAAGCCGACCGCGCTGATCGTCAACACCGGCCGCGCCGAGCTGATCCAGCCGGGTGCGCTTCTTGAAGCGCTGAAGAAAGGCCGGCCCGGCTACGCGGCGGTGGACGTCTATGAGAAGGAGCCGATCGTCAACGGCGATCACCCGTTCCTGAAGATGCCGAACGTGCTCTGCACGCCGCATCTCGGCTGGGCGGAGTGGGACAATTTCGAGCTCTATTTCGGCGAGATGTTCGAGCAGATCGTGGCTTACGAAAAAGGCGAGCCGCTCAGGCTCGCCAATCCGCAGGTTAAGCCTCGGACCTGACCCTTGCTCCGTTCGTCCCCGCGAAAGCGGGGACCCAGGGGCCAAGAGCATCGCTTTTGCTTAGCTGGGCCCCCGTTTTCGCGGGGACGAACGGGGAGAGAGTCCCATTTAATCGAGAGAGCGCCTCACGCCGTCAGCAGCTTCTTCACCATCCGGTCGAAGCGGCCGCCAGCGACCGTCACTGTATCGAGCAGCGCCATATCCAGCTCGTCGTCGGTCGATACCGTCGCCTTGCCGTAGCCGAGCCGCTGCACCGTGCTGCGCATGCGGATCGAGAGGAACATCGCGATCGCGCGGAACAGCCGCGCCGCGAACGCGGTGTCGCTTTCGATCTTGGCGTTGAGATTTGAGCGGTCGATATGCAGGACGTTGGTCGGCTCGTTGACCACGACCGTAGCCGAGGGCGGGGCCTCGTCCACCAGCGACATCTCACCCAGAATTTCCCCACTGCCGAGGCTCGCGACCTGGCCGACGCCCTCGATCTGAACGCTCACGTTGCCGTCGAGAACGAACATCAGCGAGTCGATCGGCTCGCCTTGCCGGATCAGTATATCGCCTGACGCATGCTGAACGCGGCGTCCGGCCGTGGCGATCCAATCCACGTCCTCGTCTGAGAGCTTGCTCAGGATATAAAGAACCTTCCGCATGGCACGACCTCAAAGAAGCTGTTTGCGGGCGAACTCAGCGAACGGGCCTTCCGCTTTGACCAATTCGTCGTAAGTGCCCGCCTGGACCACGTGGCCCTTGTCGAACACATAAATCCGGTCGGCCTGACGCACGGTGGTCAGGCGGTGAGCGATGACGATGCGTGACACCGCGAGCCGCGACAGACTCTGCGTCACCACCGCTTGCGTCACGTTGTCGAGCGAGCTTGTCGCCTCGTCAAAAATTAGGAGGCGCGGCTTGCCGACCAGCGCCCGTGCAATGATCATGCGCTGCACTTGGCCGCCCGAGAACGCGGCCGATGCCTCGGTGATGACCGTGTGCATGCCCATCGGCAGTGCGCGGATGTCCGGCTCGATGCCGGCCTGCCGCGCGGCCTCCCAGGCATCGTCGATCGTGCCGTTGAAGCTGCCCATGATGTTCTCGAACAGCGTGCCGGGGAACAGCTTGCCATTCTGCATCACGACGCCGATCTGCCGCCGCACCAGTTCGGTGTCGAGGTGGCGCAGATCCTGGCCGTCGTACTGGATGGTGCCCTGGTTTGCCTGATCGAGGCCGAGCAGGAGCCGCATCATGGTGGATTTGCCGGAACCCGATGCGCCGACGATCGCGACGAATTCGCCGGCGGCGACCTGAAGCGATACGCCTTGCAGCGCGGGCGGGGCTTCCTGCGAATAACGGAACGAGACGTTGGTGACGTCCACCTTGCCGGACAGGCGGCCGGGATCGCGCCGCTGCGCGGAGCGCTCGGGTGTTGCTTTCAGCAGCGGCGCCGCGCGTCCCCAGGTGACATCGAGCGAGACAAGCTGGCCGGCCGCGCGCACGATCTGCATCGCGCTCGCCGCGAACATGCCATAGGCGAGGATGAAGGCCATGAATGCGCCGGTGGTGAACCCCTCGCCGGGGAACAGCGCCAGCAGCATGAAGATGCCGGCGAGCGCCAGCACCTCGATGGCCGCGAGCATGGTCTCGAACGTCGTCTGGATTTTGCGCGAGCGGTGCGAGCGTGCGCGCAGCTCGGCGAAGTCGACGCCCCAGTGAGCGAAGGCGCGGATCTCGGAGCCGGTCGTGCGCAGAACGCCGATCGCCTGCACGAGTTGGAAAACGATGTTGTAGACGTCGGATTCGAGCTGCTCGCCGCGCTTCTGCGCCTCACGTTGCAGGACGGCAAAGAGCACGGAGAGACAGCCCAGCAGGATGAATGCGCCGACCGCCACGACCGCGGCCCATTTCGAGTAATAGAAGAGCAGCGCGCCGTTGAGCAGTGTCAGGAAGGCCGCGGGGATCAGGCTCAGGACCGTGCCCGATATCGCCTTGCGCACCTGATCCGCCGAGCCGAACCGCAGCGCCAGGTCCGCGGACCCGAATCGGATCGCGGATTCCGGCAGCCGCAGCACGCGGTCCATCACCGCGGCGGGATGGCCGCCCGCAGCGCGCCCGTCGACACGCAACGCCGCCTGATCGTAGGCGATACGGAACAGCGTCGAGATGCCGGCGGCGAGCGCGAGCCCGATCGCAAGCTCGAGGAGTTGCACCGCGTTGTGACCGGGAATGAAGCGGTCGAACGCGAGCCGCATCGCCATCGGCGTCGCAAGCGCCAGTGTGGCGCCCGCGATAGCGGCAAAGATCGCGATGCCGAGATCGCGCTTGTTGCGGGTAAGCCCGAACTTGAGGAACTCCTTGAAGCCGATCGGCTTGTCCGGAAGCGTCGGGTAGAGCATGTGCGCGGTCGGAGCGATTTGCGCAGCGATCTCCGCGTTCACCTTCACGCCGCCATCCGCGACCGGATCGATCATGGTCCAGCGACCGGTTCCGGTCGGCAACAGCGCGACGGGCTTGCGGTCCTCGCCGATGAATCCGATCAGCGGCCCCATGTCCTCGCGCCACCAAGTGCCGCGCAGCGCAACCTGACGCTGGCGGAGCCGCGCCGAGCGGATCGCTTCGTCGACGCTGACGGCGCGGCTGATTTTCTCGGTCTCGCGCTGGGCGAGATCGAGGCCGATGGCTTCGGCGACGATCATGAACACCGCGATCAGCCGCTCGTCTTCCTGCGCGCCGCCTTGCCAGGTCTTGCGGCTGGTCTTCGCGACGCTGTGGAACGAGCCGATGACGCGTTCGGTGAGGCGTTCGCTGCTCTGTACGCGCGCAGCGATCCGCTCCTTGGTCTCGTTGCGCGCGGCCTCCATCGACTTCGCGATGGCGGTCAGGGTGAACTTGTGGAATTCGCGCAGCGCATCCGGCCACCACGGCGTGCCGAACATATCCAGCGTGCTGGTCGCTTTGACCTCGCCGTCCGCTGCCGCGGTGACCCAGGTGCCCGCCGCGACCGGAATGCTCCAGGCGCCGGCATGCTGGCTCACCGCGCTGCCGTCGCAATAGGTGAGGGCTGTGTCCTTGCTGCTGAGCCAGGCGACGCCCGTGCGGGTGGTGACAACCGCGTCGGCCTGACACGCGACCGTGTCGGGCGGAACGATCGCGCGAGCGCCGTCCGGCGGCACGCCGACCACCGGCGCCATCGCCGCAGCAACGCCCATGATCCATTGGTCGATCTGCGCTGCGATTACCGGCAAATCCTGGCTGTGTAGCGTGGCCGCGCGCAGCGCCGTCGTGCCGATTGGGACGAGCTCGCTCGCCTGTGTGACCAGCAGCATCATCCTCTGCCCATCGAGCGGCTCCAGCAGCGGCATGATCACGCTGCCGGGTCCGACCTCGAACAGGAAACGCCGCTGCGACGCCGGCTTGCCGTCCTCGATCGCGATCAGGAACAGGTCGCCGCGCCCGCTCTGCACCGCCCAACCGAGATCGGGCTGATCGAGGATAAGCTGCGTGCCGGCCGCTGCCGTGATGGGTTCGGTCTTGATGGGTTGTGCGGCGTTCATTGAGCGGCCACCAGCTTGGCGTATTGGCCTTTTGCCTCGAGCAGTTGCTCATGCCGCCCGCGCTCGATCACGCGGCCCTTGTCGAGCACCAGGATTTCGTCGCAATCGCGCACGGCGCTCATGCGGTGCGCGATCAGGATGCAGGTGCAGCCGCGGCGCCGGATGTTATCGACGATGGCCTGCTCGGCGACGGCGTCGAGCGCGCTCATCGCCTCGTCCAGCACGATGACGATGGGATCGGAGACGAGCGCCCGTGCGATCGCAAGCCGCTGCCGCTCGCCGCCGGAGAAATTGCCGCCGTTCTCGGTGAGCTTGCTGTCGTAGGCGCTGGGCCGGCCCGCGATGATGTCGTGGACGGCGGCGTCCTTCGCCGCAGCCACGACGCGCTCGTCGGGGATGGCTTGATCCCACATGGTGAGGTTGTCGCGCACCGTGCCCGAGATGAGGTTCGTGGTCTGGTCCACATAGCCGACGGTGGAGCGCAGAGCGGTGTTGTCGATCCTGGTCAGGGGCACGTTATCGAGCCGGATTTCGCCGGACTGCGGGAAGGTGAGCGCCACCATCAGGCGGCCGAGCGTGGACTTGCCGCTGCCGGAACCGCCGACGATGCCGATCCGCGAGCCGGGCGCGATCGACAGCGAGACGTTCACGAGCTGCGGCGGCGTCACCGGCGAATAGCTGAACGACACGTTCTCGACATCGAGCCGGCCGGAGAAGCTCGGCAGCTTGTCAGCCACGCGGTTCGGATCGAGCATCGGGTCCTGCGGCTGGCGCATCACGTCGCCGATGCGGTCCGCATAGCCGTGCGTCTCCTGCAACTGCGCGCCAATGCTGATGAAGCTCGCGACCGGCGCGTTGAACGACGCCGACAGCGTCTGGAACGCCACCAGCATGCCGATCGAGATCACCCCCTCCATCACGCTGTAGCCGCCGAGCAGAACGATGGCGACACCGGCGATGGCGTTGAGGAACACCGGCACGTTGAACAGAAGCTTGCGCCAGTGGTTCATGTCCTGCTCGGCGCTGATCATCTTGGCTTGCGCGCCGGCCCAGCGGCGGAAGAACAGGTCTTCGGTGCCGCTGGCGCGGTAGTTGTCCAGATGCGCGAAGCCCTGCACCAGCATGGCTTGCAGCCGCGCTTCGTCCTGCAGCGAGCGGCGATGCAGGTCGCGCAGGTAGCGCACCATCGCCATCAGCAGCAGGAGATTGATCAGCGCGAAACTGACCACGAGCAGCGTCAGTCGCACGTTGTAAGTCACCATCACCACGGCATAGACCGCAATGGTCATCAGATTGACCAGCGCGAAACCGACGGGGCCGGAGAGCAGGTTCGAGAGTCTGTCGGCCGTGGTGGTGCGGTTCGCGATTTCGCCGGCGTTGCGCTGTGCGAAATAGGCGGTCGGCAGATGCAGGATGTGCCAGAGCAACTGCCCGTTCGACGACACGCCGAGCCGCAGTTGCAGCCGCGACATCAGATGCTGTTGCAGCAGCACCATCGACGCGCGAACGGCGGCGAGCGCCGCCAATGCCCCGAGCACCCACCATAGCCAGGAGTGCATCTTGGCGACGAGGTAGAAATCGGTGAAGGCGCGCTGGATGCCGGGAAGCAGCAAGCCGGGGATCAGCAGGATGAAGCCCGAGGCCACCGCCGCCATCACGCCGCCGCGCACGGTTTTGAGCCGTTCGGCAAGATTGCTCACCACGGTCGGCGGCGAGCCGCCGCGTTTGAACTCCGGTCCCGGCTCGAAGCTCAGCACCACGCCGGTGAACCCCTCATCGAACTCTTCGGCGGTGATGCTGCGCGGGCCGCTCGCCGGATCGTTGATCCAGACCTTCTTGCCGCTGAAGCCTTCCACGGTGATGAAGTGATTGAAGTTCCAGAACACGATGACGGGCATCGTCATCTCCGCAAGCTCTTCCGGCTTGCGGGTGAAGCCACGCGCCGTCATGCCGTAGATCTGCCCGGCGCGGATGATGTTGCTGGCCTTGGTGCCGTCGCGGTTGACGGCGGTGGCGTGCCTCAGCTCCTCCAGCGGCACCCAGCGTCCGTGATAAGCCAGCACCATGCCGAGGCAGGCGGCGCCGCACTCGGAGACTTCATGCTGGAGAAAGGTCGGCGTGCGTGTGCGCGAGGCCATGATGATCTCGCGGGGTCAGGATTTCGGCGACCAGATTTGCCGTAGCGGCGGAATGACGAGACTGAGCAGCGGCAGATCGCGCACCTCCACATCGGCCTGGGTCAGCGTGCCGCCGTTGATCTTGATGCTCGGCCCGCGCGACGACGACCATTTGTAGCCGCTGAAGGTCGAGGGATCGCGTTCCAGGTCCACGGCGACCTCGATGGGTGCTGCGTTGTTGGAGAGGTTCTGCACGAGCTGCTTGTTCTTGAGCGTATAGGCCATGCCTTCGGGCGTGGAGGGGACTTCCGCCACCCAGCGCACCTTGCCCATCAGGAAGCCGAATTCCTCGCGCGGTGCGGTCGATGGCGACAGCGCAACATGCATGCCGACCTTGATCTGCTTGCCGTCACCGGGCGGAAGATAGATCACTGCCGTCAGGTCGTTGAGTTCGTCCTTGCCATCCTCGGTCGGGATCACCGTAAACAGCGAAGAGCCACGATCGACCAGTTCGCCAAGCTTGACCTTCAGCTCGACCACGCGGCCGGAATAGGGGCTGCTGACAGAGGTTTCGTTCTTGTACTGGTCGGCCAGCGTGCTGACCTTGCGTTCCGCCGTGCCGATCTTGATATCGATCTGAAGAAGCTCCTGCTCATCCAGTACGCGCGCGCGGGTCTCTTCGAGGTCGAGTTCGCGCAGTCCATTTTCCGCGCGTTGGCGCTGGTCTTCGGCGTTGCCGATCTCAAGCTGGGTGTCGAGCACCTTCTGCGCGGCGGTGAAGCCCTTGGCGAGCAGGTCCCGGTTCGCCTTGTCGCGCTCGATCAATTGGTCGATGCGAGTGTTGAGGAACTTGATGTTCTCCACGAAGGATTGCCGCTTCTGCGCAGCCGCTGCGGCCAGCATCGGACCCTTGCGCTTCTGGAAAGCGACGATCTGATCGCGTTCAGCGCGCATGTCGCGCAACTCGGCTTCCGCCACCGAAAGCTGCGTGCGGATCTCCGCCTGATCGAGGCGCGCCACTTCGTCGCCCTTCTTGATCCGGGCGCCGGGCGCGATGTTGAAGCTGATGACGCGGCCCTTGCTGGCGGTCGTGACTTCGAGCATGCCGCCGGGCTCCAGGAAGATGCCGCTGCCGGCAACCGTGATCGGCACGCGGATGGTGAGCGCCCAGATCGTGCCGCCGACGATCAGCGCGACCAGCGCGCCCAGGGCGATCCAACCCGCCGAGCCGACGATGGTGAGCCCTTGGTCGAGACGGTCCGGCGTGGACAGCCGCTCTAGCGCCGCTTCGCGAAAGATCGATTTTTCCGCCACTTCAGCCCCCAACCGCAGCCGTCAGCAGTTCCCAGCCCAATTGTAGATCACCGCCGAGCCGGCGGCCCAACCTGCTTTTGCGCTTTCGCGATCGCGGCCAATGGTCCGAGCATTGGCCTTCGCTTTGTTGCGAGCGAAACCGTTCTCAGCACCGAGCGCCGTTGCGCTGCACCTCGCACGCAAGCCAGAGGGCCTTGCGCCCGTGCACGGAGCAAGTGCCATTTGGTGGTCCCGCGATCCCAAAAGAGCCCGTACAACGATGCTAACCGGCTGTTCTGACAGCCAAAGCGACCGGGCGGGAGCATTCCCGCACAGCGCAGCTTCAGGAGTCAGATCGTAGGCTTCGTTCGCATCGCTCGCCAGCATCGTTGCGCTTATCGGCAATAGGTTGCTGTGACAAATCTCACACCGTGGGCCGACGCCATGACAAAACTCATGCATCAAGAGGCTAGTATCGCCGCAACGCCACACATTTTGCTGAGTGCCCGAGCCCGACCGATGCCCCGTGAAATTGAGACTCTGTCGCGCGTTCCCCTTTTCAGTTCGATGGACCGGGCGGCGATCAAGGCGCTCGACGCGCGGTGCACGTGGCGCCGCGTCGCCGCCAAGGAATGGGTGATCGACTATCAGGACGAGGGGATCGACGTTTTCTTCGTCGTGAGCGGATCGGTGCGGGTGTTGATCTATGCGAAGTCCGGACGCGAGGTGATCCTCGCCGATCTGTCGGCCGGCGGCTTCTTCGGCGAGCTAGCTGCGATCGACGGCAAGCCGCGCTCGGCGGGCGTGCTGGCGGTGACTGACGCCGTGGTCGCGGCAATGCCGGGCCGTGTGTTCATGGAGGCGCTGACCGAGCAGCCGTCCGTCGCGATGCAGGTGCTCAAGCTGATGGCCGCTCGCGTCCGCACGCTCGACAACCGCGTGTTGGAATACTCGACGCTCAACGTGCGGCAGCGCGTGTATTCGGAATTGCTGCGGCTCGCGCGGCCGGACACGAAGGATGAACGGCAAGGCATCCTGTCGCCGCCGCCGATCCATGCCGAAATCGCGGCGCGCGTCTCGACGCATCGCGAGGCCGTGGCACGCGAGATGAAGCTTCTGGAGCGGCAGGGCCTCCTGCTGCGCCGCCGCGGCGCGCTGGTGCTGACGGACGTGCCCGGGCTGATGGAGAAGCTGGAGAAGTAGGCGAAGCAGTCGATCGGAGCCTCGCAGAAAATGAGGGGGGCTTGGATCTGGAACCATCACGGGCGGCAAGGGCACGGCCGCCTCCGGCGCGCTCAGCTTCGCCGGCAAGGGCGGCCTGCGGGCCGTGTGGTGAAGAGCCACGGTGGAGCGGGACGAAACACAAGATGACCTTTCGCCGTGGGTCGTGACGACCTTGACGCCGATCAATTCGTGAAAATGACTACAGCGCCGCGATGCGGTTCATCTGGATCGCGCTCGCGGACATCGCGCCGATCTCTTCCAGCCGATCGTAGAACCGCGTCAGCAGTGGCCCGCCGAGCCTGCGGCAGACCGCGATCGAGGCGTCGATCTCCCGCTTGCTGCCCTTCTGCAATTCGCTCAGGAGCTGCTTGTGGCAGCGTTCCAGCTCCTGGAACTCCGGCGTCTTTGCCAGTCGTTCGTCGCCGACCAGCGCGAACAGCTTGAGCGCCTGCGATTTTCCCTTCAGCGTGTAGTCGCCGGCTTCCAGCATGGCGAAGCCCGGGATCATCTGCGCCGTCTCGCTTGAGACGACGATGTCGAACCCAAGCAGCTTGCAATTGCTCTCGATGCGGGAGGTGACGTTCACCACATCGCCCATCGCCGAATAATTGAAGCGCCGTTCCGAGCCCATGTTGCCGACGCAAGCGGTGCCGGTGTTGATGCCGATGCCGATGCGGACCTTGCGGTCGCTCCAGCCATGCTGGCGGAATCCGAAAGCGTCCTGCTCGTTCAGCGTCTCGACCACGGTGCGCATCTTCAGCGCAGCGCGGCAGGCGCGCACCGGATGATCGGGAATATCGAGCGGCGCGTTCCAGAACGCCATGATGGCGTCGCCGATGTATTTGTCGATGGTGCCAAGCTCGGCCTGGATCGTGTCGCTGAGCGGGGAGAGCAGGCGGTTGATGAACTCGACCAGCTCGACGGCGGTGAGACCTTCCGAGATCGGCGTGAAGTCGCGCACGTCCATGAACATCAGCGTGATCTGCCGCGTCTCGCCGCCGAGCCGCAGCATGTCCGGCGCATTCTCGATCTTGGCGAGCAGCTCCGGCGCGACGTACTGGCCGAACGCCTGGCGCACGAATTTCTTCTCGCGGTCGGTCGCGACGTAGAGCACGCCGACCACGGCGAAATAGGCGAGCGACACCGAGATCAGCGGATAAACCGGATCGATCAGCAGGCCGATCTGCGTGAAGGCGAGCCACGAGCCGCCCGCGCCGAGCACGACGATGAGCGCGCCGGCGAGCGTCGCGAAGCGCGCGCCGACTTTGAGCAGAAGCCAGGTCAGAAGCGCGCCGAGCAGGATGGTGGCAAGGATTTCCGCGCCGACCGTCCAGTCCGGCCGGTAGAGGAAGGTTTGGCCCAGGATCTGTTCGGTCGCGTGCGCGTGAACCGACACGCCGGGCACGAACTCGCCGAGTGGCGTCGGCCAGGAGTCGTGCAGGCCCGCCGCCGAGGTGCCGACATAGATGATGTGGCCTTCGAGCTTCGGCTTGAGCTCTGCCTCCTTGGTCGGATCGAGCACGTCCTTCGCGGAGACGTAGCGCTCCGGCCGGTCGTGGTCGAAATAGACCCAGATCTCGCCTTCGGCGGTCAGGGGCACCTTGAAATCGCCGATCCGCAGATCGACCAGCGCGCGGCCGCCGCCGGTGTCCACTTCGCCGCTCGCGCCGGTGCCGCGCACGACGATGCTCTTCTGCTGTTGCGCGACGCGCAGCGCCTCCGATACGAGGCTCGGGTAGAGCTTGTTGCCGTCGGTGAACACCATCGGCACGCGCCTTACGATGCCGGACTTGTCGCGGCTCGACAGGTTGAGGCCGCCGACGCCGCTCGCTGCCTTGTCGAGCAGGTCGAGATTGGTCGCGGTGCCATCGAACCGCGATTGAACCTCGGCGGGGGAAATGCCGGTCAGCGCGTAACCCGCCTTCACCGAGGGGCGGCGGTCGTTCGGAACGCGCGCCGCGGCGAAGCCGAGAACGACCGGCGACTGCGCGATGGCTTCGGCGAACACGCGGTCGTAATCCGGCAGTTGTGAGAGCGCCTCCGCCATGCGTTGCGATTCCGGCGCGGCGTTCCCGCGCATCGCGTTCGCGATCAGATGCGGCGAGGCGCGGTCGGGCTCGGCGAAGGTCACGTCGAAGGCGATCACCGCCGCGCCCATCTCGGTCAGCCGCGTCACCAGCTTTGCCACGATGTCGCGCGGCCAGGGCCATTGCCCGACGCTTGCGAGCGACGCCTCATCGATATCGACGATCCGCACCGGCAGTTCGCTGTTGTAGGGCCGCGGCCGGATGATCTGGAAGGCGTCGAAGGTGCGCTCGCGAAGCTGCGCGATCGGCACCGGATCGATGGCGCGGAGTGCTGTGACTGCAATCAACGCGATGGCCGCGACCAGGACGGCCTTTGCGGTTTTCGACGTCCAGAGGGATGCAAGGTTCACGGCATCCTCAATACCACACCGGCCGCTACGGCGCTCACTTGCAGACCGGCGGACAGCCTGGCGGTGGTGGTGTCGTCGGCGGCGTGGCCGCGGGCGTGCTTTGCGTCGCCGCTGTGCTGGAGCTCGATGTCTGCACCGATGTGGTGCTGGTCGTCACCGTCGTCGGCAGGCCGCCGCTGAACACGCTCGAGGCCGGATTGCTGAACAGCCCGCCGCCGGTCGACGCCGCGCCTGTCCCCGATGGACTCGTCCCGGCAAAGCCTGTCCCCGAGGGGCCCGTCCCTGTGGGAACGATCGGCACAGGGCCGGGCGCGGTCGAGCCCGGCGCCGGCGACGAACTCGGCGTGATCGAAACGGTCGTTGTCGTGTTTCGGCTGCTGGCGGTGGAGGCGTTGTTCGTGGTGCCGGGCGATGCGCCGCCGCTCTGGCCCGGCTGGCTCTGGAGCTGCTGGGTGTTGGCGTTCATCTGCTGCTGGGTCGTCACGGTGATCGTCGGCCGGCTGGCGCCGTCCGAGGTGCCGGTGTGCCCCTGCGGGATGGTGAAGGTTTGGCCCGCGCCGGGGCCTGTGGTCGGGCTCATCGTCACGACGCCGAAGGCGTTCGACGCGTAGATGTTGCTGCCCTGAATCCGGATGTCCACCATGCCGCCACGGATGCCGATGGTGGCCGGCGGCGTCTTCACGGTGGCGGAGCCCGTATGCGTGATCTGTCCGCCGACGAACCGCATCAATCCCTTGCCGAGCGAGACGGTCATCTGCCCGACCTTCTTGTTCGGATCGAACACGTATTCGTCGATGACGAGATCGCTGTTCGGTCCGATGCTCAGCGTGGTGCGGTCGATGAACAGCAATTGCACGGCCCCGCGTGCGTCGGTCGTGATCCTCTCCTTGTGCAGCACTGAAGCGCCGATCTCGAGCACGCGGCCATCGATCTTGGCGTCCTGATTGACCGCCGCGGTCTTGCCCACGGTCTGCTGCTGGGCGGTCGCAGGCGCTGCCAGAAGCGCGAACGCCAGCACCGAAATTCCAATTCCCGAAAATGCTGTCTTCCGCTTCATGATCAAGCTCCTAGAAGCGAGCGGTCGGACCGACGCTGACCGAGAGATTGTTCAGAACGTAGTTCGGCAAATTCGATTCGATCGCCGTGTACATGACCTGCGTGCGGATGCCGTAGTTCCCGTAGATCTGTGCATCCAGCATCAGCCCGGTGCGCCATTCGCGATCGCGGCGCACCACATTTGCATCGACGTTGGGATTGGCTCGGTCGAACTGCGTGTGGCTGAAGCCGACCATCGGCGTAACGTAGTATTGCCGCGGCGTCTTGTCGGACCACGCCAGCGTAAAGGGGATCGGGAAGCCGATGTCCACCGAATAGCGGTCGTAGCCGAAATAGGAATAGGTGTTGTTCGCCATGTCCGCGCGGTCGAAGGCGGCGCGGCCGAACCAGGGCAGTCGCCCGAACAACACGCCTTCGCTCTTCACGGCGGCGGTGGTCAGGCCGCCCGATTGCTGGCTCGATGTGGGGAACGGCCCCGAGTTGTAGAATGTCCGCTCTCGATATTCGATCGATGGCTCAACCCGCGCGATGGTCGGGTTGTTGAAGATGAAACGCATCGACAGGCCGCCGCCGCCGCCCGCGAAGTAGGCCGAGTCGGCGAGCGTTGAGCCGGTTCCGATCGCATAGACGCGGATCGAGGTCGCTTTGCTGGCTGGCAAGAAGTTCGGCACGCTGAACCGCGGGCCGGTCTGCACCTCGATCAATCCGAAGTTGAACTGCTCCAGCGCGAACTGCCGCGCGTAGTAGCCGACGACCAGCGTCTCGAGTGAGTCCTCGTTGCCGTGCTGTAAATCGTAGATGTAGCTGGCGCCGAACAGCGCGAAGGCGTTCCAGTCGCCGCGTTTGGCGAAATTATCGCTCAGGAACGCATCCACGCCGAGCGAGCGGACGAGAGCGCTGTTCGGCCCGGCGTTGGCGTTGGTCTGATAGCGCAAGCCGGTCTGTGCGAAGACAGACCAGAAGTGCGGCGAGCGCGGCGCCTGCGGCGCCTGCGGCATCTGCGCCGGCGCGCCTTGCTGCTGTTGTGCGATGCGCTGCGAGCGCGGCTGCTGCCGTTGCTCGATCGCGGCGATGAAGCGTGTGGCCTCGGCGCGCACGTCTGTCGGCGCGTCGGCCGCGCGCGCCTGATCGAGATAGCTTCGCGCCGTTTTGTAGGAGCCGAGCTTGAAGTAAAGTTGCCCAAGCTGCAGCTTCACGCGCGGCAGGTTCGGGTTGAACATCAGGACGCGTTCGAGCGCGCTCGCCGCGGCCTCGTAGTCGCCGAGCTTGGTCGCCTGTGCTGCGAATTCGAACGTCACGTCGACGTCGGTCGGGTTGTCGTACATGCGCTTGAACAGCGCTTCGTATTCGGGTGTCGTCTTCGGAACAGGAGGGCGCTTGGCCGCTTCAGCCGGCGAACAGAGGCAAGCGCCGACAAACAGGCACAGGCCTATGACCCGTGTCAGAACGCCACTGACAGGCACGCTCATTCCCCCGGTACGTAACCAATTTTAAGGCCTAACACCTGCACGGGCGAGATGCTTCCCGCTACGCGCAAAGGTGTTTGCGCCGCAGTATACTGCATAGCGCTAAGTGACCAATAACACTGTGATAATTCCCACATAGGTGAGATGGTGGATCAACTGATCCACACCCAAAGCGATCCAGAACGGATGGTCGGTGGGCGTCCAACCGGCCTGCTTGCCGATCCGCTCCTTCAGCCAGTCCGTATGGTAGTGGATCACAAATTCCGCAGCCGCGAGAATGAGCGTGATCTTGAGCGCAGCGCCGACGATCAAGAGGCACGGAATCGTTGCGATCGCATGGATTCCGGAATGCTCAATGCCGGCTGGATGGCCGTAAACGCCTTTGAATTGCACGTGACGGCTGGTTTGGAACACAAAGTCGCACAAGAAGTGCTTGACCTGGAGAAGCCCCAAAGCAAGCAGCGCGACAAAGATCGGCTCTCGCATTCAAATCGGTCCGTGGTCTAACGCTTGAACGAACGCTTGGGGGCCGGTTCCGAGTATTGTCGAGTTTCTATATCGCCGCAAGAAGTGCGCCCTGTGCGGAAACTCACTGCGCGTGGATAACATTACTCGGTAGCAGATAAGACCGATCGCAGCCGTTGTGCCGCTGCGCGCAATTCCGAAAGGGCTTGCTGGCGTTTTTTCTCGTTGAAACGGCTGATCAGACCTGATGCGGCGAGTGCGCCGCGAAAATGTTCTCCTGCATCGAACACAGGAACGGACACAGCAGCAACATGCGGGTCGCGTTCGCCCAGAGACACATAGTGTCCGCGCTCCAGCACTGATTTCTTTGACTTTGTGCGCTTGGCGTCGGAGTACGCAAGGAGAACATGTGCACTGGCTCCTGCGCTCAACGGGAGTTGGACTCCTTCATCGAGATGATGCCGCGCCGAATGCGGCGAGTTTTCTCTGAACAAACAGATGCGCACGTCGCCCTGGCGGACGTAGAACGAGGCGGTCTCGCCGGTGGCTTCGACCACGCGCCGAAGCTCCGGGCGAATGACATCTTCAAGATTGAATCCAGTCCGGTAGAGCGCGCCGAGCCGCCCAAGCGTGGGGCCGAGCCGGAATTCGCCGCCCGCGTCGCGGAGCAGATAGCCGTTGCCCTCCAGCGAGCCGGCGAGGCGAAGGATCGTGCTCTTGTAGAAGCCGGTGGCCGCGGCGAGTTCGGCGAGTGACAGGCCGGGCTTACCCGTTGCGAACGCCCCCAAAATCGCCAGCGCCCGTTCGACCGCTTCGACCTTTTGACCGCTCATGACTGCGTCCTGCACGGGTCGCGGGATCGGGTCTTGCCCGTGCTGGCAAAAACCCGTATTCTGACAAACAGAATATCGTTCTATCTAATAGAACGCAAGAACAACGGCGCGGCGCGCGCTTGAACACAGGGGAGGTTGGAATGCCGGTCATCGATCGCCGCTCTTTCGTATCCGCTGGCTTGTCCGCCGGCGCGCTGACGCTGTTCGGCCATCCCGCTGCCGCGCAGACCTACCCGAGCCGCAACATCCGCGTCGTCGTGCCGTTCGCGTCGGGCGGCACAACCGACTTCGCAGCGCGCGTCGTCGCCGAGAAGATGAGCGAGATCGCGGGGCAGCGTCTCTTCGTCGAGAACAAGACCGGAGCGGCCGGCGCGATCGGACTGAAGGATGTCGCGGGGGCAGCGCCCGACGGCTATACGCTCGCGGTGACCGACACGACCGTCGCGACCGCGCCGTCGCTCAATGCGAAGGCTGGGATTTCGCCCGCGCTGTTTGAGCCGGTGTGTCTGATCGCGGTGTTCCCGTCGGTGCTGGTGATCAACCCGAACGTGCCGGCGAACTCGCTTCCCGAATTGATCGACTACGCGAAGAAAAATCCCGGCAAGGTGAATTTCGGCTCCGGCGGCGTCGGAACGGGACCGCATCTGCAAGGCGAGTTTTTCAAGACCGCGGCGCAGATTCAAATCCAGCATGTGCCGTATCGCGGCGCCGCCGCGGCGTTGCAGGACGTGATCGCGGGCAACATCCAGATTCTGTTCACGGCGGCGCCGACCGCGATGTCGTTCGTGAACGGCGGCCAACTTAAGCTGATCGCGACGACCGGCGCCGAACGGCTTCCGGTTGCGAGCCAGGTGCCGACGATGGTGGAGGCGGGGCTGAAGGACTTCGTCTCCGCGCAATGGTTCGGCTTCCTTGCGCCCGCCAAGACGCCAGCCGCGGTCGTGGTGCGCGCCAACGCGTTCGCGGTGAAGGCGCTCGCCGATCCGGGCGTCAGCCAGCGCATTGTCGATCAGGGCGGATTCCCGAAACCGGGCACGCCCGCGGAGTTCGCGAAATTTATCGAAAGCGAAGTGAAGGTGTGGGGCGATATCATCCGCACCGCCAACGTGACTCTACCGGATTGAGACGATGGGTAATCTGCTTCCTGGCGTTCGTATTCTCGACCTGACCAATGTGCTGGCCGGTCCGTTCTGCTGCTATCAGCTCGCGCAGTTGGGGGCGGACGTCATCAAGGTCGAGGTGCCGGGCTCCGGCGATCTCGCGCGGCAGCTCGGCGCCGATCCCGCATTGAACAAGAAGCACATGGGCGCGTCATTCCTCGCGCAGAACGCAGGGAAACGCTCGATCACGTTGAACCTGAAACATCCGAAGGGCCGCGAGGCCTTTACGAAGCTGGTCGCGACCTCTGATGTGGTGGTGGAGAATTTTCGGCCCGGTGTGATGGAGCGCCTTGGGCTTGGCTACGAAGCGCTCAAGAGGGCGAAGCCGGATATCATCTATTGTGCGATCTCTGGCTTCGGTCAGGACGGCCCGCTGAAATTTAATCCGGCCTACGATCAGATCATCCAGGGCCTGTCGGGCGTGATGAGCGTCACCGGCGACGAGACGTCCGCGCCGCTGCGGGTCGGTTATCCGGTTGCCGATACCATGGGCGGTATCACCGCGGCATTCGCGATTTCGTCCGCACTGTTCAAGCGCGAGCGCACGGGGGAGGGCGAGTTCATCGACGTCTCGATGTTGGAGTCTTCGCTGGTCGCGATGGGCTGGGCGGTGTCGAACTGGCTCATCGCTGGCGTGCGGCCTGCGCCGATGGGCAACGAGAACATGACGGCGAGTCCGTCCGGCACGTTCAGGACCGGGAAGGGGTTGTTGAATATCGCCGCCAACAAGCAGGAGCAGTTCGAGACGCTCAGCAAGCTGATCGGCCGCGAAGACCTCATCAAGCATCCCTGGTACGCCGGCCGCGAGGACCGCAAGCGTTATCGCGTGGCGCTGAAGAATGAACTTGAGATGGCGCTCGCGAAAAAATCCGCGGCCGAATGGTCGGCGCTGCTCAACAAGGCAGGTGTGCCCGCGGGCGAGGTGCTGGACGTGCCGTCGGTGCTCGAGCATCCGCAGGTGGTGGAGCGGAAGCTGTTGCAGACGTTCGATGAGGTGGAGGGTGTCGACCGTCCGGTGCGGGTGGTGCGCTCCGGATTCCGGCTGAAAAGCGGCGACCCCGAGGTTCGCACGCCGCCGCCGGTCCTCGGAGCCGACACCAAAGATTTGCTGTCCGAGCTTGGGTACACAAACGAGATCATCGACCAGCTCGCGCGCGAGGAAGCGACATGACAACACGTGTTCAGATGACGTCGGAGGACTGGTGGGCGACGTCGATCATCGACATGAAGCCGGGGATGATCCGGTTTCGCGGTTACGCCATCGAGGACCTGATCGGCCGGATCGGTTTCGCCGAGATGGTCTATCTGATGACGCGCGGTGAGTTGCCGCACCCGGACGCAGCCAAACTCCTTGAAGCGGCTCTGGTTTCCGCCGTCGATCACGGACCGCAGGCGCCGTCGATCGCGGCCGCACGCATGGCGATCACCTGCGGGGTCGGCATCAACAACGCGATGGCCAACGCCGCCAACATGCTGGGCGACGTGCACGGCGGCGCGGGCGAGCAATGCGTCAGCCTTTTCAACGCGATAGCGGCGAGGATGGGCGAGAAATCGTCCGGCATTGAGGAAGCCGTGACGCTGGAAATGAACGCGCTCGCGCAACAGGGCGTCACCCATATTCCGGGCTTCGGCCACCGCTTCCATCCGCTCGATCCGCGCGCGCCGCGGCTCCTCGAACTCGTTGATACGGCTGCGAAAAATGGCGTCGTCTCGGGCCGCTTCGCGGCCATCGGGCGGACCATCGAGGCGGAGCTGGAGAAGCGGAAAAAGCGCAAGATTCCCATGAATATCGACGGCGCAACCGGCGTCGTTTATGCAGAGCTCGGCTTCCCGCCGCCGCTGTGCCGGGGGTTGTTCGTTTTGTCGCGTTCGGTGGGCGCTTTGGCGCATTCCTACGAGGAAATGCAGTCTGGCGAACGCAACAAAGGGCCAATCCCAAGACATCTCATTTGGACCTACACTGGCCCCGCGCCCCGGGGACTTCCTCCTGACGCCAAGTAGAATTGATAAGATCAGCCCAAAGATCGGCCGCGCGAATAGGCCGAACAAGGTGATCTCGTAGAAGCTCGAAAGGAAACGTGCCCATGTTCTTCAACCGACGTGATCTGCTCCTCGGCGCCGCCGCCATTCCGGCCGCGACCCTTCTTCCGAACCTCGCCCAGGCGCAGGCGGTCGATCTTCTCAAGGTTTTCGTTCCGGCAGCCCCCGGCGGCGGCTGGGACCAGACCGCGCGCACCGTCGAGCAGGTGCTGCGCGCGACGCACCTGGTGAAGGGCGTGCAGATCACCAACGTCGGCGGCGCAGGCGGCGCGGTCGGCCTGCCGCAGTTCATCAACCAGTGGAAGGGCCAGAGCAACGCGCTGATGGTCGCCGGCATGGTGATGGTCGGCGCGCTCATCACCAACAAGAGCCCGTTCAAGATCACGCAGGTGACGCCGATCGCGGGTCTCACCGGCGAGTTCGAGGCGCTCGTCGTGCCGGCGCAGTCGTCGATCAAGTCGGCGAAGGAATTCGCCGCGGCGCTCAAGGCCAACCCGGAGAAGGTGCCGGTGGCCGGCGGCTCCGCGGGCGGCACCGACCACATCCTGCTCGGTATGATCGCCAAGGCGATCGGCGCGCCGCCCACGAAAGTGAGCTACGTCGCCTTCGCGGGCGGCGGCCCGGCCGTTGCGGCGCTGCTCGGCAATCAGGTCGCGGCCGGTATCTCCGGCTACGGCGAATTCTCCGAGCAGATCAAGGCCGGCAAGCTCCGCCTGATCGCGATCTCCGCGGACAAGCGCCAGCCCGGCATCGACGCCCCGACCTTGAAGGAGGAGGGCATCGACGTCGAGCTGTTCAACTGGCGCGGCGTGTTCGCGCCTCCGGGCGTCAACGACGCGCAGCGCAAGGCGATGATCGACATGGTCTCCGCCATGACCAAGACGCCGGAATGGAAGGATGCCTGCGAGAAGCGCGACTGGACGCAGATCACGATGCTCGGCGACGATTACAAGACCTTCATCGACAAGGAGTCGGCGCGCATCGAAGCGATCCTGAAAGAGCTCGGGCTCGCCTAACATGAGCAGCGGGGGGACAACGGGCGGCGGGCTTCGCCCCGCCGCGGGCGAAACCATCATCGCGGTCGGCGTGCTCGTGCTCGCCGCCGTGGTGTTGTGGCAGACGTTCGAGATTCCAGTTTCCCCGCTTTATGCCAAGGTCGGGCCGACGGTGATGCCGCTCATCACGGCATTCGGGCTCGGCCTCCTTGGCGTTCTGCTGCTGATCGAAGCTTTGCGCGGCGGCTGGCAGCCGGAGGAGGAAAAGGAAACCAAGCCCGACCATGTGGCGCTGGCTTGGGTCGCCGGAGGGCTGATCCTCAACGTGCTGCTGATCGGACCGCTTGGTTTCACGCTCGCATCGACCATTGTGTTCATCTGCGTCGCGCGCGGCTTCGGTTCCAAAGCAATCCTCCGCGATGCGGGCGTCGGCGCAGCCTTCGCGCTGATCGCCTATTTCGGTTTTGCGCAGACACTCGGCATGAATATCGGCTCGGGTTTGGTCGAAGGCGTCATCGAGCGCACGCTCGGATTGGGGAGCGTCTGATATGGATGCTTTCGCACAATTGATGCAGGGCTTCGCCGTCGCATTCACGCCGATGAATCTGGTGTGGTGCCTGGTCGGTACGACTCTCGGTACTGCGATTGGTGTGCTTCCCGGCCTCGGCCCGGCGCTGACCATCGCGCTGCTTCTGCCGATCACCTTCAAGGTCGAACCGACCGCGGCCTTCATCCTGTTCGCGGGCATTTATTACGGCGCGATGTATGGCGGCTCGACCACCTCGATCCTGCTCAACACGCCGGGTGAGAGCGCAACCATCGTCACCGCGCTCGAAGGAAACAAGATGGCGCGCAACGGCCGCGCAGGAGCCGCGCTCGCGACCTCCGCCATCGGCTCGTTCGTTGCCGGCACCATCGGCACGCTCGGCATCACGTTTCTCGCGCCCATCGTCGTCGATATCGCACTGAAATTCGGACCAGCGGATTACTTCTCGCTGATGATCTTCGCGTTCGTCACGGTCTCGGCGGTGCTCGGCTCGTCGGCGGTGCGCGGGCTTGTCACGCTGTTCTTCGGCATCTGGCTCGGGTTGATCGGCGTCGATCTGCAAACCGGGCAGGCGCGCTTCACCTTCGGCGTTTCGGAACTGCTCGACGGCATCAACGTCATTATCGTCGCGGTCGGCCTGTTCGCGGTGGGCGAGACCTTCTACGTCGCCTCGCGCTACCGCTACGGCAAGGACGAGATCATTCCGCTGCGCGGCTCACTCTGGATGACGCGCGAGGAGTGGCAGCGCTCATGGAAGCCGTGGATTCGCGGCACGCTATTCGGCTTCCCGATCGGCGCGATGCCGGCGGGCGGTGCGGAAATCCCGACCTTCCTCAGCTATTTCACCGAGAAAAAACTGAGCAAGAAGCCGGAAGAGTTCGGTCACGGTGCGATCGAAGGCGTCGCCGGGCCGGAGGCGGCGAACAACGCATCCGCCGCGGGCGTTCTCGTGCCGATGCTGACGCTCGGCCTGCCGACGTCCGCGACGGCGGCGATCATGCTCTCGGCGTTCCAGAGCTACGGCATCAATCCCGGTCCAATGCTGTTGCAGACGCAGCCGCAACTCGTGTGGGGCCTGATCGCCTCGCTGTTCATCGGCAACGTGATGCTGCTGGTGCTCAACCTGCCGATGATCGCGATCTGGGTGAAGCTCCTGCAAATCCCGGCGCCGCTGCTCTATGCCGGCATTCTCGTGTTCGCGACCATCGGCACCTACGGCATCACGCAGTCGCCGGTCGATCTCGTGCTGCTCTATCTGATCGGCGGTGCCGGCTATCTGATGCGGCGTTACGATTTCCCGACCGCGCCGGTCATCATAGGCATGATCTTGGGCCCGCTCGCGGAGCAGAACTTCCGTCAGGCGCTCACGATCTCGGCGGGCGACTGGACGGTGTTCTTCACGCGACCGCTGTCGCTGTCGATCTTGATTCTCGCCGCACTCGCGCTGGTGGGGCCAAAGCTCTACGCGGCTGTGCGGAGGCCGAAGGCCGTGGAGAGTATGCCGGGCGATGCGTAGCTGCCATTAGCGAGATGCACGGCTGTCATTCCGGGGCGCCGCCATAAGCGCGTTTACGCACGTCTTCGACGCGCCATGGCGGCGGGCCCGGAATCCAGAACAACGAGGATTGCGTGCGTTTCTGGATTCCGGGTCCGGCCCTTTGGTCGTCCCCGAATGACAGTCCCGCCTGTTTCTAACGGATGGGCACAACTATTGCACTGCGGCAACTCGTGGTATGATCCGCGAAGTCGTTCTTCATCCGGAGAAAGCAATGTCGGCCCAGAAAATTACCGGTTCGTTCGTCGCTCTCATTACGCCGTTCAACAAGGACGGCTCGGTGGACTTCGAGGCATTCCGTTCTCTCGTGAAATTCCACAAGGACAACGGCACCGCCGCGTTGCTGTTCATGGGCTCGACCGGCGAGACCTCGATGCTGACGCCGGAAGAGAAGAAGAAGGTCATCGTCGAGACGGCGAAGATGAAGACGCCCGGCATGCCGCTGTTCTACGGCTGCACCGGCAACAACACCGAATCCACGATCGCCAACGTGAAGTTCGCCAAGGACAACGGCGCCGACGGCGCGATCCTGGCGGCGCCGGCTTACATCTGCGCACCGGAGGCGGACATCGAACGCTTCTTCCTCGACATCGCGGACGCGACCGATCTGCCGCTCGGCATCTACAACAATCCTCCGCGCGTGAAGAGCGATCTCAACTGGGATCATCTGCTGCGTATCTTCAAGCATCCGAATTACGTGATTCACAAGGAGTCGACCGCGCGCGTCGGGCAGGTGGCGCAGGTGCTCGCCGGCAAGCCGACCGTGTCGGTGATGTGCTGCGACTCGCCAAACCTCGGCCTCGTTGTGCCGACCATGAGTCTCGGCGGCCACGGCACCGCGAACATGACCGGCAACGTTGCTCCGGCGGAGCTTGCGACGATCTCCAAGCCATGGACGAGCTACGCGGAGGCGGAGGGCTTCAAGAACGCCTATCTCGGCCTGCTGCCGCTCCTCCACTACACTTACTCCGCGATCAACCCGGTGGCGGTGAAGTCGCTGATGAAGGCGATCGGCCTGCCGGCGGGCGATCTCCGCAAGCCGCTGACGGGCCTGGAAGGCGAGGCGCTCGCCAAGGGCGTTCGCATCATCCAGGAGCTCGGCCTCGACAAGAAGTACGGCTATCGCGTGAAGCCGTTATCGGCGGTGGCGGCTTAGCGGAGAGGGCTCCGCTCTTGCCACTTGCTCGGTCATGCCCGGCCTTGTGCCGGGCATCCACGTCTTCCTTCTCTTCGTTTCAAGAAAGCAAGACGTGGATGGCCGGGGCAAGCCCGGCCATGACAGCGGAGGTTGTTGAACCGTTTTCCTGACCATCGACGGATTGAGTTTTCCATGGACCTCGGACTTCGCGGCAAGAATGCGCTGCTGAGCGGCGCGAGCCGCGGCCTCGGCCGCGCGTGTGCGTTTGTGCTCGCGCGGGAGGGCGTGAACGTCACCATCGTCTCGCGCACGCGCGAGACGCTGGAGAAGACCTGCGGCGAGATCGCGAAGGCGACCGGCGTGAAGGCGACGTTCGTCGTTGGCGACATCACGAAGAAAGAAACGCGCGTTGCCGCCGTCGCCGCGTGCCCCGCACCGGATATTCTCATCAACAACGCGGACGGCCCGCTGCCCGGCGACTTCCGCGACTGGTCGCGCGAAGACTGGATCGAAGCGCTCGACATGATGATGCTCGGCCACATCGACATGATGCGGCTCACGGTCGACGGCATGATGGATCGTGGCTTTGGGCGCATCGTCAACATCGTCTCGCGCAGCATCAAGACGCCGCAGTTGGAATTGGGTCTGTCGAACGGCGCGCGGTCCGGTCTTGCAGGCTTCGCAGGCGGGCTCGCGCGGCAGACGGTGGGCCGCGGCGTCACCGTGAACAATCTTCTGCCCGGCATTTTCGATAGTGATGCGCAGAAGCGTCATATCGAAGGTATGCTGGAGCCGGGCGGCAAGACTTACGAGCAAATCTGGAAGGAGCGCGCCGCCGCGAATCCTGCCAAACGATACGGCAATCCCGAGGAGCTTGGCGCATATTGCGCCTTCCTTTGCTCCGTCCACGCTGGTTACATAACCGGACAGAACCTGGTGATCGACGGCGGGAGTTTTCCCGGCGCGTTCTGACAGCGGGGAAGACGATGAAACGAATTCTTTTCTCGGCGCTCGCGGGCGCGGCAATCCTGTTCTCTCAACCGCTCGCGGCGCAGAATTATCCGAACCGCACCGTGACGGTGGTGGTGCCGTTCCCGGCGGGCGGTTCGGTCGACGGCGTCGCGCGCATTCTCGTGCAGAAGCTCAACGAGGTGCCGGGCTTCACCTTTGTTGTGGAAAACCGCGCGGGCGGGGCGGGCGGCAATGTCGGCTCCAACACGGTCGCGAAGTCCGCGCCGGACGGCTACACGCTGCTGCTATCGGCGTCGATCCACGTCATCAATCCGTTCCTGTTCAAGAATGTGCCCTATGACGTGGTGGCGGATTTCACGCCCGTGAGCTTGCTCGCGGTGGGGCCGCTGATCGTCAGCACCACGCCGAGCGTGCCGGCGAAGAACCTGAAGGAGTTCTTCGATCTCGTGCGGGCGACGCCCGAGAAGTTCACCTTCGGTACGACGGGCGTTGGCTCGGCGAGCCACCTCGCGATCGAGTTGCTGAAGAAAGAGGCCGGCGTGAACACGCTGGTGGTGGCCTATCGCGGAACGTCGCCCGCGCTGACCGATCTAATGAGCGGCACCATTCAGGGCCTTGCCGACCCGATGCTGTCGTCGCTGCCGCTCGCGCAGGGCGGCAAGATCAAAGCGCTGGCAATCACGAGCCTGAAGCGGATGCCGTCAGCGCCGGAGATTCCGACGGTCGCGGAATCCGGCATGAAGGATTTCGAGTTCGTGTCCTGGTACGGCGTGTGGGGGCCGAAGGGCCTGCCGCCGGAGATCGTGCAGCGGCTTCAGGTCGAGATGGCGAAGGCGGTGAAGGACAAGGGCGTGCAGGAGCGCATGGCGGTGCAAGGATTCGAGGGCGTGGGTTCGACCGCGGATGAGTTCGCCAAATACATCGGCACTGAGATGGCGAAGTACGGCAAGATCATCAAGGACGCGAATATCAAGGTGGATTAGCCGAGCAACGCCGCCTCGAACGCGCTCTCGATCGCGGGGCGGCTCTTGCCGGGCGTGCGTGCGTCGCCGATCACCATGAATTTCTGGTTGGGTTTCGCCAGCGCCTTGAAGGTGCCGCCGGTCGCGACGCGGGCGCGGTGATAGAACCAGTCGCGGAATTTCGGGTTCGAGAAGATCTGCGTGAGGCCGGGCCAGCGGCCCGCGCCGATATCGAGCAGCATGAAGGGCAGGCGGCCGAGGCCGAAGCGGTACGACGCGCCCGTGGCGACGACGATGCGGTCGAACGGGGCGAGGAGCGCGGGGTTCTTCGTGACGTCGGTGTTGTACTGGAACGTGACGCTCTTCGCCGTGCAGGCCGAGACGAGGCCGCGGATGTAGCGCTCGAACGAATAGTTTCGCGCGACGACGTCCTGAAACAGCGGCGCCTTGCCGGCGTAGCGGAACGAACCGCCGGGTGTGGCGTCGCGTTCGAACACGGTCACATCATTGTATTGCGCGACGAGCGAGGCGTAGGTGAGGCCGGCAGGCCCCGCGCCGATCACGGCGATCTTCTCCGCGCGGGGCGGCATCGCGGCCTTGAACCGCGTTTCCTGACCGGCCATGCCGTTGACCACGCAACGAAGCTGCGTGCCGCCACGCATCTCGTTGATGCAGGTGTTGCAGGCGAGGCAGCGCCGCTGCGGCTCGCCGCGGTGGAGCTTCTCGACCCACTCGGGTTCGGCGATCGAGGTGCGGCCGAGCGCGATGAAGTCGGCCTTGCCAGTTGTGACCGCCTGCTCGGCCTGATCCGGATCGCCGAGGCGGCCGACGGCGATGACGGGCACCTTCACCTGGCGCTTGATGAGATCGGCGTAGGTGAGGAATGTCGCGTCGGGATACTCCATCGGCGGGATCATGCGCGCGCCTGACGGCAGCGAACGGTAGTGGCCCGCGGCGATGTGCAGCGCGTCGGCGCCGGCTTCGGCAGCCCAGATCGCGACCTGCTTGCCCTCGGCGTACTGTAGGCCTTCGGGGAAATAATCATCGACTGAAATTCGGAAGATCACCGGCATTCCTGGCACGACGGCCTTCACCGCGCGCAACACTTCAAGGCCCATCTTCGCTCGGTGTTCCAGTGGCCCGCCATATTCGTCGGTGCGGCGGTTCTCGAACGAATTGAGGAATTGCGAGATGAGATAGCCGTGCGCGGCGTGGATCTCGACGACGTCAAAACCGGCCTTGCGCGCACGGACCGCGGCCGCGGCGTAGGCGTCGATGGTCTGCCGGATGTCGAGCGGCGACATCGCGCGTGGCACGATGGTCTGGTTGGTGACCTCGAACACCGGATGAGGAATGGCGGAAGGCGCAACCGGCGTCTCGCCGCAGATGTCAAAGCGTGTGTGTCCGCCGCCGTGGCCGAGCTGAATGGAGCACTTCGCGCCGCCGGAATGGATCTCTTTCGCAAGACGCGTCAGTCCTGGCAGAAAGCGGTCGTCGTAAAGGCCAAGCTCGCGGAAGCGATGGCGGCCGACGCGCGTGGGGGAGGCCATTTCGACCGTGATCAGGCCGACGCCGCCGCGCACGCGCGCCATGTAGTAGTTGATGCTGTCTTCAGTGACGAACCCCTCCTCGTCGGCGAGGCGCGTCGTCATGGGCGGCATGACGATGCGGTTGCGGATCTCGACCGATCCGATCCGCGCCGGCGTGAGGAGGATGTTCATCGCCGCATCAGCAGCCGCGGATTTCGCCGCCGTCCATGTCGATTACGGTGCCGTGCAGCCAGCGCCCCTGCGGCGACGACATGAAAGCGATCAGGCCCGCGATGTCGTCCACGGTGCCGAAGCGCGTAATCTTGAATTCGTTCTGGAATTCGGTCCGCACCTTGGCCTCGTCCTGGCCGCTGGTTTTCACCCGTTCGCGGATGCGGCGCCACAAGCGCTCGGTCTCGACGCGGCCCGGATTGATGGCGTTGACTTGCACGCCTTCCTTCTTGCCGACGTCGGCCAGCGCCTTGGTCCAGGCGACGATGGCGGCGTTCACCGACGAGCCGATGCCGAACTCGGCCTCCGGCTCCTTGCCGCCGATGCCGGCGATGTTGACGATCGAGCCCTTGCTTTTGGTGAGGAGCGGCCAGGCTTCGCGGGCAAGCCGCATGTGCGAGAAGAACTTCAGTTCGAAACCGTCCTTCCAGTCCTGATCGGTGAGCTGGCGGAAGTCGCCGCGCTTGGTCGCGCCCGCGTTGTTGACGAGGATGTCGATCTTGCCGAACGCCTTCTGGGTCTCGGCGACGAGCGCCTGATGGGAGCCGTCCTTGGACAGGTCGTTGACGATCATGATGGTCTTGCGGCCGGCCTTCTTCACGGCAGCTTCAACCTCCGCGAGCGCCGCCTGGTCGCGGCCGTGCAGGACGATGTCGCAGCCTTCTGCCGCAAGATACTCGGCCACGCCACGCCCGATGCCGCGGCTCGATCCGGTCACAACCGCGACCTTGCCCTTCAACCCCAAGTCCATGTTCGCTCCCTAAAATCTTTTGCCGACGAAAACTATCGGTTGGTTTTTACCGGCGCAATGGACGTATGCTTGGGTCCTATCGTGCAAGCCGGGGTCACACCGGACGCACCGCTGGGAAGGAAACACCACCATGATGACGTCTCGTCGTGCATTTCTCGCGAGCACCGCCGCGGCGCTTGCCGCTTCCTCGATTCCAGCGTGGGGACAGGCCGCGCCGCCGACGCGCGTGAAGGTGATTGACGTCCACTCGCACTGGTATCCGCCGGAATGGCTGGAGTTGGTGGAGAAGGAGGCGGCGCAGAACGGCGCAAACAAGGTGGAGCGCAACGCACGCGGCTTCATGGTGATTTCCATTCCCGGCCTCGGCGTGACGTTCCAGCCGCAGTACACCGACATTCCATTGCGGCTAAAGGCGATGGACGAGAAGGGCGTCGCGATCCACGTGATGTCGCTGACGCAGCCGATGGTCTATTGGGCGAAACCGGAGTTCGGACTGCGGCTGTCGCAGGCGTTCAACAACGCTTGCTCGGAGCTGTACAAGAAGTATCCGGAGCGGTTCCTGGGCCTTGCAATGCTGCCGATGCAGGCGCCGGACATGGCGGTCGCGGAGCTCGACCGCGTGTCGAAGCTGCCGGGCATCAAGGGCGCGTACATGTCCACGCATGTGCTCGGCAAGAACCTCGACGATCCATCGTTCTGGCCGGTCTACGAGAGGTGCGAGGCGCTCGGCCTGCCGATCTTCCTGCATCCGACCAACACGCTCGGCGCCGACCGGATGCGCAACTACTACCTCCGCAACTTCATCGGCAATCCGGTCGAGACCAGCATCGCGGCCGCCTCGCTGATGTTCAGCGGCGTGATGGACAAGTATCCGAAACTCGACGTGGTGCTGCCGCATGCGGGCGGCGTGTTTCCGTCGCTGCTCGGGCGGATGACGCACGGCCAGACGGTGCGGCAGGAGGTGAAGGACCTGCCGCGTGCGCCAATGGAGTACCGCCGGCGCTTCCACTACGACACCATCGCGCATGACAAGGACACGCTCTTGAACCTCGTGCATCAGGTCGGCGCGGACCGTGTGGTGTGCGGCACGGATTTCCCGGCGGACATGAGCGATGTGGCGCCGGTGTCGACGGTGGAGCGGATGACGGAACTTTCGACGAAAGACCGCGATCTGATCCTGCGCGGGAATGCGGCGCGGTTGTTGAAACTCGAAGGGTAGCTCTGACGCCAAGGGCGTAACCCCTGACAGACCAGCCGATTGGGATGCCGCCCGCAAAGGTCTATGATGCGGCGTCATGCAGCGATTCTATTCGGTTGCCGTCGGATTGCTTCTGATCCTTGGCAGCGCGGCCGCGCCGGCATCGGCGCGCAGCGGCTTGCCGGCGGAGTCGCCCTGGAATGAGCAACATATCGGCGGACTTCCCGACGAAATCCGCGGTGCGTTGGTGCGCATGTGCGGGGCTTCGCTGAAGGCGCAGCACTACTTTGCGCTTTATTCTCAGGACTCGCGCTTCATCACATTGCATTTCGAGCAGGCCCGCTGCGGCGAGCGCGGAATGATGTGCACGAGCGCCGGATGCCTGCACCAGGTTTATGAGCGCTCAGGCGGGCGGTATCGGCTGCTGAAAAGTTTTTACGCGCCGGGCAACGATTGAAAGGCGCGGGCCGGGCGGGAGACGAACGGCCTCGTCGCTGCCGATGTTGGATCAGCGCTCAAAAGCCTCGATGATCGGGCATGGCCCTGAAGAACCGGAACCGCACTCCTTCGCGAGGTGATGGAGGGCGTTACGCGCTGCCTTTAACTCGGCGATCTTGGCATCCAGGGCTGCGACCCGCTCGTTGGCGAGTGTACGCGCGCGCGTGCGATCTTCCGTGGAATCAAGTGCCAACAGCTCTGCGATCTGTTCGAGTGTGAACCCGGCCGCCTGGGCCGAGCGAATGAAGCGCAGCCGTTTGACGTCGCTGTTGCCATAGCGACGGATACTGCGGCCATCTTCGCCGCGCTCCGGCGTTTGGAGCAATCCGCGCCGCTGGTAGTAGCGCACGGTTTCGACCCCAACGCCGCCCTCGCGGGCCAGCCCTGCAATTGTTGTCATTTTTGGCCTTGACTCCGTACCACGGTACAGAGGCTATCTAGGGTGGGCCAAACAGAACTGCAACATCGAAGCCAAGGATTTCGCGATGGCCCAGCAAGCTACGGTCTACAGAATGGTGATGGACAAGCACGATTGTCCCTATGGTCTCAAAGCCGTGGATTTGCTTCGGCGCGAGGGATTTGCGGTCGACGATCAGTGGCTGCGCACACGCGGAGAAGTGGATTCGTTCAAGGCCGAGCACAACGTCAAGACGACGCCGCAGACCTTCATCGACGGCAAGAGAATCGGCGGGTACGACGATCTGCGCCGGCATTTCGGCAAAACCGTCGCCGATCCGAAGGCGCTCACTTACAAGCCCGTCATTGCCGTCTTCGCGATGACCGCGCTGATGGCGGTGGCGGCGAGCTATGCCGCCTTCGGGGATCCGTTCACGGTCCGCGCAGGCGAGTGGTTCATCGCGTTCAGTATGTGTGTTCTCGCGATCCTCAAGCTTCAGAACGTCGAGACCTTCTCGAGCATGTTCCTCGGCTACGACCTGCTGGCGAAACGGTGGGTTCGCTATTCGTATATCTATCCGTTCGCGGAGGGACTCGCAGGCGTTCTGATGTCGGCCGGCGTGCTGCATTGGCTTTCGATTCCGATCGCGCTCTTCATTGGAGGCATCGGCGCCGTATCCGTCTTCAAGGCCGTTTATGTCGACAAACGCGAGCTCAAGTGCGCCTGTGTCGGCGGAGGCAGCAACGTGCCGTTGGGCTTCGTATCGTTGACCGAAAACGTGATGATGGTGGCTATGGCGGTGTGGATGTTGGCCGCAGCGCTGTCTTTGACCGGTGTGGATCACTCGAAGCACAGCATGTCGTCCGGCGTCACGTCAGGGACGTTCGTGGGTTACGTCGGCACCCCCAATGCGGGAGGTTGAAGCCGGAGGACTAAGGTCTCTACCGCTTAGTGCCGCGAGTCGTCTTCGATCTGGAGCGGCAAACGCACCGGCTGGCCGGTCACCACCGCGCGTTCGATGGCGATGGTCGTTTCGAGGTTGATCCGCGCCTGCTGCGGCGTGGTGTGAACCGTGGTCGCGCCCGTGACGAGATGATCGAGCCACGCGCGCGTCTCGTTGGCGAGTGGACCCCAGAAGTCGCCGACCGCCCAGTCGCCCGCGGTGTTGCTGCCGAGGAAGGCCATCTTGACGCCGTGGTCGGGCACGTAGGCGTGCGGCACGCCCTTCTCGGAATAGAGAAGGTGGTCGAGATGATCGTCGTCGATGATCATGGTGCCTTCGGTGCCGAGAAGCTCGACGCGGTCGGACTGGCCGAGCGTCGGATAACCGGCGGGGAGGGCATAGCTGACGCCGAAGTTGACGACGGCGCCATCGGCGAAGGTCACGATGGCCCAGGTCACGTCATGGGCGCCGTAGCCGGCCTCCTTGAATATGCCGTGTTGGCCGCGTGCCACCACCTCGACGGGCCGGTTGCCTTCGAGGAACCAGCACATCAGGTCCACGTAATAGGTGAGCACGTCGATCACCGGCGTCGCGTGCGGATCGCGCTTGAGGATCGCGAACGCCTGGGCGCGTGAGTTGTAGACGCGTGCAGTGCCGCCGACGACCTTGCCGAGGCGGTTGTGCAGCATCTGCTCCTTGGCGCGCAGGAAGCATTCCTTGTAGCGGCGGCTGTAGCCGACGCGGAGATCGCCCTTGGTCTCGTGCAGCACCTGAAGGATCTGGTCGGCCTCCTTGATCGAGAAGCCGATCGGCTTCTCGACCAGCACAGGCTTGCCGAGCTTGAGCGCCGCGATGATCGGCTTGGTGTGCTCCTGCTCCGGCGTCGAGACGACGACGGCGGTGACCTTCGGATCGTTGATGATGTCTTCGTTGCTGGCTGAGAAGCGATGGCCGCCGGCGGTCTTCATCAGCGCTTCGGCACGGGCCGGGTCCTTGTCGGAGATCGCGAGATAATTGACGCACGGATGCTTGCCGGCGAGGCGGGCGCGCAAGGTGCCGATACGGCCGGCGCCGATGACACCAATGCCGAGGTTGGTTTGTCTGGTCATGGTGTCAGGCGACTTTCCGTGCTGTGACGTCGCGCCGGTAGCGGCGCACGCGGTCTTCGTCGACGTCGATGCCGAGGCCTGGGCGGTCGGAGACCGTCACGTGGCCCTGCTCGATGTGAAGAGGATGGGCGGTGATGTCGTCGGAGAGGCCCTGATGCGACAGCGTCAGGCCCCAGTTGATCTGCGGCAGCGCCGCCGCGATGTGCAGGCCCGCGGCGCCTGCAAGGCTCGACTCGCCGGTCTTGCACGAGACGTTCACCGACATGCCGAGCTGATCGCAGAGGTTGCCCGCGTTCATGACGTTGCGCATGCCGCCGAGCTTGATGGTTTTCAGGCTGACGCCGCGCGCGGCCTTGTGCTCGTGGTGGCGGCGGATGTCTTCCATCGAGTGTATGCTCTCGTCCGCGCCGATGGCGAAGTCGGTCGCGGAGGCGGAGATCGCGGTCATGCTGTCGATGTCGTCGGCGTGGACGGGCTGCTCGAAGAACGCAAGTCCGCTTCCGGTGACGGCGCGGGTGTATTGCAGCGCGTCCTCGCGGTTCCAGCCCATGTTGGCGTCGGTGCAAAGGAGGAGGTCCGGGCCCAGCAGTTTGCAGACCTGCCGCGTGCGCTCGGCGTCGAGCGCGGGCGTGTCGATGCCGACCTTGATCTTGAACGCCTTGTAGCCTTCGGCCTTCTTCTTTGCGGCGTCTTCCATATCGCCGGCGAGCTTGCCGTTGGAGATGACACCGAGGAGCGCGATGCGGTCGCGCTTCTTGCCGCCGAGAAGGGCATGGACCGGACGATCGGTGGCGCGGCCGACGAGGTCATGCAGCGCGATTTCGATGGCGGCTTTCGCAGCGTTGTTGCCGTACATGCGGCCGGTCATCGTGGCGGAGGCGCCTGCGATGTCTTCGGCGTCGCGGCCGATCAGCGCCGGAAGAATGTAGGATGCGGCGGCAAACATGCCTTCGACGGTCTCGCCGGTCATGGTCGGCGCTTCGGCGGCCTCGCCCCAGCCGACCGCGCCGTTGTCCGCCTCGATGCGGATCAGGATGTTGTCGGCCTGCTTGATCTCGACGCCGGCCATGTAGACCGGCTTCTTCATCGGGAAGGCGACGGCGATCGGCTCGATGCGCTTGATGTTCACCGGACGCTCCTATTTGTGCTCTTCAAGCTCGACCAGTGCGCCGAGGAAATCGGCGGGGTGGATGAAGGCGATGCGTTCGCCGGAGACGTTCAGCTTCGGCTTGCCGTCGCCCAGCACGCGGACGCCCTTGTCGCCGAGCGCCTTGGTCGTCTCGTCCATATTGTCGACGCTGAACGAGAAATGGTGGATGCCGCCCTTCGGGTTCTTCTCCAGGAATTTCGCGATGGGCGAGTCTGGTCGCGAAGGCTCCATCAATTCGATCTTGGCGTTGCCGCAGTCGATATAGGCGAGGCGCACGCCCTGTTCGGCGTTGACCATCGGCGTGCCCGCTTTAAGCCCGTATTTCTCGCCGATCGCGCGCGCCGCGGCGTCGAGGTCCGGCACGACGATGGAGACATGGGACAGGCCGGTCAGCATCAGATCACTTTCTCGGAACGCAGCTTCGCGATGGATTGTGCGTCGAGACCCAGTTCCTTCTCAAGCACCTCGTCGGTGTGCTGTCCGAGCAAGGGCGGCGGCATCCGCACCGAGCATTCGGTGTCGGAGAATTTGAACGGGATGCCGAGCATCTTCAGCGCGCCGATGGTCGGGTGTTCGACGGTCTCGACCATCTTGCGGGCTTCGGTGTGCGGATCGGCAAGGGCCCCCGCGACGGTGTTGATCTTGCCGCACGGCACGCCCGCGGCTTTCAGCTTCTCGACCCAGGCGTCGGCGGTGTCGACCTTGAGCGCCGTTTCGATCAGGCCGTCGATGGCGACGCGGTTCTCGACGCGGGCGCGGTTGAGCTTGAAGCGCTCATCCTGCGCCCATTCGGCATGGCCAAGCACCTCGGCGGTGCGGGCGAACTGGTTGTCGTTGCCGACGGCGAGCGCGACCATCGCGTCCTTCGCCTTGTAGGTCGTATAGGGCACGATGCTCGGGTGTCCGTTGCCGAAGCGCCCGCCGCCCTTGCCGGAGACCAGCACGTTGGAGGCGACATTGACCAGCATGGCGAGCGAGGACTCATAAAGAGAGACCTCGACCTTCTGGCCCTTGCCGGTGCGGGCACGTGCGTTGAGCGCCGCGAGGATCGAGTTGCAGGCGAGCATGCCGGTGCAGACGTCGACGATGGCGACGCCGTATTTTGTTGGCGTGCCGTCGGGCTCGCCGCAAATGCTCATGAGGCCGGACTCGGCCTGGAGGATGAAGTCGTAACCGGGCAGGGCCGCCTTCGGTCCGGTCTTGCCGTAGCCGGTGATCGAGCAGCGAATGACGCGCGGCGCGTTCTTTTCGAACCACGCGTCGTTGAAACCCCACTTTTCCAGCGTGCCGACCCTGAAGTTGTCGATCAGCACGTCGGCTTTTTCGATGAGCCCGGCCAGGATCTTCTGGCCGGGCGCGACCGCCATGTTGAGCGTCATCGACCGCTTGTTGCGGTTGATGCCGAGGAAGTAGGCCGCTTCGCCCGCCGCGAACGGAGGACCCCAGCCGCGCGTGTCGTCGCCCGAACCGGGCGGCTCGACCTTGATGATCTCGGCGCCCATGTCGCCGAGCATCATCGCGCAGAAGGGACCGGCGAGGATGCGCGTGAGATCGACCACGCGCGTCCCCGCCATCGGACCGTTGTTGGCTGTTGTCATTCTTCTCTTGTCCTCACGGCTCTCTCCCTGCCTCATGCTGAGGAGCGGCCGCAGGCCGCGTCTCGAAGGATGGGGCGGCCTCGTCCTTCGAGACGCATTGCTTCGCAATGCTCCTCAGGATGAGGCCGGGAGAGAGTACCATCGTCTAGCGACGCTTCTTCTTGCGCATGGAGGGCGGCGCGTTGAGATCACGCTCGCAACCGGCGAGATACGAATCCAGCTCGCGCTTGTTCTTCATGCGGAACTTCTGGAAGTTCGGCTTGCGGCCCTGCAGGAAGGCGTTCATGCCCTCGATGCTTTCCTCCGAGCCCCAGACGTGTGCGAGCAGCTCCATGCCGTGCTGCCATGCGCCGTACATGTTGTCGGACTCGGCGTTGAGGCCCTTCTTGGTCATGCGGATGGTCTGCGGGCTGTGGCCCTTGATTGTCTCGCACCACTTCAAGGTCTCCGCGAGCAGATCCTTCTCCGGCACGGCCTTGTTGATGAGGCCGATCGCGGCGGCTTCCTTCGCCGTGAAGCGGCGGGCGCAGAAGATCATCTCGCGGGCGAGACGCTCGCCGATGATGCGCGGCAGATACTGCGTCGCACCGACCGTCGGACAGGCACCGACCTTTGCGCCGGTCTGACCGAGCATCGACTTCTCGGAGGCGATGACGAGGTCGCACCAGAGCGCGAGCTCGTGGCCGCCGCCCATGCACCAGCCGTTGACCATCGCGATGACCGGGATCGCCACGCCGCGGATCGCCATCGCGAGGCCCAGCATGCGGTCGTTCCACATCGCGCCGTTGGTAAAGTTCAGGCGCTTCATGGCGTAGAAATCGCCGCCGGCGGAGAAGGCGTCGTTGCCCGCGCCCTTGAAGACGATGGCGGCGATCGACGGGTCCTCGCGCGTGGACTTCACCGCGTGGATCATCTCGTCGAGCGACTGCTCGCGGAAGGCGTTCATGACGCGCGGACGGTTGATGGTGATCCAGGCGATCTGGTCCTTCACCTCATAGAGGATGTCTTCGTATTTGCGCGTCTTCGCTCTGGCCTTCTTTGCCATCAGTCTCCCTTTCAGGCGCAACATGCGCCGTTAGTCCGTAATCTTGAGGTCCACATCCTTCACGAGCTTTTTGTGAAGCTCGAGCTGCTCGGCGACGAATGCGCCGAACGCGTCCGGCTTGGTGTAGCTCGGCTCGATCCCTTGCGAACGCAGCGCCGCGGCGACCTCCTTGTCCTTCACTGCGACTTCGACCGCCGCGTTGAGCTTTGCGATGATCTCCTTCGGCGTGCCCGCGGGCGCCATCAGACCGAACCAGCCCACGGCTTTGTATTGGGGCATTCCGGCTTCGGCAATGGTCGGCACGTTCGGCAGTGCGGGAGAGCGGGCATCGCCCGAAATGGCGAGCCCGCGCACCGAGTTGGATTCCACGAATGGAACCATGCCTGCGATCGGGCTGAAGAAGAACTGCGTGTCGTTCGCCATCGTTGCCGTCATGGCAGGTCCGCCGCCGCGGAAGGGCACGTGGACGGTGATGTCCTGGATGCCGGCCAGCGCGATGAACATGGCCACCGCGAAATGGCTGGTCGAGCCGGGGCCGCCGGAGGCGTAGTTGAGCTTGCCCGGATGAGCCTTCGCGAGCGCGATCAGCTCCTGCACGTTCTTCGCGGGTGTTTGGTTGCTCACCACCAGAAGGTTCTGCACCGTCGCGAGCAGAGAGATCGGTTCGAAGTCCTTCACCGGATCGTATGACAACTTCTGCGAGACGGCAGGTGCAAACGAGTGTGTCGAGACCGACGCCGCGAGCAGCGTATAGCCGTCCGGCGCGGCCTTCGCCGCAGCATCCGCGCCGATCTTGCCACCCGCGCCGCCGCGGTTATCGACCACGATGGTGCCGCCGAGGATGCCGGACATCTTCGCCGAGATGACGCGAACGATGGTGTCGTTGGCGCCGCCTGCAGGGTTCGGTGAGATCAGGCGGATGGGCCGGCTGGGATAGGTGTCGGCGGAAGCTGCATTGAATAATATGGGATGCGCGAACGAGGCGAGCCCCAGAGCGGTTACAATCCCTAGAAGCCGGTGCATTGGCACTCTCTTATGGTTGAAGTTTGCGGCATCATAGGCATGGCGGATGGACAGGCAACCTTATGAGCCAAGATCAGCTATGCGCCGGGAACGCGGGAGACGAGCGAATGCAGGACCTTATGCCACGAGCCGAGAAGGCGGGCGCACTGTTGAAGGAGCGCCGCGAGACCATCGCGATCGCGGAATCTTCAACCGGGGGTCTGATCTCGGCGGCGTTGCTCGCGGTGCCCGGTGCTTCGGCGTATTTTCTGGGCGGTGCCGTGGTCTACACAATAACGGCACGGCGCGCGTTGATGGGTCTGGAAATGCCGGAAGGAATGCGAGCCTCGACGGAGGCTTACGCGTTGCATCTTGCAAAGACCGCACGCCAGCGTTTCGAGGCGACCTGGGCGCTGTCGGAGACGGGCGCCGCGGGTCCGACCGGGAACCGCTACGGCGATGCGGCGGGGCATTCGTGCATCGCGGTTGTCGGGCCAAGCGAGCGCGCGATCACGATTGAGACCGGCAAGAGCGACCGCGCGGTCAACATGCGGGCATTTGCCGCGGCGGCGCTTGATGAACTGGTGAAGGTGTTGAGTGTGCGGTGAGGTGACGACGGCGGCTTTCGAGACATGGTTGTCGTTCGGTTGTCTCGGCGCGGTGCCCAGTTCACCGCCGTCATGCCCGGCCTTGTGCCAGGCATCCACGTCTTTCTTTCTCCTTCTGTCTCAGCAGAAGTAAGACGTGGATGGCCGGGACAAGCCCGGCCATGACAAGCTGTGAGAGTGCGCGTTTCTCTACTCGCTGAACTTCAGGTTCGCCTTCGCGATTACTTCTTTCCACACCCGCAGATCGCTCTGCATGTGGCGCGTGGTCTCTTCCGGCGATTTGCCGACCGGCGTGGTGGAGATCTTCTTCAGCTTGTCGTTCGCGTCCGTGTTCATCACCACGTAGCGCAACTCGCTCGAGAGCTTGTCGACAATCGGTTGCGGCGTGTTGGCCGGCACGTAGAGCCCGTTCCAGTTGGTGATGACCATGTCGATGCCGAGCTCCTTCAGCGTCGGCACGTCCGGCAGATCGGCGGAGCGCGTGGCGGTCGTCACCGCGAGCGCGCGGAGCTTGCCTTCCTTCACAAGGTTGACGATGCCGGGCGGCGTGAAGAACGCCATCGACGCCGCGCCCGTCATCAATCCGACCGAGCCTTCGGCGGCGCTGCGATAGGTGATGCCAACCGCGGGAATGCCCATCTTCAGCTTGAACAGCTCGGCGGGCAGCGTGAAACCCGGCGCGGTGGTCGCGTAATTCGACTTGCCTGGATTGGCCTTCGCCCACGCAACTAGCTCCTGCACGGTCTTCGCCGGATGATCGGCGGGCACCAGCAGGATGAGCGGCATCTCGATGGCGATGGTGAGCGGCTTGAAGCTTTCGATCGGTGAATAGTTCACCTTCGAAATCAGCGGGCCGATGGTCATCTCGGCGCCGGCCGCGATCAGCATGGTGTAGCCGTCGGCCGGTTGCTGCGCGACATACTCGACCGCAATGCGCGCGCCGCCGCCCGGCTTGTTCTCGACGACGACCGGCTGGCCGAGACGTTCGGTCAGTTTGTCGGCGATGATGCGTGCGACCACATCGGTGCCGCCGCCTGCGGAATAGCCGAGCACCATGCGGACGAAGCGGTTGGGGTAGGGCGCGTTCGGCGCGCTTTGCGAGTTGGCCGTGACGCTTGGCGTCAGCAGCAACAGCGCCGCAACGGACATTCGGCCGAGCAAGTTCATGCACGTCCTCCCCGATATGATATCGCGGTTGGTCCCGCTGTTTTCCCAATCGTCGCGACCGAAACCGCGCTTGTCCAGTGCTCCAAAACGAAAGCGGCGGGCACGATGGCCCGCCGCGTATCATTCCGGTTGTGGAGGCGCGCTTAGCGCGCGTCCTGCTCGTCGGTGTACCAGTCCGGTTTCACCGGATAGTGCGGGCCGTCATAGACCTCGATCACCACGGTCTCTTCGTGCGCGATGGCCGGGCCATGCACGTTGCCCTTCGGATTGCAGTAGAAGCTGCCCGCGGTGAGCGTCACGCCGGTCGAGGTGTATTCGTACTTGCCCGACAGGCAGATCATGAACTGGTTCGAGGCGTGAAGGTGCGGCGAGGGAATACCCGCGCCCTTGGCGAACTTGATGAAGGCAATGGACGCGCCGGTCTCCTCGTTGCGCCAGAGCATCTTTTCCGAGATGCCCTTCAGCGACTTCTCTCGCCAGGGCATTTTCTCGACGTCGATCAGGATCTCCGCCAAGCTCGGCGCACCCTTCGGCATCTGGATCATGGGGTCCTCGTTCTTGATCGAGGGATAATAAGAGAACCAGCTTCGTTATGAAAGCGGCGGTCCCATGCTTCGAGACGCGCGGCTTCGCCGCGCTCCTCAGCATGAGGCCGGACGGGGTCAACGCGTGTTGCTAGACCGGCAGCCTCTGGAAGTCGGTCGAGAACGAGTGCATCCGCCGTGCGCCGGTGTCGGTGATCGTGATGGTTTCGGCGAACACGCAGCCGGTTTCGCCGTTGTGCCACTTGGGATCGAACAGGTCGATGTTCATGGCGAAGACCATGCCGGTCTTGAATTCGTCGCCGATGGCTTTCAGCGCGTCGTCGTCGGCACCCTTCACGTGGTGGCGGTAGCGCGGGTATTCGAGCGAGGCGAGGCCGTGACCGTGGATGCCGGCCTCGCAGATGCCGAAGCCGGAGCCGGTGATGGCGTCACGGACCGCGTCCATCGCGGTCGAGATCTTCGCACCCGGCTTGAACAGGTCGAGGCCCTGCTTATAGGCGTGCAGGCACGCATCGTAGATGTCGAGATAGCGCGGCTCCGGCTCGCCGAGGCAGAAGGTGCGCTCGACATGGGTGTAGTAGCCGCCGAACTTCGGATGCATCTCGACGATGATCATGTCGTTCTTTTCAAGCGGACGCATGGTCGGCACGCGGAACGGATGCGGGTAGGGATGCTTGTCGGCGGCAAACAGAAAGAGCGTCGGCTCCTCGCCGCCGTTCGCGAGCATCGTTTCCATCATTGATGCGTAGACCTCGCACTCCTTTACGCCGGGGCGGGCACGGTCGCGGCAGGTCTGGAGCATCATGTCGCCGAGCTTCGCGGCCTTATCGAGCGCCGCGATTTCCTCGGGGCTCTTCACGACGCGCAGCTTTTCCATCATGTCTTCGAGATTGATGAGCTGCACGCCGGGCAGGCGATCCTCGATCTTCTTGTAGACGCTATGCGGGGTCCAACCATCCGGATCGAGGGGGCCTGCGAGGCCGTCGATGCCGACGCGCGCCTTGGTCAGCTTCAGGTCGGTGAGACGGTCGACGACGCTGTCGCCGAACGTGCCCTTGCGCGGGCGCACGTCCGCGACCCAGTTCTGCGCGCCCTTCCAGTAGTCGGTGAAGACCGGCGAGTAGATGAAGCTCGTCGGCTCGCCTTCGAGCGGGAAGATCACGATGTTGTTCTCGGCGTTGCCTCCGATCGGGCAGAGATAGCGCGCGTTCGCAATGTTGAAGTCCCACATCGCCGGCCAGCCGATCAGCACCAGACAATCGAGATTGCGGCGCTTCATCTCGGCGCGTGTCAGCGCCCAGCGGCGGTCGCGCTCGGCAAGCGAGAGGATCGGG
>BFBZ01000025.1_pt164 | contig 46111 bp, 43 predicted proteins | sample 1888401 | NCBI WGS metagenome assembly BFBZ01 (sample SAMD00112614, study PRJDB3348) | symbiont metagenome | host: Chara braunii | reverse complement strand
CGAGCGCGCGCTTGAGCGCAGCGAGCGTCATCATGCCGTCGCCGCGCTCGGCCACCAGATAATCCATCTTGCCGGTGCCGATGCCGTGCTCGCCGGTGCAGGTGCCGCCGACGGCGTGGGCGCGGGCGATCATGCGGGCGTTCAATTCGGCGATCCGCCGCTTCTCGTCGCCGTCGTCGGGATCGACGAGGACGCAGAGATGGAAATTGCCGTCGCCGACATGACCACACAGCGGCGCGATCAGTTTCAACTCCGCGACATCCTGCCGGGTCCGCGCAATGACACCGGGAAGTTCGGAAATCGGCACGCAGACATCCGTCGGAACACCCTGCGATCCCGGGCGCAGCGCGAGCGCCGCCCACCAGACATCATGACGCGCTTGCCAGAGTTTCGAGCGGTCTTCCGCCGCCGTCGCCCAGCGAAACTCGCTCCCGCCGAACTCGCCCGCGATCTCGGACGTCAACCTGACCTGTTCGTCGACCGCCTGGTCCGTGCCATGGAACTCCAGAAACAGCGTCGGCTGGACGGCAAGGTCAAGCTTCGAGTGGCGGTTGCAGGCCTCAACCTGGAGCGCATCCAGCAACTCCGCACGCGCCAGTGGAATCGCACTCTGGATCGCGGTGACGACCGTGGACACGGCTGCCTCCACGGTCGGGAAGGTGCAGACCGCCGCACCGATGCGTTCGGGAATCGGCGCCAGCCTCAGCGTCACTTCGGTGACGACACCGAGCGTCCCCTCGGCGCCGACGAACAACCGGGTCAGATCGTAGCCGGCGGACGACTTCCGCGCGCGAGTCCCGGTCTCGATCAACTGGCCGTCCGCCAGCACGACCCGCAGCGACATCACGAGATCGCGCATCGTGCCGTAACGCACCGCATTGGTGCCGGACGCGCGCGTCGAGGCCATCCCGCCGATCGAGGCATCCGCGCCCGGATCAATCGGAAAGAACAGACCGGTGTCCCGCAATGCCGCATTCAGGGCCTTGCGGGTGACGCCCGCTTCCACGGTGCAATCGAGATCGGCCTGCGACACCCGCAGGATGCGGTTCATGCCGGACAGATCGATGGTGATGCCGCCCTGCTCGGCGCTGATCTGCCCCTCGGTGGACGTGCCTGTGCCGAAGGGGATGACGGGGCAGCGCTGCCGGTGGCAGATCGCAAGCGCATCGACCACATCCTGTGTCGAGGTGGCCGAGAGCACCGCGTCGGGCATCGCTGTCGCATGGGATGTCACGCCGGTCGCGTGGTGCCTGCGAACGGCAGCCGCCGTCGAAAGCCGGTCGCCGAACCGCGCGCTCAGCTGAGCGATGGCGTCGATCGAAGCGCGTGTCATCCGGCCCTCCCAATCTGTCGTGCGCGCGCGTCCGGCGCGACCGCCGCAGGCATTCCGAGATAAGCCTCGATGATGCGGGAATCCGCGGCGATGTCGGCGGCGTTGCCCTGCAGCTGCACCGTCCCGCTCTCGAGCACATAGGCCCGATCCGATAACCGCAGCGCGGCACGCGCATTCTGTTCGATCAGCAGGATCGACACCCCCTCATTCTTGAGCTGTGCGATAATGCGAAACATGTCGGCCACGATCAGCGGCGCGAGACCGAGCGATGGCTCGTCAAGCATCAGAAAGCGTGGTCTCAGCATCAGCGCCCGGCCCAGCGCCAGCATCTGCCGCTCGCCGCCGCTCAGGGTATTGGCGAGTTGATCCCGCCGCTCCTCGAGACGCGGGAAAAGCCGGAACACGTTGGCGACACGGGCCCGCATGTCGAAACGCGGCTCCGCGCGTGCGGCAAAGGCGCCGAGCCTGAGATTGTCGAGCACGGTCATCGGCCCGAACAGATCGCGTGCCTCCGGCACCAGCGAGATCCGCGCCCGCACGCGCGCCTCGGTCGAGCGCGCCGCCTCCGGCCATTGCGGGAACGCCAGCCGCCCCTCGAACGGCACAAGGCCCATGATCGCATTCACCAGCGACGTCTTGCCGGCGCCGTTCGGACCGATCACCGCGGTCACCTCTCCCGCCTTCGCTTCCAGCGAGATGTCATGGACCGCGGTCAGGTGGCCGTAACGCACCACGAAGCGTTCGATCTCGACAAGCGTCGTCATGCGGCGACTCCCAGATAGGCTTCCTGCACCTGGGTGTCGGCGCGGACCGCTTCGGGTCGCCCGAACGCGATGCGACGCCCGAAGTTCATCACCATCAAGCGATCAGCGAGACCGAACACGAAGTCCATGTCGTGTTCGACCAGAACAATGGCGAGGCCTTCGGCCCGCAGGCGCATGAGCAGATCGGCGAGCCCAGCCTTTTCATGCGCGCGCAAACCGGCAGCCGGCTCGTCGAGCAGCAATAGCACCGGATCGGCTGCCAGTGCGCGGGCGATCTCCAGGATTCGCTGATGACCAAGGGACAGCGCGCCGGCAGGCTCCCAGGCCTTGTCCGCCAGGCCGACGCGTTCGAGCAGATGCTGCGCCCACCCCAGAAGCCGCCGCTCCTCACCGGCGTCGAGGCCCAGTGACGCGGCGACAACGCAGCAGTTGCCGAGATGAGTCGCTCCGATGGCGACGTTTTCGATCAGGCTCATCTCCGGCACCAAGGCTGCGTGCTGGAATGTGCGCGACAGCCCGCGCAGGCACATGCCGCGAGCCGTGACGCGCGACACCGGCGCGCCCAGGAAACTCAGTTCGCCCCCCGTGCGCGGCAGAGTGCCGCTGATCAGATTGAACAGCGTGCTCTTGCCCGCGCCGTTGGGGCCGAGAACTCCCAGAATCTCGCCACTGCGGACATCAAAGCTGACGTCGTCGACGGCCACAAGTCCACCGAAGCTTCGACGCAGGCTGGTTGCGGACAGGATCGGCAGCCCGTGTTCGGGTTTGGCGCGCCGGCTCGGCAACGCGATCGCAGCGACCGCGGCGGGCGGCTGTGTCTGCCTGACCATCGCCTGCTGCAGGAATGGCCACAGACCCTTGCGCGCCTTTTGCAGCACGATGATCATCAGCGCGGCGAACACCAGCATTTCAAGCCGCGTCGTGGCGCCGAACACCAGCTTGAGGGCGTCCTGCAGTTCATGCTTGATGACCGTCACCAGCGCCGCGCCGACCAACGCGCCCCAGACCTGCGCGCTGCCGCCAATCACCGTCATGAACAGATAGTCGATGCTCGCATTGAGGCCGAACGGGGTCGGATTGAGAAAGCGCTGCACATGGGCATAGAGCCACCCGGCCAGCGCGGCGACGATCGCCGCAGTGACGAAGGCCATCAGCCGATGGCGCTGCGCGTTGGCGCCGAACGTCTCCGCGATCACCGCTCCGGTACGCAGCGATCGCAGCACGCGGCCGACGCGCGACGCCAGCAACTTGCGACACCAGGCGACGACCAGCACCAGCGCGGCCAGGACGAGCCAGAACATTTGTCGCTCCGTCCGCAGTTCCATGCCGCCGAGAGCCACGGGCGGAATCCCGGTCATCCCGTTGAAGCGCCCGAGCGCTTCGGAATTACCGACCAGGAAGTAGAAGCTGACACCGAAGCAGAGCGTGGCCAGCGCGAGATAATGGCCGCTCATCCGCACCGTGATCGCCCCGATCAGTGTGGCGGCGACGGCGGCAGCCGTCATCGCCCCGGCGAGACCGAGCCATGGCGACAAACCGAACTGCGTCGACATGTAGCCGGTCACATAGGCACCGAGACCGACGAACGCGGCGTGGCCGAATGAGACCATTCCGGCGATGCCGGTCATCAGCACGAGCCCGACGCAGGCGATCGCAGCGATCATGACATAAGTGGCGACCGAAACCTGATAGGCCGGCAGCACCAGCGGAGCCAGTGCCGCAACCGCCAGCGCCAGCAGCGGCGCGCAAGCCAGAAGCCGGGCGTTCATTCGATGCCGTCCTCCACATGGGGATTGACGACCGAGCGCCAGAACAGGATCGGGATGATCAGCATGAACACGATGACATCCCGGTAGGCGCTCGCCCAGAACGACGCGAACGCTTCCACCGTTCCGACCAGCACCGCGCCCGCGGCCGCGAGCGGATAGATCGCGAGACCGCCCACGATCGCGCCGACGAACCCTTTCAAGCCGAGGATGAAGCCTGAATCGTAGTAGAGCGTGGTCATCGGACCGACCAGGATGCCGGAGACCGCGGCCACGAAGCCGGCGACGATAAACGCCGTCCGGCCGGCCGAGGTGGCGCTGATGCCCACGATCTCCGCGCCGCGCCGGTTGTAGGCGGCCGCAAGCAGCGCGCGCCCGCGCAGCGAGCGGTGGAAGAAGATGTACAGCACCACGACCAGCAGCACGCTGCTGGCGATCACTCCGGCCGCCTGCTGCGACACCATCACCCCGGCAACCGACCACGGCGCCCCGGAAAAGCCTTCCGTCCGCACGCCCTCAGGGCCGAAAACATGCAGCCCGATGCTGTTCAGCCCGAGATGAGTTGCGATCGCGGCGATCAGCAGCACCAGCGGCGACGCTGCCGCGATCGGCTGGAACACGATCCGATAGATCACGGGGCTGATGCAGGTGATCAGCGCGCAGGTCACCGCCATCTTCCAGAGCAGCGGCGCATCCCGTGGCACCAGCAGGGTTGCAACCAGCACAACCGCAACGGGGACAACGCCGAACCGGACGATCGACCGCCCAAGCCGGGCGCGATCGCCGCGCAAGCCCGCTTCAAACAGGTCCAGCGACAGGGCGACGGCGGCCCCGAACAGCAGGATCCAGACCGTGCCCGGAATCACGCCCGTATCGAACGCGGCCAATGTCAGCGCGGTGAATGCAACAAGATCGCCCTGCGGCACGAAGATCACGCGCGTCACCGTGAACACCAGCACAAGCACGGTTGCAAGCAGCACGTATATCGCTCCGTTGGCGATCCCGTCCTGCAGGAGGATGGCGGCGATGTCCGCGGTCATGGCCGGACACCGCCGGTGGGCGGGTGCGGCCGGACGATTGCCATCCGCACAGGCTCGGTCACAGGTCCCGTCATGGAACCAGCCGCCAGCTGCCGCTCACGATCTGCGTCATGACGCGCGAGCGCTCGTCGAGACCAAGATGATCCGTGGCCGACATGTTGTAGACACCGTTCGGACCGGCGACCTCCCTTGTGTCTTCGATCGCGTCCCTTAACGCGACCCGGAACGCTTCACGACCAGGCTGCGCTTTCGTTGCCGCCGTCGCGATCGCCTTGTCGAGAATGAGCTGCGCATCCCACAGGTAGGCGGCGAACGTCGAGCGGGCGCCGGCTCCGGGAATGGCTTCGTAGCGGCGCACGAAATCGAGACCCGCGGCCTTGGCGGGATGGCTGTCAGGCAATTGCTCCGCCACCAGCACCGGCCCGGCCGGCACAAATGTGCCCTCGAGCGCCTTGCCGCCGACGCGCAGGAAGTCGTTGTTGGCGACGCCGTGGGTTTGATAGACGACGCCCTTGAAGCCACGCTCTGCGAGTGTCGTCTGCGGCAAGGCCGCGGGCGTGCCGGACGCCGCGATGAAGATCGCATCCGGATTTTGCGACAGGATCTTGAGCACCTGGCCGATCACGCTGCTGTCGGTCCGCTGATAGCGCTCGGATCCAACGACCTTGATCCCGGCGGCCTCGGCGAGCGTCGTCATCACCTTGATCCAGCCTTCGCCATAGGCATCATTGAAGCCAATCAGGGCCAGGGTTTTGATATTCCGACGCTTCATGTGATCGCGCACGATCGACGCCATCTGCGCATCGCTCTGCGGGGTCTTGAACACCCAGCGCCGCCGGTCGAGCGGCGGATCGACGATCAGCGCGGAGCCGGCCAGACTGATCATCGGCGTCCGGGCCTCTGACACGAGGTCGAGCAATGCCAGCGAATTTGGTGTCAGGCTCGGGCCGACGATCGCATCGACGCCGTCCTCCGTGATCAGCTTGCGGGCCGCCGTCACCGTGGTCGAGGCGTCGGACGCATCGTCCATCAGAATATAACTGACGTCCTGACCACCGAGCGTCCGCGGCAGAATGCTCACCGTCCGCTGCTGCGTCGCGCCGACCGAGGCGGCCGGTCCGGTGGCGGAAACAATGATGCCGATCTTGACCTCGGCCAGCGCCGGCGCGGCAAATGAGACGGCCGCGATCAGTGCGACAATAAGCCTGTTCAATTGAACTCTCCCTGAACCCTGTTTCCCCGGTTATCTTTTTTTGTGTTCGGCATGTCCGCGGTCATCTCGGCCTCCCGCACGTGCCGCGAAGCAGACCGATCTGATGCAGGCGCGAGCTGATCCGGCCGCCCATCCGCCAACACGCCCTGACGAGCGTGCTGGCGCATGGCTTCAAACCCGCGCCAAAGTCACACGTCCTTTACTTAGACCAAACGTTCGGTCTAAGAAAGAAGAAAATTCGCCGCAGCCGATTTTTCGCACCGCACGGCCGCAAGGACGACATCGCAAAACATCAGGAGGATCCACGATGCTTCATCCCGACATCGAAACGTTGGACTACCCGGCCATCCGCCGCCTTCAGAAAGAGCGACTTGCTGCCCTCGGGCAGCGCTTGAGCGAACAGTCGGACTGGACGGAGCATTTCGCGGCCGCTGGAATGAAGCCGTCGGATCTCGCTGCTGACGACGGGCTCGATCACGCTCCGTTTCTCGACAAGTCCGCCCTGCACGGTCGCTATCCCTTTCCATTTCTGACGGTCCCGACAGGCACGGTCCGGCGCTTCATGGCGACCTCCGGAACGACCGGCTTGCCGGTGCTGTTCGGCATGACCGAACACGATTATGGCCAGTTGCTGCCGTACCAGATGGCGAGACTCCTGACCGCAGCCGGCGTGCAGCGGGGGCAGCGCGCCTATCAGGGTTATGGCTACGGTCTCTGGATCGGCGGCCCCGCACTCGACGTCGGCTTTTCAGCGCTCGATTGCACGACCTTCCCGATCGGGCCCGGCCGCGGCGAACTGGTGGTGAAATGGCTGCGCGACCACAGTTATGAGGTTGCCTCGATGTCGCCTCTGTGGCTGATGTCGCTGATCACCACCGCAAAACAGGCGAGCATCGATCCGAAGACGGAGTGGACGATCCGGCTGGCGATCCTCGGCGGCCAATCGGTCTCCGCCGAATTCCGCAGCCAGTTGGAGGCGGAAATGCCGGCGGGGTTCGTCAGCCAGAACATCTATGGCACCACCGAAGCCGGCGGCCCGGTGCTCGCGATCTCCACACCGTTCACCCATGATGACGATGAACTGCAGCTCATCAACGAAGACACCATCATCACCGAGATTCTCGATCCGGCAACGCTGAAGCCGGTCGCGCCGGGCGAAGTCGGCGAGATCGTCATCACGACGCTGTGTCGCCAGGCCTCGCCGGTCATCCGCTGGCGCACGCGCGACCTGGCGCGGCTGTCGGCCACGCCGTTCGACTGCCGCTCGGGACGAAAAGGAATGCGCAAGATCGGACGCATCATCGGGCGGACCGACGACATGATCAAGGTCAAGGGCGTCATCGTATTTCCCTCGCAGATCGAAGACATCATCGCGGCGACGCCGGGCACGGTGAAAGAAGCCTGGCAGATCTATATCGACCGCCAGCAAAAGACGATCGGGTCGATGCGCGTGGCCGTCGAGGCCGATGGGCAATCCGCGCGCCCCGCCGGCGACATCGTGGCCGACATCCGGCGCGAGATTCGCGCGCGCCTCGGTTTCAATGCCGAGGTCGACTGCGTCATGGAGGGAACGCTGCCGCGTTATGAAGCAAAGGCCACGCGGGTCCTGCACCGCGCCGACAATGCGCCCACGGCGGCGCCGTGAGACCATCGCAGGCCGCGGAAAATTGCATTGCCGATCCTGGGTCTGTATAGTTCGACCGCTCGAACGACTTTACCCAGGATCCCTTGTGACGCGCACCCGCTCGCCGGACTACGACAACATCCACGCATCGATCATCAAGCAGGCCGCCTCGCTGTTCGCGACCCGCGGCTATGCGGCGACCTCGATCGGAGACATTGCGACCGCGTGCGCCTGCTCGAAGTCACGGCTGTATCACTACTTCGAATCGAAGGAGGCCATCCTTGTCGTCATGCTGAACGAGCATGTCGACAAGCTGCTGGCCGGCAGTGACGATATCCTTTCGGGGCGAGAGGAAGAGGTGGCGCGATTCCACCGGCTGATTCGTTTCTTCCTTCAGGTGTATTCCGTATCCCGGGACAAGCATGTCGTGCTTCTGACATGCATGGAATTCCTACCCGCCAACGTGCGCCGGGATGTGGTCAAGAAGCAGCGCCAGTTGATCTCGATCGTTACCGACATGCTGGCGAAGATCCGCCCCGATCGCGGCAAGGACGAAGCCAGCGCCCATGTCGATGCGATGCTGTTCTTCGGCATGATCAACTGGACCTACACTTGGTTCCGGCCGGACGGACCAATCGTGCCGACCGATCTTGCCGACCGCTGTGTCAGCCTGTTCCTCGACGGCTATCGGAACTCCAAGGTGTTCTGACGCGACCGGGATGGATCCTCGATCTCAGGTCAGCAACATCCGCGGGTCGAAACCACCGTCCGCCAGAACCGACGGCGCGACAGCAATGCCCTGCGCGAGAAGCTTCTTCGCCGTCATGAAGGTGCGGGCATCGTTGATCGAATCCACGGCGACCAGGCGCCCGGCCCGAAAATACCAGCTCGACGGGCCACGATCGGACTCTCGTGTCACCACATCGGTGTACCCCCGATTCCATCCCGCAATCTGCAGCTTGACCTCGTACTGATCCGACCAGAACCACGGCACCGGCGCGTAAGGTGCCGCAACGCCCAGCATGTCATCGGCAACTGCTTCCGCCTGGTCGATCGCGTTCTGCACACTCTCGATACGCGTCATTTCTCCCTGCAGCGGAAAGACCGTGCAGTCGCCGGCCGCCCAGACGTCGCGCGCCGACGTGCGGCCGTGCTCATCCACCAGAATTCCATCCTGCGTGCGGATGCCGGCATCTGCTGCCAGTTTGGCATTGGGCAGCACACCGATCCCGACCAGCACCAGATCGGCGTTGATCTGCTCCCCACCGGTCAGCTCCACCTGGCACACCAAACCATCGCCCTCCCCACCGACCCGCACGATGCTTTCACCCTCGATGATGCGGACTCCATGGCTTTGATGAAGCCGCCTGAAGTAGTCCGACGTCGTGGCGCATACCGCGCGCTGCAGGATGCGATCGGCGGTCTCGAGCACCGTGACACCTAACCCGGCCTTCACGGCAACCGCGGCCGTCTCAAGTCCGATGAAGCCTCCGCCGACAACGAGCATCTGCCTCGCCGCGCGAAAATGCCGCTGCATTCGTTCGGCGTCGTGAACCGAACGGAGTTCGCACACATTGTCGAACATCCGAAGCTCGGCGGGCAACGGCCGCGGCGACGAACCGGTGGTGAGCGCGAGCTTGCTCCAGCCGATGGTTTCGCCGCCGCAGACCAGCGTCTTGCGCACGGGGTCGAGCGATTCGACCGGATGGCCGACACGCATGTCGATCCGGTTGTCGTCCCAGAAAGACGTCGAGCGCAGCAGCAGGCGGTCCCTCTCCCATTCGCCGCTCAGATATTTCTTCGACAGGGGCGGCCGCTGATAGGGCAGATACGGCTCGTCGCCATAGATGGTGACCCTGCCTGCAAAGCCCCTGGCCCGAAGCTGCATGGCCAGGGACGCGCCCGCCTGCCCGCCACCGACAATCGCCACATGCTCATCCATCACCGTCCACTCGCCCTTTATATTGATCGAACGTTCGGACTATGTATTAATCGAAGGACGGTTGCAAGATTGGGCGGCTTTGGAGAGCTGTTTCGAAGAGATGGCAACTCGGAGACATGGCAAAATGAGCGACGATCAAGGTGAGCCGGATAGCGGCCTGGACAAGGTAAGGCGCCGGATTGCGGCCACCACAGCATCGTGGGCCGGCGCGGCATCACTGACCGAGATCCGCAACAGCTTTGATGCCCTGTTCGCCGATGAGGCCGACCCCACGATCGATCCCATCAACATCGGCCGGATGCCCGCGGCATGGATCACCACGAGCGCAAGCTGCATCGGTCGTGTCGTGCTATTCTGCCACGGCGGCGGATTTCAGGTCGGCTCGATCCGCTCCCACGCCGGCCTGATGAGGCGCCTGGCTGATGTCAGCAGGGCGCGAGTGCTGGGTTTCGACTATCGTCTGGCTCCCGAACACAGATTTCCTGCCGCGGTCGACGACGCCTTCGCGTCCTACCTTTGGCTGCTGGATCAGGGCATCACGCCCGAACGAATGGCCGTGGCAGGCGACTCAGCCGGCGCAGCCCTCGCGATCAATCTGGTGCTGCGTGCTCGCGATCGCGGCCTGGCCCTTCCCGCCTGCCTCGTCCTGATTTCTCCCTGGCTCGATCTAACGCTCCGCGGAGACAGCTACTCAAACCGCGCCGCATTGGATATTTTTTCCAGGCCGCAGCAACTCGCGGCCATGGCCCGCAGTTATCTCGGCCGTCACGGCGACGCCACGGATCCCTCAGCATCGCCCGTCGAAGCCGATCTCACCGGATTGCCGCCGACATGCATTCATGCCGGCGACCATGACATCACGCTCGACGACACGTTTCTGCTGGCGCGACGGGCACGGGCGTGCGGTGCAAACGTCCAGATCCGAGTCTGGGACGGGATGTTTCACCATTTTCAGATGTTCGGCAGCCTGCGGGAAAGCAAACAATCGATGGCCGAGCTGGGGCGCTTCATCATCGAACGAACCCCCTCGCATGTCACGTCATGAAAGCCGATCAGGCCCCGGCTGATTCCGCGTGCCACATGACGCACCGCGACACCTCACGACACGCCACATCCCATGCCGCCGGAAACGCCGAGCGCTTCGCCCGTGACGAATGAGGCGGATGGCGATGCGAAAAAGGCCACCGCAGCGGCGACCTCATCCGGTGTGCCGAGACGCTTCAGCAGCGTGAGGTTTTCCATGTCACGTTGCAGCTTCTCGCCGGACTGCGCGATCGCTCGCATGACAAGCGGGGTCCGGATCGGTCCCGGCAACACGGCGTTGGCGGTTATGCCGTATCTTGCGTTCTCTCGCGCGATCGACCTGGTGAAACCGATCACACCCGCCTTCGCAGCCGCATAAACCGCCCCACCCTTCGATCCCAGGCGGCCGGCTTCCGATGCGACGTTCACGATCCGGCCATATCCATCCCGCTGCATCTGCGGCAATGCGCCAAGAGTAAACGCGAACGTCGTTTCAAGATTGACCGAGAGCAGGTGTCGCCAGTCCTGCTCTCTCGTCTGGGTAAAGAAGGCGTGCTGATCGACTCCGATGTTGTTGACCAGGACCTCGAACGGACCGCGCCTCAGGAACAGGTCCGCAACAGCTGTGCCATCCGTTGCATCCATCGTCTCGAACGCAGCGCCAATCTCACCGGCCAGAGCCGCCGCATTGTCTGCATCAAGATCGCAAAGCGTCACCTTCATGCCGTCTGCAGCCAGACGGCGACAGACGGCAGCGCCTATGCCGCTCGCCCCGCCCGTCACAAGGGCCCGATGTTGCGATCCGCTCGACACCGCAATCAGGCGCCGGTGAAACTGGCCACGCGCTTTTCCAGCACGGCTGCCAACCCTTCCCGCGCATCCGCAGTGGATGAAAGCTCAGACACCGTGCGGGCCTCCTCCGGAAGGCAGGATTCCACGCTCAGGCCGATCCCGCTCCACAGCAGGCGTTTCGCTGCGGCTGTCGCCCGGGGCGCATTCTGGGCAAGGCTCAGAGCAAGCTTTCTGGCTTCCGCGGCCAAATCTTTCTCCGCGGCAATTTTGTTGACCAGGCCGATCGCAAGAGCTTCCTCGGCGCCGACCACGCGATTGGTGAGAACGATCTCTGCAGCACGGCGAAAGCCGACAAGGCGCGGCAGGATGACCGACGCACCACCGTCCGGCGCCATCCCGACCCGAGTCGCGCCGGCCAGGAATTTCGCCGACGATGACGCCACCACGATATCCGATGCGCAGACCAAACCGAGTCCGCCACCGCCCGCAGCGAACCCCTGAACCTCGCTGAGAACCACGGCATCGAGGTGGATCAGCGCCCCCACAGCCATCTGCAGATACGCGGTGACGGTGCGAAGAAAGTCGCCGAGTCCCTCGCCCTTGGAGGCGAATTCGCGCACATCGCCGCCGGCGCAGAAATTCACCCCGGCGCCGCGCAGATGGACGACCCGCACGCGCGGATCGCCATGGCAGCGCATCACCGCCTCGTGGATGGCGCGCATCATGGCGATGTTCATGCCGTTCGAGGCATCCGGCCGGTTCAGCGTCAAGGTCGCAACATGCCCGGCATAATCGAGCAGGACCGGCCCGTCCGCGATCCAGCTCTCGTGCTCCCGCGGCCTCATCGCATCAGTCATGATTCCCTCCCGTCATCAGCCGTGCCTCTCATATGAGGAACGACAGCGTGAAGATCGGCTTGTGGTTGTTCACCAGGCCGACTTTTTTCCGCACCAGCCTGAAGCCGTCACCCGAAATCCGCAGGCGGTACTCGTTTCGCGCGGCCCACATGGTTTCCCCGCGCAAATTGTCTTCGAAAATGAAGGCATTGGCCCGAACATCGACCTCGTCGTCGCGCTGCTCGACAAGCTCGACATTCGAAATGATCCGGGCGAGCTCCGATCGCGGGGTCTGCGTGTGCCGTCGCCCGGTCTTCAATTGATCGATGCGAATGCGAATCCGCGAGCGATTGTCGTAGATGATCGACATCTGCCGCTCGGGATCGGTATCGGATCCGTTCGCCGGCACCCAGTAGGTGGCATCATCCGCCCACAGCGCCTCCCACGCGTCGTAGGCGTGGGTGTCCTGCAGGCGAGCTTCGAGAAACAGGAATTGTTCGATGCGCTGCAGAAGGTCGCGACGGTCCGATGCCGGAGCTTCGTGCGCGGTGGGAGTTAGCTGGTCCATCTCGTCCTCACGACGTCATCAGGCCGGCATAGTGACGCCAGATCCCGCGCTGGGGCACCTCATCGGTGGAATGGCCGACCAGGTAACCGTCATCATCCCGTCGCTCGCGATGCAGGCCGCGGGTCAGCGTGACCCATTCCGGATCGTTGATGGCGGCGCCGCGATGATTACGCTCGTACATCTCGGTGTCATCGGCCAGCAGTAATCCCGCCGGGCCGACCGATCCCATGGTCTGCTGACGCAGGCGCCGGTTGAGTTCGGGCGCGCCCTTGAACTGCAGCGCCGTGACATGCTGAATGGTTTCGTCGACGGCAATCGGCTGCAGCACGAACAACTGGATTTCGGCGATGAACAGATTCGGAAAGATCATGATATGCGGGGTGCCGTCGATCATGATCTCGCGCGCGCGTTCGGTGCCGTACGCCTGCTCCATCGACGTCACGTAGTCGGGAAATCGCGACTCGCTGGTGCCGAACCATTCAAGCGGCTTGCCGATCCGGCGCCACTCCGGCCGCAGGTCGAACTCGGTATGTCCGTTGCCGAAATCGCGCGTCAGCGCAGTGGACTGCGGCCCATACAATTTGCCGATACCGCTGTCGGTGACCTGAAACACCGATCCGTGGACGAAGGCCGGATGATAACCGTCGGTTTCGTTCTCCAGCATGAATTTCCAGTTCGCCTTGGTGCGGTGCTGAAGGAATCCCGCCGTCAGCTCGAGCTCGCCTTCGGGCGAGTTCTCCAGAAGCTGATCAATCGACGCCTTGGCGCCGCCGAGGTGTTCCTCCAGCGAAGGTCCGTCGCTGGCGAAGGAGCCGAACACGAATCCCCTGTAGATGCCGATGCGCGGCACCCTGCCCAGCGCGAACTTGCTCTTGTCGGTGTTCTCATAGCCGTCGGCGTAAGCGTAGCCGATGAGGTCACCGGTGTTGGCGAACGTCCAGGAGTGATAGGGGCAGGTGAAGGTGCCACGATTGCCCTGCCGATAGGCACAGAGCTGGTTGCCGCGATGCGGGCACTTGTTGAGAAGCAGACTGATCTCGCCGTTACGATCATGAACCATCAGCACCGTCGTCGGACCGATGGACTTGGTCACATAGTCGTTCCTGTTCGGAATCTCGCTGGTGTGGCCGACATAGACCCAGGTCTTGTTCCAGATACGCTCCAGCTCCTGCGCGAAGATCTGCGGGTCGTGATAGAGGACGCTGCGGACCCGGGTGGGTTCGATCAACGCTCGATAGTCTGGATGCGACGACAGATCGGACATGCTTTTTTCCGGACTTCTGAGACATTATCTTAATTAGAACGATCGTTCGGACTATTTATAACACCAACGGAGGGGCCGCTGTCAAGCGGTCAGGAAAAGCGGATCGGCTTTCCGGAAAGAGCGCGTCGGCGAAAGATGGAGCATGAATCGGCCGACGCGATGACCACGGCGGAAATGGCGAGGCGACCGTGAACCTTGCGGACTATGCGACGAAAGTTTCGTCGCGGCGCGCCGTGCCGAGCTCACCCAAAAGGCCGCGCAGCCGGTCGAACAGCCGATCCGGCTCGCGCGGCGCGACCTGGCCACGCCAGGCGATGTGGGAGTCCGGCCGCACCATCAGAAGCTTCTCCGGAAAGTCGAAGCCGGACGCAGCTCGATCCACATCAAGAAGCGTCAAGGGAACGCGCGATCGCGCGGCCGCGGCAACCAGCGGTGCCGTGTCGACGGCCTGATCGAAGCGGATCAGCGTGTAGGCAGGGCCGAGCGCGTCCAGCAGCGAGCGGCCGTCGGACAGAAAGACGTGCGGAGCGCGGGCGCCGGGCACCGTCGATGGCGTGAAAGCGCCCATGGTGTAGGGCGGCGGAGCCTCGCCGTCGTAGGCGATGATCGACGACTGGTCGTAGTAATAGCCGAAGTTCAACCCGGCGCAGCAATACTGTTGGACGTTGAGGTCGTAGGCGGCCTGACCGACCTTGCTGCGCACGGCGTCGCCAACCGGCCCCTCGATCTCCACCTCCGCAGGCACGGCCCGCCGCTGACTCATGACGGCAAGGGCATGATTCATCGCGAAATGCGACACCTGCTCGGTAATCGGCTGACGCTCAGCCTCATAGGCGTCGAGCAGTGCGGGGCTTGCCCAGCCCTGCAGGACACCGGCCAGGATCCAGCACAGATCGACGGCATCCGCGATGCCGGCATTCATGCCGTAACCGGCATAGGGGATCCACAGATGCGCAGCATCGCCACAAATGAACGCGTTGCGGTTGCTGAAGCGATCGGCCACCAGCCGGCGGCCGACCCAATCCTCCTTGCTGATGATCTCATACTGGAAACGATCGTCGACGCCGAGGATGGTGCGGAGCGCCCAGTCGCGGTCGACGCTATCGAATTCGATCTCCTCCGGCGCAAGATGATTGTGGATCAGCCAGTTGTCGCGACCGTCGATAGAGACGGTCGTACCGCAGCGGCGGGGATTGAGCGACATCGTCATCCAGGCTTGTTTTTGGACGATCAGGTCTTTCAGCGCCGGAGCATGGATGTAGGTAGACTGGACGCGCTGCACGACGTCGGTGCCGGCAAGGCGCGACCCCATCAGCCTGCGCACCGTGGATCTCCCGCCGTCGCAGCCGATCAGATAGTCGGCGGCGATGGTGATGTCCTGATTCGTTTCGAGATCGCGCGCACGCGCGACCACGCCATCCTCGCCCTGGTCGAAATGCTCGACCTGGATGCGCGTGAGGATCCTGATCTCTGGCTGCGCCTCGGCACAGGCGAACAGGATCGGCTCAAGATAGATCTGGTTGATCCGATGCGGCGGCTCCGGCGTCGGCCAATCCGTGTCCGGCCCTCCGCTCGCCGTGTAGCGCTCGGCGCGACACGGAATCGGGATCCTCGTCAATTCGCGCCCGACCACGGTCGTGCGATAGGCGCAGTCATTGGGGAAATCGGCAGGTAACCCGCCTTCCCGGACCTCACGGACGATACCGAGACGGCGGAAAACTTCCATCGAGCGCGCGGAAACGTGGTTGCACTTCACGTTCGGCGGCTCGCCGGCACTGCGAATCTCAGCCACAATGACGTCGATGCCGCGGGATGCGAGATCCATGGCCGCGGTCAATCCGACCGGTCCCGCGCCGACGATGAGCACCTGGGTTTGAAGTCTTTTCATCTCTTCTTCCTCATGTTGGCCGGTCAGGCACGTTCGGGCATCGAAAGCCCATCACGTTGTGGCTCGCCGGACGCACCGATGCCGTGACGCTTGCCGAGGAGCGCGAGGCCAAGAATGACCAGCGCCGAGCAAAGCTGCGGCACAGCGCTCGCCCCGAACAGCGCCGATATATTCCACTGCGCGGCGAGCATCAGCCCGCCAACGGTGACGCCGAGGATCGAGCCGAACCGGCCGATGCCGAGCGCCCAGCCTATGCCCGTCGCACGGATATAGGTCGGATAGACCCGCGCTGCGTAAGCATTGCAACCGATCTGGCCCCCGATCACCGCGACGCCGGCAATGAAAACCGCCGGCACCAGGATCGGCAACGCAGCGCCGGCCAGACCGATCGCGACAATCGAGACGAAACCGGAAACGTAAGTCAGGAACAGGACGCGATGAAAGCCGAGCCGTTCGATCAACATTCCAAGCCCGACGGTGCCGAGCATCCCGCCGAGCTGGAACGCGACGCCGATCGTGATCGCGGCCTGAACATCGAGGCCGACACCATGCGTCAGCGTCGGCAGCCAGCTGTTGAGGAAATAGATGTCGAGCATGTTCATGAAGAACATGGCCCACAACAGCAGCGTCGGTATCAGACGTCGATTGGCAAAGAGCTGCGGCAACAAGAAGCCTTTGCCGCTCTCCTCAACCATCCTGAAGCGCGCATCTGCAGCGAAGTTCGCCGAGGGATCGATTCGCGTCAGCAGCGCGCGCACCTGGTTGCTCTTGCGATCGTCGAGCGCAAGCAGCGACAGCGATTCGGGCAACCACGCGATCAGCACGGGGCAGAGGACGAGCGGGAGCAGGCCGCCGATTACGAAAATGACCTGCCAGCCGTATGCGGTGACGAGTTTGGCCGCGGCCGAACCGCCGATCGCCGACCCCAGCGACACCGTCATGAACATCAGCATGATCAACAGCGTTCGCCGGCGCTGCGGCGCATATTCGCTCGTCAACGCGATCGTGTTGGGCAAGACACCGCCAAGGCCCAGACCGGTGACAAACCGCAGCATCACGAGATCGGAGACGCTTGTCGCCCGGCTCGTCGCCAACGAGCCCAGCGCAAAAACCAGGACGCCCGCGACCACCAGCCATTTGCGCCCGAGATAATCGGCAAGCGCGCCGAACAGCAGCGAACCGATCATCACGCCGAACAGGGACGCGCCAAACACGGGTCCGAGAGCGCCGGGCGCGAGATGCAGATCCTTACTGCTGTCTCTTATACACATCTAGATGTGTATAAGAGACAGTCCTTACTGAGTGCCGGCGCGACGAAGCCGAGTGCCTGCGCATCAAAGCCGTCCAGTCCGACGACCAAGGCGCACAGGCAGATGACACGGATCTGGAACCCCGAAAGCGGACGGTCGTCGATGTAGCCGCCAATATTGATGCTCTGCACCAAAGCTCCCTCCCCGTTTGTTTCTTGTTGTCGACCAGCCGCTTGCCCTGATGGTGAGCGACGGCAAGTCAGAATTATCTTGCATGTCCGCACTCATTCGATTAGCCACAAAATTCTCATTGATTAATGAGGTTGCCTTATGATTCCGAGCATGCGGCAGCTCGAAGCTCTCGTCCTGGTCTACCGTCTCGGCAGCATCACCAAAGCTGCAGCCGAGCTGCGCGTGACTCAGTCGGCGATCAGTCTGTTGATCCGGCAGATCGAGGAGAATTTTCAGCTCCGGCTGTTCGACCGGACCACGCGCGCATTGCATCCGACCGCCGCCTGCAGGGAGGCCATCCCGGTTGCGGAACGCATCCTCGCAGGTGCGCAAGGTTTGTCGCGGCGGATGCGCGACCTTGTCGAGATCCGGACTGGTCGGATCGCCATCGCCGTCTCTGCCGGTGTTGCTTCGGCCCTGCTCCCGCGCGTGCTCGCGGAGTATCGCGCTCGCCACCCCGACGTGACGATCGACCTCCACGACGTCGCACCGGACGAGCTTCTGGCGTTCGTGATGGCGGGGCACGCTGAATTCGGCATCGGCAGTTTCGAGAACGATGGCACGCCCGAAGCAAGAATCGAGACGCTGATGCAAAGCTCGCTCTCGGCGATCGGGATCGGGAATGGGCGGTTCAAAAAGAACCAGCGCCTGACCTGGGATGACCTCACAAGCCACGATCTCATCGCAATGCGTCGTGGAACACGGATTCGCAGTCAGATCGACGACGCGCTCGCGCGAACCGGGAGAGAATTGAAGCCGGCTCTGGAAGTGTCGCTCATTACGACTGCGCTCGCGCTGACGGCGGAAGGTGCCGGCATCAGCATCCTGCCCGGACACATGCTGCCGAAGTCCCAATTTCCGACACTTGTAGCTATCCCGCTGTCCCAACCAACAATCTACCGCCACGTGTCATTGCTGAGCCGCGCTGACTTTGGACTCTCGCCGGCCTCGGAGCGCTTTGCCGAGATTGCCAGGCGTATCATGTCGGCGAAATAAAACCGCCCTCGGTCCTATGCCATGGTGAGTATTCGACGAGTTGCAATCACCGCGTCACTGCCAAGCAATCCGGAAGCTCCCATCGCCAATGCATGATCACGGCGGGCGTGACTATTTAATCCCTCGGGCAAAGGCAAAGCCCGATGCCTGCAGCAGTTGGGCTTTGCCGTCGCGTCGTCCCCGAAACCGTGAAGGCAGCGTCAGCCGCGCTTCACCTTAGCCAGCGGATGCTCCGGCGGATAGGTCGGCGTGACCGGCTTCGGCGATCCGATCATCACCATGATGATCGCATCCTCCTCCCCGACATTGATCTCGCCGCGATAGAGGCCGGGCGGCACCGAGATGCAGTCGCGTTCGCCAAGAACGGTCTCGTAGGACTCGCCATCCTTCTCGACCATCACCTTGATCTTGCCGCGCAGCACGAAGAACACCTCTTCCGCGTCGGTATGGAGGTGCATCGGTCCCTCGCCGCCCGCCGGAATGATCATGTTGGACAACGTGAAGTGCTCCGCCGGGATGGTGCTGGCATCATTGGCGACGCCGGTGCCGCCGGTACCGATGAAGCGCTTCTGCGCACGGCGATACTTCGGATCGAAGTCGGCCTGGAACTTGAGCGCATTCCAATCGTAGGGCCGGTCCGCCACGCGCGCGACGCGGGTCTTCATCCAATCCTCGAAGCTGGTTGCTTCGGGACGATCCCACGACCGCCGTTGGGTCGAGGCGGTTGCAGCCGGTTGAGCCGTTGCCTGGGTCATGTCAATCTCCTGTTGTCATCGTTCATATTTGAACAATATGTTCTGATCATAATCCTGAGCTTGGATTCCAAGACTGTCAATGTTCAAAACGCAGCCCCGTTTATTGACGATAGGTCAGTGAGCAGCTAATCTTTCTCTTTAGAACAGCTGGTTCATATATGAACATACGGTCCAAATGGTAGCATCCAAGATCAGCGCCCCCCTGGCCATGTCCGGCAGTCCGCAGGCCGTCGCGCTGGAGCAGCGCACTGTCGGCGGCCTCGACCTGCTGATCCGCTGCGGCGCGACCGGCACGCCTCCGCTGCTGCTATTGCATGGCATCGGCAGCCGCAGCTTCTCCTTCGTGCCGTTGATGAATGCGATCGAGCCGTCCCGGACCGTGATCGCCTGGGACGCGCCCGGCTATGGCCAGAGCCGGCCGCTCGACACGCGGACGCCCGTCGCATCCGACTATGCAGCTGCGGCACTGGCGCTGCTCGATGCACTCGCGATACCGACGATCGACCTGCTCGGCCATTCCCTCGGCACGCTGATCGCCGCGCATCTGGCAGCCACAGCGCCGGACCGTGTGCGCCGGCTAGCGCTGTTGTCGCCAACACTCGGCTATGGCGTCGCGCCGGGCGAACCGCTGCCACCCGCAGTGGCCACGCGGCCCGCCGAGCTCGCCGCACTCGGCGCCGACGCTTTCGCGCGCAAGCGCGGCTCCCGGCTGGTCTATGAGTCCGATCGCAAGCCGGCCGTCACCGCGGCGGTGATCGCGGCGATGCGAACCATGACGCTGCCGGGCTACAGCCAAGCCGCGCACCTGCTCGGCTCCGGACGACTGCTCGACGACGTGGCGAAGCTACGCTGCCCGACCCTGGTCGCCGTCGGCGCCGAGGACGTGGTGACACCGCCCCAGATCGCCCAACGCGTGGCGCAGGCCCTGCCGCAACAGGCCGCGACACACTCTGACGTGTTGCAGATCCCCGCCTGCGGCCACGCCGTCTATCTCGAAGATCCGACGGCAATCGCCGCCATCCTCGATCATCATTTCAGCAGCGAACGGATCTGACCATGGCGAAGAAGCCGAAGGCCCCGGCCAAGCGCAAGGAGACGCCTGCTTACGGCATCCCCGCCGTCGAAAAAGCGATCAAGCTGCTGCGGCACATCTCGGACGGCGAGTCGGCGGCCAATCTGAGCCAGACCGCCGCCGCGCTGCGCATCAATCGCACCACACTGATGCGGCTGCTGGCCTCGCTCGAAGCCGGGCGCTTCATCGAGAAGAAACCGTACGGCGTCGGCTATCAGATCGGCCCGGGCCTGATCGGCGTCGCAGCGCAGACGTTTCTTTCCCGCGACCTCAACCAGACGGCCCTGCCCTACCTCATCACCCTCTCCGAGGAATTCGGCCTCTCCACCCATCTCGGGATCCTCGAGGGACGCGACGTGCTCTATCTGCTGCGACAGGTACCGCACGTGTTCCGCGCAAGTGCGGTGCGCGTCGGCTCGCGCCTGCCCGCCCATGCAACAAGCATGGGCCGCATCATGCTCGCCTACATGTCCGAGCCGCAACTACGCGCGCTGTTCGACGGCGTTTCGCTAGAACGCTCCACCGGGCAGACAGTCACCACCTTCGACGATCTTCTCGCCGAGACCCGCGCAGCCCGCCAGGCCGGCCTCGCCTGGAGCCATTCGTCCTATGAGGACGGCGTGGATTCCTGCGCAGCACCGATCTTCGATCACAGCGGCCTTGTCGTCGCCGCGGTCAATATGACCGGCCCCGAGGCCGCCTTCAGCACCCAGGGCGGCAGACGCGGACGGATCGGCGAGGCGCTGCGTCGCGCCGCATTGAACATTTCCGAACGGCTCGGCTACGTCCCACCCGCCGAGTCGCGGATGGTACAGCGAGGCAACCCGGCATGAGATCCCACGCCTGCCTCGCCCCGTCGAATGCCGTCGCATTTGCGCGCGACGTGCGCGTGAGCGACGCCGTCACCACCTCTCCCGCCTGCACTGGCATCGTAATCGCCTTGATCTCGGTCCACAATGTTTCGCCGCTCGAAGTGGACATGCCGTGCAACAGCCCGTTCGTCCAGACCTTGGCGGAACCGCCCGCAAGCGCGGCCGGAGGCGCCGCATGAATCTCGGTTTGATCGGCTACGGCGCCATCGCCACGGAACTGCTGACCACCCTGCACCGCGAGGCTCCGGCCCGGTTTGACAGCCTGATCTGCCTGGCGCGGCGCGAAGGCGAGGTTCGTGCGACAGCGCTGCTGCGAACACATGCCGACATCGCCGCGACGTGCCGTGTCGTGTCCGACACGCATGACCTCGCCGGCCTCGATCTCGTGGTCGAATGCGCCGGGCGCGAGGCAGTGGAGGTCCACGGCGCCGCGGTGCTCGCCAGCGGCGTTGACCTCGTCGTCGCGTCCGTCGGCGCGCTCGCGGACGATGCGGTCCACGCCACGCTGCGGGCGGCGGCGCTGCGCGGTAACGCCCGTCTTCATCTTCCCGCCGGAGCCGTCGGCGGCATCGACGCTCTGAAAGCAGCTCAACTCGCGGGGCTCGACGATGTCATCTATCGCGGCCGCAAGCCGCCGGCCGCCTGGAAGGGCACGCCGGCAGAAAGCCTTTTGAATCTGGACGCGCTTCGCGAAGCCCGTGTTTTCTTCTCCGGCAGCGCCCGCGAGGCGGCGCGCAGCTACCCGAAAAACGCCAACGTCGCGGCCATCGTTGCGCTCGCCGGCATCGGCTTCGACCGTACCCGCGTTGAGCTCGCCGCCGATCCGACGATCGTGCGCAATATTCATGAGATCGAATTCCGATCGCAGGCCGGCGCAGTCTCTATCCACATCGAGAACGCGGCGATGCCGGACAATCCGAAAACATCGCTCAGTACCGCGCACAGCCTCGCTCGCGCTGTCCTGAACGCGGCATCCCCGGTGGTGATCTGAGCCGACGCCGCGCGAGAAATCGGCACAACGATGACAACAACGCGTCTGAGTGGAGAACAGATATGCAGATGAAGCGATGGTTGGGCGTGACCGTGCTCATGCTCGTGGTGAGCATCGCCTACATGGACCGTATCAACGTGTCCCTGATGATCACCAACAAGGACTTCCTGCATACCTTGGGGCTGGAGGGTGACCGGATCGCCAGATGTGTATAAGAGACAGCATGCTCGTGGTGAGCATCGCCTACATGGACCGTATCAACGTGTCCCTGATGATCACCAACAAGGACTTCCTGCATACCTTGGGGCTGGAGGGTGACCGGATCGCCCAGGGCCGCCTGATGTCGCTGTTCCTGTTCGGTTACGGCCTATCGGCCTGGTTCCTGACACCGCTGTTCGAGGCACGCTGGAGCGTGCGCGCCAGCCTGCTGATCAGCCTCGTGCTCTGGACGGTGTTCACCGGCGCATCGGCGCTTACCACCAGCGTGGCCCTGTTCCTGACGTGGCGCTTCCTGCTCGGCAGCGCGGAGGGCCCACTGTTCTCGCTCAAGACGATGTACGTCAACCAGCACTTCGCGCCGCATCAGGTCGGCAAACCCAATGCCGTCAGCTCGCTCGGCGTCAGCATCGGCCTCGGCGCCGGCTATTCGATCCTGACCTTCATGATTCAGCACTTCGGCTGGCGGGACTCGTTCTGGGCGCTCGCCGCGCTGAACGTTGTGATCGGCCTGCCACTTGTAGCCTTGTTTATCCATGCGCCGGATAACGCCGCGCCGCGGCCTGCCGCAGAGAGGCCAGGGGCCGCTGCGCTGCTGCTCGCGGCGCTGCGCACTCCGCACCTGTTCTGGATCCTGGCCATCGAGATCTGCACGCTGAGCTATCTCTGGGGCGCCAGCACCTGGCTCCCATCCTACCTGAAGGAGACGCGCCACTTCTCGCTCAGCCAGATGAGCCTGTTCGCCGGCCTGCCGTTCATCGTCGGCATCGCAGCCAACGTGCTCGGCGGCTCCTTCGTGGACATGCTGCCGCGAAACAAGGCTCCACTTGCCTTCATCGCCGGCGGCCTCGTCACCGCGGCTTGCGTGACCGCCGCCATCCTTGCCGAAAATCCCTATGTCGCCGCCTTCGCCCTGATCCTGGCCGGTGCCGGCTGGGCCTTCCAGGCGCCGGCGATTCCGACGTTGGTCCAGCACGTTGCGAAGGACGGCGCCGTGGGCAGCACCTATGGCGTGGTCAACGGCATCGGCAATCTCGCCTCGGCGCTGATGCCGATGTTCATGGGGGCCGCGATGATGACCGGCTCGGGTGAAAACCTCGGCCATGGCTTCTGGCTGCTTGTTGGCACCCAGTTGCTCACGGTGATGTCGGGCGCCGCGCTGCTGTGGCGGCTCGGCCGGTTCCGCACCACCGTCGCGACACCAGCGCCCTTGCCCCAATCAACCGTGTGAGCCGGCGAAGATCGTCCGGTGATCCAGGCGCAACACACAAGGTCGCGCCGGGAGCTTGCGGCCAACCCGCGACGCGAAAGCGGAGATAGCTCGAAGCCTCGGCGAAGCATGACGCTTGGTCGAGCCTGCAGGCTGCACGGCAGCGTTTGTTGGACAATGTTGTCCGCGTGCCAGAATGAAAACCGCAATGCTCTAACAAATGATTGATTTTATTTAATAAATTGTGGCTGGGGCGGGAGGATTCGAACCTCCGTATGGTGGAATCAAAATCCACTGCCTTACCACTTGGCGACGCCCCAACAAGCCCGGGGGCGGCGGGGCTTGGGCCGCGCAGTTATCCTCAGGCCCCGTGGGTGTATAGCGGGAAATCGGCCATTTCAAGCGTGCGATCGCTGGTTTTACCGCTCCGACATGACCGTTTTCGCCCAGCCATGACGCGGCGCCCTCCATTGTCGGAAAGACCGGTGCCGCGACCTTGCCACCGGCTCGCCAAGGGCGGCTTTTGTTTGATGCGGACCCGCCGTCATGGCAATTTGCCGGCAATCGCGGGACGGCCTGGTCTTCACTCTCTATGAGAGTATGGCCCGTGCATCCCGACGCATGACCCGACAAGACCACCAGGAGAGAAAACGCCCATGACTTACCGCGCACCGATCAACGACATGCTGCTGGCACTCAATCACGGTGCGGGCCTCGCGGCGGCGGTCAAGGGCGGTCACTATGGCGATTTCGACAGCGACATGACCGCCGCCATTCTCGAGGAAGCCGGCCGCTTCGCGAGCGATGTTCTGGCCCCCCTCAACCGCGAGGGCGACAAGGCGGGAATCAAGCTGAGCAACGGCAACGTGACCACGGCTCCCGGCTGGCCCGATGCCTATCGCCGATGGACCGAGGCCGGCTGGAATGCCGTGTCGGGCTCCGAGGCCTGGGGCGGCCAGGGCCTGCCGCTGGCGATCAATGCGGCATGCACTGAAATCTGGAGCGCATCCAACATCGCTTTCGGTCTGTGCCCCCTGCTCACCGCCAGCGCCATCGAAGCGCTGGAGGCCCATGGCAGCGAAGAGCTGAAAAAGATCTATCTCGAGAAACTGATCTCGGGCGAGTGGACCGGCACCATGCAATTGACCGAGCCGCAGGCGGGATCCGACGTCGGCGCATTGCGCAGCCGCGCGGAGCGCGCTGATGACGGCAGCTATCGCCTGAGCGGCACCAAGATCTTCATCACCTACGGCGACCACGATATGACCGACAATATCGTGCACTTCGTGCTGGCGCGCCTGCCGGACGCGCCGGCCGGCACCAAAGGCATCTCGCTGTTCCTGGTGCCGAAGTTTCTTGTCAACGCCGACGGCTCCCTCGGCGCGCGCAACGACATCTACGCCAGCGGCGTCGAGCACAAGCTCGGCATGCACGCCTCGCCGACCTGCACCATGACCATGGGCGACAAGGGCGGCGCGATCGGCTACCTGATCGGCGAGGAAAATCGCGGCATGCTCTGCATGTTCACCATGATGAACCAGGCCCGCCTGGGCGTCGGCCTGGAGGGCGTCGGCATTGCCGATCGCGCCTATCAGCAGGCGCTGGCCTTCTCGCATGAACGCCGCCAAGGCAAGGCCGTCGGCAGCAAGGATGGATCCGATCCGATTTTCGCTCATCCCGACGTCAAGCGGATGCTGATGCAGATGCGGGCGCTCACCGCCGCGGCGCGCACCATTTGCTACGCCACCGCGGTCGCCATCGACGTCTCCCAGCGCGCGACCGATGCCAAGGCGCGCGAGGCGGCGGCGACCCGCGCTGCGCTGCTGACCCCGATCGCGAAAGCTTTTTCCACCGACATCGGCAACGAGGTCACGTCGCTGGGCGTGCAGATCCACGGCGGCATGGGCTTCATCGAGGAAACCGGCGCGGCACAGCACTATCGCGATGCCCGCATCACCTCGATCTATGAAGGAACCAACGGCATCCAGTCGATCGACCTCGTCACCCGCAAGCTCGCGGCCCAGGGCGGTGCCTCGGTGTGGGCGCTGATGGATGAACTCTCCGAGATCGTCAAGCAGGTTGAGCAGTCCAACGATCCTGCGTTCGGCACCACCGGAACCAAATTGCGCGATGCCCTGGGCTCGCTCGATCGTGCCAGCCGCTGGCTCCTGGAACGCGTAGCCTCGGCGCCGAACGACGCGCTCGCGGGCGCGACGCCCTACCTGCGGCTGTTCGGCTCGACCCTGGGCGGCTGCATGCTGGCCAAGGAAGCGCTGGCCGCACGCAGTGGCGGCCAGGACCAGAATAAGGATCAGCGCCATGCCACGCTGGCGCGCTTCTTCGCGGAGAATGTGACAGTGCAATCCGGCGGGCTGGAGCGCATGGTGATTGACAGCGCCGATGCGGTGAACGGCGCGGACGCAGTGCTGACGGCGTGATCACAGGCCGCTTCTTATGCACACCCTATCCGCGGTTGGCGATGGCCAATCGCGGCCTCTTGGCGGATGATGAGGGTGGTGCGGAAGAGTTGACGTTCATACCAACATGGTAAGCTAGCCAGCGTCGGCCAATCCACGCGATGGAAAGGCCGGAGCTCTTTCTGGAATGATGGGATGGATGATGGCCGAGCATATCATTGTCACCGACGAAGGCTCGGCCAGGATCATCAGGCTGCGGCGGCCGGAAAAGAAGAACGCCCTGACGCGGGAAATGTTCGGGGCCATGAGCCGCGCGATCGACACCGCGCAGAACAACCCGGCAATCCGCTGCCTGATCATCACAGGCGGCTCCGGCGTGTTCACCGCCGGCAACGATCTCGAAGACTTCGTCGAAGCGAGCCAGGGCAAGGTCGAACGCCTGGACGAATCTCTGAAATTCCTGCATTCGATTGTTCAGAACGGCAAGCCGATCATCGCAGCAGTCGACGGCATGGCGATCGGCATGGGAACGATTTTGCTGTTCCACTGCGACTATGTGCTCGCCAGCACGACGGCGACCTTTTCGACTCCGTTGATACGGTTCGGCCTGCCGCCAGAGGGCGCATCCAGTCTGTTGATGCCGCTGGGCATGGGCCATCACCGCGCCTTCGCGATGCTGGCGATGGGGCGCACTCTGGATGCCTACGAGGCGCACACCGCTGGATTTGTCAACGTCGTGGTGGCCGCCGGCCATGTCGAGACCGAGGCGAAGAAGGCCGCCCGCGAGATCTGCGCGCTGTCGCCGGAAGCGGTGGCAATTACCCGGAAACTGCTTAAATTACCGCCTGACGAAATGGTGCGTCGGATCGAGCACGAAGGTCATCTGTTCGGTGAACGGATGAGAACGGACGAAGCGATCGCCGCTTTCGACGCCTTCTTCGCCCGCAGGAAGGGCTGACGCCTTTCCCGGTTCGGCACAACCGAAGCCATGGCACGGGAACGACTGACAAGGGAGCGATCCACTGATGTCCACGCTTTTGGTGACACATTCCGCCTGTCTCGAACACCTCGTGCCACAAGGCCATCCGGAACGCCCGGATCGGATGCGCGCGATCGAACAAGCATTGTCGCCGGACAAGTTCAACGCACTGCAGCGGATCGAGGCCCCGATGGGCTCTCTCGACCACGTCGCGCTCTGCCATAACGAACACTACGTCAGCGAGCTGCATCACATCGCACCCGCCGAGGGGCTGGTCTACATCGACGGCGACACCTCGATGTCGCCCGGCACATGGGAGGCAGCGCTGCGCTGCGTCGGCGGCGCGATTGCGGCGACCGATGCCGTCATGACCGGCAAGGCCTCGAACGCATTCGTCGCGACGCGTCCGCCCGGACATCATGCCGAGGTCGGCAAGCCGATGGGGTTCTGCTTTTTCGACCACGCCGCGATTGCGGCGCGGTACGCCCAGCGCAAGCACGGCATCGGCCGTGTCGCCGTGGTCGATTTCGATGTTCATCACGGTAACGGCACCCAGGACATCTTCTGGTCGGACCAGACCGTGATGTATTGCTCGACCCATGAGATGCCGCTGTTTCCGGGCACGGGTGCGGCCTCGGAACGGGGCGAGCACGACACCATCGTCAACGCGCCGCTGCGGTCCGGCGACGGCGGCGAGAAATTCCGTGAGGCCTTCAACGCGCTGATCCTGCCACAACTGAAAACGTTTGCACCGGAGCTGATTGTGGTGTCCGCCGGCTTCGACGCCCATTGGCGCGACCCGCTGGCCAATATCCAGCTGCAGGAAACCGATTATGCGTGGGTGACGCAACGGCTGATGGATCTCGCCTCCGAAACCGCCGGAGGGCGAATTGTCTCGGTGCTCGAGGGAGGGTATGACCTGCAAGGTCTGAAGGATTCGGTCAATGCTCACGTGACCACGTTGATGGGCGCGTGAATGGGGGCCACAATACGCCTCAAAAGCGCGATTAAAGCCGAAACGACGGTGAACGGCTTCGAGGAACCCGACAAGGAACCTGCTATGGCAGAAAATATCAGCGCGGACGTCAAACGATTGAGCTTCGAGCGTGCGATCGAGGAACTCGAATCGATCGTGAAACGCCTTGAGGAAGGCAAAGTGCCGCTCGAGGAGTCCGTTGCCATTTATGAACGCGGCGAGGCCTTGAAGCGGCGGTGCGAGGAACTCCTGCGCCAGGCCGAAGCCCGTGTCGACAAGATCACCACCGACGGGGCCGGCCAGGTGGTCGGCACGGAACCGCTTGACGTGCAATAGCAGCCCCCTTCTCCGCAGAAGGACCACCGCATCCTGCCTGGACCGCGGCCCACCTGATAACCCAGCAGCCCGCCGCCATTCCGAGGACCTGCGTGCGAGTTAAACGTCGCCATATCATCTACGTGCAAGGCTACGATCCTCGCGGTCTGGCACAATACTATCGCATGTTCAGGACCGAGCTGCGGAAGTTCACGGCCGTCTCCGGCGTGACATCAACGGTCAGCCGCCCGGTGTCCGACGCCGTCAATTCGACGGCGACATGGACCATCGACAGCAAGGGAACCGACTGGGACACCAGCACCCGATACGACTTCCTGCGCTGGGAAGACCTGATCAAGCCGGATCTGGAATGGCCGATCTGGCGCATCGTGACGCAGGCGCTCGCGGTCTATTGCTGCCTGATCGCAACCGGCACGGTGACCAGGTTCCGCAAGGCGCATTGGCGATTTGCTGCGTTCATCAGCTACCCGGAGTTCATGCTGATCATCGAGGCCCTGGTCGCATTGGCGGCCGCCTTGCTGTTTGAAAAGGGCTTGCGGGTGGCTGGGCTGCCCATCCTGATTTCAGTCGCCGCCGCGGCCGCACTCTTCGTCGCCGTGCTGGGATCGCTGCTCAAGTTTCTCGAGAGCCGAACCTACGTGCTCTATTTGATGGCCGACACGATCTTCACCTGGCAGTTCGCCCATCGCAGGCGGCCGGACTGGGACCAGCGCATCGCCCAGTTTTCCCGATATCTGGTGGCCACGGTCCAGGGCAGCGAGGCCGATGAGATCGTCATCGTCGGCCATAGCTCAGGCTCGTTCCTCGGACTTGAAATCCTGTCGCGGGCGCTGGAGATCGATCCCGATCTCGGACGACGCGGGCCGCGCCTGATGCTGCTCACGGTCGGAGGTAACCTGCCGATCGTCGGCTTCCTGCCGGTGTCTCACGAATTCCGCGACCGCCTCAAGCGCCTGGCGACAGAGCCTTCGGTCGACTGGGTCGATTGCCAGTCGCGCAAGGACGTGATGAACTTCTATCCGTTCGATCACGTGACCGGCCACGGCATCGACGTCGGCACAGCAAAACGCAATCCCACGATCATGAAGGTGCGGTTTCGCGATATCATCGCGCCAGAAAACTACAACGCGTTTCGCCGCCATTTCTTCCGCATTCACTTCCAGTTCGTGATGGCGAACGAACAGCCCAACGCCTACGACTTCTTCATGATGGTGTGCGGGCCCGTCAGCCTGCGTGATCGCGCCGACCATCCTGCCGCGGCTCTCGCCATCGCCGCGGGCGACAGCGATGCGCGTCGGGATGCATGGCGGCAACTGGACGCAACGCCGGCCGCGATCGCCTCCACGACGCATTGCGACACGCGCTGACGGCCTCGGCAGGTCTGCAAGCCTGCCATGCCATTTTGACGCACTGGACGACCGAGATTGTTTAAGCTTGAAAAATTCGAGCGGCGCGGAACAGGGCAGGCCTGGGAACCGGCCTATCTGCCCGAATTTGAACCATTTTTAGTCTAGAACAGACCCATACGGGCGTCCCAGGGAACCGAATTCCCGCCCTGCCAGATTGGCATGTTTCCAAATATTGGTATAAGCCTCTGGATCATCTTGCCATTTCGAGATTTGTCATGGGTCACCAGGCCCCTCATGACCTTAAGGAAGGCCACCCATTGTCCATGTCCAATTCAACGTCCAGCTCAACCCCTCTCCTCGATCGTATCAACACGCCCGATGAATTGCGGCGTCTGAAGCCGGAGCAGTTGCGCCAGGTTGCCGACGAATTGCGCCACGAGACGATCAGCGCGGTGTCGGTGACCGGTGGCCATCTCGGTGCCGGTCTTGGCGTCGTCGAACTGACGGTCGCCCTGCATTACGTTTTCAACACGCCGAAGGATCGCGTGATCTGGGACGTGGGTCACCAAGCCTATCCGCACAAGATCCTCACCGGTCGCCGCGACCGCATCCGCACGCTGCGCACCGGCGGCGGCCTGTCCGGCTTCACCAAGCGCTCTGAGAGCGAGTACGATCCGTTCGGCGCGGCGCATTCGTCGACCTCNGGCCAAGCCGGTAGGAACACCCGCCACCGCCGGCTGCGACGGTGATCGCAGCCAATATGGCCAGCGCCCGGCGCGCAGCGGATAGGCTATCGCGCCGCCATCCCCTATATAGGGGCGGTGATGCGTTCCTGAACGCGGACCGATGCAACACGGGTACCTGTCTCTTATACACATCTAGATGTGTATAAGAGACAGCGGCATGGCCGTGGCGCGCGACCTGTCGCACGGCAAGAACAACGTCGTAGCCGTGATCGGTGACGGTTCGATGTCCGCCGGCATGGCCTATGAGGCCATGAACAACGCCGGCGCGATGAACTCGCGGCTGGTCGTCATCCTCAACGACAACGACATGTCGATCGCGCCGCCGGTCGGCGCGATGTCGGCGTACCTGGCACGGCTGATTTCCGGCCACACCTACCAGTCGATCCGCGAGATCGCGAAGAACATCGCCCACAAGCTGCCGAAGTTCTTCGAGGAGCGCGCCATGCGCGCGGAGGAATACGCGCGCGGCATGGTGACGGGCGGAACGCTGTTCGAGGAGCTCGGCTTCTTCTACGTCGGCCCGATCGACGGACACAATCTCGACCACCTGCTGCCCGTGCTCACCAACGTACGCGACGCCACCAACGGCCCGATCCTGGTTCACGTCGTTACCCAAAAGGGCAAGGGCTACGCGCCGGCTGAGGCCTCCGCCGACAAGTATCACGGCGTGGTCAAGTTCGACGTCGCCACCGGCACCCAGGCCAAGGCGAAATCCAACGCGCCGGCCTACACTTCGGTGTTCGGCCAGAGCCTGATCAAGGAAGCGAAAAAAGACGACAAGATCGTCGCTATCACCGCGGCGATGCCGGGCGGGACCGGCGTCGACCTGTTCAACAAGGAATTCCCGGAGCGAACCTTCGACGTCGGCATTGCCGAGCAGCACGCCGTGACTTTCGCCGCCGGGCTCGCCGCCGAAGGCTACAAGCCCTTCTGCGCGATCTATTCCACGTTCCTGCAGCGCGGCTACGATCAGGTCGTCCATGACGTCGCGATCCAGGGCCTGCCGGTCCGCTTCGCCATCGATCGCGCCGGCCTGGTCGGCGCCGACGGCGCAACCCATGCGGGATCATTCGACAACGCCTATCTCGGCTGCCTTCCGAACTTCGTCGTGATGGCTGCGGCCGATGAGGCCGAACTCGTCCACATGGTTGCGACCCAGGTCACCATCAACGATGCGCCGAGCGCGCTGCGCTATCCGCGCGGCGAAGGCCGCGGCGTGGAGATGCCGGAATTCGGCGTGCCCCTCGAGATCGGCAAGGGCCGTGTGCTGCGCCAGGGCAACAAGATTGCGCTGCTGTCGTTCGGCACCCGGCTTGGCGAAGCGCTGAAGGCCGCCGACGAACTCGATGCCCATGGCCTCTCGACCACGGTCGCCGACGCCCGCTTCATGAAGCCGCTCGATAAGGATCTCGTGCTGCGGCTGGCGCGCGAGCATCAGGTCCTGATCACCATCGAGGAAGGTTCGGTCGGCGGCTTCGGCTCGCACGTGCTGCAGGCGCTGTCGGACCACGGCATGATGGACAACGGACTGCGCGTCCGCAGCATGGTGCTGCCGGATGAGTTCCTGGATCACGATACGCCCGCGGCGATGTACGCGAAAGCCGGCCTCGATGCGAAGGCAATCGTGGCCAAGGCTTTCGAGGCCTTGGGCAAGGACATGAAGGCCGAGACCGTCAAGCTGGCCTGAACGTCGACGTCAGGACACGCGAATGCCAGAACGGCAACGGGCAGACCTCTTGCTGGTGGAACGGGGTCTGTTCGAAAGCCGGGCACGGGCGCAGGCCGCAATCCAGGCCGGCCTCGTCACGGCGGACGGCCGGACCGTCGTCAAATCGTCCGACATGATAGCACGCGACGCGAGCCTGGAGGCGGCGCAAGCCCATCCATGGGTCTCGCGCGGCGGCGTCAAGCTTGCCGGCGCGCTTGAGCACTATCCGATCGCCATCGACGATCAGGTGTGCCTCGATGTCGGCGCCTCGACCGGCGGTTTCACCGATGTGCTGCTCGCTCGCGGCGCGCGGCTGGTCTATGCGGTGGACGTCGGCCATGGCCAGTTGCATCCAAGCCTGCAGGGCCATACCCGCGTCCGCTCGATGGAAAACACCGACATCCGCAGCCTCGCGCCCGATCGCTTTCCGCAGCCGCCGGCTATCGTGGTGATCGACGCGAGTTTCATCTCCCTGAAGCATGTCCTGCCGGCCGCGCTGTCGCTGGCCGCCGCGCCTGCGCACCTGCTCGCGCTGATCAAGCCGCAGTTCGAGGCCGAGCGCCGTCATTCCAAGAAGGGCATCGTCCGCGATGCCACGGTGCATGATGCGATTTGCCGCGACGTCGCCGATTTCGCCCGGTCGCTGGGGTGCGACGAGGTCGCGGTCTTTCCCTCCTCCATCACCGGCGGCGATGGCAATCACGAGTTCTTCATCGGAGCGCGCCGTGGCTGAGACGATCGAGATCGATCATGTCGGCCACCGCGGCGACGGCGTCGCCGTCGCGAACGGACAGACGATCTTCGTTCCCCATGCGCTCGCCGGCGAGGCGGTCGAAGTCGAGCCGGTGACTGGTCACCCCGATCGCCGCCGCCTGATCGGCATCACGCGCGCGAGCGCGGACCGGATCGCTCCATTGTGTCCGCACTTCGGAAGTTGCGGCGGCTGCACGATCCAGCACTGGCAGCCGGACGCCTACAAGGCATGGAAGCGCCAGCTGGTGGTCGACACGCTGCGCCAGGCCGGCCTCGATTGTGCCGTGAACGAACTTGTTGATGCGCATGGCGCAGGCCGCCGTCGCCTTGTCGCCCACGCACGCCGCGGCAACCAGAATGACATCCGCGTTGGCTTCACCGCCGGCGGCAGCCATGAGATCGTTGCGATCGACCGATGTCCGATTCTCGTCCCGGAACTCGGCGGAGCATTCGATGTGGCGCGTGCGCTCGCCGGCGCGCTCGGGTCGGTCGGCAAACCGCTCGACATCCAAATCACCGCCACCACGAACGGCATGGATATCGATATTCGCGGCTCGGGGCCGCTCGCAGCGCGTGCCATGATGGACTTGTCGGCCCTCGCCGGGCGCCATCACGTGGCCCGCGTGACCCGGCATGGCGAAATGATCGTGATGCATGCGGCTCCCGTGGTCCGCATGGGACACGCCGATGTTACCCTGCCGCCCGGCTCCTTCCTGCAAGCGACAGCGGCGGGAGAAGAGGCCCTCGCCTTGCTGGTCACGGCTCAATGCAAGGGGGCGAAGCACGTGGCCGACCTGTTTTGTGGTGTCGGTCCGTTTTCCCTCAGGCTTGCGGAACGAACCCGCGTCACGGCCTGCGACAGCGACGAGGGTGCGGTGACGGCGCTGCAGAAGGCGGCACCCGCCACCCGCGGCCTGAAGCCGGTGAAGGCCTCGGCGCGCGATCTGTTTCGCCGGCCGCTGGTGCCGCAGGAGTTGCGCGACTTCGACGCCATCGTGTTCGACCCGCCGCGCCAGGGCGCGCAAGCCCAGGTGAAGCAGCTCGCTGCCAGCAGGGTGCCCGTCATCATCGCGGTGTCCTGCAACGTGGCAACGTTTGCACGCGATGCGCGGACCTTGATCGAGGGCGGATACCGGTGCGAAAGCGTGACGCCGGTCGATCAGTTCCGGCACACGCCGCATGTGGAACTGGTGGCGCGTTTTACGCGATAGGTCCCTCGCCCATGAGCGGCGCTACCGCCCCCAGCGGTCCTGCCAGATCCTGTCTCTTATACACATCTAGATGTGTATAAGAGACAGGTCCTGCAACGTGGCAACGTTTGCACGCGATGCGCGGACCTTGATCGAGGGCGGATACCGGTGCGAAAGCGTGACGCCGGTCGATCAGTTCCGGCACACGCCGCATGTGGAACTGGTGGCGCGTTTTACGCGATAGGTCCCTCGCCCATGAGCGGCGCTACCGCCCCCAGCGGTCCTGCCAGATCTGCTCACCGATCATGCAGGTGATCCGCGGCGCATTGGCGGCCGCAGGGACGACAGGGCGATCAGGAACGCGATTGGCCACTTCGAGAGTCAGTTTGGTGCGGATCGCCTCCTTGAATTTCTCACGTGTCTTGATCGGCACCACGAACGATCCGGCGCCGCCGATCACGCAGTCCTCGTAGTAGAAATCGAGATTCTCGATATCCATGGTCGAGTAGGACGGCTCCTTCAGCATGATCGGCAGGCCGTTGATGGTGATTCCCTTCTCGAGGGCCGCATCGCGTGCAATCGTCACCGGCGAGCCATTGTTGTTCGGACCATCACCGGAGATATCGAGGACCCGGCGCAAGCCGCGATAGCCGCTCTCGTCAAACAGCGGCACGGCGAAATTGATGGCGCCGGAAATCGAGGTGCGGGATGCACGACGCAGCGGTGCCTTGAGGATTTCCGCCGCCACCGCATCGGCCGACTCCGGGCCATCGATCACGCGCCACGGAATCACGATCTTCTGGTCGTTGGAGGCCGCCCATTCGAAATAAGTGACGACCACCTTGCCATTTGGGCCGATCTTCAGCGCCTGCAGGAATTCCTTGGAGGTGATCGCCTGTGCATAGCCTTCTCGCTGCAGCGCCAGCTCATCCATGTCCATCGAGTAGGACACGTCCACCGCCAGGATCAGTTCGACGTCGACGGCCGGGACATCGGCAGCCTTGTCGGCCAGCCTCCCGGCATTCGGGGCCGCAACGCTTGCGACATCCGCGCTCATAATCGCACTGGCGATCAGGACAGCTCCGATCGAGACACACCAACGCATCATCGTGGCCCTCCCGTCGTTCAGGGGCTGATGCTCGCACGCCGCAGGACACCGGAGAAGCAACATTCGCGTGGGCGAGGTTTGTCCCATGCGGCAGCTGTGAAGTGATTTATATCTAACCAGAACAGTAATTAGTTACCGTCAATACTTGCCGAATTTACAAACAATTCATTCAAACTGCTCACAATTTGGGCGCGACCCTGATGCTTCGGGGAGTGGCGGAACCGACGGCCGGTATGATCCGGCAAGCGCATCCCATGGAGCCGATCGATCCAGGCGCCCTCTCGCGAAGCCAGCCGGTTCGACTGGAAATTGCTGCCAAGTTCCGCGCCGGTCGCGCTCCCCATTTTGAAATGCTCGGCCCGACGCGGCCGAGCGAGACGTCAGAACGACGAAGGACGCCGATAATGTTCTCCAAACTGTCGATCCGGGCCAAAATCATCGCCGTCGTCTCCTTTCTGTTTGTTGCCATGACATTCATGGGCCTCTTCGCCTTCGTTCAACTGCGGGCGATCAACCAGTCCGCGCAGGAAATTCAGACCAACTGGCTCCCGAGCGTGCGCTGGCTGAGTGAACTGCGCATCCAGTCGTCGCGCTACCGCGCCATCCTGCGCGACCATCTGTTGATTACCGACGCCAAGGCCAAGGCGAGCATCGACAAGGCGCTCGACGACCGGGTCAAGGAATACGACAACGCCACCGTCAGGTACCGGGACTTGATCAGCTCGCCGGAAGAACGCGCGCTGTTCAACGATCTGAGCAGGCTGTGGCAGGAGTATCGCGACGCCGCGAACGAGGTGATCGCGCTGTCCAGGAAAGGCGAAGTCGCACAGGCCATCATCGTCAACACCGAAAAGGCCACCCCACCCGGTCGCGCAATGGATACAGCGCTGGCGAAGCTTGTGGCGCTGAACGACAACGGCGCGGAAGTCGCCGGCAACAAGGCAAACAGCGACTATGCGTTTTCCATTCGCGTGCTGCTGGTCACGCTCGCCATCGCGATCTCGCTGAGCCTCTGGGCGGCGATCTATCTGGTGCGCGACATCACCCGCGGCATCGGCTCGGTGATCAAGCCGATGCAGGCGCTGGCGGACGGCGACCTGGCCACCGGGGTTCTGCATCGGGGCGAGCGCACGGAAATCGGCCAGATCGCAGACAAGATTCAGGTGTTCAAGGATGCGCTGATCGCCAAGCGGGCCTCTGACGCGGCGGCCGCGGAAGACGCCGCCCTCAAAGTGAGCCGCGCCCAGAAGATCGATCAGGTCACCCGCGGTTTCGAGGCGATGATCGGCGACATGGTTCAAGCGCTATCCGCGGCCTCGACCGAACTCGAAGCATCAGCCGGAACGCTGACCCACACCTCGGACACCACCCAGCGCCTGTCCGGCTCGGCGGCGTCCGCATCGCAGGAAGTGTCGGAAAACGTCCAGTCGGTCGCCGGCGCGACCGAGGAAATCACCTCATCGGTCAAGGAGATCGGCCGGCAGGTGCAGGAGGCCAGCCGGGTCGCCGGCGACGCGGTGCGCCAGGCTGAACAGACCGACGCCAGCATCATGGAGCTGTCCCACGCCGCCAGCCGCATCGGTGACGTGGTCAAACTGATCACCGCGGTCGCCGAACAGACCAACCTTCTCGCACTCAACGCGACGATCGAAGCGGCCCGCGCCGGTGAGGCCGGACGCGGCTTCGCTGTCGTGGCCTCGGAGGTCAAGGCGTTGGCATCGCAGACCGCCAAGGCAACCGACGAGATCACGACCCAGATCGACGGCATGCAGTCGGCCACCAAGCAATCCGTCGACAACATCAAGAAGATCGGCGGCACCATCAGCCTGATTGCGGAAATTTCGGCCACCATCGCGGCCGCAGTCGAGGAACAGGGCGCGGCGACCCGTGAAATCGCCCGCAACGTGCAAAGCTCCGCGCAGCTGAGCATCCAGGTGGCCAACGATGTCAGCGAAGTCAGCCGGGGCACCGGCGAAACCAGTTCGGCGTCGAGTCAGGTGCTGTCCGCAGCACAGTCGCTGTCGGTCGAAAGCACCCGCCTGAAGACTGAGGTCGACAAATTCCTTGAAGCCGTACGGGCGGCATAAACATCGCCACGGTTGTACCGAATCCATCTTGCAGCTTCGGCAGGCATCGCAGCCAATGCTGACGGCACAAATTTGCCGCCGGTATGTCAGTGCTGTTTACCAAGATTTTAGCTAATTGATTAACACTCTCATTCGCGGATGAGGAAGCTGCCGGCTTCGGAATTCGATTGGAATGCCAATCCCACCAACTCGCGACGCTCAGCCGCCGGATGCATCCGGCTGCCAACGGGTCAGAATGACCTCAAGGATCCCTTCCATGCTCTCCAAGCTTTCCATCCGCGCCAAGATGACCGCGGTCATCGGCGTTCTGCTGATCATCATCACCGCGATGGGCGCCTTCTCGCTGCGGCAGATGCAGACCATCAACGCCAGCACCGTGGACATTCAGACGAACTGGCTTCCGAGCGTGAGGGTTCTGGGAGAGCTCCGCGCGAACACAATCACTTACCGTGTCGTCGTTCGTTCACACATCCTGGCCACGGACGAAGCCGGCAAGACCGCGCAGGCCAAGCTCCTGGCCAACGTCGCCGAAAGCATCGACAAGAACCGCAAGACCTACGAGCCGATGATCGCGAACGCCGAGGAGCGGGCCCTCTACAACGAGTTCGTCCAGCTCTGGACGTCTTATGTCGGCGAGGTGGCCGGTCTCCTCGTTGCCTCGCAGAAGGAAGAATTCGCCGTTGCGCGGGACCTGAATGCGAACAAGGTCAATCCGATCGGCCTGAAGGCGGATGAAGTCCTGAAAAAGGATATCGACCTCAACAACAACGGTGCCGATGCGGCCGCGGCCGAATCCGCCAGCTCATTCGCGCTCGCCCTCAGGATGGTCATCGGAATTCTTGTGCTCTCGATCCTCATCGGAGTTGCCATCGGTTTCTATCTCATCCGCGACGTGTCGCGCGGCATCGCCTCGATCATCACTCCAATGCGCGCCCTGGGCGCCGGCGACCTCTCGGCCGAAGTTCCGCATCAGGGAGAGCGGACCGAGATCGGTCAGATGGCCGACACACTTCAAGTCTTCAAGGACGCGCTGATCGCCAAGCGCGCAGCGGATGCCGCCGCCGCCGCGGACGCCGAGGCGAAGATCGCCCGGGGCCAGCGGGTCGACAGCATCACCCGGCAGTTCGAAAGCATGATCGGCGAACTGGTCGGCTCGCTGTCGTCCTCGTCCACCGAGCTGGAAGCCGCGGCCGATACCCTCACAACCACGGCGGAAGCCACCGGCAGGATCTCGAGCGAGGCCGCACGGGCGTCGGAAGAGGTTTCCAGCAACGTGCAATCGGTCGCAAGCGCCACCGAGGAAATCACCTCCTCGGTCCAGGAAATCAGCCGCCAGGTGCAGGAAGCGAGCCGCGTGGCCGGCGAAGCGGTCAGGCAAGCGCAGAAGACCAACAGCAGCATCACGGAGCTGACCACCGCGGCGTCGCGCATCGGCGATGTGGTGAAGCTGATCAGCGCGGTCGCCRAACAGACCAATCTGCTCGCGCTCAACGCGACCATCGAGGCGGCGCGGGCCGGCGATGCCGGGCGCGGATTTGCTGTCGTCGCCTCCGAGGTCAAGGCGCTTGCGGCGCAGACCTCCAAGGCGACCGAGGAGATCAGCCAGCAGATTGGCGGCATTCAATCCGCGACCGAGCTCTCGGTGCAGACCATCAAGGAAGTGGGAGCAACCATCGACCTGATCTCGGAAATCTCTTCGACCATCGCAGCCGCGGTCGAGGAACAAGGCGCGGCGACCCAGGAGATCTCCCGCAATATCCAGCACGCCGCGCAGCGCAGCAACAGCCTCTCCGGCAATATCAACGATGTCAGCCGCGGCGCCGGAGAAACCGGCTCGGCATCGAGCCAGGTGCTGTCGTCGGCCCAGATGCTGGCAAGCGACAGCGGCCGCCTGAAGATCGAGGTCGAGAAGTTCCTCACCAACGTGCGTGCCGCCTGATCCGGCACTGGACGGCAACAACTGAAATCCCCCGGCGGCTCATCGAGCCGCCGGTTTATTTTTGGACCTGCCGCAACGTCACCCTGTCGTCCACCGATCAGCCGCAGATGTTGACCCGCCGCCAGCGCCAGCCATGCCGTGTCGGCACGTGTCGCAGCTGATAGCAGTCGTCATCACCATAATAATAGGGATCATCCCAGTAGCCGTATGGCCCGACGAAGCCGAAGCTGCGGAAATGGCGATGATGGAAATGGCCGACGTGATGCATTCCGGCAACTCGCAGTCCACCTCCGGCAAACGTGCCCAGCGTCATCGGGCGGGCCATGCCTGCGGACATCCTCCCGAAGCCGCCGGCGCGGAAACCGCCGCCATGAAATCCACCACCGTGGAACCCTCCGCCACCACCGTGACCGCGGGCCAGAGCGTCGGCCGGAACACAGGCGATGCCGATCGCAGCCACCGCGGCGAGGACAAGCGTGATCTTCCTGAACATTGGCTCACTCCCAACTCAAGCAGCCCCGCGCGATGTCAACACCGCACCTCACGCATTATTTCGCGGCATCACGACCGCTCGCGAATTTTTGCAAAGGAACTACATCGGTCGAAACCGAACGAACCAGCGCTGAATGGAACTGCCGCAACGATCGCGGCGGCGACGGCAGCCGAAGACGACGATAGAGACTGGAAAGCAGGAAGATCGGGCTCAGGCGCCGGTCTGTCCGCGATGCCGCAGAAGATGATCGGCGAGCACACAGGCGACCATTGCCTCGCCGACCGGCACTGCGCGAATGCCGACACAGGGATCGTGACGTCCCTTGGTCAGGATCTCGGTCTCGGCACCCGCGCGGTCGATCGTACGCCGCGGCGTCAGGATCGACGACGTCGGTTTGACGGCAAAGCGCGCCACGACGGCCTGCCCGGTCGAGATGCCGCCGAGAATGCCGCCGGCATGATTGGACATGAACATCGGACCGTTGTTGCCCATGCGGATTTCATCGGCGTTCTGCTCTCCGGTCAGCTCTGCGGCGGCCATGCCCGCGCCGATCTCGACGCCCTTGACGGCATTGATGCTCATCAGCGCCGCAGCCAGATCGCTGTCGAGCTTGCCGTAGATCGGCGCACCGAGACCCGCGGGCACGCCTTCCGCCACGACCTCGATCACCGCACCGATCGACGAGCCGCTCTTGCGAATGCCGTCGAGATAATCGGCATAGAACGCGGCGCTGTCCTTGTCGGGGCAGAAGAACGGATTCTGGTCGACCTGGTCCCAGTCCCAGTTGTCGCGATTGATCTTGTGCGGTCCCATCTGCACCAGCGCGCCACGCACCGTCATGCCCGGCAGGACCTTGCGGGCGATCGCACCGGCCGCAACCCGGCTCGCCGTCTCGCGGGCGGATGAGCGCCCACCGCCGCGATAGTCGCGCAGGCCGTACTTCGCCTCATAGGTGAAGTCGGCGTGGCCGGGGCGGAACTTGTCCTTGATCTCCGAATAATCCTTCGAGCGCTGATCGGTATTCTCGATCAGCAGCGCAATCGGCGTTCCCGTCGTCACCTGTTCACCGGTGTCATCGTTCACCATCACGCCGGACAGGATCTTGACCGCGTCGGCCTCCTGCCGCTGCGTGGTGAAGCGCGACTGTCCCGGACGGCGGCGATCGAGATCGCGCTGGATTTCGTCAACCCGGAGCGGAATCCGCGGCGGGCAGCCGTCGACCACGCAGCCGATCGCCGGCCCATGGCTCTCGCCGAAGGTCGTGACGCGGAAAAGCTGGCCGAAGGTGTTGAATGACATCGCTAATTAATCGATCATGTTGACAATAAACATAACCACCTGTCGTAACGCCCCCAGCCGCAGGGGTCAAATCGCGCCTTCAGGCGTGTTTGCTGCAGGCGCCGTCGGCAAACACGTAGACCACGCCTTGCTCGATGGTCAGCTCCGATGCCCCCTCCGGCGTCTCGACGCCGAGCGCAACCAGCAGGGCCCGGGCCGTGCCGCCGTGGGCAACAGCGACGGTATCGGCTTGCAGCGAGTCATACCACGCGCGCATTCGGATTGTGACCGACGCGTAGCTCTCACCACCGGGCGGCGGCACCCCCCATTTGTCTTTTTCACGGGACGCGAAAATCTCAGGATCGGAGGCCTGCATCTGGGACAGTGTCGAGCCCTCCCATTGGCCGTAGCCGATCTCGCGCAGCCGGTCGTCAATGGCATACGTGGTCGGCGGCAAGCGCAGCGCGCCGCGCATGAGCTCCATGGTCTGGCGCGCCCGGCCAAGCGGACTTGCCACGAACGGCAATGCGTCCGCTCCGCGTTCGTCCCGGCTGAAGAGATCGCCCAGAATACCGCCGGCCTGCACGGCCTGCTTGCGTCCACAATCGTTCAGCGGAATGTCCTGGCTGCCCTGAAAGCGACCAGCCGCATTCCACTCGGTTTCGCCGTGGCGAATGTAATAAATGACAGGACTGGACATGGAGGGAAGAAATCAATCCTTGCCCAGCGCAATGTCCGGAGCGTCCGGGCGCTTCATGCCGACGACATGATAGCCAGCATCGACGTGGTGGACTTCACCTGTCTCTTATACACATCTAGATGTGTATAAGAGACAGCGTTATAGCCCGAATCGACATGGTGGATCTCGCCGGTGACGCCGGCCGCCAGGTCCGAGAGCATGTAGAGCCCGGCGCCGCCGACATCCTCGATCGTCACGGTGCGCCGCATCGGCGCGTTGTATTCGTTCCACTTCAGGATGTAGCGGAAGTCGCCGATGCCGGATGCCGCCAGCGTCTTGATCGGACCAGCCGAGATGGCATTGACACGGATGTTCTTCTCGCCGAGATCGGCGGCGAGATAGCGCACGGAGGCTTCGAGCGCAGCCTTGGCGACGCCCATCACGTTGTAGTGCGGCATCCACTTTTCAGCGCCGTAGTAGGTCAGGGTGATGATCGACCCGCCGTCGGTCATCAGTTTTTCCGCGCGCTGCGCGATCGCGGTGAGCGAATAGCAGCTGATCAGCATGGTCTTGGAGAAGTTGTCAGCGGTGGTTTCGAGGTAGCGGCCGTCGAGCTGGTCCTTGTCCGAAAACGCGATGGCGTGAACGACGAAATCGATCTTGCCCCACTGCTTCTCGAGCTCCGCGAACACCGCATCGATGGTCGCGGCATCGGTCACATCGCAGTCGCCGAGCGTGATCGCGCCGAGTTCGGCAGCCAGCGGTTCCACGCGCTTCTTCAGCGCATCACCCTGCCAGGTCAGGGCAAGCTCCGCCCCGGCCGCACGGCAAGCCTTGGCGATCCCGAAGGCGATGGAGCGGTTGTTGGCCACGCCCAGAATGACGCCCCGTTTGCCCTTCATCAGACCCGTACTGTCTGCCATCTCGCTGAAACCCTTGCCTGGATATATAAGCCTCTCAATGACACAGCCCTCCGGGGGCTTCAAGCCGGCGAATGCTGGACATCGACCTTAACCAGCGGAATAGTCGCAACTTTCAGGTGTTCTGATCACTATACGACACGAACGGCCTGGGATCGTCCATGAGTGCCTTCCGCCAGAGCATCGAGACCGTCATACCCGCACTGCGGCGGTATGCCCGTGCGCTAACCCGCGACAGCGACATCGCTGACGATCTCGTTCAGGACACTCTGGTGCGCGCGTTGCGCTCCGAGAAGCTTTTCGTGGGAGGCGATCTGCGAAGCTGGCTCTATACGATCCTGACCAATCTCAACCGGAACCGCCGGCGCTCGCTGGCACGCAAGCCGCCGATGTCAGCGCTGGTCGACACCGCTGTCGACGCCAGCGGCACGGAAGCAGAGAGCCGGGATATCGCCGCGGCGCTGGCCACCCTGGTGGAAGACCAGCGCGCGGTGTTGCTGCTGGTGGTGCTGGAAGGACTGAGCTACCGCGAAGTCGCCGACATCCAGAGCGTGCCGATCGGCACGGTGATGTCGCGCCTCGCGCGCGCCCGAGCCCATATCAAAGCCCACCTCGAAGGCGAGCGCCCGACGCTGCGCCGTGTGAAGTAAAATGATGCCGATGTCCAGGAGATCAGGGGACCACGACAATGACTGAGCGCAACATCCCCGTCACGGAAGACGAATTGCACGCCTATGTCGACAACGAACTGCCTGCGGAACGCAGCCAGGCGGTGCAGGCGTGGCTCGTCGCCCATCCAGAAGACGCCGAACGCGTCCGCTCCTGGCGCTCGCTGAGCGATGAGTTGCACCGGCGTTATGGCGGCGTGGTCGACGAGCCGGTGCCGCAGCGGCTGGATCTCGATCGACTCGTGGCACGCCCGCGCACGTGGATCTGGAGTGCGGTCGCCGCAACGTTCCTGGCTTTCATCGTCGGCAGCGGCGCTGGGTGGATGGCGCACAACGTATGGGCGACCGAGCTCAGCCCCACCGACGCGCTGCGCGACGAAGCGATCACCGCCCATAAACTCTACACCGGCGAGGTGCGTCACCCGGTCGAGGTCACGAGCAGCGAGCAGGAGCATCTGCTGTCGTGGCTGTCACGCCGCGTCGGCACCACACTGCGCGCGCCCGATCTGACGAAATACGATTTGAAACTGCTGGGCGGGCGCCTCCTGCCCGGCATCAGCGGTCCTGCCGCCTTGTTCATGTATGAAAACGGATCCGGCGAGCGGGTCACGCTTTACTGCACCCCGGTCAAGGCGCCGACCACCACGCTGATCTACAAGGACGTCGAGGACACCGGCTCGGTGCAGTGGATCGAGAACGACTACGGCTGGGTCGTCAGCGGTCCGGTGAACAAGGACAAACTCAAGGTCGTCGCCACCGCGGCTTACGAGCAGTTGGAGCCTCGATAACCGGCTGCATCTCCCAGCCCATTGAAGCGGCGAAACGATCGGGAACGATCGAACGCGCCGATCATCGCGCATCCGGCAGGATGGGGAACTTACTCCGCGACGAACAGCATGGAAGCGAAGCTCAGCGCAGGCGTCCGCTGTTACGTTGCGAGATCAGCCATTCCGACAACGGTGTCGCTTTCGCCTCGGCGGTGCTTTTGGCGCCCTTCGCAGCCGCCTTCCTTTTCACGGTCGCGGAAGGAGCCGGTGTCCGCGCCGCTTCTTCGGCTTCCTTTGCCAGGCGCAAGGCGCGCAGACGCTCCATGTTCTTGCGCACGGCAACTGCGCCAGCCTCGTAATCGGCAAGCGCCTTCGCCCCCTCGGTGGAGGCGATTTTCTGCTTTTCGAGGCGGGCGGCTTGGGCGGGATTCGACGGTTTGCTGCTCATCCGCTGCATATAGTCATATTTCTGCGAATTGCCAGCATTTCCGCCCGGCTTTACTCCATCCCGCCACGTGGATTGTAGGGGTGCTGGCTCCGCCATTTCTGCATAAGCGCTTCCAGTTCGGCCTCCGAACCGTCCGGCAGCACGATACGCACCGTCACGAACAGGTCTCCGCTGGCGCCCTTGGCTTTCGGCAGGCCCTTGCCCTTCAGCCGGAAGGTCCGTCCGCTGCTGGTGTTCTTCGGGATCGACAATTCCACCGCCCCGTCAAGCGTCGGCACCCTCACCTTGGCCCCGAGCACCGCCTCATACAGGGCCATCGGCAGATCGACCCGGAGGTCTTCGCCATCCACCTTGAACACCGGATGCGGTGCGATGGTGAGGGTGATCAGCACGTCTCCCGGCGGATGACCGGGTGCACTCTCTCCCTGCCCCTTGAGCCGGATCTGCTGGCCGGCTGCGACCCCCTTCGGAATCCTGACATTAAGCTCCTTGCCGGTCGGCAGCCGCACGCGCTTTTCGCCGCCGTGCACGCTTTCCTCCAGCGACACGCTCATGGTCACGCTGAGATCGAGATCGGGAGCGCCGAAGGGCGCCTCATATTCGAACGTGCGCGCACCAGCCCCGCCGCGGCCGCCGCGCACGCCTCCGGCGGCGCCGCCGAACATGCTGTTGAGAATATCCTCGAATGCGCCGCCGCCAGCCCCCGCGCCGGCCCCGCCCGAGCGGAAGCTGTACTCAAAGCCGCCCGGACCACCGGCACGCCCGCCGCCGCCCGGGAACCCCTGGAAGCGTGGCTTGCCCTCGGCATCGATCTCGCCGCGGTCGAACTGCTTGCGCTTCTCCTCGTCGCCAACGATTTCGTTAGCCGAGTTCACCTCGGCGAACCGGCCGGCAGCTTTCGGATCGTTCTTGTTGGCGTCGGGGTGGTGCTTCTTCGCCAGCTTGCGAAATGCGCTTTTGATCTCGGCAGCGCTGGCGTTCCGCTGCACCCCCAAGACCTCATAGGGGTCGCGCATTCGTCTCGTCTCCTTCGGGAAGTCAAATCAGGGCCCAAAACAGGGCTGAATAGCTTGCTTGTCCGTCATCTGGGAAGTCCGTGGCATTTTTGCAACGGCTGGCGGAGCAAACTTGGCACCTCGGCGGCGCTTCCGCCTTAACTCCGTTTCCAGGGCCGCATGGCCCGAATCTCCCATCGCCCCTCACCCGCCTTGCAGGCTTCTCCCTGCAGCCAGGCTTCCGAGCGCCCTTTGACGTAGCTGGCCAGGAAATCCCGGCACGTTCGCCCCTCGGCTGTATAGGAACTGGCCAGCGGCGTCACCGACCCCCTCGCCCCTGTGTTCGGATTCTCCCACGGCTGGCTGGAATCCTTGCCGCCGCGGGTCAGGACATCGGAGGCCGCATTGCGCGCAAAGGCCATATCGCTGTCGGTCGGCCCATCGTCGGCAGCAGGCCCGATCTGAGAGACCGGCGTGATCGAGCCTGTGACATCGGATGGATCCGCTGCAGGCTCGGCCTTGAGCGCAGCGGTCTGGCCAAGCCGGTAGGAACACCCGCCACCGCCGGCTGCGACGGTGATCGCAGCCAATATGGCCAGCGCCCGGCGCGCAGCGGATAGGCTATCGCG
>BFBZ01000028.1_pt4 | contig 46148 bp, 42 predicted proteins | sample 1888401 | NCBI WGS metagenome assembly BFBZ01 (sample SAMD00112614, study PRJDB3348) | symbiont metagenome | host: Chara braunii | reverse complement strand
ATACACATCTAGATGTGTATAAGAGACAGGTCGCAGGGCACGCCCGAAATTCCCGGATTGAAGATGGTCTGGCTGTCGCCCTGGGGCGACGTTGCCAAGGCTCATCCCTGGCGCAACATCATCGTGCACCAGACCGAGGGGCCGACAGGTTCGGCGCGCAACGGCGCGGCCGAGCAGCACAAGAACCCGACCCGGCGCGGCGTCATGGTCTGGGTCGAGACCGACGGCACGGTCTATTGGGCGGTCGCCGACAACCTTGTGCCAACCCACACCGACGGCGCCGATCGCAACGACAACAAATATATCGACAACAGCAGGACCTATCACCAGGTCAACAAGGACACCTCGATCGGCGTCGAGTTCGCCGGCAATTATCCCGACGTCACCAAGGGCCCGACCAACGCGCAGGTTTCAGCCTGGCGCGTGCTGGTGAAGGTGCTCCGCGCACGTTATGGCATCCCGCTCGATCACGTCTACGCGCACAACTGGATCGACTTCAAGGACGCCCGCTACTGCGAAGGCTGCGCGCTCGCGACCATGGCGCGTGAGTGGGGCGAGTAGGAGACGGACTCCATCAAAATCCGGGACGCCCGCTTTTGGAAACGAAGCGGAAACCGATCCGACCTCACGGACATCGCCGGCCCGATAGACATGCGCTACTCGCAAGCCTAGACTTTGCCTGACACCACGGCGGATCAGGACGACCTCATGACCGAGGAGCGCGTCGAACGACGGCTGGCTGCCATCCTCGCTGCCGATGTAGCGGGCTACAGCCGTCTGATGGGCGTTGATGAGGAAGGCACGCTCGGCGCGCTCCGTGCACATCGGCGGGACATTCTTGATGCGAAGATTGCCGCCTATCGGGGTCGTATGGTCAAGACCACCGGCGATGGGTTCTTGATCGAGTTCGCAAGCGTCGTTGACGCCACGCGTTGTGCGATGGAGGTTCAGCTCGCCATCAAGGAACGCAATATCCCTGTGCCACCGGATAGGCGTCTTGAATTTCGGATCGGGATCAATGTCGGCGACGTCATCGTGGAAGGCGACGATCTCTTTGGCGATGGCGTTAATGTTGCCGCCCGGCTCGAAGCAGTAGCGGAGCCAGGTGGGATCGTCATTTCCGCCACTTCCCATGATGCCGTGTTGAATCACGTAAAGGCAGAGTTCCGCGACCTTGGTGGACTTTCGCTGAAGAACATCGAGCGTCCCGTACGTGCATTTCAGATCTTGTTCGGACCGAGTCACGATGCAGGCGCTGCGGGTTCCATGGAGCATTCCCGGCGGTCGCAGGCCGGTTCGGCCGCCGAAGGGCCATCGATTGCCGTCAGGCCGTTCAAGGTTCTGTCGGAAAATCGTGACCTCGAATTCCTGGCCGAAGGGCTGGCGGAAGACGTTATCGCGTTGCTCGCAAGGGTTCCTGGCTTCTTCTTGATCTCTCGGGCATCCTCTTTTGCTTTTCGGAATCCTGAAACGCCGGCTGCAATCGTCGCCCAAAAGCTGGGAGTACGCTACGTGCTCGACGGCAGCGTCAGAGGTGCGGGCGACCAGGTTCGCGTTTCAACTCAACTTGCCGAAGCTGCGACGGGTCGCATTCTCTGGTCCGGGAAATTTGAGGCTCCGCGCGCCGAGACGCTAGAACTGCAAGACGACATCGCACGTGGAATTATGATCGAACTGGAGCCTGCGCTCACCCAGGCGCAGGTCACCGTCATTCGGCGTCAGCGTCCGGAGAATGTCGATGCCTGGGGCTGCTACCATCAGGCCGCCGCCGCGCTCGGAGGCCAAGGGTGGAACGAACTCGCTGTCACCGAGGCGCTAAGCTTCCTCCGGCGGGCACTCGAACTCGACGGTAGCTTCGCGCTTGCGCGCGGACAGTTGGCCCTTCTATCGGCGCTGGCGCAAAACACGGGCCTCGTCGAATATTCGGCGGAGCGAACCGAGGAGGCGCTCGCGGCAGCGGAGATGGCGATCGCGGCCGATATGGGCAGTTCCGAAGTCTTGGGCTATGCCGGCTGCGCGATCGCCGACCTTGGGTACAGGGAGCGAGGGGTCGAGATCCTGCGACAGGCGGTGGAGATTGATCCAAGCAATGCCCAGGCCGAGGTGGCGCTAGGCGCGGCGCTGGCGATGATGGGCGATCTCGACGCGGGAATTCTACGCATGCGCCACGGCATCAGGCTTAGCCCCCGCGACAGGCGGCTAGGATTTTGGGGCTGGGCTCTGGCCGAGTTCCTGCTGCGCGCCAACCGACCGGAGGAGGCGCTGGAAGAGGCTCGCGTCGCCGCCCGGCGCGATCCCCGCCTGCATCTCCCGCCGATCCTCGAAGCGGTGGCCCAGGCCGCGCTGGGGCGTGCCGAACTCGCCCGAGGCGCGCTGATGTCCGCAAGGCGTCTTCGGCCGAATCTGACGCTGCAAGAGGTCGAAAGGTCTCACGGACGGCGCGCCGCCAAGATTCTGTCAGATGTTTGGGAGCCCAATTAGCGAGGCAATCTCCCGCCAGAGCATCCGGGCTAACCCAACGAATGCTTCTCGAGTGCCGCCACGACTCTCTCCAAGGCGACGTTTCTGCGGCGCATTTCGACGATATGTTGTTCGCAGATCTCAACCGTCATGCGTCCGGACAACGCTCTACGTGCATGCATGCTTGTCCGGTAACAAAGCCAGACCCCTGCCGCTGGAAGGAGGATAATGGCGAGCCATGCCAGCGCCAGCCCCAGACTCAAATCGGCGATGGCGCGACGGAAGTCACCCTTGGTGAGATACGCAACGGCGCGATTGTTGTAGGCGTCCGTATAGTTCGGATCGAGCGCGATCGCTGCACTGCAGTCGGCGACGACGCGATCGAGGTCACCTTTCGCCCTGTATGCAAGGGACCGATTGTAGTAGGCCATCGCATATTTCGGATTGAGTGCGATGACCCGGTCGTAGTCGGCGATGGCGCGATCAGGATCGCCTTTGACCTGGTAAGCGTAACCGCGGTTGAGGTAGGCGTCCGTATAGTTCGGATAGAGCGCGATCGCCGCATCGCAGTCGGCGATGACGCGATCGAAGTCACCTTTCGCCCTGTATGCAAGTGACCGATCATAGTAGGCGATCGCGTAGTCCGGATCGAGTGCGATCACCCGGTCGTAGTCGGCGTTGGCACGATCAGGATCGCCTTTAGCCAGGTAGGCGTTGCCTCTGGCAGTGAGGGCGGCTTTGTTGGTCGGATCCAGCCGGATCCCGTCGGTAAAGTCCGCGATGGCGCGGTCGTTGTCACCTTTGGCTAGATAGGCGTAGCCGCGCTCGCCGTACCCGACCCGCTTTCCATAGTCCGACAGACCGCCCTCAAAAGCCCGGTCAGCGTCCGCTATCGCCCGATCGTAGTCACGCCGTTGGTTGTAGAGGTGCGACCGGTTGAGCAGTGGGTCAACAGCTCTCGGATCAATTCGGATTGCCTCGGTGTAGTCCTTGAAGGCGTGGTCGATACGATCGGCGAAGCCTGTCCACGACCAGGCGTAGCCGCGCGCGTTGTACAAGTTGGACAGGTCTCGGTCATTGTACGCTCCGCTTTCGATCGCGCGTGTACAGGGGGCGATGGTCGCGGCAGCGGTTTCCTTCGATCCTTTCAGACAGTCCTGCCGGTCGTCAGCTGCCGCCGGCCGGCTGACGGCAGCGGCTGCCGCGAATGCCACCATAAACAGCCGGACATGCGCAGAGGTCCTTGAACGCATATGCCCCTTCTCCTGCCATGCGGCAGTGTTCGAGCTACCCCGGAGAGTGCTTTTCCAGAGCTGCCGCGATCCTTTCTAGCAGGGCGTTGGTGCGCTGGGATTCGACCACCTGCTGCTCGCAGAGGTCAACCCAACTGGCCCCGGATGATCCGCGCCAATTCCTGCGCGAGAGCCACACCCAGACGCCGATCAACGCGATGAATGGCAGCCAGGACACGATCAGGCTGACCAGCCAGGACGGTGAACCCCCGCTGGCCTTGCTGATGAGCGTAAAGCAAACGACGAGAGCTCCGACGAATGCGATCCACGAGGCGGCTAGCAGAAACCAAGAGCGAGACTTGGTCATTCCGGTCACGGCAGTTCCCAAGGTTGATCCAATGAAGCGTATGCTATCATTGGTTGATGGAGCTTCCCATGCCGAGGGGCCTGCACGTCGCAACGTGGTTAGTCTTTCCTTTGCAGGTTGCCCGAGCCATCCTGGATGCAGCAGCGCGGCCCTTGACCAATAGGCCCGGCTTGTCATTTGGGAGCGGTCGCAGCTACCATCGCCTCCAGTCATCGACAGGAGGGAGGGGTCAATATGCGGCATTTCATTCGCCTGCGCTGGGTCCCAACAATCGTCAGCAGCATCGCGTTTGCGCTGGTGTCGACTGTCGTTCTCGCGCAGCAATCGTCCGACACGCTGTTTCGAGACGTCCGCGTGCTTGACGTCGTCAATGGACGGCTCGGCGCTCCGACCAACGTGCTCGTCAAAGGCAACATCATTTCAGCAATCGGTCCCGCTGCGAAAGCATCGGAGGGCGCGAGAGTTATCGATGGCAGGGGCCGGACGCTGATGCCAGGTCTCATCGACGTGCATGTCCACCTGACATTCGGCGCGCTGGCTCTCACGGAGCTGTACGATCCGAACACCACGGCTGATCAGATCGGCACCGCCGCCGCCAAGTCGGCCACCAACATGCTGTTGCGCGGTTTCACCGCGGTACGGGACATGGGTGGTCCGATCTTCCCGCTCAAGCGGGCGATCGACGCCGGAAAGGTGCAGGGCCCTCGCATCTGGCCATCGGGGGCGGTGATATCCCAGACCTCCGGGCACGGTGATTTCCGCACGCCGGATGAGCGCTCGCGTCGCTTCTTCGGCAAGCCCGCCCGCGCCGAGCAGGAGGGCGCCACCTTCATCGCGGACGGCCGCGACGAGGTGCTGACGGCGGCCCGAGAGAACCTTCGGATGGGCGCAAGCCAGATCAAGATCATGGGCGGCGGCGGCACGTCGTCGGCCTACGACCCGATCGACGTCACGCAATATACGCTGGACGAGATGAAGGCGGCCGTCGATGCCGCGTCGGACTGGAACACCTATGTCGCCGTGCACGCCTATACGCCGCGGGCGGTGCGGCGTGCGATCGAGGCGGGCGTGCAGTGCATCGAACATGGCCAACTGCTCGACGAGCCCACGATCGAGCTGATGGCGCGGAAGGGCGTCTGGCTGAGCGCGCAGAACCTCATACCGGACACCCCGAGCATGACGGCGGAGCGACGTGCCAAGCGAAAAGGCGTGCTCGAGGGAGCTGCGCATGTTTGGCAGATGGCCAAGAAGCATCGGGTGAAGCTGGCCTGGGGCACCGATATTTTGTTCGAGCCCGAACTCAATTCGGAGCAGAACCGCCTGATGCTGCCGCTCAAGCAGTGGTTCACGCCCGCCGAAATCCTCAAGCTCGTGACCTACGATAACGCGCGTCTGTTGGCATTGAGCGGACCGCGATCTCCCTATGCGGGAAAGCTCGGGGTGGTCGAGACCGGTGCACTCGCGGACCTGCTGCTTGTCGAAGGCAATCCGCTGACCGACATCGACGTGATCGCAGACCCGCAAAAGAACTTCGCTGTCATCATGAAGGATGGCGCGGTCTACAAGGGCGGGTAGACGGAGCCGAAGTGCTGTTGGCTTCGTAGCCTCGTAGGGTGGGTGGACCGAAGCGATACCCATCAACGTTGTTGCGCGGTGGCATGATGGGTGTCGCGGAATGTGTCATCGGGCCGCGCATTGCGCAGACCCGTTGGCTCCACCTGTCCTACACAGGCAAACAAAAAAGCCGGCGTTGCCGCCGGCTTTCGTGTCTGTTGGCTCGTCGCCGCGATTTAGTGCGCGGCTTCGAGAGCTGCTTCCTGACGGGCAATCGTGCCCTTGACGGCCGACTGCACCTTCTCGAAGGCGCGGACCTCGATCTGCCGCACGCGCTCGCGCGACACGCCGAACTCGGCGGCGAGGTCTTCCAGCGTCATCGGCTCATCCGCCAGGCGCCGCGCCTCGAAGATGCGGCGTTCGCGCGGGTTGAGCACGCCGATCGCACCGTTCAGGGCCTGGCGGCGATGATCGAACTCCTCGCTCTCGGCCATCAAGGCTTCGGCGTTCGGGGAGTTGTCGACCAGCCAGTCCTGCCATTCGCCGGCTTCGCCGTCGTCGCGGATCGGGGCGTTGAGCGACGCGTCACCGCCGAGGCGGCGGTTCATGTCGATCACGTCCTGATCGGTCACGCCGAGGCGCTTGGCAATCAGCTTCACCTGGTCGGGGTGGAGATCACCCTCTTCCAGCGCGGAGATCTTGCTCTTCGCCTTGCGCAGGTTGAAGAACAGCTTCTTCTGGTTCGCGGTGGTGCCCATCTTCACGAGCGACCAGGAACGCAGAATGTACTCTTGTATTGACGCCTTGATCCACCACATGGCGTAAGTGGCGAGACGGAAGCCCTTCTCGGGTTCGAATCGCTTCACCGCCTGCATCAGGCCGACATTGCCTTCCGAGACGACTTCGGATATCGGCAAGCCGTAGCCGCGATAGCCCATGGCAATCTTGGCCACGAGCCTGAGATGGCTGGTGACGAGCTTATGCGCCGCGTCCCGATCGTCATGCTCGCGCCAACGCTTGGCGAGCATGTACTCCTGCTGGGGCTCCAGCATGGGGAACTTGCGGATCTCGGCGAGGTAACGTGAAAGGCCAGATTCTCCATTGAGAACCGGCAACGTAGCTGTACGGGCCATTCGAGCGCCCTCCAGTGGTTCAGGCCCCCGATAGCGGCGGGCCCGGCAGGTGACCGCTGGGTTAAAGCCGGCCAGGCTGCGATGTTCCGCGTTGGATATTCAACGCAGGTGCAACATACACCAAACTGTCCGTGATAGGGAAGGATTGCTGACGTCACGTCCCCGTGTGCCAGCTATAACCTGTTGTCATAGCGCGGCTTTTCCGGGAAGGGTGCGTCATACCGCCGCTGCCAGCGCCCGTTGCAGGAGAAGCAAATCCTCCGGCAAAGGCGCTTCCCAGTGCAAAAGTTCCCCGGTGCGGGGGTGTTCCAAAGCCAGCAGATAGGCATGCAGGGCCTGCCGGTCGAGGGCGGTAAGTGCGTCCTTACCTTCCGCGCTGAGGTGCCCGGCCTTGGTCTTGAAATGGGGGCCATAGACGGCATCGCCAAGCAGGGGGTGGCCGAGATGGGCGAGGTGGACCCGGATCTGATGGGTCCGCCCGGTCTCCAGCCGGCAGGCCAGGAGCGAGGCGACCGGCTTGCCGTCGCGGCCGGCGAAGCTCGACAGCACCTCGAAATGGGTGATCGCCTCGCGGCCGCCCTGGCGGACCGCCATCTTCTCGCGGGCATGGGGATGCCGGTCGATCGGCGCGTCGATGGTGCCGTGCGGCCGGTTCGGCACGCCCCAGACGAACGCCATGTAGCCGCGCTCCATCGGGCCGGTGCGGCCGTGGTCCGCGAACTGCGCGGTCAGCGACTGGTGGGCCTGGTCGTTCTTGGCGACCACCATCAGCCCGGTGGTGTCCTTGTCGAGGCGGTGCACGATGCCCGGCCGCTTGACCCCGCCGATGCCCGAAAGACTGGTGCCGCAATGGGAGATCAGCGCGTTGACCAGTGTTCCCGTGGCGTGGCCCGCCGCGGGATGCACCACCAGGCCCCTNCAGCGACTGGTGGGCTTGATCGTTCTTGGCGACCACCATCAGTCCCGTGGTGTCCTTGTCGAGGCGGTGCACGATGCCAGGCCGCTTGACCCCGCCGATGCCCGAAAGGCTGGTGCCGCAATGCGCGATCAGCGCGTTGACCAGTGTTCCCGTGGCGTGGCCTGCCGCGGGATGCACCACCAGGCCCCTGGGCTTGTTGATCAGGATGATATCGTCGTCCTCGAACACGATATCGAGCGCGATGTCCTCGCCCTTCGGCTCGGCGGGGGCGGCCTCCGGCACGTCGATTATGATCGTATCGCCCTGGGCGACATGATAAGCGGGGTCGCGGACGACGGCGTCCTTGACGGTCACGGAACCGGCGAGGATCAGCGCCTTCAGCCGGGATCGCGAAAGCTCCGGAGTGCGCTGCGCGAGCACGCGGTCAAGCCGGGCCGAGCCCTCGTCGCCAGCGACGATGACCTCCAGCCTTTGACCGCCATTCGAAGAAACTTGTTGCAAAGATATAGAGCCTTGTGATGACCGACACTGCCGTGACCGAACCGACCTCCGAGCAGGCCGCGCTGATCGCGCGGGTGCGGCGCATGATGCTGATCGCGGGCCTGACCTCGGCATTGGCCGTGGCGGTCGTGTTGATCGCCATCGGCTACCGCCTTTATCGCAGCGAGGGAAGCCCCGTTTCGGTGTCCGACGTCACTGCTGCGCTGCCGAAGGGCGCCCGCATCGTCGCAACCGGCGTCTCCGGCGACCGGCTGGTGCTCACGCTCGATATAGGCGGCACAACCGAGATCCGCACATTTGATGCAAAGACGCTGAAACCTGCCGGCAGGCTGACCTTCGTCAACGAACCCTGACCCGGTCGAAGCGGTCGCGAAGCCGCGCAGTCGATCAACCAAAAGCTGCAAAGTAATTTTGCGCCTGCGTTCGCACGCCGGTAACGCGTGCCGCCATCTTTTCGGCCGAGTTGCACGCTCAGCTTGCGCCATGTCGGAGTCCAACCCCAGCGCTTCCGTCGGACAGATCGGTGAATCCGATCCGGCGGATTGCTGTGCGGGCCCGACGCGGCGTGCGCTGCTGACCGCATTGGCGAGCTGCGCCTGCCTCGCGGCGATCGAGCCCGCATCCGCCGATGATGACGAGCAGCCCGGCGCAAGTGAGCGACCGCAAAAAGCCGATCTCCTGGTGCGTGCCGAAGGCGACAAGACGGGCCAGGTCATCAAGTCGGACGATCTGACATTGGGCGGACCGCCGGTTCGCGCCTGGCCGCAGGATCCGAAAACCTCCGTCATCCGCAAGGGCTCGCGGCTCAATGAGGTCGTGCTCGTCAAGCTCGACCCCAACGAACTGGACGATGCCACGCGCGCCCGCGCACCCGACGGCATCGTCTGCTACTCGGTCATTTGTTCGCATGCCGGATGTCCGATCACCGCCTGGGTGAAGGAAGAGCAGGGCGACAAGACGGTCCTGAAATGCATGTGTCACAACTCTGAATACGATCCGCGGCAGAATGCGCAGGTCGTGTTCGGGCCGGCGCCACGTCGCCTCGCGGCATTGCCGCTGACGGTTGCCGACGGCGCGATCACGGTCGCAGCGCCATTCGTCGGAAAGGTGGGTGCTCAGCAGGGAGGATGAGACCGCATCGGGATTTCTGCATGACCTAAACAAAACTGAAAAACAAAACAGAGCAGGGAGGTAGCATCTCATGACCAGGAAGCAGTTGTTGCTGTCGAGTTGTGTCGCGTTCACGTGCCTCATCTCGACCTTTGCAGTTGCGGGACCGATCGACAACTACAGTTCGGTGACATCGACCCGTCTCGAAAATCCCGAAGCCGGCAACTGGATGCTGTATCGCCGGACCTATGACGGACAGGGTTTCAGTCCGCTCGACCAGATCAACACATCGAACGTCAAGGACCTCAAGCCGGTCTGGACCTTCTCCACCGGCGTGCTTGAGGGCCACGAGGCGCCGCCGATCGTCAACAACGGCGTGATGTTCGTCGCGACCCCGATGGGACAGGTGATCGCGCTCAACGCCAAGACCGGTGAAGAATATTGGCGCTACAAGCGCCAGCTTCCCGACGATCTGTTCCAGTTGCATCCAACCAGCCGCGGCGTCGGCCTGTGGGAGGACAAGCTCTTTCTTGCCACCACCGACGACCACGTCGTCGCGCTCGATGCCAAGACCGGCAAGGTGCTCTGGGACACCAAGGTCCAGGACTACAAGAAGGGTCAGTACATGACGCTGATGCCCTTGGTGGTCGACGGCAAGGTGATCGTCGGCGGCTCCGGCGGTGAGTTCGGCGTGCGCGGGTATATCGTCGCCTTCGATGCCGGCAGCGGCAAGGAGCTCTGGCGCACCTTCACCATTCCCGGCGAAGGCGAGCCCGGCCACGAGACCTGGAGCGGCGACGACTGGAAGTCGGGCGGCGGCGCGGCCTGGATGACCGGGACCTACGACAAGGATACCAAGACGGTCTATTGGGGCATCGGCAACGCCTCGCCATGGCCGGGCTCGATGCATCCGGGTGACAACCTCTACACCAGCTCGGTGCTGGCGCTCGATCCGGACAGCGGCAAGATCAAGACCCACTTCCAGTATCACCAGAACGATTCATGGGACTGGGACGAGGTCGATGCGCCGATGCTGATCGACTTGCAGCGCGAGGGGCGATCGTTCAAGAGCCTGATCCACCCCGGGCGCGATGCGATCTTCTGGGTGCTGGAGCGCAAGGCGGACAAGATCAACTATGTCGCCGGCTGGCCGTTCGTGAAGACCAATGTCTGGAAGGGGATCGAGGCCGAGACCGGCCGGCCGATCCTCGATCCTGACCACAAGCCGGTGCTCGGCAAGCGGGTCGAGTTCTGCCCGTCGTTGTGGGGCGGCAAGGACTGGCCGTCGGCGGCCTACAGCCCGAACACCAAGCTGGTCTACGTTCCCGCCAACGAAAACTTCTGCGGCGGCTTCACCGGCGAGAAGACGCCGCTGGTTCCCGGTCAGCTCTGGCTCGGCACCAGGCCGGAGGACATCGGACTGGCCCCGGCACCGAACGCCGATCATTTCGGCGAGTTGCAGGCGTGGGATCCGGCGACCGGCAAGAAGGTCTGGCAGCACGACTACAAGACCTCGCAGCTGTTCGGCTCGGTGACCGCGACCGCGGGCGACCTGGTGCTCGCCGGCGGCACCAACGACCGCGCCTTCCGCATCTTCAATGCCAAGACCGGCGAGCTGTTGTGGGAGCAGAAGACCAACTCCGGCATCATGGCGATGCCGATGTCCTATGAAGTCGACGGCACGCAGTACATCGCGGTGCAGTCGGGCTGGGGCGTCGACGCGCAGCGCATCCAGGACGCGCTCGCCGGCAAGGTCACAGGCTTCGAGAACAACGTCCCGCAAGGCGGCGTGATCTGGGTGTTCGCGCTCGACAAGAAGTAGCGACAGGGGGCGATGCGATCGGGAAGCGGCGGTTGGGGAGACCGGCCGCTTCCCGGTCGGCAATCCGCAATCGTCATTCCGGGGCATGCGAAGCATGAGCCCGGAATCCATTTCACTGCGCGTATTGTGGTCTCCGGGTTCTCGCTTCGCGAGCCCCGGAATGATGCGGGCAAATACCAGCTCCGCGATATCGGGATGCGATCAAGAAGCAGCGGAGGGCGAACCCCAGTCGCTTCCCGGTCCGTCTTTGCGTCATTTCCCCTTGCTGTCGACCTTCTGCTTCTCGTCGTCGTTCATTTTCTTGATCGTGGGGTCTCGGCTGGTCTCGCCGGTGGTCTGGCCGGCCGTCGCCGGCGGCGCGTTGCTTGGAGCCGAGGTCTGGTCGGGCAGCACCTTCGCCGGCCGCGTTGCAGTCGCGCTTGGCGGTGAGGCGGTCTGGGCGCACGCCTGCGCGGCAAAAAGCAAGACGCCCGCGGACAGGGTTGCCGCGAGCGTCCCGAATGTTTGAGGCGGAGTTCTCATCGATCTGCTCCGGAGAGAGTGTCGATGAGAACGGCCCGTCTTACCGAACGTTCCTACCTCAGGTCTCCAGCTGCTTGCCGATCGGCAGGGCGCGGATGCGCTTTCCGGTGGCCGCGAAGATCGCGTTGATCAGCGCCGGTGCGAACGGCGGCACGCCGGGCTCGCCGACGCCGCTCGGCGGCGTGTCGGCGCCTGGAGGCACGATGTAGACATTGGTGATCGCAGGCGATTCGTCGATCCGGATCACCGGGAAGTCGTCGAAATTGCTCTGCTGCACCTTGCCGTCCTTGAAGCTGATCTCGCCATATTTGGCGAGGCTCAGCCCCATGATCGCAGCCCCCTCGATCTGCGAGTTGATCCGTTCCGGATTCACGTAGGTGCCGCAATCGATCGCGGTATCGACCCGCGGCACCGTGAGCTTGCCTTTGTCGTCGACCGCCACCTCGACGATAGTCGCGATGTAGCTGACGAAGGAGCGGTGCACGGCGATGCCGAGACCGTGGCCCTTGGGCACGCTCCGGCCCCATTCGCCCTTCTCGGTGACCAGTTCGACCACCTTGCGCAGCCGCGCGGTGTCGATCGGGTAGCTCTCATAGGGCTCGCCGTAGTTCCAGGGATCCTTCACCGAGGACAGATTGACGATCCGCGGACTTCCGATCAGCTCCAGCAGCATCTCCTTCTGGTCGCGGCCGGTCGCATGCGCGATCTCGCCCACCATCGATTGCACCGCGAAGGCGCGCGGGATGTTGGACACCGAGCGGAACCAGCCGATCCGGGTGAACGCGGCAGCTTCCGGATTCTCGCATTGCAGATTGGCGATCTCGAACGGGTTGTCGATCAGGCCCATGCCGAGCTCGAACGGCGCTTCGTGGTTGGCGCCGGCGGCGAAGGTCGAGGCGATGGTCGGCGCCACGCTGCGGTGCCGCCACGCGATCACCTTGCCGCTCTTGTCGAGACCGGCCTCGATCCGCTCGACCGAGACCGTGTGCAGGAAATCGTGATGGACATCGTCCTCGCGGGTCCACTGCACCTTGACCGGCGTGCCGAGTTCCTTGGACAGCAATGCCGCTTCCAGCGCGAAATCGCATTTCGACTTGCGGCCGAAGCCGCCGCCGAGCAGCGTCACGTTGACGGTGACATTGTCCTCGGGGATGCCGAGCGTCTTGGCGACGTCCTCGCGGGTGCCGCCGGGGCTCTGCACCGGCGCCCAGATCTGGGCCTTGTCGCCCTTGACGTCGGCGACCGCGACCGGCGGCTCCATGCTGACATGGGCGAGATGCGGCAGATAATATTCGCCGGTGACGACCTTGTCGGCGCTCTTCAGCGCCGCGTCGACGTCACCCTCCTTCCGCACCACGAGGCCGGGTTTTCGCGCGGCCTCCTCGAGCGACGCGCGATAGGTCACCGAGTCGTATTTGGCATTGGCGCCGTCGTCCCAGACGATCTTCAGCGCGTCGCGGCCCTTGATCGCCGCACCGGTGTTGCGCGCGATCACGGCCACACCGCCGAGCGGCTGGAACTTGGACGGCCACGGCCAGCCCTTGACCTCCATCACCTTCTCGACGCCCGGCACCTTCATCGCCGCACTGTCGTCGAACGACTTGACCTTGCCGCCGGTGACCGGTGGTCGGGCGATGACGGCGTATTTCATGCCGGGCAGGCGGGTGTCGGCGCCGTAATGCGCCTTGCCGGTGGTGATGTCGTGCAAATCGACGATCGAGACCTGGCCCTTGCCGAGATAGCGGAAGTCTTTCGCCTCCTTCAGCTTGAGGCTCTTGATATCCGGCACCGGTTCCTTGGCGGCGTCAGCGGCGAGATCGCCGAAGCCGATCTTGCGGCCGCTTGCGCTGTGCACCACCTCGTGGTTCTGCGCCTTCACTTCGCCGACCGGCACGCCCCATTTCTTGGCGGCGGCGGCTTCCAGCATCGCGCGCGCCGAAGCGCCGATCTGGCGCATCGGGATCAGATAGTGCCGCGTAGAGCGCGAGCCGTCGGTGTCCTGGTTGCCGAACTTGACCTCGTCGCCATGCGCCTGCTGGACATGGACGCGCGACCAGTCGGCCTCCATCTCCTCGGCGACGATCAAGGGCAGGCTGGTGCGGACGCCGGTGCCCATCTCGGAGCGGTGCGCCAGGATGGTGACCGTGCCGTCGGGCGCGATCGCGACGAACACGCGCGGATCGACCACGACGCCATGCGGCATCTTGCCGGCACCGGTCTCATAGGCGAAGGCCTGCCGCGTCATCACCGGCGCGGCGAGCACGAAGGAGCCGGCGATGCCGAGCCCCTTGAGAATGCTGCGGCGCGACAGGTTCTCGACCTTCACGTGCTTCTCGAAGCCGCGAAGCTTGCTCGGATTGGTGCGAATGTTCATATCACACCCCCGTCGATGCGAGATGCACGGCATTCTCGATCCGCTGGTAGCAGCCGCAGCGGCAGATATTGCCCGACATGGCTTCACGGATCTGGTCGTGGTTCGGCTTCGGGTTCTCGTTCAACAGCGCCGCCGCCTGCATGATCTGGCCGGCCTGGCAGTAGCCGCATTGCGGAACATTGACCTGGCGCCACGCCTTCTGCACCGGATGGTCGCCGGTCGGATGCAGCCCCTCGATGGTGGTGACCTCGCGGCCGACGACGTCGGAGACCGAGGTGATGCAGGCGCGNCATGATCTGGCCGGCCTGGCAGTAGCCGCATTGCGGAACATTGACCTGGCGCCAGGCCTTCTGCACCGGATGGTCGCCGGTCGGATGCAGCCCCTCGATGGTGGTGACCTCGCGGCCGACGACGTCGGAGACCGAGGTGATGCAGGCGCGCACCGCCTGCTTGTCGACGATCACGGTGCAGGCGCCGCACAGCGCCTGGCCGCAGCCGAACTTGGTGCCGGTGAGGCCGGCTTCGTCGCGCAGATACCAGAGCAGCGAAAGATCCGGGTCGCCATCCCAATTTTGTTCCTGGCCGTTGATTTTGATCTTGATCATGGTCTGTCCTCGCTCTGTCTAAGCTATTGACCGGTGCGGTGTGAGGCAGGGAACATCTTCCATTGCCCGCAGCCGCGCTGATGTTTGTTGTGCCAAGATGTTGGTGAGCCAATTTGCCGTGCGCGGGGGGCTTGTCGTCAAGCGTCTGCGCTTTGTTCCAAGCACTCCTCTCGCTTCTCGGGCGCCTTGCCGGGCGCAGCATGGTGAAGGACTGCGATGTTAGCAGAGCAACGCGCCGCGTGACTTCACAGGCAAGTGTTTCAGGGCAAGCGATTTTGCAGCTGCGGTTTGTCGAAAGCAGGGCCGTGCACGATGCGCAGATGACGTCCGGAGCTGGCCATGCGATCGGCGTCCGCATTGTCGTACCGTGCGGATTGGACGCTCGGGGGCCGGGGCGGCCCGGCTTGGCATCGTTCGGCGCCGATATCGTCGGCCAGGCCACGGTAAGCAGGGATGACAAAATCCCCGCCGCAATGCACAAGCCATCTTGCGGCGGGGGGATTTCAAGGCTATTGCCTTCCGTTCAACGCTCCCTTCGTCTAGCGGTTAGGACGCGGCCCTCTCAAGGCTGAAACAGGGGTTCGATTCCCCTAGGGAGCGCCACCAGCCTTCAGTGGCTATTGATGTTACTCACCAAATTGATGCTGATTGCCCCACTTTCTGGAACGTCTGTTCCGGTGGGCCACATTGCTCCCCTTCAGACGCAAATCTGCGTCTTGAGAACGTAACCCCGGGCCAAGTTTGGATGAGTTTTGTCCCTGTGACGATTGAGGGCGCTTCCCGCAGGCTGGGCGCACTGAATCGGAAACGGGGACTGCCCAAATGGATGATGGCGTCGAAGCAGCCGAGGCGATCTGCCGCGACCTGATCAACAAGCGCGATACACTTATCGCGCGCGGGTCGGAACTGGATGAGGATCGCCGCCGGATCGCATTCGCGGCTCATACCGGTGATCAAGAGGCGCGCAAAAACCTCGACAAGATCAACCAGGAGACGGCGAAGCATACCAGCGAGCTTGCGAGTCTCGATGCCGCGATTTCGGAATCGATCGGACGCCTTGAGATAGCAAAAGCAGTGGCTGCACTGACTGCTGATCGCGAGAACGCCCTGGCGCTTCGGACCAATCTGCGGGAGTTCCGCGAGAAGGGCGTTCGGCTTTCGCAAGCGCTCGCGGGGGTCGTCTCCGAGAGTAACCAGCTTGCCGAAATCCTGACGTCGATCAATGCGCTCGGCGCAAGAAATCCGTCGAGCCGCCAGCTTGCCGTTGTCGGGCGCATCGCGATCCTGTCTGCGCTTCGTCAGACGCCTTGGGCGCGCGACTTCGAACCAGTCGCGCCTGGTGCGCGAACCGACTTTGCAACGCTGATCGATGGTTGGTGCGCGGTCATTGAGCGCGACGTTCGCCACCGGCTCGGCGAGGAACAGGATGTGGCCGCGTGAAGACCATCATCCATGCGTTGAAAATCTCCGAGATCAGCGCTGTCGATCGGCCCGCGCAGTCCCATGCGAAGGCCGTCATCATGAAACGCGCCGGTGACGTGGCGCACCACCCTGAGGAGATCACCATGTCACGGCAGGAAGTGTTGAAGGCGTTCAGCAAGGATTATGGTGCGCCGAAAATCGCCAAGCATATCGTTGACCATGGCAATGGTCCGGACGGCACTGCGCTGACCGAGGCCGAGTTCACCGAGATCCTGATGGATCATGCGCGGTTGAGCAAGCGCGATCGAGAGACCGCAGCGCAGGCGTTCGCCCGCATCTTCTCAGACATGTCGCCGGAAGGCGTACAGCTTCGCAAGGCCCATGCGATCGTCAAAGGCCTCGCGATCATTGAGCCGCGTCAGGTCGGGGGCCGCGATGCGACCGCAGTCGACAATCCGACTGGCGCACTTGCGCAGCTGCAGAAGCTCGCAGAAGAGCAGCGCCAGCGTAACCCGGCGCTCACTCTCGATCAGGCCTTTGCCCGCGTCTACAGCGACCCGTTAAATCGCGAATTGGCTGCGCGAGAGCGACAGGAAAACAGGCCGCGGGCGATCTGAGTTCGCCTGGGCAAATCTGCCCAGGCTGTGGCAAGCGCCGTCCCCATGTGGGGATCCAGCGGCGCCGGACAAGTCGGAGAGTGTCCGAATTGAACAACCCCGACAGCCGACGGGGCTCGTCTCCGGGCCCGTGGTCGGCAGCGTCAGTAAGCGTAAAGCGTAGCGGTGGATTGCTTGTGCCGGATGTACGCACAAGCAAGGCCTCCGCCTTCGGATCGTTTCGCTCTGACCGGATTTTCAGGAATGTCTGCGCCGATCACAGATGAGTTCGATGGTTTCGCGGTCCTCGAGGAAGCGGCCGTGACTCTGCTCGGCCACCCTAACGAGCGCGAGCTGATCGAAAGCTTTCGCACCAATCTCGAGCAGTTTTTGGCCGCGCGGACCGGTGATGCGGCGCTCGCTGCCGACCTGGCGAACAGGTTCATCGAAATCATCAAGCTGCGCCGCAGCGAGATCAAACTTGCCTCCGGCAGCAACCCGAGTGGGGCCGTCCAATGATTACCTCGTTTGAGGTTGGTGCAATCTTTCGCCTTGTGGATCAGGCGTCCCCCGCGCTGCGGAAGATGCTGGCGACGATCCGCGAGCTCCGTAAGGCGATCGATGGCGTCAAGCTCGAGCTCGGCGGCATCGCCAATGCGCCCGCGCTGGGGCGCGCGATCGGTGAGACCAAGCTGCTCGCCGACGAGTGGAAGAACGTCGCGAAGTCGGCAGCGGCCGCAAACCGCGCGATCGGCCGCGCCACCGGTCGGCAGCTCGCGCTGGCGGGCCCGGGCGCTGCAGCGGTCGCCGAGACGCAGGCGATGGCTGCGGCCTACAGCCAGATCGCGACCTCGATGGGTGCGATGCGCAATGTCTCGCGCCGTGGGCTGCCTCCCGGCGTGCCTCCGGTCCCTGGCGCCGGCGGCTCTGGGGGCGGCGGGCGGCATCGTCCGGGCTTCCTCGGCGGAAGTGCCCATGTTGGCGGTCCATCGATCGGCATACCAGGTGGCGGCCATGTGAGTTTCCGCGGTGGTGCTGCGGCGGCGATAGGGGCGCTGGGTTACGGCGCCTATGAGGCGGCGGAAATGGAGGACGCTGTCTTCAACTTGATGTGGACGACGGGCGCGGAGCCGACCGACGAGAACAAAGCGAAGTTCCGCAAGATGCTTCAGGATTCGATGGTCGAGTCCGGCTATAGCCTGCACGACGTCGCTGAAGCCGCTAAAAAGGAACTGAACATGTTCCAAGGCACGCCGGGCGGCGGCGTCGACGTCATGCCGGAAATGCTGCGCGCCGCCGCGATCGAGTCTCGGCGCAAGGGTTCGAGCCTCGGTGAATCGATGCAGTCGTTCATCGGCTTGTCCCATATGACGAAGCAGTATTCGCCGGAGGAGATCAAGAAGCTGGCGCCGGCGTTCGCGTTCCTGTCGACTGCCAATCCAGGGTCGCTGGCCTCGATCGAGAAAGCGGCTAGCTATGCACTGCCGATCCTGCAGTCCGGACTGGACGTTGACCCGGTGCAATCACTGCTGCTCGGTACCGCGCTGACGCGGGCCGGTGCGACGTCGACCAAATCTGGCACCTGGCTACGCGAAATGGCGATCCGGGCGATGCCCGGCACGTCGCTGCAAAGCAAGACAGCCTTCAAAAAGCACGAGACGGCGCTGAAGGCATTCGGCCTCGTTGACGACGAGGGTAAGCCGACCTGGTTTACAGAGGGCAAGCCAGACTTGCTCAAGATGCTTGATATCGCTGGCGCCCGTGCGCAGGCGATCCCGCTGGATCAACGCGCTGGATATGAGCGATCTCTGTTTGGTGCGCAGGGCAGCGGTAGCTTTGCTCTCGCAGCGGATCCTGCCGTGCGTGAACAGATCGTGGCGCTGCGCAGCCAGATGGACGATCCAAAGTTCAAGAACCGCTATGCGAGCTTCATGCAGGATTACGATGCTGGTTCGGCCATGCAGCGCGCGCGTACCACGATCGCCGAGTTCAACGTCACGATGATGGACATCGGCGACAAGGTGTTGCCGCCGGTCACTGGCGCCCTCAAGGATTTCAAGGCGGTGCTCGAGGGCATCCGCAATGTGATTCCAAGTGCGAAGGTGAACGACGGTATCATGGGAAAACGCGCGCTTGAGGGGGCGGTTGCGGGCGCTGCTGGCGGCTTCATCTTCGCGGGGCCTGGCGGAGCATTGGCGGGCGGTGTCGGCGGTGGCGTGATCGGCGCGGCCGAGGCCCATATGGAGCAGAAAGCCGCCGAAAATCCTGGCAAGCACGGATGGTGGAATCCTCGCCAGCCGATCAAGGAAGCAAGGGAGAGGGCGGCATCGGCGGCATCACAGCCTCCTCTCCAGGTGCAGCAAGTTCGGCAGCCGGTCAACCTGTCGCTCAACATCGACGGCCGCACGCTCGCGCAAGCGGTCAGTGAGATCCTGTCGTCGTACTACACTTTCGCGACGCAGGCGCCGGCCGCGGACGGTCTCGGCCAGTACTATTCCGGCGACCATAATTTCCCGAGCAAGTGAGGGCGACAATGGTGAGGATGATCCTGGTTGCTGTGGCGCTCCTTTGCCTGACGTTGTCGACCGCGCACGCAATTTCAGAGCAGCAGAGAATACTGCTGTTGTTCAGTAAGCGGCTTGCTCCCACTCCGACGCCTTCGGCATGCACGAAGGGCAACCTTCTCTTCGTCTATTCCGATCCCTGTCAACTCATGAGCCAGATGGTAGGCAACTGATGAAACGTCTTCTTTTCGGGGCGATCGTCGCCGCACTGACGATACTGGCTGCGCCAGCATTCGCTGTCTGTCCCAGCACTTTGCAGTTGAAGGACAATGCGGGTGTCACGGCGCCGGGCAAATATGTCGACGACGGCTCCGGCAATTGTCAGCCGCAAGTCGTCATTGGTCCGCTCACCGGTGAAGTCGGTACGCCTGGCACTGGCATCTCTCAACCGACCGGCGGCGTCGGTTTGTCGGGGTGGCTCTCGGGCATCTATCAAAAGCTCTCGAACGTGCTGACGGTGACCCAGACGCCGTGCTCGCCTTACCATCTATCCGGGGGGACAACCGCGTCGAACAACGCAAGCAGCGTCAAGGCGGCGGCAGGCACTCTGTGTGATGGGATCGTCGTCAACACGAGTGCGTCGCTCGCATATTTGAAGATCTATGACAGCGCCACGCCACCGACCTGTTCGAGCGCGACTGGCCTGAAGCATGTCTATCCCATTCCCTATGGACCATCGAACATCGGCGCCGGCGTTGGTCCGAGCCACGCCATGGGTGAGACCTACCTGAACGGCATCGCGTTCTGCGTGACCGGTGGGGGCGCCGACACCGACAACAGCAATGCGCCGGCCGGCATCTTCGTGGAGATCGCGTACAAATGAAGAAAGTTGCATTCACTGCAGCGATAGCGGCGCTGCTCTACGCGAGTGCAGCGCAAGCTGCGACGCTGATCTCTACCGCATCGGGGAGCATCGGCGCGACTGGAACGTGGTCTGTCATCGACACTACCGGCTCGAATGCGTTCCTCAACTCGGAGACTGCCAACACTGCGCTCACGACGAGCGCGGTTGCGTCATCGACCTTCACGCCGGCGGCTGAGACGATCACCTCGATCGGCGTAAAGCTGGCAGTCCTGGCCGCGGTGCCGAGCGGCACGATGACGATCAAACTCGCGAACTCGACCTCGCCTGGCAGTCGCGAGTGTACGCAGACCGTCAACGTGTCGGACTTGCCGTCGACCAACGCGCCGCCGGCAGCCGCGACCGCTGATGGCGGTTGGATCATCCTGACCTGCTCGGCGGCGCCGAACGGCACGGACGCTTACACCATCAATGCATCGACGTCGGTTGCTGCGCAGGTCAACCTCTTTAGCTCCGCGACCACGAACTGGTCACGCCTGCTGGTGACCAGCGGCACGCAATCCGGTGGACCGGCCGCTGGTGACAAATTCTACGCGATCGGCCAGCTTACCGGCGCGGGCACGCACAATGCCTACACCGTCACCATCGACAGCACGTCGGTGGTGAATTACGGCAATGTCGCGAATACGCTGGTCGATCCGTCGATAGCAGTGGGGCAATGGGGCACGCTGGCGTTTAGCACCACGGCCTCGACCGCTTTTGTCGCGCAATTCGCCGGGCCGATGGTGGTCTATAACGGCGGAATCTTCACGGTCGGCACCAGCGCCTCGCGGATCCCGGCGACCAGCACAGCGACGCTGACGCTCAATTCGACCTCTGAAGGTGACACAGGGATCGTCGTGCGCAACGGCGCGACGCTGAATGCTTTCGGATCGTCGGGCGGTCGAAGCGTCGTGAAGACAACTCTCTCGGCCGCGGCGACCACTGGCAATACGACCATCAGTACGGTTGCCAGCACCGGCTGGCTGTCCGGCGACAAGATCGCGATGGCCAGCACCGACGTGTTCAACGGCGTCGCGCTGAAAGACGAGGTATTGACGCTGTCTGGCAACGCCAGCGGCGGCAGTATTCCAGTCTCGGCTGTCGTCAACCCCTCGCACATCGCGTCGGCCGTCAATTATACCTCGAGCCAAACCGGCAAGACGTACAGCATGACGCTGGCGGCCGACGTGGTGCTGCTCACCCGCAATGCCAAAATTCAAGGCGGCAGCTCTTCAAACAACGGCTACATCTACATGCAGGCCGCGGCGATCTTCGCTGGCGACTGGATCGAGTTCAACCAGATGAGCGGCACCTATGCTACCGCGCAGAAGCGCGGGCTCGAGCTCGACGTCGGGCCGGCGGGCAGTTTCTCACTGACGAACTTCAGCCTGCACGACAGCCATAATTCGGCGCTGATCATCGGAGCTGCCAACTCTAATTTCGGCGGCACGCAATCGAACTACCTGACGTTCCAGCATGGCGCCGTCTACAACGTCGCGAACTTCAGCAACGGAACTCAGTATGGCGTGGGCGTCAACCCGGCCAACCTCAGCAACTCGACCAACGCGTTTTGGAAGATGGACGATGTTGCGGTGATCCACTCGGGCGGCGCCCAATTCCAGCAGACCGGCTTTATCGTCAATTCGCCATCTGGGCAGTTCACCAACATCACGATCGCGAATTCGTCGAACGGTGGGACCGGCGCGCTGCAGGTCGGTGCGAATTACAACACCTCGACTTCGCTCGGGGGCAACATCAATTCGTGGGGCCCGATTACGCTATATGGCAACGCTGGCCACTCCATGGTTATGAACGGCGGCTCATCGTCGTATGGCCTCTCGGGGACGATCAGCGGCCTCTACCAGTGGCACGAGCAGGGGCGCTTCTACGCACCTGGTTATTCTGGTGACCTCGTCATCGATCCATTCTACCAACTCACAGTGGCTTTCGGCATCTATCAGCCAAGCCTTGGTGGCGGCCGGCTCACCGTGCGGAACGGATTTCAGGCATGGGACGTCACGATGTCATCGGCGTTTCCGCTGACGCAGGACGCGAAGTCGAACGAGGTTTATTTCGACAACATGGATCTGTGCCCGCAAGGCAGCGCAGGTACCTTCGGCGTCGCACTGGTCAATTGCAATAGCGGTTCGACCGTCAACGGCCTGGTCAGCTTGGTGCACGATATCTCGCCGAGTGGTGGCGGATCCTCGGCCGTCGAGTCGAAGGTGTTCCTACGCAACACCGCGCTTTCCAACAACCTCGGCGTCAACTATCCGATTAACCGAGGCGAAGAGGCGTGGTATGGCCCTGGCGCGTTCGTGGTCCAGGATTGCAATGCGTGCACGCCGGTGAAGCATGCGGCATGGGTCGCCGGCGGATTTCTCAGCTACGACACTGCCGTTGCCCACAGCAGCGGCTATTCGCTGCGGATGACGCCGGCTCTCCCGACGTTCCAGGGCTACATCACGCCAAACGCTTCGGCCGGAACTGGCACGTTGACGGTCACCACTTCATGGCCCGCCAATTCGAATATCGGTGATGCCCTGTTCAGCAACGCTGCCGGCTTCGTGCCAGGAACCAATATCATCGCCGGCACCACCAGTCCGTTGACCGTGAACGTGCCACAGACCGTCGGCAGCTCGGGTGCGCCGGCGACGTTCCAGACCTACTATGCGAAAACCGGCCTGCTGCCGCGGATGGTAAGCGCGCCGCTCGGGTACGGGACGCGCGTGGCTGTGGCGAGCGGCCAATCGGCAAACGTGTGTGTCTGGCTTCGTCCCTCGATCAACACCGATGCGGCGTCTCCATGGGGCACCAGCGCCGTGACCTATACCGGTGATCCGCCGCGCATGCTCGTGCACGCGAACCCCTATATGGGCGTTCAATCGAGAACCGTGCTCGGGACATCGTCTCTGACAGCCGGCGTGTGGTCGCAATTTTGCGCCAGCACGCCGGTCGCTGCTGCGGATGGGGAATTCGAACTGATCGTGGATGCCGATCAGACGCCGACATCTAACCCCGGTGGCTCGATCAATGTCGCGGAGTGGTCCTGCACCAACTGCAGCGGCGCCAACAACTCACAATTCTTCTGGAATGGGACGCCGGCAGTCGCCTTGGCACCAGCCTCGATCGTCGCGGCCGGGGTAGGGGCGTTCGTCCATTAAACGGAAGGGGTTCCCCTTGAGGGGGTGGATTTTCGAGCAAATCAGTGATTCAATGTCCGTTGGGCTTGATAACCCGGACGAGAGCTATAGGCCGCCATTCCCTGGCAGGAATGCGTCCCGACGCCTGGCAGCGTTGGGCGGGCGGTCGAATGAAGGCAGCGCATTGGCGTGCGCTCCAACCTGGCCATTATGGCCGGGAGGGCCGCGCCATGTCCAGAGGGCAACCTTAAAAGCGCCGCCGCCTGTCGCTTTCGCAGGTTATCAACTCCCGGCTGCCGGTCTGCCACCGGCAACGGCCTTGATAAGCCGCCAATCCAGAAAGCCACCGATCGATGACAACCTTAACGCACGGAAAATCCCCGCCGGCCGCTCCCCCATGTGATCAGGGCAAGCCGGCCAGTTCGCCTGCATCAACGCGTAGGAGTTTTCTCGTGAATACCATCGTTTCGATCCCGGTCGTCGCAGCTGCTGTCCAAGCGACTGAGTCCATCGCTTCCCCGTCCATCGCGGGCGCTGCCGAGCCGAACGAGCGGGCAGGCATCACAGCTCGCGCTCAGCAGGTCGTGGATCTGCTCCGCACGCGGTACATACGGGAAGGGTGGAAGATCGACGAACCTGCCGCTGAGCGCGCCGTCGCATTCTGCCGTCGCTATGAGGAGGATGGTTCCGAGCTCGACGAGGAGCGCGAGGTGACCCTGAACTTCTTCCACGACCACGGCATTTCGCTCGACTGGGTCTTCTTCGGCGACGTCGCGGGTCTAATTTGCGGGGCAGCCACGATGTCGAAGCGGGCGGGTGAGCTTGCGGACGCCAGCCTGCGCGCACTCTGCGATGACTATGCGGCCGCGCATAAGCGTTACTGCGACCTCGTATCGTCCGTCGGCGACATGGAAAGCCAGTTCCGCGGGGCACCGAAGGACAAGCCGCTTCCCGAGACACTGTACTGGCGGGACCATGATGCTGTGCTAGGCTTACCCATGCCCGATTTGCGCCAAGGTCGGCCCAACCCCGCCTGGAGCATGCCGATCGACGTTGAGGGCCTTCGTGCGGCCAGATGGGGCGTCGGCACCCGCGACGGTGTTGCCGGCGTAGATGAGGTGATCACTTTCCGTACTGTGGTTCCTTCCGAGGCAGCTCGAGCGCGCGCCGATGAGATCATCGCTGCCTTTGACGATTGGTGGTTCGGAGGACGGAAGCCGCCGCGAGGGTTCAAGAAGGCGCTGCGGGAGCGCGATCGCGCGTACAATGCGCGCGAGCGTATCGAGGCCGCCATCGCCAAAACCCGCGCGTCGAGCTTCGAAGGCATGCGAGCAAAAACGCGATGTGCTTTCCTTTACGAACACGCCGCGCGACTGGAGGACCTGGAAGATTACTTCGGCGAGGGCGGCGCTACGACCGCCATGGTGACCTCGATCCTTCGGGACGTGGAGCGCCTTGCCGGATGAACGGGGCCCCCTTGATGGAAGGGGTCGGCCAATTGGCCGACCCGCCAAGGTGTACAAATTTAGACACCCCGCGAGCGCGCGCTTGTTGAAAACGCAACAAAATCGCGCGCGCCGAGCGGATTGTAGGCATGATCTCCCCCTCCAAAGGAGGGGGAATGTCAGATGGCTGGGGACGATGAGAATGAGTTGCCTATGACTGACGAAGAGGCTCATGCTGCCGTTGCAGCTCTCGTGAAAGAGGAGATCGCAGCAGGCCACTGCGAGACCGACGCACGCCAACGCGCTCTGGCTCGGATTCAGGTAGAGCTGGCGCAGCGCCGAGGTCCGCTGAATTGAAGGGGCCTTTTAGGCATGGATATCTTCGACGCCAAAGCCCAGCAATCTATGCTGCAATTGTTTGATCCTGGGGCGGTTGAGCAGATCGAAACGATCCTTTGTGTAGCCTCTCCACACGATCGCGTCCGCTTCGAGCTCGGCTTAGCTCTGTGGAAATTTTTAAATCCTTCTGGCGCAGGATTGGCATCCGCTGCCTCGTTGCACGCCTATGCGAAGGACATTGCTGATGCAGTCCGAGATCTCCACCAGGTAATCGGGGCGGCTGAGGAGGATACCATTTCAACAGCGCTGATTGCGTTAGGCGACCATAGCGGAGAGCGCCTTTTTAGATTGCTGGATGAGCTCGCGGAACTCAGTGAAACACTCAACAAACTGTTTCCAAAGAGCGCGGGCGGCCGTCCAGCCGACAACGATCGCAACATACTCGCAATCAAGCTCCACGGCATCTACCAAGCCTTCACCGGCCACGCTGCGAAGAAACCTTACCAAGTGCCGTCGGATGTGGCTAAAGCCTCGCAACTTGATCAGAAGGTGCCGCAGTCGATCTATGTCAGCGCAGACGGCTTCATGGACGTGGTGGATCTCACCTTTAGGGCGGCCAAAAAGATCCGGCCTCACCTTTCAAATTCAAATAATGCGATTGGGTCTCTCGTCACGAAAATACTAACCCCGCCAAAAATGACCCACGTTTCGCCCCTATGACGTAGGTGAACCGGACGTCGCATCCTGACGCCTCAGCTAACCTAACCTGAGGTTTCTCCCCATGCGCATGCTTGATCTATCCGACTTGCGAGATCGAAAAGGCATCAAGTTCTCCCGCCAGCATCTCTATCGCCTGGTAAAGGCTGGGAAGTTTCCGCGGCCCGTGAAGCTGGGCGGCAACACGAATGCTTGGGTCGAGGCGGAGGTCGACAAGTACCTCACGCGGCGTGTCGAGGAACGTGATCTCGCCAGCGTCTGATCGATGAAAAAGCCAGCAGAACAGGGTCCGGTTGGACCTGGTTGGAAGCTTGCCTGGCTCGAGGCCGTCGCGCGGGACGTTCCCGATGCTGCCGGCTCGCCGCTTGCAGTCGCAACGGTCATCTCGAAGCGGGTCGACAGTTACGGCATTGTCAAAAACCTCACACATCCTCAGATCGCCAAGCAGCTAAATCTGAGCGTGCGCACGATCGCGACCGGCTATTCGATCCTCAAGGCGCGCGGACACATCGAGATACTTAAGGAAAGTAGGGGGCGAGGGGCCGCCAATGAGATCAAGATTGCGAGACAAGATGAGACAGGAAAAAACCTACTGAATCCTGCAAGCATGCAAGATCCTGCAATGCAAGATTCCGTCGAAAAGCATGCAAGATCGCGTCAAGAAACCTACCCAAACTTGCATACCCTTCCATCTTCTTATCCGTCTTCTTATCCAAGAAAGCCGGGACAAAAAAATGGAGGCATTATCGAAGCCGCCGACCGTCTTCTCGACAAGATCAGAGCCTTTGATGATCTGCCGGGTGCGCAAATTTGCGCAGGCTCGTCGACCGATCATTCTCAGGGCAGCTTCCTCGCTCGGAGTTGGGCAACCGTGCTGGCACACCTCGCCCAACCCAACCAGCTCGGCGAGGGGAAAGTCCGAGCATGGCTTGCCGATAAGGCGCTCGCGGTTAGCAGCCTGCGCGACGGCACCTTGTGCCTTGTGGCGAGGTCAGCGTTCATCGCAGATCGGGTCAGAAGCGAGTATGCTGGCCATCTGTTGCGCGAGTGGCGCCGCATCGATCCGGCCATCAGCCAGATCACGGTCAACGTCGGTGCGCTAGACGAGCCCGCTGGCCATGGGCCAGCTCCAGCGGAAGCGTCAAAAGTTGTTCCGCTCCGCGAGAGGCTCAAAGCGAAGACTACGCCATCTACGGGTGAGCCGTAGGTGGGGCCAACGGGCAAAATTCCTCTCCTGAGATTTTTTACGGCACCTGTTGGGACCTCGTCCTGCAGACCGCCCCCAGGCAGGGGTGCCCGTGACTCAGCCGGGCCTGCGGAAGCGCGCGGCTCGGGCTCAGTCATGCCTCGCTTTCGCTAAATTCAGTCGCTCGGAGAGCGGCGCTGCTGGGTGGCTCGGCCTCACAGGGTCGCTTGGCGAGGAGGTCTATTTCAGCTTTTTGCTCGCCCCCTGTTCGTGGCGAGTTGGCGATTGATTGGCCGTGTCCTGGCGGGATGTTCGCCGTCGCCTCGTGACGCCGTATTCGTTGGTGCATTTAGGGTGTACCTTATTTGCACCGGCCGATGGTGTGGTTTAGTAATACGGTTTGACAATCCAAAATGAACCGGTATGGTATAAACCATTCAAAATGAACCAAAGGGGATTCCCGTGTTCATCAGAGCATACCTTCGCGCCAGCACTGACGATCAAGACGCCAATCGGGCCCGCGAACAACTCAAGGCCTTCGCCGCTGATCGTGGCCTGAAGATCGCCGCCTGGTATGTCGAGAACGAGAGCGGCACGAAGCTTGCGCGACCCGAACTGTTTCGCCTCCTCGCTGACAGCCAGGCCGGTGACGTCCTGCTTGTCGAGCAGGTCGATCGCCTTTCGCGACTCATTGCCGCCGACTGGCAGAAGCTCAAGGCAAAACTCATCGAGCGCCGGGTTCGAGTCGTGGCGCTGGACTTGCCGACATCATGGTCGATGGTGGCAGGCAACAGCGACGAATTTACTGCGCGGATGTTCGACGCGATTAACGGCATGTTGCTCGACATGCTCGCCGCGGTCGCCCGCAAAGATTACGATGATCGGCGCCGCCGGCAGGCGCAAGGGCAAGCGAAAGCCAAGGCGGAAGGTCGCTACAAGGGACGTCCAGAGGATGCGCAGCGCAACGAGGGCATCGGCCGGATGATCACCTCTGGCCAGTCCTGGAGCAGCATACAGGCCGCCACAGGCTGTAGCCGCGCGACCATCGCGAAGATCGCTAAGCGGCTTCAGCAGGCCGCCTAGAAACCTGCTGAAGGCCGGTTGATTCGGAGTGAGGCAAGCTGGTCCCGTCGCGCAGTTGACCGAATGAGACGGGCTGTCCTGCGAATGAGACGGTCGAATTGACAGACTGGTCGGCTGGCTCTCAATTGGGCCAAGGCCTCAAAGCGGTTGTGCTGCCATGTCTGCCGTTATCAACTTCGACCTATTCGGCTATTTGGGCGTCAGTCTACCCGCCCACCAGCGCGCGCGTGCCACAAATAATCCAATGCTGCGGCACCGGGGCAAGAGCGCTCACGGCCGGCGCGTTCGGGATCTCTTCCTCAGCTACATGACGGCTCTCGGCAACCCGAAAAGCCCTGCAATCCAAGAGAGGGCCGCAAAAGCTGCCGAACTTGTTGTCATGGCGGAGATTGCCCGGGCCAAATTCATCGACAGCGCAGGCGAAGGTGATCCAAACCAGTTGGTTCGGCTAGAGAACGCAGCCGATCGCGCTGTTAGACAGTTAGGCTTGCCGACAGCATCGACGGCGCCGGCGCACGTGCCGCTTCGCGATCGCCTAGCCGCTGAAGTGACTGCCAATTCATCTACGCCATCCCTGCGTGAGCGACTTTCCGGTGCAAAGGTCGTCGTCTGATGTCGAGCGCTACTTCGCTTGCGTTCTTCGGCGAACTCAAATGGATCGACGGAAAGACACCGTTGCTGGACACGATCCAGCCGTATCGTCGCAGACTATTCTCGCGCGCGCTCGACGCTTACCGAGAGGATGGCACCCCCGTCTACAATCTTGTGGTAAGCGGGCGCGGAAAGAAGAACTTTAAGAGTGCGGACCTCGTTTTAGCTGCGCTCTACTGTCTAATGATCCGCGAGAGCGCGAGCGGAAATGATTGCTTCATCCTCGCGAATGACGAGGACCAGGCGGGGGACGATCTGGAGCTCGCAAAGAAACTCGTTGCCGCAAACCCTGATTTGCAGGCCGAGTTGCAGGTTCTAGAGAAAGAAATCCGAAGACGTGACGGTGCAGGATCGCTACGCATTTTGCCAGCACGCGACGCTGTGGGCCAGCACGGTAAGACAGCGCTGTTCATTGGCTTCGACGAAATTCACGGCTACCGAACTTACGATCAGTTTGAAGCTCTCGCGCCAGACCCGACCCGTCCGGATGTGCTGACCTGGGTGACGTCGTACGACACGATCTACAACACGCCTGGAATTCCACTCTACGACTTCAAGGAGATCGGCAAGGCAGGCGCCGATCCCCGTATGCTGTTCTCATGGTATAGCGGCGATCTCTGCACAGATCCGGACTTCGCCAATCTTGAACCTGAGCTCCGAGCCAATCCGAGCATGGAATCGTGGCCAGAGGGGCGAGCCTACCTTGATCAGCAGCGGCGACGTCTGCCCTCGCACAAGTATCGGCGCCTGCATCTGAACCTTCCCGGCGCGCCAAACGGTGCATTCTTCGACCAAGCGAAGGTGATCTCCGCGATTGTCGTCGGTCGAAAATCATTGCCTCGAAAGGATGAAGTCCAATACCGGGCATTCGTCGACATGTCCGGCGGATCGTCCGACGATGCGGTACTATCGATCGGCCACGAAGAGAACGGTCGGGTCGTTGTCGACCGAGTATTAAAGCAAGCTGGCGAGGTGCCGTTCAATCCGCGGATGGCTGTCAAGCTCTTCGTGGCCACGCTGAAGAGCTATGGGATAGCCGGCGTGACGGGCGACAACTACGCCGGGAACACCTTCAAGAGTGATTTTGAGGCGGAAGGTATCGCCTATCATTCCTGCCGTGTTCCAAAGACGGATCTATACGAGGCGATGGAGCCAGCAGTGAACGCCGGGGAGGTTGAGCTCCTTGACGAGCCCAAACTGCAGGAACAGCTCATATGCTTGGTGGTTCGGGGCGCGCGCGTCGATCATCAGCCAGGCCAGCATGATGACTTTGCCAACGCTGTTGCTGGCGTGATTTGGTTGGTTAGAGACCGTCGTGAATTGGACGCTCCGGTCGTCATGCCATTGGTCGTGACTATTCCTGGCGTGCTCGCAGGTATTGTCTCAAGCGAAGGGTCAGAAAATCCCCTGCAGCATGCGGGCGCGCGGCCGCCTGCACACTACATCAAGACGGCGGATGAGCCGTGGCGCGCTTATGCGGGGCGACTGTGAACAGGCGGCCCGTTCCCGATCATCGCGAACGGGCCTATGCGCCACGAGGTCTGCGCCGCGCGGCAGCAGCTGATTGGGTCGGCATGTGTCCGACGAAGTTCGATGAATTGGTCAAAGACGGCCTTATGCCGCGAGGCAAACTGGTGCGCGGTTGCAGGGTTTGGGACCGCTACGAGCTGGATGCGGCATTTGAAAACTTGCCCGATGACGACCAAAAAGCCACACTAGTACCGGGACCTGAGGGAGCTTGGGGTCAGGTCCGCTAAATTTCCCGGATCCTGCGATGCCTGCAATCGACCATCGCTATTACTATGAAGACCGTGATCGCCATGGCAATCTGCGGCGCTATTTCCGTCGACGCGTCGCCGGCTCAAAAAAGTATCGCAAAGTGCGCCTGCGCGAGGCGCCCGATTCTGCGGAATTCTATGAAGAGTTTGCCGCAGCATTGGCGGGCAGGCCGTATATCAGCAAGGTCGCGCCGGTCGTGGCACCACCTCCACCTCGGGTGGTGGAAAAATCGCTCCGGTGGCTTTGCCAGCGTTACATGCGTGAGTGTCATGAGTTTCGTACCTATGATGACGAGACCAAGAAGACGCGTCGGCGTATCCTCAACAAGATTTGCGACGAGCCGGTGCATGAAGGAGCTGAGACGAAAATTGGCGAGCTTCCCTGCGATGTTCCCAAGGACAAGATTCGCGTCATTATCAATCGCAAAGCCGAAACCACAATCGACAGTGCCAATGCCTGGCTGAAGGCGCTTCGCAAGCTGTCAGAATGGGCCGTCGCCGATGACGTCAGGTTGATGCGCGCGAATGTTGCCAAGGATGTCGACCTTCTGGCGCGGATCGAGACTGGGGGATGGCACACATGGACACTTGAGGAGATCGCGAAGTACGTAGAGCATCATCCGAGGGGCACGAAGGCCTTTCTGGCTCTGGCGCTATTCTTATTCCTCGGACAGCGCCTCTCTGACACCGCGCGATTTGGTAAACAGCACATCCGGAAAGCAGAGCACGTCAGCCCGCTCATGCGCGAGATCCATCCTGGCCGCTGGATCGCGTTTCGTCAGCATAAGAACCGCCGCCGCGCGCCGGTCGACCTGGTTTTGCCCATCCTGCCGCAGCTCGAGGAGATACTCACCATTTCACCGACGGGCAGCCTGACCTTCCTCGAAACCGAGTTCGGCAAGCCGCACACTACCAAGGGACTAGGCAACTGGTTTTCCGACAGATGCAGGGATGCCGGCGTGCCGGGGCGAGCTCACGGACTGCGGAAGGCGGGTGCCACTATCGCTGCAGAGAACGGAGCGACGTCACATCAGCTGATGGCGATCTTCGGATGGAAGACGCTCGCTCAAGCCGAGCTCTACACGAAGAAAGCCCGGCAACAGGTGCTCGCGGGTGGAGCGATGGGCCTGCTTGCATTCGGAAATGGTGGGTCGCGCGCACATGGAAGTCCCTGAAATCGCGCGGATACCATTTGCGACCCACTCGCCAGTAACATGTTGATTTGGCGACTTCTTCGATCCCCCTAGGGAGCGCCATTTCCCCCCCCCAAATTGCAGGATCGTCTGGCCTCGTGCGCGCTCACGCTGTGGCCAGCACCGGTTGCGCCGGCCGCCGCGTGATCAGCAGCGACAGCACGGCAGCTATGATGCCGGTTACGCCCGCGATCATGAAGGCCTGCAAATAGTCGCCCTGCGCCGAGCGCATGAAGCCTGCGAAGAACGCGGCGCAGGCGGCGCCGAGCTGATGGCCGGCGACCACCCAGCCGAACACCAAAGGCGCGTTCTTGTCGCCGAACGCCTCGTTGGCGATCCGCACCGTCGGCGGCACCGTCGCGATCCAGTCGAGGCCATAGAACACCGCGAACACCGACAGGCTCACCAGCGAGAAATCCGAGTAGGGCAGGTAGATCAGCGACAGGCCGCGCAGCCCGTAATACAGGAACAGCAGCTTGCGCGGATCGAAGCGGTCGGTGAGCCAGCCCGACAGCGTGGTGCCGAACAGGTCGAAGAATCCCATCAGCGCGAGCAGGCTCGCGGCCTGCACCTCGACAATGCCGTGGTCGCCGCAGAATGCGATCAGGTGGGTGCCGACCAGGCCGTTGGTGGTGAAGCCACAGATGAAGAAGGTCGCGAACAGGAACCAGAACGCCCGGGTCTGCGCGGCGCGCACCAGATTGCCGATCGCGGCGGTGAACGGATTGCCCGCGGCCGGCGGCGTCGGCTGATCGTCATGCGTGCTGCCGAACGAGCGCAGGCCGATCGAGGCCGGACGCTCCGGCACCAGAAAATACACCAGCGGGATCAGCGCCGCGCAGCACGCGGCGACCGTCAGCACCACCGGCTTCCAGCCGCCCCACGCCACCAGCGCCGCGAGGCCCGGCATGAAGATCAGCGTGCCGGTCGCGGTCGACGCGGTCAGCAGCCCCATGACGAGGCCGCGATTGGTGGTGAACCAGCGGTTGACGATGGTGGCGCCGAGCACATTGGCGACCGCGCCCGAGCCGATCCCGGACAAGAGCCCCCAGCTCGTGAACAATTGCCACGGCGCGGTCATGAAGGTGCTCATGCCGGTCGAGACCGACATCAGCGCCAGCGCGCCGAGCACCGTGCGGCGGATGCCGAAGCGCTGCATCACGGCGGCGGCGAACGGGCCGGCGAGGCCGTAGAGGAAGATGCCGACCGCGGCGGATGACGAGATCACGCCGACATCCCAGCCGAACGCCTGTTGCAATGGCAGCATCAGCACGCCCGGCGTCGCGCGCAGTCCTGCGGAAGCGAGCAGCGCCAGGAAGATCACGGCGACGACGACGAAGGCGTAGTTTGGGCCGAACGGGCGCCGCGACACGGGGGCGGCTTGAAGGGGGGCAGGGGGCATGTTACTGACCGGTACGTGTTGCGATGCGCCGTGTATACGTACCGGTCAGTAACATTGTCAAGAGCGTCGCGGGGAAGGTCCGGAGGACCGTCATGAAGAAAGCCGTTGGGACATCTGCGAAACGTCCGGCCAAGGCGTTTTCGAGCGAAGTGGCTACCGGTTCGCGCCAAGAAAACGCGTCCAAACAACAATCTGGAGCCACTCTCCGATCCCATAGGAACGGAAACGGCCCCAGGGCCGCCGATCGGATTCGCGCCTCCGCCAGCGAACTGTTCTATCGCGAGGGCATCCGCGCCGTCGGCGTCGACGAGGTGGTCGAGCGCGCCGGCGTCACCAAGCCGAGCCTCTATCGCAGCTTCGCCTCCAAGGACGATCTCGCCGCCGCCTATATGCGCGATTACGATCTGGATTTCTGGGAGAAGTTCGAGAACCCCGGCGGCAAATCCTACAGCGACGCGCGCGAGCACGTGCTGGCCTATATCCGCGTGCTGTCGACCCGCGCGGTGCGCGAAGGCTATCGTGGCTGCGGGCTGAGCAACGCCACGGTCGAATATCCGGCGCGCGACAATCCCGCGCGGCAGGTCGCCGAAGCCCACAAGAAAGTGTTCCGCAAGCGCCTGCGCGAACTCGCCGCCGCCATGGGCGCACGCCAGCCCGCCATGCTCGGCGACGCGCTGTTGCTGCTGATCGAAGGCATTTACAGCACCGGCCAGCAATCGGAAGACGGCCCGGCGCAGTCGGCGGTGACGGTGGCGAAGCTGTTGATCGATGTGAGCGTGGCGAAGGGGTGAGGGAGCCGGCCGGCGCTTCGAACCTGGCGTTGCAGAGCGGCCAGAAATCAGCCGCAAATGGCGGTCACCGTGACCGTTGCGGCAGGGTTGATCCATGACATCGCAGCACCGAGAGCCCACCATCTTCCGATTCTCGACGGCGGATTTGCCGGAGCGGGATCGGCTGGCGATCTTCCGGGAGGAGTTCGGACGCCAACTCGTGAGGCTTGATCCGGAGCCGCTCACCGAGGGGTCGTATCACTGCGAGACGACCTTGCGCGCGTGGCCTGGACTCTCGATCGGGCACTCCGCGTTCGCCGGGCTGCGCATCGGCAGACCGGTCGAATTGCTCGATGGGGTCGATGATCTCGGACTGGTGCTGGGCATCAGCGGCAATCTTCGGGTGTCGCAAGTGGGGCGAGAGATTGCGCTCGGCACCGGTGATGCGCTTCTGACCTCGAGCGCGGAGGCGGGAAGCATCACCTATCCCGAGCCGACGCGCATCATCACGTTGCGGGTGCCGCGCAAGGCGCTCGCGGCGTTGGTGCGCAATCCCGAAGACTTGCTGATGCGCCCGCTGCCGCGCGCCGGCGAGGCACTGCGACTGCTCACACACTATGCCAGCGGACTCGATTGCTCCCGTCGATTGGCCAGCCCCGGATTGCAACACCTCGTCGTTGCCCATGTGGTCGATCTCGTGGCGCTGGTGATCGGCGCGACCGGAGACGGGATGGTCGGGGCGGAACACGGTGGACTGGCAGCGGCGCGGCTCGACGCCGTCAAGGCCGACATCCGTCGCAGGATTGGGGAGCCGGGCCTCAGCCTGACCGCGGTGGCGAAGCGTCTGCAGATCACGCCGCGGCGCATCCAGCGGCTGTTCGCGGGCGAGCAGTCGACGTTTTCGCATTTCGTACTTGGCCAGCGGCTGGCGCACAGCCATCGCCTGCTGACCGATCCGCGCCGCAGCGATCGCAGCATCAGTGCCATTGCGTTTGAAGCCGGGTTCGGCGATCTGTCCTACTTCAACCGCACCTTCCGCCGGCACTTCGGCGCCTCGCCCTCGGAGATACGCGCGGTGGCACGGCGCGAGGTTCGGCGTCTGTAGGCAGGTCGATACGGAATTGTGCTGACGGTGTAGTCACCGTGGCCGGAATGGCGATGACCGCGCATGGAATCATCCGTGCCGTCGGCGTCGACGAGGTGGTCGAGTGCGCCAGTCCGCATGCTTGGCGACGCGCTGTTGTTTCTGATGGAAGACGGCCCGGCACAGTCGGCGGTGACGGTGGCGAAGCTGTTGATTGAGGGGAGTGTGGGGAAGGGGTGAGGGGGATGATGACCACGGCCAAGCCCGCGAGCGAGGCGGTTGGTGCCCCGCGACCGGGAGGCTTCTCGCGCTATTGATTATTGTTCCTTTTCTATTCTTAAACTGAGGGGCCCAAAGCTGACGCGCCATTTTTGACTGCACCATTAGAGCTAGGCCTATGTAGAGCTTGCAAAATTCGATAGGTTCCATCGTATTAGTACTGCAACCAGGCGTCGCACTCTCAAGCAGTTCGCGCGGGCAAGAAATTGTAGGGAGCTATCGGTGAAGTTGGTCAAAGCACATGTGACGGACTATCGGAGTGTTCGTGATTCGGAAGAGTTTGAAGTCGAGCCCGCTAAGACCATTTTAGTTGGACCAAATGAGGCTGGCAAAACAGCACTCCTCCGAGCACTACAGCAGATCAATCCGCCAGCCGATGTCCCGAAGTTTGATGCTTTGCGGGATTATCCCAGAAGCAGTTACAACGACATCACAACAAAGAAAGTTGACCCCGCCAAACTGGACGCAGTGGTCGCAACTTTCGCGCTTGATGAGGATGACAAGGCAGCTGTCGAAGCTGAATTTCGAGACCGCCTTTATGTTGTCGCGCGTAGGATGGACAATTCTTGCTGGCACTATTTCAAGGATGGACCAAAGATACCGACTTATGGCGAGTTAAAGAATGATCTCGCGCGCCTCGCGGCGCATATCGACGGAAATGTTCCGGCGCCAGCCGAAGGAGTTGCTCCAGCAACAAAGCCCAGCGAAGTTCTTGCTGGAGTTGTTGCCGGCTGGTGGGACAGCACGCTCATTAACGACAAGAGAGCAACGGCGCTTGCTAATTGGCTGACTACGAACATTGCGCTTGTAAGTGAAGACAACGAAAAGGAAGCAAAGCGCCTTGCTAGTCTGCAAGCATCTTGTGCCATCGATGGCCGAAGGGCTGCGGCGCTCAAGGTAATGCACGACCGCCTTCCGGTATTCGTGCTTTTCAGTAACTATTTTCGCGTCAGGCCGATCATTCACCTGGATCATCTTGCTACGAGAATCGAACAGAATTCATTGGATGATGTCCAATACGACTACGGCAACGTCTGCCTGCTCAAGCTTCTGGGATTTACAGCGCGCGAACTGTCGGACCTCGGAAAGGTAGCAGAACCACCCGCTTCGGATGCCGCTGCGATGAAGAACTACCGAGATCAACTGGATAAGCGCCAATACCAACTCAATGCAGCGAGCGTCAGACTCACTACCGAGATTCGATCTGTGTGGAATCCAAAGCCGGAACGCGCAGAGGCGGACCGCTTGCGTATCGTGGTTGACGGGCAGTATCTCAAAGTAGTGGTGGAGGACGATTTAGGCGTGGAAATCGAACTCGATCAACGGTCGGAAGGGTTTCAATGGCTCGTCTCGTTCTTTGTGGTCTTTTTTGCTGAAGCGGGAAGCAAACACAAAAATGCAATTTTGCTTCTGGACGAGCCGGGACTGAGCTTGCATGGACTCAAGCAGCGAGACTTTCGAGAAACGATCTCGCGATTGGCTAAGGCAAATCAAACGATCTATACGACACACTCTCCATTCTTAGTAGGGCCAAACGAACTTGACCTAGTTCGCGTGGTCGAGATGACCGATCGAAAAGTCGGGACCAAGGTTCATTCCACGGTAATGGCTAGCGATCCAGCGTCGCTGCTCCCTCTTCAAGAAGCGTTGGGATACGACCTCGCACAAAGTCTTTTTGCTCAAGAGCGAAACCTCGTTCTCGAAGGTTTGACCGATTTTTGGTATCTCGAATCTATCAGTGAACTACTTCGTGCGGCCAAGATCGCAGACTTGAATCAAAAAATTGCGCTGATTTCGGCGAACACGGCTGGCAAAGTCGTCTACTACGCGACAATTCTTCACGCTCACAATCTCAAGGTGGCGGCGCTCTTGGACGCAGACGCCGCTGGCGATCAGGCCGCGCAGCAAGAGACGCTTGTCCACAAGCTAGGAAACAAAAATATTCTTCGGACCTGCGATGTTTACGCCGGGCAGGTCAAGAAGCCCGAAGTCGAAGATTTGTTGAGGGACACGATCGTAAAAGTCGCGAAGGAAGTTCTTGGCTGGGATGTTGCGAAGAAAGCAGCCGCCCAACCCCTTCGACCAATTGTCGAGATTTTTGAGGCTGAGATTCAGGGCTTTTCCAAATACAAGCTAGCAAAGGCTTACGTGCGTTGGTCGAGAGATCATGATGCTTCGGAGCTTCAAGAAGTTGAAAGAACGCAGTGGACCGGATTGATAGACAAGATTAATGCAGCCCTGAAATAGAATGTTGCACTGTCCGACCATCGAGGATCGCGCCAAGGTTACAGTGAGCTTAGTTCATGCCGGGCTGAACGCTGCGCCATGAACTGTCCTTGATGGCTTCTATGTGCAATCTTGGGGAGCGGCCTGATGGCATGGCTACTGTCGCTACTACCAAGCGATTGGATAAGTGCGGTCTGGGGCGCGATTCCGGCTGCCGGCGTCGCAAAATGGTGATTTTGCGTCGTCTATACCGGTCGTGAAGGAGGCATGTTCGAGCCTCCTTGCAATGGTGGGATCTTTCTCTTGAGCAAGATTGCGTAGGTATCCGCGCGCTTCGAAGTCGCCAAACGGATCAAACGTCACGGCCTGGCTTCACGCAGATAGCGGGCCTGATGAAGAATCATTTCCGATGCGCGTAATCCCGTGCGGATGAGTGGTGATTGGGCTTCGATCATTGCCCCGCGTCGAACGCTCACCCGTTTGGATGTTCGACCGAGCCCCGTCAGCGGCCACCGACCACCATCCGTCGCTTCCGCCGATATAACATCACACCCAGGCCGCAAGAAGCCGACGATCATCATCGCCCAAGACGCCGGTTCGGGGATGCCATTCGCGATGCCTTGGCTGAACGCGAATGAGTAGTCCTGCGGGTCGGATACGTTGGAGGCGATCACAAAGGTCGGATCGAGGTAGGCATCCAGAATTGCGGTGACAGTGCACTTAACTTCCAGTCGGCGGTTTAGTGCACTGTCACCGTAATTCCTGCGGTGATGTTCAGGGCTTATATGTTGGAAAAAGTCGGCCGGCGAAGATTTTTCTAGTTAGGCAATGCGGAGATAAGACAGAACTGGCGTTGATTTCGTTAGTGTTTGTCAGGAGTCCTCGACCGTGGGCACGTTCCCTGTCAAGGAAGTTACCATGCAAAAGTAACCGCTGAAAGGCGAGCGGAATCAACGTGCTTGAACGCATAGCGCTGTTTCGTGGGCGCCGGGTGTGTCAAGGCTAGATTTCGAGCGCATTGAAAGTGCTAACGAATCTTCTCTCGCCGTGTCAGTGATTTGACACGATTTTGCGTGTGACCCCTTATTCAGAGACCCCCTGACAAGACTGATTCTCTCTTCATCGTTTTCAAATGGAGAGCTGTGTCATGTCCGACCACCAACTGCGCTTCAAGGGTCCTGGCTTCGATTTCGATGCCAAGGGGTGGCAAGCTATTCTTGCGGCGATTGTGATTGTCGCACTGGTTCTAGCGGTGGCTTATTTCCATTGAACCGCATGCGATGGCCGTTTGTATGTCCGTCATCGAGCAAGCGTAGCCCGGATGTCGTAGCGACATCCGGAGAATGGCCTGTCCTCGACTGTCGCTGCGCTCATGCGGGCTACTTTCTTGTGATCGATCCAGGGATAGGGAATTCAACAGGATGATTGGGGCGTCCAAGACTTGGCAGGAGCGGCGTTGGCGTAGGGAGGGATTGCATAAGCTCGGCTTGAAAATGTGGGAGTACGAAAAATACCTCGAGACTCCGCACTGGCAAGAGTTCAGAAAGCTCGTACTTGAAGCGCAGCGAAATAGGTTAGGTCATAACTCTTGCGAGAATTGTGGGCGCCCGCAGATAATCACCAGAGAGGCGGCTCTTCACGTACATCATCAGACGTACCAGCGACTAGGTGAAGAGCGGCTTGAAGACGTGGTTATCGTCTGCCGTCCCTGCCATGACAGGGAACACGGACGGAGTGCAACGAGCAAAGGCTGATGCCCTTTCGTGGCAGGAATGGCCACCTACTCAGGTAAGCCCCAATTCCGTTTGGAATCGTTCCGGCGATTGACGGGCCTAGTTGCTCCGCTTCCTCCCGTGAATTCGCGACCGCTGGCCGATCTGTAGGTTACGGTCCAATACTTTGTCTTACCCGAGTTAGACGAAACTCCTGATGCCGAGCGCGTCCATGTCTCGCCGTCGAACAGGAACTTCTCCGTGTTCGCATACATCCACTTTATTAAAGTCCGGTCGCTTTTACCGCGCCCCGTGTAGTTCGCTCGACCCCAAGCCCACCAAGCTTCCTCAATGTCGTAGTAGTCCAATCTCGCCGTTCCTCTTCAATCGCTTTTGACCGAACTCTCTATAAGACGCCGGGGACCAGACCAATGAGGTATACCGTCACAGTTTCAAGCGGAACTACGGTGACAGTGCAGTCAACTTCTAGTCGACGGTTTAGTGTAGTTTCACCGCAATTCCCTTCTTACCGCACCCAGAAACGCCCGAATCTGCCGTCGTCGCTCGGCGATCGCAGCTCTGGTGAACAGGCCGCGTTTGCACGTGCTCGTGTTCGCCCTCGGCGCGCCGGATCTTGCTGCGTGGCCGCTGCGCATGCGGCCGCGCGGCTTGCCGTGCACCGCCAGCGCGGCACGTGCCACTGCTGCGGGTCTTGGCGTCGCGGCGTGGGCTCGTCAGTATCGGGCCGGATGTCCAATGTGATCGCTCATGCCTGCTTGTCCTGCCTGGCGTCGGCGGCTCCATGCGCTCGCCCGTCGGCGTCTACGCCGCGAATGCAAGGGGGCCGGTCGGAGACGGTCACACGCACGTGCTGAGTGACGTTGCCGACGATTGCGTTGCCGCCATCCTCCATCTCCAACACGGTGATCGCGGGTTTGCCATGACTCCGGTAGCGGTTCAGCGCCTCGATCAGGGCGGGAGATTTGCAGATAGCTATAGCTATTCAGCCAAGCGCATCAGCCGCCACCATCCGCCGCTTCCGCCGATACGACATCACCCCCAGGCCGCAGAACCCCACGATCATCATCGCCCACGACGCCGGCTCGGGCACTCCATTCGCAATGCCCTGGCTGAATGCGAATGAGTAGTCTTGCGGGTCGGTGACATTGGAGGCGATCACGAAGGTTGGATCGAGGTAGGCGTCCAGCGTGCCGGCGCCGGTGCTGAAGGCGTTCACATAGGCTTCGATCGTGATCTGATAGACGGTGTCGGTGAGCAGCACGGCGTTCTGCGTGGTCGGGGCGGCCGAGATCTGTCCGAGCGATGTGATCGTGCTGGTCGTCGTCGCGTTGGTCGATCCGTTCAGAAGCTGCAGCCCCGTGCTGGTTCGGTTCACCTGCTGGGCGGCCCAGATGGCGTTGCCGGAATTGTCGATGTCGTCTCCGGGGCGCGCGCCTCCCGGCGATGCCGGATTGACGGCCAGGAAAAATCCCACGGTGTTGCCGGGGTTGACGTTGCCGGTGGCGACGATGCCGCCGTGGTAGTTCGCGGTCACGTCGACCGACGTGGCCGGACCAAGGATCTCCATGTAGTAGGTGGCGTAGCCGACCGCATTGCCGCTGCCATTGTTGACGCCGACCGAGGCCCCGACAAAGGGCAGCCCTGCCGTCACGTTGCTTGCATAGGCCGGAACCTGGTTCACCGCGCCGACGGCTTCCGCGCCGGCACTCGCGCCGGCAACCGACGTGCCCAGCGTGCCGGGCGTTGTCGAGGTGTCATGCTGCAGGAAATTGGCCGGGTTGCTGGCGGTCACCAGCAACGAATAGGCTGGCGCCGGCAAGTTCGGCAACACCGTGCTGGCCGCCGCGGGAACCGCGACAAACGAACCCGTTGCCGCGCATGCAAGGCCGATCGCTGCGAGAGCCTTCACCATCACGACCTCCGTTGGCCTCGAGATGCAGTCCGTGCTCATCCACCGCGCGGGCAAGGTAGTGAGGTATGGTCGCGATCAAAAGCCAGGAAGTGTGGCTGACAGTTGAAATATGTTGCTGATGCCGGTGCGCGGGCCGGGTTGCCGGCGCCGGTTCGCAGATGTTTGCGCTCGCGTACGAACAATGACCTTGCGGCCGTCACCGTGACGTTCTGCTTAAGCCTACCGAAACTGTCCTCCGGCCCGCTCGCGGCGTCTGATGGAGACGATGGCGCGCAGGCCGTATCCGACGATCACGCCGCCGAAAAAGGTGAAAGCGAACAGCGAAGCAAGAACGATGAGGTCCGTCATTCGGCACGCTATAGCCTGCTGCGTCGACGGCGGCCCTACGGAACTTGGTGCACGGCTGTCACAATCGCGACAGGGCAACTCGCCAACACCACTGTTCCCGCTCGGATATGCGTCGGAACTCGCGGGCGCAGTTCGACTCGCGGACAGATGACGATGCCGGCGGATCGAGCAGACGGCGCACCTGAAGGCGATCGGCACCGGCACACACAATTGGCGTACCGTCGCCGAGATTGATCACGCTCGCATGCCGCGTGACGTTGCCGACAATGTCGCACGTCTTTCAGCATAGGTTTTCTAAACTGAAGCAGCCAAATCTTCTGCGTTGTCGACCTGATCCGACAGGTCATATGTGATCGGGCGAGGAGCCCGTACACATCTTCCTGTCCAGCCACCAGGTCAGCTTCTCTCAATCGGGCGACCGATATCCGCACCCGCCCGGCATCCGGAATTTTCGCCAGGAGAGCAACGCTGATGCATCCGATTTCGACCGAAGATCCGTCGTACCGAAAGAGGATTCAGGTCCTCGACACCGACATGGCCTATGTGGACGTTGGCGAGGGAGACCCCATTGTCTTCCTGCACGGCAACCCGACCCCGTCCTATCTCTGGCGAAACATCATCCCTCACGTCATCCAGTACGGGAGGTGCCTCGCGCCGGATTTCGTCGGTATGGGAAATTCCGGTTGTGCCCCGGACGGGTCATACCGGTTTGTCGATCACCAGCGCTATCTGGACGAGTGGTTCGAGAGGATGGATATCAAGAAGAATGTCATCCTGGTCGTCCATGATTGGGGATCGGCGCTTGGATTTCACTGGGCCTTCCGCCATCAGGATCGGGTCAAGGCGATTGTGTACATGGAAGGAATCGTGCGGCCGTTCTATTCCTGGGATGAGTGGCCCGCCGCGACCCGCGCTTTCTTTCAGGCGCAACGCACGCCACAGGGCGAAGAGCTCATTCTGCAGAAGAACCTCTTTATCGAATACCTCCTCCCGCTTCGTAATATCTCGAAGCAGGCGATGGAGGTCTATCGGCGGCATTATCGCAATCCCGGCAGGAGCCGTCAGCCGATGCTGACCTGGACCCGCGAACTGCCGATCGCCGGCGAACCCGTTGACGTCTGCAAGATCGTCGAAGCGTATTCGGATTGGCTCGCCAGGAGCCCGCTGCCAAAGCTCTTCATCGATGCGGAGCCCGCAGGTTTCCTGATTGGCGCGCAGAGGGAGTTCTGCCGCGCCTGGCCGAACCAGCAGACGGTGCTCGTGAACGGTTCTCACTTCCTCCAGGAGGAAGCGCCCGAGGCTGTCGCGGATGCGACGGCGCGCTTCATCTCGAAGGTGCTGGCGGGGCAGATCAGCTGAATGCCGCCGAGACAGACGAACTGACACAGCTCGTTGTCTCCTCCAAGCCGAAGCAGCTCCCCTCCGGCAACTTGTCACTTCATCTCGTCCAGCAGCTTCCGCGCGTCGCCGAGCAACACCCGTATCTGCCGTCGCTCGGCGATCGCCTCCGCGGTGAACAGGCCGTGCTTGCGCGCGTTCTGGTTGGCCCTCGGCGCGCCGGATCCAGCTGCGCCTCCGTGCATGCGGCAGCGTCGCTTGGCGCGCACCGCCGGCGCGCGGCATGATCCACCGGCGCGAGTCCTGGCGCCACAACGCGCGCTCGCCAGCATCGGGCCGGTGCCGCTGCCGTGGCCGCTCATGCCTGTGCGTTCTGCCTGGTCTCGGCGCAATCATGCCGCCGTCTGGCGCCCGCAGCCTTCGGCGTCCGCGTCGCGGAGGCCGGGACATTGTCGGAAACGATCACGCTCGCATGCTGGGTGACGTTGCCGACGATGGCGTTGCCGCCGTCTTCCACCTTCACGTTCTGCACGGTGATGGCGGGCTCGCGTTGGCTGCGGTAGCGGTTCAGCGCCTCGATCTGGGCAGGAAAGGTGCGGGCGAGCCGGCCCAGGGCCCGCGCCGCGCTGTCGTGCTGGGCGAGGTCGTCGGCGTTGGCGAGGTGCTGGGCGCAGCGCATCGCCATCACGTGCACCGAAACCATCTGCGCCACCAGCATGGCCTCGACGGAATCCCGCGGCCGAATGCTCTTCACCATCGAGATCATGAAAGCGAGGTTGACCTGGTCGGGGCGGCCGCCGCTCACGCTGGCCTTGACCAATTGCCGGAGGATGCCTTCCATCGCGTCGTGGTCGGTTACCCCCAACGCGTCCGCCATCAGCTGTTCGCCGTGTTTCGGGTCGGGGTGGTCGATGGCGAATCCGTGCGATGACAGCCTGATCCGCGGCGGCGCCGCAGCTGGCGTCGGCTCGGCCGCGGCGGTCGGTGTCGGCACGGTGATTTCAGGTGCAGCGGTCATGTCGATGGTCCCTCGGATAGGCCAGGCGCGCGCGCGATCGTTCGCCGCGGGCGGCGGTGCAATTTCAATGTCGGTTGCGGATTTTCGGCTGCGATCGCAACCGGCGAACCCGCGCTCGCGGGCCAAGGGGCGCAACGCGGCGCCTGCACAATTTCGGAATATTGGAAATGTATCGCTGATTTGCCCGACGTGTCAAGCTGCTCCGTCGAGCGCCGGCAGCCGTCGGCGCCTTTGCATGGGGTTGTTTTCGATATTTTGGCAGCGCGCGTTGGGCGGCTGCTCTTCAACGTTACCGGGGATGGCGCGGGAACGGTCCGCGGCAGGCCTTGGCGAGATCGACACTGCTCGAAAGCGACAGCGCGCGCAGCTGTCCGAGCGTGCCGCGAGGCGAGCCGCATTTGCGGCACTGGATCACGGTCGACGGCGATGCATCCTCGACGCCCTCGAACACGATGCCGAAGCTATCGCAGCGACGGCAGACGAGCTGAAAATCAATACGCTCAATTCGCTTCGCCATATGAGAAAGACTCGATGCCTGGCAATCCAACACCAACCCGCCGCGCAATGTGCGGCGTGCTTGTTCTGCCGAGCACGGACGATGCCGCGCCGGTGAAGCACTCTATGAGGCCTTGCGCGACATGCGCAACCCAACTCGTCCGTTAAGCTTGATGCGAGGGGCCGTCCTCGCGCCTGGCTATTCCGGCGCGGTTGGGAACGGCGGCCGTTCGATCGAAGCCCGCAGCGTGTCGAGCTCCAGGAAGGTGTCGGCCTGCCGCCGCAGTTCATCGGCTATGATCGGCGGCTTCATGCGCATGCTCGATACGACGGTGACGCGGGCTCCAAGCCGTTGCACGGACTCGACAAGCCGCCTGAGATCGCCATCGCCGGAAAACAGGAACATGTGATCGACATGCCGTGCGACCTCCAGCGCATCGACTGCGAGCTCCACGCTCATGCTGCGCTTGAATCGTCTGCGGCCCTCGCCATCGTCGAACGCCTTGGCGAGCTTGGTTCGCACGGTAAAACCGTTGTAATCGAGCCAGTCGACCAATGGCCGGATGACGCTGAAGTCCTCATCCGCATTGATCGCGGTGTAGTAGAAGGCGCGCAGCAGGATGCCATGCTTCTGAAATTCGGTCAGCAGGCGCTTGTAGTCGACCTCGAAGCCCAGGGCCTTCGCCGCGGTGTGATTGTTCGCGCCATCAATGAAAAGGGCTATTCGATCGGTCATCTCAAAATTCCTGGTCCACTTCGTCACCCGCTGCCGCATGGATCATTCCAGGCTCCGGGCGGCTCGTTCGATCGAGATCTATCGATGCGCGCGCAGTTGCGGCGCTGACTGGAGGATCATTGGTCGCATCGCAACGATGACGCGGCAATGTGTACTGATCGGGGCGACGGCCTTCACTGGGCTGATCTGAAATCGACGGAAAGGCTCACCCGATTGCGGTGAACCACGCGTCGCGTCAAATTTTTCGATCTTGCGTTCGGTCAGTGAAAAAATCTCGGCATTGCCGCAAGATCGCGCACGCCAGTTCACCACAACAACTTCTTATCTGTTCTCTGGCAATGGTTGCTCACTATCGTTTCGACGAAGCCTTCAATGGTTTCTCGGAATGTATCGTCATGGTCGTGGTCTGCACCGGCCGATGCGGTCGGCCCACAATATTATCTTCCACCGCGAATGAAACAATGGACGCAGGCCGCAATCAACCGAACGATCCCAGTGTTGCGGATTTCCGGGGCGTTGTCATGCCGCGCCGCAGGCCCGGGTCTGGTCTCGGACGCCGGCCAGACACAATGTTTCTAATTGAGAAATCTCATTCCGCGCACGCCGTCGAAGCAGCGTTGCCGTCCTCAACGCCGCGATAAGCCTGTTGCAGTGCATGGACCGGCAATTGCCGTGGCGCCCGTCACGAAGGTCGATCGATTCTCGCGGCCTCGGTCGTGGAAAGCGCCTGCTCGAGGCGGGCAACCAGCTTTCGCAAGCGCCGCACCTCCAGATAGTCCCGGTTCAGTTTGCGCCGGTCGTGGTCCTGCTGCTTGGGCAACTCAGACGGATCATCTGTCATGGTAATTCGTTGGCTCTGGAAACTTTGGATTCACCAACCCGAACAAGCCTTCGGCCTCATTCCAATGTGTCTTTGGTCATGGGTTCGGTAATTTGAACCTCACGGGTTGGTCAGTTTAAAGGTTATCGGATACCTCTTTTCGACGAGAGCGCTGCAGCCTGCCGGCAATTGGCCTGTCCGCGGCTGCTCCGCGCCCTGGTCGCGCCCGCAGGGACGGCGGGCGACGAGATCAAGCGCGTCGTCCCGCTAAAATGGCGATCCAACCGGTCCGGATTGGCGGGCGAAGCTCAGGCCGCCACCGGCTCCGTCTCGCGCGGGTGAGCCGCACCAAGACGATCGACGAGGTTGTTGATGGTGGCCTGAAGATTGTTGCGGCGGGTGCGCAGGTGGCGCGCGAGCATCGGAT
>BFBZ01000380.1_pt1 | contig 46210 bp, 43 predicted proteins | sample 1888401 | NCBI WGS metagenome assembly BFBZ01 (sample SAMD00112614, study PRJDB3348) | symbiont metagenome | host: Chara braunii | reverse complement strand
ACTAGGGCCGCTGCGGTGAGGAGCAGTCCATCAGGCTTTGGCGCAGCACGTCAGGCGGGATGCGCGCCTTGAATGGATCGTTCTCCATGAACGATTGGGCTGGAGTCGTGGGTGGCCGGGACAAGCCCGGCCAAGACGGCGAGCGCGGGGGGACGGCCGCCTTGCACCACGACCTTTTGCTGGCGCCACTTGGTCTTGCCCGGGCTTGTCCCTGATATCCACGACTTCGCTGCGCCAGTCTCAGCCGGTCGCAATCAGCGTGCAGTGGCAATCGATCCAGAATCGTGTCGCGTCGAATTGACCGGGAAGATCTTTCGAAGAGCGTCTGAAGTCTATAGGTGCGCTTTATGGATGCGATCGCACGCTGGCGACCGTGTCCTTCGGACGCAAACGGCCTTGTGCGTACTCCTGGTTCGGCTTCGAGATCGCTATTTCCCGATCATGAGCTGAATGCTGGCTGAACCGGCAATTCAAGGCGTGTTGGCGTTTGTTCAATTACCTTGCGGCATGTGTCGGTTTCGAGTTCTGAACATGTTTGTCAGGTGCGTCGTGCGGGCGTCTTTGGTCTTGGCAGTGGTCGGAACACCCATCCTGGCTCCCTTTCTTGCGATCGTCCTTTTGTCCGGGGATCGCCTCTCCGCGGCGGGGGCGCCGCCATCAGCGGTGATGAACGTGCTGCCCGTCGTCCGGGATTAAGCCGCGCGCCGGCCGCCGACACGATTGCTGCGGTGCATGCGCCTGCAAGATTGCGCTTCTTCGCACGGCCAAAGCATGATCGCTTCGGATCGAAGCCTTGTGCAGGGCACTTCAGCGTGAAGCGATCGAACATCTGGCCGCTTCACCCGGCGATCTGGCAAACGATCCCTATGATCGCGCGAGCCATGACGATCGCGCGAGCCAGGAGCGCCACGCATTCTCGTCGCCATGGAAGACGTTGAGGTCGATCCGGCCGGTGACGCCGTGCGACAGGCCGGATCCCGAATATTGCCAGAACAGCCAGTTGCGGCCGGGGTAGACCTTGGACGGATGCTGGGCCACGGCGCGCAGCCAGAACGGATGGTTCAGGAAGGCGCCCTGAAGATTGTCCCGATAGAAGTCCGGCGCGGTGTAGATGATCGGACGCTGGCCATAATGGGCTTCGAGCCGGTCCATGAAGACCTGCATTTTTTCCAGCACCTGCGCGCGCGACGGCCGCCTGGTGCATCGGGACTCGCCGTTCCATTCGACATCGATGACCGGCGGCAGGGCGCCCTCGACGCGCGGCACGTTGCGGATGAACCAGGCCGCCTGTTCGCTCGCCGAGCGGCACCAGTAGAAGAAGTGGTAGGCGCCGCGCTTGAGCCCGGCGGAGTCGGCGGCGTGCCAGTTGCGGACGAACATCGGGTCGAGGTGATCGCCGCCGTCGGTCGCCTTGATATAGGCGAAATTGGCGCCCTGGCTGCGCAGTCGCACCCAATCGATCTCGCCCTGCCAGCGCGACACGTCGACGCCGTGAACGGCGAGCCTGCGTGGTGATGCCGCGCCGAAATTGATCGGTTTGGCGTCGCGAAAACGGTGGCTGTGGACCTGCACGATGTCGGCCGCAAGCCGCCGGATGGCGGCGGCCGCGGGGGCCGCATTCATGGCCAAGGCGGTGGGCCTGCTGGCCGGCAAGGGCGCATAGGCCGTGCCTGACGTCATCGACACCTGCGCCGGGCTGTCCTCGGACGTTGCCGAGCGGGTTTGGGCAGGGGAGGCCATGGCCGGCCTCGTCACAGAGCCTGTCGTTTCGACGGCGGGCTGCTGCGGGTCGGCCGCATCGAGGCGCGAGCTGACGGCGCATCCGGCGAGGCCAGGACATGCGAACAGGAGCGCGGCGAAATAAGTAACGCGTATGTTCATTCAGATCGTCTGTGGGGCAACGAGAGGTGTTTTTCGTCTCGGTGTGACATCTTGCCCGAACTGCCAATGCGTCCTGAAAATTTACACCATCCTTCGTTCGTGAAGAGTTGCCTGCGCGAGAAAAGATTCAATTTGAATTGTTATGATTTATGAAATCTGAACAACGTGCGCCGCTGACCTTGCGTTCGCAAGGCGAAGATATCGGGGATATTTGTTCAAGCTCCGGGCCGGGACTGGGCCAGGCAATGCCGCGAGATATTGCTGCGCCCGGACGTAGCGTCATGCAGCCGCCGTTAACTACAAGAGAGGTAAATTGACGCGACTATCGGAACCGCGAGTTCTGTCGGAGCGTCGGAGATTTTTCGTGCAGCAAGCTACGTCCCCTTGTCCCCTGGGCATCAGGGTCGACCGCCGCCAGATCCTGATCGGCTCGGCCGTCACGGCATTGCTTGCCGGTGGTGGCCCCGCGGCCTGGGCGGAGGCTCCGCGACGGGGCGCGAGCAATGTTCCGGTGCTGGGAACCGACACGGTGGTCGGCCTGGAGCGGGCGATCGACGACTATGCGGGCATCGTCTCGCGCGGCGGCTGGCGGCCGGTCCCGGGGGCTGAGCGGCTTCGCGTCGGCGCACGCGGGCAGGGCGTCTCACTGCTGCGCGCGCGCCTGGCGGCGACCGGCGACCTAGGCGGCAATCGCGGCGGCGATCTGTTCGACGGCACGGTCGACGCCGCGGTCAGGCGGTTCCAGATGCGCCATGGCATCTCGCCGGACGGACAGCTGCGCGCATCGACGCTGGCGGCCTTGAATGTGCCGGCCGAGATGAGGCTGCGGCAACTCGAGACCAATCTCGTCCGGGTGCGCGCCTATTCGGGCTTTCTCGGCAACCGTTATGTCGTTCTCAACATTCCGGCGGCCGAAGCCGAAGCGGTGGAGGATAACACCGTGGTGTCGCGCCATGTCGCCATCGTCGGCAAGGCCGACCGTCAGTCGCCGGTGATTTCGAGCCGTATCGCCGATATCAATTTCAATCCCTATTGGACGATCCCGCCATCGATCATCCGGCGGGATCTGATACCGAAAATGCAGGCCGAGCCGGATTACCTGTTCAGGAACCGCATTCGCATCTTCAATGCCGAAGCCCAAGAGGTCGACGCCGCCTCGGTCAACTGGAATTCGACGGAGGCTCTCAGGTATCGCTTTCGCCAGGATCCTTTCGAGGGCAATTCGCTCGGCAACGTGCGGATCAACATCCCGAATGTCCATGCGGTCTATATGCACGATACCCCCGCCAAGGGCCTGTTCGACGAGGACCAGCGGTTTCATTCGTCGGGTTGTGCCCGGATCCAGGATATTCGCGGCCTGATCGCCTGGGCGCTTCAGGGCACGCCCTGGACCCGCTCCGAGATCGACCATGTCCTGCAGACGGACGAGCGGATCGACGCGCGCCCGGCGCAACCGATCCCGGTCTATTGGGTTTACGTGACCGCCTGGTCCAGCCCCGGCGGCGTGGTGCGGTTCCGCCAGGACGTCTATGAGCGCGACGGCATTTCCGCCCAGCTCGCGCTCAGCCCGCAACGCTAGGCTTGATCGGCTCGAATTGAAGCAAATCGGTCGTCTTGCTTTCTTCCTCGCCGGGCCCGGCGACGGACCCGCCGTCACCTGCCGGTTGGCTCAGACCGCGTCTTGGCAGGGCTTGTCCCGGCTATCCACGTCTTCAGCAACCCGAGCTTTCAGCGACCTCGGTTTTTCGGCGACCAAGGCAATGCGTGGATGGCCGGGACAAGCCCGGCCAAGACGGACAGGGCGGTGCCTTCGCATTCGCTTTCCGGCTTTTGGCTCGCGCTTGTGAGGACGAGCCGAACCTCTCGGGATGACGGATCGACAGCACAGATCGTTCCAATCCGACATGACCAATCTCGAGGTCGCGACTGCGCCGCCTGCGCGCGCAGTCAGAGCCGCCGGTCGCTCGCCACGCCGAAATGGCAGATGCCCTCGCCAGGCTTGGCGCCGGCATGCGGGAAGATGATGTAGCCGGGGCAGGGAGCGGTAACCGCCTCGCCATTGGCGCGCCGGGCGATGAGCGCGCCGGCGGCGACCGCGTCGCCGGTCCGCCATGTGCCTTCCAGGTGATCGCCCTCCGCCTCGCAGACGATGATGTCGACGACATGGATGACCGTCTGCGGCCGGGGTTCCGGGCGCGGCCCGTCGGTCAGGCCGAGATGGGCGAGCGTGTTCACGATGGCCTTGTAGCCGACCTCGGTGGAAACCGGGTCGTCATGCGAGCCGCATTCGAGCGTCACGCCGTAGCCGCCTGAGAAGCGGATATATTCGGTGGTGCCGTAGCCCTCGGATATCGCGATCGCCGGGAAGCCGATGCGGGCGCGCGCCGCCAGCAGGCGCTGGTAATTTTCCAGCCAGCCGTGAATGGCGATGCCGGTGCCGAGGCAGGCGGCCAGCGCGCCCTCCGCCCCGGCATGCCGGAAGGCTTCCAGTTTGCCGTGGTTGTCCGCCGGTCCAAAAAAGACGAAAGGCTCACCCTGGCTGCGGAACGAATGGATGTCGAGCAGCACCTCGTGCCGGCGCAACAGGGCGCAGATCCGATTGCCGATCCGGTCCTCGTAGTCGACCGGGGCCGGCTTCTCCCGGAGGTCGCGATTGAGGTTCCGGTCGCCCTCGCGCGTCTGCTGCAAGTAGGCCTTGGGATTGGCCACCGGAACGAAGGTCACGTCGCCGCGGCGGATCAGCAATTCACCCGTGCGGCACGCGGCCATGGCGCGGCGGATCGCATTGGGGCCGCAGTTCTCGTTGCCATGTACGCCGCCCAGCACGAGCAGGGCCGGCCCGGTGCCAAGCCCCGAGAACGTGATGCTCTCGAGGGGACCATTCAATGCGACGTCGCGCTCGGTCTCGCGCAGTCCCGCGTTCTCGCTCAAAGCGCTGTCCTCTCCGAATCCGCTGCGAATGTCTCCACAGCCTGGCCGCGCAGGCAAGCGTTGCGTCGGACCTTGCGGGGCCCGGGCGTCGGAAAGTGCGGGCTCGGGCATTCTCGCGCCGTGCCCGTCAACGGAAGTTTGAGAGTTCACGCGCCTGAGCGCCGGCATTCGCGGGCATGTGATTGTGCCGATTGAGGGCGGGGTTTCGACGCGAGAGGCGGCGCGGCGCATCCGGATCGGAATTTCGACGGCCGGGACCCGGTCTTGCCGCCATCGCACGGACCCGCAAGGCCGCTCGATACGAGCCGGAGCAAGTCAAGGCTGCGCTCAGCGCGGCCCTTCCATCAGCCGGAGCGCCGGCCGCACGGACCGGTTCTCTTCGATTTCCGTGCGGTTGCGGCCGAGTTCCTTGGCGCGGTAGAGCGCCCGGTCCGCCAGCGCGATCAGTTCGTCGGGGCAGCCTTCCAGCCTGGGTGTCAGGCAGGCGACGCCGACGCTCAGCCGTGGTCCCGAGGCAGCCTGGCCGGCCTCGCCCTGAGCGAGACGTTGGCGCACCATGTCGGCCACCCGCACGCCGCCTTCCGCCGAGGTCCCTGGCAGCAGAATCGAGAATTCGTCGCCGCCATAGCGCGTGCCGTGGTCGCCCGGCCGCCGGATGCTGCCCTTGATCGCCGAGCCCAGGGCCTGCAGCAGCTTGTCGCCGGCCTGATGGCCATGCTGGTCGTTATAGATCTTGAAATGGTCGACATCGAGCATGACCAGCGCCAGCGGCTCCTGGGCGCGCGCCGCGCGGCCCCATTCCTGGTCGAGCGTCTCGTTGAAATGCCGGCGATTGGACAGGCCGGTCAGGCCGTCGGTGGTGGCCAGCAGCTCAAGCTCGGCCTCGGTCTCCGCGCGCCGTTTCAGCTCGCGCGCCAGATACACCGCCAGCGCGACGGTCACGGCGCAAAGCACGGCAACCAGCAGGCTGACGATCGAGGCGTAGCGGCGCCAGGAGGCATAGATGTCGCCCAGCGATTGCCCGACCACGACGACCAGCGGCAGCTCTCCGACCTGACTATAGACCATCAGACGCTCGACGCCGTCGGGGACGATGAGCACCTCATAGCGGCCGTCTCTTGCTTCCGCATAATGCTTGAACAGTTCGGTGGACCTGAGATTCCAGCCAAGCAATTCCTCCCTGAAGGGCCAGCGCATCAGCATGGTGCCATCGCTGCGGGCGAGCGTGATGATGCCGTCGGCGCCGAGAAACGTGTCCTTGAACAGGGTGTGGAAATATCCCAGGCGCAGGGCGCCGAGCGCGACGCCGGCGAAGGAGCCGTCGGGATGTGACAGGCGCCGGCTGACCCCGGCGCTGAGTTGGCCGGTGATCGGGTCCTCATAGGGCCGGCTGATATAGAGGCCGGTCGATGGGTTGGCCTTGTGAAACTGAAAGTAGTCGCGATCGCTCAGGTTGACGGAGAGCGGGTAGAGCGTGCGCGAATCCAGCTGCACCTCGCCGGTCTCGTCGATGACCATGATGCCGCCGAGATGGCGCGCTGTAACCGACCGGTCGAACAGAAGGATCTGGCGCAGCTCGGGACTGATCTGGTTGATGTCGGGGCGCTTCAGGCCGTCGACGACCGCCGTCAGGGAGAGGTCGACACTTTCGATATTGCGCACCGTGTCCGCCTCGATCGCTGCGACCAGGCTGGTGGCGGTCAGGGCCGCACGCTCGAGAGCCGCATGGCGCGCTTCGATCAGCACATGGGCGCACAGGGCACAGAAGCAACCGGCAATCACGACGATCGGCACGACCCAACGCAAGGTCGGCCTCTCACTTGCCCAGTTTGCCGTCCAACGCCTGCGACGCATGTCTTGCGCTGTTCCCTGTCGAACGCGGGATAATGCCGGATTTGGCTCTACCGAATATTAATCGAGAGCCGCCAAGCCGGTTTCAACGGGCATTTCGTCTTGTCGTTTATACCAGATCGGGCGCCGACCGGAGCCTGAGAATTGACGATCGCCCGCCGCGTCCGGCGCCGCGATGGCAACCTGGGCGTTTCCCGTATCGTCGATCAGGCCCGGCGGTGCACCGCAAGACGCCTAGTTGACCCGTCTTGGCTGGCCGGCCCAGTAGGGATCGCGCAAATGCCGCCGCAGGATCTTGCCCGTGGCATTGCGCGGCAAGGCCGTGATGAAGTCGACCGATTTGGGCGCCTTGAAGCCGGCGATCCGCGTGCGCGTCGCCGCGATGATCTCGGCGGCCGTCGCGTGGGCTCCCGGCTTCAGCACCACCACGGCCTTCACCGCCTCGCCCCAGGTGTCGTCGGGAACGCCGAAGACCGCGACTTCGGCGACGTCAGGGTGATGGCAGACCGCGTTCTCGACCTCGGCGGGATAGATGTTCTCGCCGCCGGAGATGATCATGTCCTTCATCCGGTCGTGGATATAGACATAGCCGTCGGCATCCAGATAGCCGGCATCGCCGGTGCGCAGCCAATTGTCCGCGCCGAGCGTGCGGGCGGAGGCCTCGGGCAGGTTCCAGTAGCCGACCATGTTGGCGTCCGAGCGCGTGGCGATTTCGCCGACCTCGCCGGCCGGCAGCGGCACACCCGAGGGATCGAGAATGGCGATTTCGACGCCGGCCATCGCCTTGCCGGCCGAGCGCATCCGGGCCAGCCCCTCGACATGGTCCTCCGGTGCCAGCACGACCACCGTGCCGGTGGTTTCGGTCATTCCGTACATCTGCACGAAACCGCAGCCGAACACCGCGATACATTCCTTGAGCAGGGCGGCCGGTATCGGCGAGGCGCCATAGAGCATGTAGCGCAGCCGCGAATAGTCGACCTGTCTTGCCCGGGGATGGCGCACGACGATCTGCATGGCGGCAGGCACCAGGAACAGCTTGGTGATCTCAAAGGTCTCGAAGAAGTCGAGCACGCGATTGGGGTCGAATTCTCTTGAGATCACGCCCTTGGCGCCATGATAGAGGCCCATCACGCCCCAGCCGGATCCGCCGATGTGAAATACCGGCATGGCGACCAGCGAGACGTCGTCGGCCGACCATCGGTTCCAGTCCGGCGTATCGATCTTGCTCTGCCGCCTGAGGCTGAGAAAGTTGCGGTGGCACAACATCACGCCCTTCGGATGGCCCGTCGTGCCCGATGTGTAGAGCTGGATCGCGACATCCGTCTCGCTGACGGCCAGATGCGGATCGGTCGGGTTCTGCGCGTCGCGCCAGGCGGTGAAGTCTTGCCAGTCGGCCGCGCCGCCTTCTGTGGTCATGATGGTCCTGACGCCGGGCAATTGCGCTTGGATGGCGCGCATCTGTTCGATGCATTCGGGACCGACGAAGACCGCCGCGGCGCGGCTCTCATTGATGATGAAGGCGATCTCGGGACCGGCGAGCCGCCAGTTGACCGGCGCCATCACGATCCTGGCCTTCATCGCGCCCAGCAGCAGCTCGAAATAGCTGTCGCTGTTCTTGCCGAGATAGCAGATGCGCTCATCCGGCTGGATGCCGAGGGCCATCAAGCCGTTGGCGATGCGGCTGGTATGTTCGTCGAGGCTGGCGAAACTCGTTTCGCGCCCCTCGAAATGAAAGGCTGTCGCGTCGCCGCGGGCCTGCGCCTGCAGGCGGACCATGTCGACAAGCGTTGCCGGCTCATGGCTGTCGATCATGGTGACCTCCGCGTCAAAGTCCGAGCATCAGTTTGGCGATGATGTCGCGCTGGATTTCCGAGGTGCCGCCGAAGATCGTATAGGCGCGGCCGTTGAGGTGTTCGGGCACGATCGGCAAGGCCGCCTCCGGGACGACCGGCGCCTGGTTCATGGCATAGAGCGGCCGCATCGGTTCGACGGCGAGGGCGTCGAGGCCGATCACCTCGACGCCGAGCCGGGTCACCGCCTGGCGGATTTCGCTGACCCGCAATTTCAACAGGGACGAGACGGCGCCGGGGTTCTGGCCGGTCTGCATCGCCGAGAGCAGGCGCAGCTCGGTCATTTCCAGCGCGTCGATATCGACCTCGATCTCGGAAGCGCTGAGCGCTATGTCGGGATCCTCGATGGCGTGGCCGGTCGCTTCCGAGCGCGCCAGCGCCAGCACGGCGTCGAGGCCCTGGCGCAGCTTCGCCGAGGCGATGCCGGAACCGCGTTCGAATTCCAGCAGGTATTTGCCATAGGTCCAGCCCTTGCCTTCCTCGCCGACGCGATTGGCGACCGGCACCCGCACATCGTCGAAAAAGACCTGGTTGACCTCGTGATCGCCGCCGATGGTCAGGATCGGCCGGATCGAGATACCCGGGCTCTTCATGTCGATCAGGATAAAGCTGATGCCGTCCTGGGGGCGGGCGCCGACCTCGGTGCGCACCAGGGCGAACATCCGGTTGGCGTGGTGGGCATGGGTGGTCCAGATCTTGGTGCCGTTGATGACGTAATGGTCGCCGTCGCGCACGGCGCGGGTCTTGAGCGAGGCGAGATCGGAGCCCGAGCCCGGCTCCGAATAGCCCTGGCACCAAGTGTCTTCGCCGGACAGGATGCGCGGCAGGTAATGGGCCTTCTGGTCCGGCGTCCCGAAGCCGATGATCAGCGGGCCGACCATCTTCACACCCATCGGCGACACCGACGGCACGCCGGCGCGCGCGCATTCGGTCTCGAAGATCCAGCGCTGGGCCGGCGTCCAGCCGGTGCCGCCATGGTCGCGCGGCCAGCCGGGCGCGACCCAGCCCTTGGCGTGGAGCGCCTTCTGCCAGGGCGCGATGATCTCGGGGTCGGAGAAGACCGAAGGCGTCAGCGCCTGGGCGCGCCGGATCTCGGGCGTCAGGTGCTCGGCGATGAAGCCGCGCACTTCGGCTGCGAAGGCCTTGTCGTCGACACTGAGATCCATATCCGCCTCTCTCCCGTCGGAGCCGTTCAACCCGTGGCCCCGGCCGCGCGGCCGAGGGCCGCATGCCGGCGGTAGTGATGGCTGCTGCCGCCGAACAGCGTCTCGAAAGCCAGCAGCCGCTTGAAATAGGCGCCGATGTCGAGCTCTTCGGTGACGCCCATGGCGCCGTGGAGCTGGACCGCCTGTTCGGCGACGAATTGCGCGCATTTGCCGATCTTGGCCTTGGCGCCGGAGGCCGCCCGGCTCCGCTCGCGCGGCGGGGCGCTCGCCGTCAGCGCCGCGCGAAGGGCCATCGACCGGGCTTCGTCGCAGCGGATCGACATGTCGACCAGCCGATGGCGGACGACCTGATTGGCGGCCAGCGGCTTGCCGAACTGCTGGCGGACCTTGGTGTAGTCCAGCGTCCGGTCGAGCACGGCCTGCATCATGCCGACCGCTTCGGCGCCAAGTGCGGCGAGGGCGCGATCGATCACGGCTTCGACCGCCGCGAGGCAGTCCTGGCCCTGGCCGACCGCGCCAAGGCGGGCATCGGGCGGCAGGCAAACGCCGGCGAGTTCGATCGCGCAGGCGCCGCCACCGCCGAGCCGCGGATAGTCGCGCATCGTCAGGCCGGCCGCATCGGGCACGATGAGGAACAGCGCCAAGGGCTGGTCGTCCTCCTCGGCCAGGCGCGCGGAGACGATGATCCGCCCGGCCGCGCGGCCGTCGAGCACGGCGACCTTGTGTCCATCGATGCGCCAGCCCTCCGGCGTTCGCCGTGCCTGGGTTTCGACGGTCGCCAGATCGAAACGCGCGGCGCGCTCCGAATGAGCGAAAGCGAGATGCAGCTTGCCTTCGGCGACCTCAGGCAGAATGGCTTGCCTTTGCGGCTCGCTCCCGCAGGCGGCGATCAGTCCGGCGCCGATGATGATCGTCGCCAGATAGGGCTCGCTGACCAGCCCGCGGCCAAAGGCTTCCATCAGAATGCCGGTCTCGACGGCGCCCCCGCCGAGGCCGCCATAGGCCGGGGCGATCGGCAGAGCGAGCCAGCCGAGATCGGCGAAGCGCCGCCAGGTCTCGGCGCTGAAGCCTTGCGGCTCGGCGGCGTTGCGGCGTCTGAGTTCGGCCGTATAGGTGTCGGCGACGAAGCGCTCGACGCTGTCGCGCAGCAGGCGTTGTTCGTCCGTCAGGGTGAGATCCATCGCGCTAGCCGACGCGGTTGTCGCGGCACTGGGCTCGCTCGCCCGGCGGGCATACCGGGCGCTTGGGTGGCGCCGAAGGATCGACAAGGCCCATGACGGTTCTCCCCGGACGTTCCGCATCGCGGATTATTGTTTGGACGTCGATGCTCCGGCCGATCTTGGTGTCGTCATGCCATTCCCAAGAAATCAGCGGCCGGCAAGCCACGCTATTCGATCTTTTGCGGGCCGAGCTATCCGTCATGTGACGGGTGCGCCGGCCGCGTCGGCGCGATCGGTGAAATCTGACATCCGCCTGTCGTGCCCGCCATCCTAGATCAGCTCTATCCGGTGTGTTCCGGCGGGTCGGCCGAGCGTGCCGGCCCATAGTCAAGGTGCAAGGTGACCCGATGAAAGCCCAGGACGTCAGAGCATCCGCATTCGCCATGCCCTTGCACAGGCCGTCATACCCGCCGGGTCCCTACCGGTTCGTCGACCGGGAATATCTGACGGTTTGCTACCCTTGCGATATCGCGGCGCTCCGGCGCGTCGTGCCGAAGCCGCTCGAAGTGGCCGATGCCAGCGTGCGCATCGAATTCGTCCGGATGCCCGACTCGACCGGTTTCGGCGCCTATGGCGGGGCCGCCCAGGTCATCCCGGTGACCTTCGGCGGCGAGAAGGGCAGCTATATCCGCTTCATGTTTCTCGACACCCATCCGCCGATCTCGGGCGGCCGGGAGCTCTGGGGTTTCCCGCAGAAGCTCGCCGGACCGAAGCTCGCAGTCGAGCGCGACACGCTGGTCGGCACGCTCGATTTCGGCCGTATCAGGGTCGCGACCGGCACCATGGGCTACAAGCACGTGCGGGCCGATGCGGCGGCGACCGAGGCCGGCTTCGTCGAACCGACCTTCCTCCTGAAGATCATTCCCCATGTCGACGGCAGCCCGCGCATCTGCGAACTGGTCCGGGTCACCAAGAGCGGCGTCACCCTGAAAGGCGCCTGGACCGGCCCGGCGGCGCTGGAGCTGCATCCCCACGCGCTGGCGCCGCTCAGCGACCTGCCGGTCGCCGGACCGGTGACCGGCCTCCACATGATCGCCGACTACACGCTCGATCTCGGCAAGGTCGTTCACGACTACCTCGCCTGAGCCACAGATCTCGCCATTCACGCTGCCGCGCCGCCGTACCAAGGACCGTTCCGATGGAACCCGCCGACATCCTCAGCAAAGCCTATGCGATGCCCCTGGAAAACCCGTCCTTTCCGCCCGGGCCGTATCGCTTCGTCAATCGCGAATTCCTGATCATCACCTATCGGACGACCCGCGAGGCGCTGGAGCGGGTGGTTCCCGAGCCGCTCGAGATCGTCGAGCCGATCGTCAAATACGAATTCATTCGCATGCCCGACTCGACCGGTTTCGGCGACTACACCGAGTCCGGCCAGGTCATTCCGGTGCGGCTGCCGGACGGGCAGGGCGGTTTCCAGACCGGCGGCTTCGTCCACGCGATGTTCCTGGATGACGACCCGCCGATCGCCGGCGGCCGCGAGCTCTGGGGCTTCCCGAAGAAGCTCGCCGCACCGAGCCTGAAGGTCGAAGGCGACACGCTGGTCGGCACGCTGGATTTCGGGCCGGCGCGGATCGCCACCGGCACGATGGGCTACAAGCATCAGCGCATCGCCGACGAAAAGGCCCTGCATGCGCTGCAGGAGCCGGGTTTTCTGCTGAAGATCATTCCTGATGTCGACGGCAGCCCGCGCGTCTGCGAGCTCGTGCGTTATTACCTGCGCGATCTCAACCTGAAGGGCGCCTGGAGCGGTCCGGCGGCGCTCGAGCTCAGCCCGCATGCGCTGGCACCGGTGGCCGACCTGCCGGTCCTGGAGATCCTGTCCGGCGTCCATCTCATCGCCGATCTCACGCTCGACCTCGGTGAAGTCGTCCATGACTATCTCGGCTGAGGCGGTGCGGCGCGCCGCGAACCCGAGGGGATCTGGAGCGTCGATGGCGGCGGCGCCATCGGCGCCGACGGCATGCCGGCCAAGCCGCTCATCACCACCACCCTCAGCAATGTCCGGACCGGTCAATCCCTGATGGTCAGCTTTGGCCGGTTCGTGGAATGATAGGGTTGGCCGTCTGGTTTCGTGTTGCTTCGGTCGCTCGTGGTCATGGGCCGGCCGGCTCTCGAACGCTTCTGTGGGAGAGGGGGATCGTGCAGCGTCGGCGCGTGTTGCATCTCAGGATCTGGATCATGCTTGCCGGGCTGCTGCCGGCGGCTCTGGTCACGGCGCTGGTGCTGAGCCAGCATCGCATGCCGGAACCGCCACCGCTCCGGCTGAGTGATCCCGTTGTCACGGGAACGTCCCGGTGAGCGTCCGGCAGGTCACGTTCCCCTTGGGGTGTTCCACGATGACCGGCAGCCGTCGCCCCGGCGCCGCTCGACCGCCGCGTCACCTTGGACGGCGAATGCGCGGTGGCGATCAGGACTGCATGGCGATGCGCGCGATCCTGGCCTGAACCGCCGCCATCGCATCGCCGTCGCCACCGACAAGATCGAGCATGGTGCCGAACACGGAGCGCTGGGCCTGCAAGGCGCCGAGGCGCCGCGCCGCCGCCATCATCTGCCGTTCGGCCTCGGCCAGGAGCTGCTCGTCGGCAGGGTCTCGCTCGCGATAGTCGGTGCCTTCGGTTCCGGCGATGCTCGCGGCCTTGCAGCCGGCTTCGTCGAGCCTGCGCTTCAGCCCCTGCTCCTCCTGTTCGAGCGAGGTGATCGACAGCCGGATCGCCGCCCTGATGGCGTCGAGGCGCGCCTGGTCGGCACGGCTGTCGCGATCGCCGGAGCGGAACCGCAGGCTGCGATCCGCCGTTCGAAAACGCGAGAAAATCCCCATGGCCGTAAGCTCCGCCAATCGACGGGCGGACATGGCCGGCCGTCGGGACTTCGGAGGCCTGCCGCCCGGACATCGGCCATTCAGGTTCGCGCCCGATCGGGACAAGCCCGAAGATCTTGCCGGTCCGGCAAGCCTTCGACCGGCATTCCGGGCCAAGCAAGCGCCGTGCCCAAATGGCGGCGCAGGGCCGGCCGAGGCAGCAATTCAGCGGTCGAATAGTGTTAGCGGAGGGTAAATTTGCTCAGCTTCTCGAGCAAGGCATTGGCGAAGGAGCCGTTCTCCTTGGCTGGGCGCGGTAGCCAGAACGTGATAAGAACTGCGCCGAGCAATACCACCGCGCTCACGACGATCGGCGCGCCAATGAGAGCAACGACTGCCCCATAAGGCCAGAGCAGGGCGGTCGTGAGGCCTCCGATGGCGATTGCGGCAACAATCAATACGACGATCATCGAGTGGGGCCTTGCCTGGATACCGAACGTCGCGATCTTCCAGTTGATTTCCGGTGAGCCTAGACGATCTCGCCCAGAAGAGCGAATGCATCATGGGGAAATCGGACCAACAGCGAAGTCGTCGATCCATTCCATAGCAGACTGTTCCTTGCCGGTATTGTTATTCGACGAATGCTAAGAGGAATTTAGAGGCGCCGGCCGTGTGGCCAAAAAATTGCTTGATGAACGATCGGCGGCTTTGGCGGCCGGCATGACCGGGATGGGTTCGAGGTGAGGCCGCCGCCGTCGATTGCCGGCGCAGGGGGCCGGTGTCCAGGCAAAGGGAGCGTCCGATGTTTCGCGACAGGTCTCGGCGATTGGCATTGATGATGGCGACCTTGTCGCGGGCCAGGCGTGCCTGGCTGATGATCCTGTGTTTCCTGGCCGCCTTGCTGGCGGCGACATCGGCGGCTTCGGCCGCCGAGGCCGATTACCGGCTCGGGCCGCAGGACAAGATCCGCGTCAGGGTCTGGGAATGGCGCGCCGCCTCTGGCGACACCTTCGAATGGGCCGCGCTGAATGGCGAGTTCACCATCGATTCCGCCGGCATTCTGGCCATTCCGCTGGTCGGGGCGGTCCATGCGGACGGGGCGACGACCGGCGAGGTCGCCGGCATCATCGCCGACCGCCTGAAGGCGCTGGCGGGACTGATCAAGGCACCGAATGCCGCGGTGGAAATTGCTCAATACCGGCCGTTCTATATTGTCGGCACCGTCGAGCGGCCGGGCGAATACCCATATCGGCCGGGCATGAGCGTGCTTCAGGCGGTCAGCATCGCCGGCGGCTTCTACCGTCCGGACACCAACCTGTCGCGTTTCGACAGGGAAAGCATCATCGCCCAGGGCGACATCAAGGTCAGCGAGACCCAGAGGCTTGCCTTGACCATCCGCCGCGACCGGCTGAGCGCGGAAGCGCGCGGCGACGGCAATCTGGTCTTTTCCGAGGAGATCCTGCAGCGCCAGGGCGAGGTGGTGGTCGCCCAGGGCATGCGCGAGGAGGGCATGATCTTCGCCACCCGGCGCCAGTCGCTGCAGGCCCAGGTCGACCTCCTGGTTCAGGCCAACGCGCTGCTCGACGAGGAATTGCGCACGCTTGCCGCCAAGAGCGTCACGCAGCAGAAGCAATATGACCTGGCGCGCCGGGAGCTCGAGAGCATCAACAGCCTGATGGCGCGCGGCCTGGCGGTCAGCGGTCGCCAGGTGGCGGTCGAGCAGAACGTCGCCCAGATGGAAAGCATGATGCTGGACCTGACGCTCGCCCAGGCGCGAACCCGCCAGGACATCAGCCGCAACCAGCGCAACATGATCGAACTGGGCAACCAGCGCGCCAATGATGTTCTCAAGGAGCTGCGCGAGACCCAGGTCAGTCTCGACCAGGTCACCGAACGGATCTCGACCTTCCAGGTTCTGCTCTACGACGCGCAGGTGACCGGGCCCCGCCAGCAGCTGCTGCAGGCCGATGAAGCGGCCAGGCTCAGCTTTCAGATCGTCCGGCGCCAGGACGGGCGCCTTCAGGACATCGGCGTCGATCCGTCCGCGGCGGTCCTGCCGGGCGACATCGTCAAGGTCCAGAGGCCGCAGCCGACCCGCTCCTCCGGCGGCGCGACCGGATCGAATTTGGCGCAGAGGGGGGCGGCCGGCGGCCGTTAGCAGCGTAATCGTCTCGGATTGAAGCCAATTGGTCGTGCTGCATTCATCGTTGCCGAGCCCGGCGACAGACCGGACGCCCCCCGCTCGGTTGGCTCAGACCTCGTCTTGGCCAGGCTTGTCCCGGCCAGGACGGAAAGGGCGGTGCCATCGCATTCGCTTCCGGGCCAGCCACGACTTTTTCTGCTGCAAATGCGTGGGTCCCCAGGCCGAGCCAGGGAAAGACGAGCGGCAGCGAACCGCCCAAATGAGTTCTCAAACGGCGTCTTGGCGGGGTGGTGTCGGCTCAGGCACTGCGGCAAGCCTCGAAGGACAGCGATCCTCGACGCAGCGCTTAAACCCGACGCGATCATCGCGCGGAACGACTGCCGCGATCGTGCCGGAATTTCAGGAGTGGCCTGAAAGCGGCACGTCAGTGGCCGGCGCTTCGCAATTCACCGATATAGGCGGCCATCTGGGTTTCGAAGATGTCCGCCGAAAAGCGCCGGGCATGGGCGGCGATGGCGGCGGGATCGAACCGGCGGGATCTCAGCCGTTGTTCGGCATCGATGATCGCCTCGACCGTCTGCTGTTCGAAAAACACGCCGGTCACCCCGTCGACGACCGTCTCGGTTGCGCCGCCGCGCCCGAAAGCGATGACCGGCCGGCCGGAAGCCATGGCCTCGACCGGCACGATGCCGAAATCTTCCTCACCCGGAAAGATCAGGGCCCGGCAGCGCGAATAGTGGTCCTTCAGCACGCTGAAGGGCTGTGATCCCAGGATTTGAACATTGGGTTTTGCCAGCTTGCGCAATTCGGCGAGCATCTCCCCGCCGCCGATCACCACCAGCTTCTCGCCGGTCTGGTTGAAGGCCTGAACGGCGAGCTCCGGCCGCTTGTAGCCGACCAGTTCGCCGGCCATCAGGTAGAAATCGCCGATCCGCTCGTCGGGCAGCACGTCGAAGGCATCGACGTCGACGGGCGGATGGATGACGTGGGCATCGCGGCGATAATAGCGTTGCACGCGCGCCGCGACGGTTGCCGAGTTGGCGACATAATAATCGACGCGATTGGCCGAAATCGTGTCCCAGTTGCGGATATAGTGGGCAATGAGCGGCATCAGGGCGCGCGTCATCACGCCGGACCTGTCGCGGTACTCGTGGAACATGTTCCAGATGTAGCGCATCGGCGAGTGGCAGTAACAGATGTGGATCGAGCCCGGCGGCGGGATGATGCCTTTGGCCGGTCCGGATTCGCTGCTGATGATCAGGTCGTAGCCCCTCAGGTCGAGCTGCTCCAGGGCCAGCGGCATCAGCGGCAGATAGCGCTGATAATAGCGCCGGGCGCGCGGCAGCCGGTTGATGAAGCTGGTCTTGACCCGATGGCGGTTGATCGTATCGGAGATGGCCTCGGGAACATGCACGTGGGTGAACAGGTCGGCATCCGGATACATGCGGCAGAGGGACTCGACGACCTTCTCGCCGCCTCGCATCCCGACCAGCCAGTAGTGGACGATGGCGACTTTCATCGGGTTTCCGGAGTTGCGCCCGTGGCCAGGCCTAGTTCATCCGCTCATTGAGCACGGCGCCGGCGATCGCCGCCGTGGCGGAACTCAGCGCGCTGACCATCTGGGCGGCGTCTTGTTGCCGGGTCCGGCCGGCTTCGATGACCAGAATGTAGGAGTCGACCAGCGATCCCATGGCCCAGGCATCCGGCAACACCGAGAATGCCGGCAGGTCGATGACGATGCGGTCATATTTGGCCCGGAGCGCCTCGAACAGTCCGCGCCCCTTGGGCGTGTCGATGAGATCGCTGAAGTGGATCCATTGGTGGCCGCGCCCCACCGGCATGAAAGACAGGCCGCGGATCAGTGTCGCGACGAGGGCGCCGTCGGCCGCGCCGCTCGCCATCGCCTGGACCAGCCCGCTGTCCTGGCCATCCGGCATGCTCGCGGCGAGCCTCCGGGTCAGGCTCGGATTCTGCGGATTGGCATCGATCAGCAAGGTTTTGCGGCCGGCCGCCGCGAAAGCCAGGGCCAGGTGATAGGCGGCGACGGTCTTGCCTTCGCCTTCGAGCGTCGATGTGATGCCGACGCATTGGCGCCCCGAAGATCGCAAGGTCATCTCGAAAGACGTCCGGATCTCCCTGATGGCGGTGCTGAAGGGCGCCGAGGGCTGGTCGACGATGATGTTGACGCTCCAGCTCTCGGCGCCCTCGGCCATGATGCTGTCCATTTCGGTGAACTCCTGATCGAGCTCCTGGATCGAGCCCAGATAGGCGAGGCCGAGCTGGCGCTCGATCTGCGCCCGCTCGCGGATCACCTTCAGCAGGCGGAACCGGGTCAGGGCCGCGATCCCGCCGACAAAGAGACCAATGGCACCGGCAAGGCCGAGGATGAGCGACGTCCGGGGTGCCGACGGGCCGGTCGCCGGCAGCGCCGCGGTGATCACGCGGGCATCGGCGGCGGGAAAGGAGCTGACGTCGATGACCCCGGTTTTCAAGGCAAGCGCCGCGGCCTCGCCATCGGCGGTCAATTCGCGCATGGAGCGCTCGAACTGGCCCGTGCGACGGACCGCTTCGATGCGCGGCGCCAATTGGCGGCCGATATAGGCGGCGGTGACCGCATTGGCCAGGCGGGCGGCCTTCTCCGCGTCGATGGACTGGAAGGTGATCTGCAGCACGTAGGATTGTCCGAGACGGCGGACATCCAGCCTCTGGTCGAACTGGCTCACGACGGTGCTGTAGCTGGCGCCGCCGCCGGCGCGGCTGACCAGGGATTTGAACCAGGCCGCAAGCGACAGCGACGGTCGGGCGAATTCCGGGTCCTGCTCGAGGCCATGGGCGGCGATGACGCTCCGGTAGACCTGCTCGGATTTGAGGAGCTGGATCTGGCTTTCCAGTTGGGCCACGTCGATCGAGAGCTGCACAGGCTCACGGTCGGACGCCTGGCGGGAGGTTTCGGGCCGTCTTGGGTCGAACAGGACGCGGGAGCTGGCCTGGTAGACAGGCCGCGACGTCAAGACGATGGCGGCGCCCACCACCAGCGCCACGGCGACGGCGGCGAGGATCATGCGGGCGTGAAGGCGAAATGCCGGCACCAGATCCCGATTGGTCTCGGGCGAGACCCGATTGGCCTCGGGATCGGTTTGCGGGCGGGCTTTGGTTGTGATCAGCCCGTCCGGGCCCGGGATATGTAGCATTGCGGCTGCACCATGCTCCAAGCGGGCGAATGACCATGGTCCACCAATCGGTTCGATCAGCGGCTTCCTTGCTGCAGCAGGACCGCGGGTATCGTCCTGATGATGATCTCGACGTCGAGCCAGACGCTCCAGTTGCTGGCGTAGCGGCGGTCGAGGGCAATGCGGTTCTCGTAGCCGCAATCGCTTCGCCCACTGACCTGCCACAGGCCGGTGAGGCCGGGGGAGACCGAAAAGCAATGGGAGAAATTCTCGCCGTAGCGGTGAATTTCATCGGGAACGATCGGTCGCGGACCGACCAGGCTCATCTGTCCGGTGAGGATGTTGATGAGCTGCGGCAGCTCGTCGAGGCTGGTCCTGCGCAGGAACGCGCCGAGCCGCGTCACCCTCGGATCATCAGACAGTTTCTGGTTCTCCTGCCATTCCCGCTGGACCTGCGGGAAGCGCTCCAGGTGGGTTCTCAGCGCTGCATCGGCGTCGAGAACCATGGACCGGAACTTGAGACATTTGAACGGTCGTCCATTCCTGCCGATCCGGGTCTGCGCGAAGAGCGCCGGACCTCCGTCAGCAATGCGAATGGACAGTGCGATGACGATGAAGAGGGGCCAAAGAAAAAGCAGGGCCGCGCATGCGCCGCAAATATCTATTGTGCGCTTGCAGCATAGGCTCGCGATGTTGCTATACGATGGCGCGACGTCCCGATCTGCCGCGAACACCAGCAAAATGCCGTGAGATGGAAGCGTTTTTGACACAGAACGCACGCCTCTCAAACATTGAGACCGACAATAGTTAACGGTTTTCTAACTGTCCATCAAGCCGGTTTTGTGCAGTGCACAACATTTGGACGGTTTCTGGCTACCTACGAATGAGGAGCACAACAATTATACAGAAAATCGACGTGCTTGCATCCAGGCACGGCAGGCGCCCATGTGAGTGTGCAGGACACCCGCTGGTTTTGGCGCTTTCGCGGCCAGGTTTAGGGGCTTCCGGCGCGTCGAAGGCTTCATTTGCCAGATGTTCACGAAGTTGTGTCGACCGCCGGTCACCCGCTGTCGCGGTCGAGCGGACCGGACCTTGCATGACGTCCGCGTCATGGCGAGGGATGAGCGCATGGCCAAGCAGGACTGGTTCATCAACGGGCGGTTCCTGACCCAGAAGACAACAGGCGTCCAGCGCTACGGGCAGGAGATCGTGCGTGCGCTCGATGCGCTCCTGGAGGAGGGCCATCCGCTCGCCGGCGGGCGCCGACTTTGTCTGCTGACCCCGCCCGGCACAGCGGCTCTGCGCGGGCTCAGGATGATCGACCAGCGCGCCATCGGTCGGCTGCACGGCCATGGGTGGGAACAGCTCTCCTTGCCGCGCCATGCCCGCGGCAACATCCTGAACCTGTGCAATACGGCGCCCTTGCTGGGGAGCCGAAACATCGTGTGCATCCACGACACCAATGTCTTCGATTATCCGGAGAGCTACTCGCCGCAGTTCCGGCTGCTTTACCGGGTGCTGGTCCCGCGTGTCGCGCGGCGGGCGGCCGTGGTCGCAACCGTGTCGGCCTATTCGGCCGGCCGGATCGCCAGCTTCGGCCTCGACGAGGGCCTGATCCTCGTCCTGCCCAACGGCCACGAACATGTCGCCCGGTGGCGGGCCGTCCATTCGCGCCAGACCGAACAGGCGGCGGGGCCGAACACGATCGTGGTTCTCGGCAGTCGCGCGCCGCACAAGAATATCGGCATGCTGATGGGGCTCGCCCCGCGCCTGGCCGGGCAGGGTTTCAGGATCGCCATTGCCGGCGCCTCCGACGCGCACGTCTTTCAGGGAACGGCGGCAGGCGAGGCGGGCAACGTGATCGCGGTGGGACGAATTTCCGACGATGAACTGGCGGCTTTGCTCAAGGACGCCTTCTGCCTTGCCTTCCCATCCTTCGTCGAGGGTTTCGGGTTACCGCCACTCGAAGCTTTTGCGATCGGCTGCCCGGTGGTATCGTCTGATCGCGCCAGCCTGCCGGAGGTTTGTGGAGAGGCTGCGCTTCATGCCGCGCCGGACCGGCCAGACCAGTGGCTTTCGGCGTTCGGCGCGTTGCGGGATGATCCGCGGTTGCGCGCCACATTGATCGAGCGGGGATATTCACGGGCCAAGCTCTTTTCTTGGCGCGCCTCCGCATTGGGATATCTCGGCGCGATGGCCCGTTTGGACGAGGTCTGATCCGGCCTCGACGAGGGGCGGGGCCGCTCGATGCGGTCTTGGCCTTGGCATATCGCTTGCTTGACGACATGGCGGCGAAAGCAGGTTTTTTACGAAGCCGAGACAGACCACGCCTCCAACGAGCGGCCATTCCTGGTCCATCAATCCGGACATGCGCGTGACATCACCTCATTGGATCATCGTTGGCGCGGGTTTTACCGGGGCGGTCCTCGCGGAACGTATCGCGTCTCAATTGGGCCAGCGCGTCCTGGTCGTCGACAGGCGCGATCACATCGCCGGCAATGCCTACGACTACCGTGGACCATGGGATATCCTGGTGCACAAATACGGCCCTCATATCTTTCACACCAATAGCAAGAAGATATGGGATTACTTGTCGAAATTCACCGAGTGGCGGCCGTATTTCCACCATGTCGTGGCGCATGTCGACGGAAAATACGCACCCATCCCGTTCAATCTGAATACGATCGAGGACCTCTTCCCGCGTCGCATGGCCGAGGCGATGACACAGGCACTCATCGACACCTATGGCTACGGCGCGAAAGTGCCGATCCTCAGGATGCGCGAGGAGGGGGCTGAGCAACTGCGCTATCTCGCCGACTATATCTACAAGAAGGTCTTCGAGAACTACACCTTCAAGCAATGGTCGTTGAAGCCGGAGGAGCTCAATCCCTCGGTCAGCGCACGCGTCCCCATCCATATCAGTCGCGACAACCGCTATTTTCAGGACGTCTACCAGGCCATGCCGGTGGACGGCTATTCGGCGATGTTCGCCAGGATCCTGGCCCACGAAAATATCTCCGTCGCGACCTCGACGGAATTCGAAGCGGTGAGGGGGCTCTATCCCGGCGCCAGGATCGTGTTCACCGGGCCGATCGACGAATATTTCAGGTTCGAGCACGGGGCGCTGCCCTATCGCAGCCTGCGATTCCGTCTGTTCGAGCGTCCGGAGGCCGAGGCGCAGCCGGTCGGAACCGTCAACTATCCCAACGAGTTCGATTTCACGCGTATCACCGAATTCAAGCACCTGACGGGCCAGAAGGCCGATGGCACGATCCTGATCGAGGAATATCCCGAGGCCTATGTGCCCGGGCGCAATGAGCCCTACTACCCGGTCCCGACGGAGGATACCGCGGCCGCCCTGGTGCCCTACCAGGACATGGCCAATACATTGAAAGGCAAGATCTGGTTCGCCGGTCGGCTCGGGGATTATGCCTATTACAATATGGACCAGGCGTGTGGCCGCGCCCTGGCCCTGTTCGAAAAGCAATTGGCGGTCGCATAAATCATTCGGGGGAAGCAACGAGGCCGCAATGCGCATGCAGTTTATCTCATATGCGTAAGGACGTGCCATGAGTACGGTATCGGTTTTGATGGCGACCTATAACGGGGCGCCCTATATTGCGGCCCAATTGGAGAGCATCGGCCGGCAGACCCGCAGTCCGCATGAGTTATGGGTGACCGACGACGGCTCCAGCGACGAGACGCTGCGCATCGTCTCCGCCTTTGCCGAACGCGCGCGTTTTCCCGTGCGTATCCGGCTGAACACGCAACGGCTCGGCTATGGCGAGAACTTCCTCAGCGCGGCCTCGCTGTGCGAAGGCGACTTCATCGCCTTTGCCGACCAGGACGACGAATGGCATCCCGAAAAGCTCGAGCGATGCGTTGCGGCCCTGGAGCGGGAAGGGGCGCTTCTCTGCGCCCATACTGCGACGCTGATCGATGCCGAGTCCCGCTATCTCGGCTATTTCGACCAGGGAATTACCCGCACCGAGACCTATCCGCCGCTGCAGCTGCCGCCCTGGGAGGTCTTTTTCGGCATGACCGAGGTGTTCCGGCGGGATCTTCTGAGCCTGATCGACATCAAGCACCGCGGCCTGGACAGTCACACGCTGAACAGCCAGCTCGCCCATGACCGCTGGGTGTATTTTCTGGCCCATAGCCTCGGCAAGGTGGTCACGCTCGCGCATCCGCTGGTCGCCTATCGCCAACATGGCAAGAATGCCTTTGGCGGGCTGAAGAAGAGCTTCATGACCCGCTTGCGCGGCAAGCTCGTCGGCTCGGCCGACATCTTGCGCAAGCACGAGGCCATGGCGCTGCACCGGGCGCATATCCTGACGGAATTGGCCAGGACGCCCGGCGGGGTGCCGGTGGCGGACCAGGCGCGTGCCGCCGCGAGCTACTGGCGGCGGCTTGGCGACACCTATGCGCTGCGCGCGCGTCTTTATGACGGCCCGACCTTCGCCGCGCGCCGGTCGGCCTTGAGCCGGCTGGTCGGGCGCGGGGCCTATCGGAGCGGCGGCGCCGGGGCGATCAGCACGAAGGTGCTGATGAAGGACATCGTGCTGGGGCTTTTCCGCATTCGCGTCGCCAGGACCCGGCCGGTCAGGCACCGCACCGGCAAGTCGGGCGCGCGTGTCGAGGACAAGTCGTGATGCCGCTGGCTCCCCGCTATCGGAGGGTCGCCGTCTATGCCCCGTCGGCCTCGACCACCGGCGGGCCGGAGCTGCTGCACCAGCTCGTCCACGAAATTCGGGTGAACGGCGGCGAGGCGGCGATCCACTACGTTCCCGATCCGCTTGCCGCGGTCCCCGAGCGATATCGCATCTATGATATCCCGACATTGACCGCGGTCGATCCGGCCGACGGCGATTGCATCGTGGTGCCGGAGACCATGGTGCGGCAGCTGCCGCTATGGTCGCCGGCGGAACGCTATATCTGGTGGCTCAGCTTCGACTTCTTCCAGAGCCGGCACCGTGGCAAGGCCGAGCGCATCCTGGCCAATCTCTACAAGGAGACCTTGATCCGCTGCCTGACGCGGCTTGGGACCAAGCACCTGTTCCAGTCCCATTATGCCCGAAGCCGTCTGCGCAACCGCGGCATGAGCGGCGAATTGCTTTCCGACTATCTGTCGATCGCGCCGTCGTTGGACGGTGCCGAACCGCGCCAGGGCCTGATCCTGTACAATCCGAAAAAGGGCATGGAGATCACCGGCCGGCTGCAGCGCCAATGGCCCGACCTGACCTTCCTGCCGATCGTCGACATGACCAGGCAACAGGTCGAGGACGCCTTCCGGCGGGCCAAGATCTATATCGACTTCGGCGAACATCCCGGCAAGGACCGGCTGCCGCGGGAAGCGGCTCTGATGGGCACCGTCGTGGTCGTCGGCGTCAGGGGCGCCGCCGCCTTCGACGAAGACGTCACTTTGCCCAGAGCTTACAAGCTCGACATCGACGCGCAATTGCCGGCCAGGTTTCGTGGCCTGGTCGACGACATCCTCAGCAATTTCGGCGCGCACCAGGACGCGCAACGCCCTTACCGCGAGATCATCGCGGCGGAACGCGCGGTCTTCGCGCAGCAGGTGCGGGATGTCTTCTTCGTGTCGCGCTGAGCCGGCGGAGCCGCGCCGATGACCTGGCCGGTCGGGATATTCTGGGTCTTGCTCGCCGGTGCGCTCTGGAGCCGCCGGTCGGCGCTGATCTATCTGTTCTTCGCTTCCGCCCCGTTCGGCACGCTCGCGGTGATCCCGGTCGAAATGGTCGGCGGCATCAATCTCCTGCCGCAATCGGTCTGCGCCAGCGCGATCATCCTGCGCCTCATGCTCGACCCGGCCGCGCGCTCGAACGCCCTGGAGGCGATGGCCGACATCCGGCGCCTGGGCCTGCTGTCGCTGTTTCTCGTGGTCGCCATCCTCGTCACCGCCTTCATGCCGCGGCTGTTCGCGGGAATGGTCGATGTGGTGTCGATGGCCGGCGTCGCGCTCGGGCCGCAGCCCTTGGCGCCCGGCACCTTCAATCTCACCCAGATCGCCTATCTCGGCCTGTCGGTGCTGACGGTCGCCGCCTTCGCGGTCATAGTCGTCGACGCGTCGATGATGGCGACGGCGGGCAAGGCCGTCCTCTTCGGGGGCGCGACCCTGGCCGCGACCGGCCTGGCCGCGCTGATTGCCGACGCAACGGCGGCCGCCGCCCTGTTGGAGCCGTTCCGGACGGTCACCTACGTGCTGCTCACCGAAGACGAGGCGCTTGGGGCCCGCCGGCTCGCCGGCCTGATGTCGGAGGCCTCGGCCTTCGGGGCCCTGTGCGTGCTGTATGGCGCCGCCGCGGCGCTTCTCTATCCGTGTTTCGCGGGCGGGTTGCGGCGGCTGGCGGCCGCGATCGCCCTGACGCTGTTCGTCATGGCCGCCTTGTCGACATCCTCGACCGCCTTTGTCGGGCTCGCGGTGGGCGCGGCGCTGCTCGTGGCCAACTGGTCGCGCCGGCTGCTGTCGCCGGCCTCGCCCAATCCGACCAGCGGCCGGATCGAGTTCGTCGTCGCGATGGCGCTCCTGATCGCCGCGCTCGCGATGCTTCTCCTCGAGACGCGGCTGTTCGATTATGCCGGCGACATGATCGACCTCATGCTGTTTCAGAAGGTCTCATCCGATTCCTACATCGAGAGAATGCGCTGGAACGACACCGCCATGGACGGTTTCTGGGCGACGATGGGGCTCGGCGTCGGGCTCGGTTCGGCGCGCGCATCGAACTGGTTCGTCGCCCTGCTCAGCAATACCGGTGCGATCGGTGCGGCGCTGATGCTCGGCTTCCTGGCGCAGAGCTTTCTCCGCCGGCCGTCATCGGACGATCCCGTCCAGGCCGACTTCATCTGGGCGCTCAAGGGGGTTCTGCTCCTGGGACTGGTTATGGCCGCCCTGGCGGGTACCTCCGCCGATTTCGGCGTCGGGAACGCCGCCGTCTACGGGATGCTGGCGGGGCTCGCCGGCCGGCGAGCACGCGTGGCCGGCCCGTCCGAAGTGCGGCCCCGCATGCCCACGAGAGCGGCCTGAGCGCTGCGCGGCCGGCCGGTTCAGGATCCGCGGATCCAGTCGGGCGAGGGGATGCCGGACGACAGGAGCGAGGCATACATGCGGTCATAGTCGGCGTAGAGACGCTCGACCGAGAAGCGTTCGAGATTGCCGCGGGCCTGCTGCTTCATCCTGGCGAGCCTTTCGGGATCACTCAGCAAGCCATTGATCTCGCGTGCGAAGGCCTTGGTGTCGCCGGATGGCACCAGAATGCCGGCCGCGCCATGGTCGAGCGCCTCGGGGATGCCGCCGACATTGGAGGCGACGATCGCGCAACCGGCCGACCGGGCCTCGATATTGACCAGCCCGAGCGGCTCGGCATGGGAGGCGAGCACGAAGATGTCGGTCTCTCGCAGCACCGTCTGAGGGTCCTGCAGCGACCCGTGGAAGTGAACGCGGTCACCGAAGCCGGTGGCGGTCGCCGCCATCTCGAGTTTGGCGCGGTCCGGACCGTCGCCGACGATGTGCAATTCGGCGGGGCGGTCGGCCGCGACCAGCGCGAAGGCGGCGATCAGGGTGTCGACCCCCTTGCGTTCGTGCAGGCCACAGACCGTGGTGATGCTGGGTCTTGCGACCTGGACGGCCGGTTCATGGGGGAAGTGGCGGCTCCTCGCCCCGCCGAGCGGCGCGTTGACGATCGTGACCAGCTTTCGCTCGGCGAAACCGCGCTTCACCAGCGTCACGCGCTCCGCCTCGCTGACCGCGGCGATACCATCGGCCAGCCGCATGATGTGCGAATGGCCATCGAAGGAATTGTGGACCGTGCTGACCAGTGCGGCCCGCGTCAGGCGCGTCGCGCAGTAGCCGAGGGCCGCGCCTGCCATCATGTGCGCGTGGACGATGTCGATCCGGCGCTCCCCGATGATGCGGCGCAAGCGGAGCACCGCCTGGATGAGCTCCGCCGGGTTCTTGCTGCGTTGCCTGAGCGTGATGTGCTCGACGCCGGATCGAACCAGCAGGTCCTGCAATTCGCCGCCTTCGCCGGCATAGGCCACCACGTCGCCCTTGGCCGCCTGGATACAGGCCAGGTCGACCGCGGCATGCACGTTGCCATGACCGAGCCGGCAATGATTGACCAGATGCAGGATTTTCATCGCGCCGGCCTCGATCGGGATTGCCGCCCGCTCACTTCGAATAGACCCTGATGTAATCGACCAGCATATACGATGGGTTCGGCGTCTCGGTGATCGGCCAGCCGCTGCCGAGCGCCAGATTGACCAGCGGAAACAGCGGCTGGGCGAATTCCGGCGGCGTCTCGATCCGCCAGAACGACTTGCCGTCGAGATAGAACGTCGTCCAGCGCGGTTCGACCAGGACGCCGAATCTGTGCCAGTCGGCCGAGAGGTCGTCATCGAGCCGGATGACATGCGGCACGTGGCGTGTCGGATAGACCTTGTCCATCGACCAGACGTGATAGACGCTGTGGAAGATCCGCGGGTCGTGGCCGTAGAACTCCATCACGTCGATTTCGACCGCGTAGCGCGTGCGTTCGGTGCCCATCAGCCAGAAGGCCGGCCAGACGCCTTTGCCCGATGGCAGTTTGGCGCGCATTTCGAAATAGCCATACATCTGGGCAAAGCCGTTGCCCTTCAGGTCGTTGGCCGCGAGCAGGCCGGACTCCCAGATCCCGTCGGCATTCTTGCGGGCCTCGATCCTGAGTACGCCGTTTTCGATGGTGAAGGGAAAGCCCGGTGTCGGATCGGCGAAACGGGCATCGCCAAAGTCACCGTTCCAGGGCGTGTGGGCGATCCAGCGGCTGCCGGGCCCCCGTGGCGAGACGCTGAGGCTGTCGAATTCCTCGCCGAAAGTCAGGGTGTAACCGGTCAGATCCAGCGCCTGAACATCGTCGCCTTGCCGGGCCGATCCGGTCAGCAGGCCGACGGCGATCGCCGCGACCGCGACCAGGGCCGAAAGCCCGGCCAGTCGATGGCGCCGGGCCCTGACGGGCGCGGCGTCCGGTCGTCGCGGGGAGGGCGGCCTTCGGGCCGTCATCGGTCGGGCCGCCGGGGCATCGGGGCTCGGAAAGCGCTGCCGCCTGCCATTGCTCCTCCGATATTCATTTGTATTTCAGGATGTTGCGCGGGTGGATGCGGCCGAGGCAGAGATCGCGCAAGGCCAGGGCGTTGCCGTAAAGGCGGCCCTTGCGGTCGACCCAGGGTTCCGGCTTGACCGCGCCGGCGGCATTGGCCGCGATGTTGCGGGCAGCCTGGATCAGGGCCCGATCCGCCCGCATCGTCCGCTTCTTGAGCAGATACCAGGGATTGGCGATCTGCGAATAGCCGAACCGGATGCCCGAGGAGCGGCCCCTCTTCGTGCCGAGGTGGACGCCACGCATGGCCGCGCAACTGACGATACGACCGTGGGCCGCCATCCGGCGGCTCATGTCGACATCCTCGAGCCAGGCGTAGAGCGGCAGGTCTTCGTCGAAGCGGATGGCGTGACGGTTGATGACGCTCAGGCGCACCGCCATGTTGCAGCCATAGCCGTTATAGAGCGGGGCGGGCTGGCGATCGGCATCGTGCTCGCCGGCACGGCCAATGATCGCGCGGGCTTCTTCGACGCTCAGGCCGGGGCCGGGGGCGCCGTCGGCCAGCACCAGCCCGGAGGCCACGACGATGTCGCAGCCATTTTCGAACAGTGCCTCGGCCTCCGCCAGATAGCGCGGCAGCGGGAAAAAATCGTCGTCGAAAAAGATCAGGATGCCGTCGGTGACGTCGTGCAGGGCGTCGAGGATCGCATTGCGCTGGTGGCAGGTCCCTTGCGGCGACGTGACCGCGGTGATCGGGAACGGCAACATGGCGGCCGTCTCGCCGTCGAAATCGTCGGACGCGGCAGGACAGACGATGATCCGATCCGGCCGGCGCACCTGGCGTGCCAGCTCCTTGAGTGTCTCGGTCAGGACCTCGCGGCGTCCGGAGGTGGCGATCCCGACGAAGATGGGCCGGTCGGTCATGTCAGGCTCTCCCGACGTCCTGGCGACGACGGGCCCGAACCGCCCGGCGCAATGGCGGCTCGCGCGGTCAAGCCCATGTCCGCGACCGCCATACGGCCACGGCCGGCGATCGCGGCTTCATTCTGCCGGCCGAAAAAGGCGGGAACGAGAAACGCGCTGGTCATGGCCAAGACATCCATGTTGATCTGCACCCGTTTTGATCTCGCAATATCGGAAAGAGCCCGCCGCGATCGCTGGCGGGCCGGCTGCACTGGGCGAAACGGGCGCGGCGCGGTCAGGCCCGCTCCGGCGGACGCGAAGCATAATGCGTGCCGAAATGAGGGGTGGCTGACGGCGCTACCCGCCTTATTTGCGCCGCCAGCCGAATGCTGCATGGTTCCCCCGAGCCGCCGCTGATCCGATCATGACCCGTCGTCGAGGCGCCATTTGCCTCCGCGCATGGCGGCCGTCGCGGCACGATGTTTGCTGGGGGATCGCGAGGGGGCGGCCGTTCGATCTGATCATCAGGGAGGGACTGGACGTGCATCAGCAGCACCTGACCTCCCGCAGCCGCAGTCGACCCGCCCGCATGGATGCCGCGCCGTGACGGTGCACGCGGGATCGCGCCCGGAGGCGAAGCGCCCGAGCCTCGTCGAAAACATCCTGTCGCTCGGTGCGCTGCAGCTGTCGTCTTATCTGCTGCCGGTGGCGATCGCCGCCTATACCGCGCGGGTCCTGGGCATCGAGGCCTGGGGCCGGGTTGCGCTGGTCCAGCTCGTGCTGACCTATTTCACCCTGGTCATCAGCTGGGGGTTCTCGTGGAGCGCCACGCGCAAGATCGCGGCCTTGCACGACAATGAGGCGGAGATCTCCAGGATCGCCGTCGCCACCATGGCCGGGCAAGCCATTCTCGCCGTCGTGATGGCCCTGTTGCTGGTGATCCTGGTGCTCACCGTGCCGTTCTTCGCGCGCGACGCGACGTTTTATCTCTGGGGCATCGGTGTGCTGCTCGCCGCCGCGGCCTTTCCGACCTGGCTGCTGACCGGCCTGGAGCGCATGCGGGATTTCTCGATCATCCAGATCTCGGCACGTTGCGTCACGCTGGCGCTGGTGGTGATCCTGGTCAGGAGCCCGTCGGACGCGCCCTTGATGATCGCCGCCAACGCGGTGGCCGGCATCTGCGCCGGCGCGGCGACGATCCTCTGGCTCAGGCGCAGCGCCTTGCTGACCTGGCGAAGGCCGACCTTCCGCCAGATCCGCCACGAACTGCGCGACGGCGGCACGATCTTTGCGTCGACCACGGTGATCGGCCTCTACGTCAATTTGACGCCGATCATCCTGGGAGCTCTGATGGGACCGGCCGCCACCGGATATTTCGTCCTGGCCGACCGCATCCGCCAGGCGGCGCAGTCGGTGCTCGCGCCGGTATCGAATGCCCTGTTTCCGCGCATCAGTCGCCTGGTCTTGACCGACCCGCTGCTGGCCCGGTCGATGCTGCGGCGGTCCGGCGCCGCCATTTTCAGCATTTCGGTCGTCATCAGCGTGGCGCTGTTCGTGGCCGCCGATCACCTGGTGACGCTGGTCGGCGGTCCGGCGTTCATGCCGGCCGGGCGCGTGCTCGGCTGGCTCGCCATGCTCCCCGTCGTCATGTCCTTTTCGACCTTCTTCGGTCTGCAGGTGCTGCTGCCGAACCAGAAGAACACGGTCTTCAACATCATTCTCGGCTCTGCCGGGATCCTGAGCCTGATGATGATCCTGCCCCTGATCCAGTGGAAGGGCGCCGAGGGCGCGGCGATCTCGCTCTGCATCACCGAAATCTTCGTCTCCGCCGCCATGACCGCCTACCTGGCCAGATCCGGGTTTTTCCGGGGCAAATGGCGCCATCCGGCATCTGCGCAATAGACCCGATGCCGACCGTGCATGCTCCAGGCCGTGCATCCTCCATCGACCCCGAACCCGAGAACCGCAGATCGTGCTGGCACAAAGGCTCAAGCAGCGCGTCAGGCTGACGCGACAAGGTCTCCGGGCGATCCTGGCGCGCCCGGCGCGACTGACGCTGAACAGCGTTCGCCGCGTCATCAACATCTACAATCGGGCCGATGACTTCTGCCGCGGCAAAGGCCTCGAGATCGGAGCCCTGTCCCTGCCGTTCCGGTTCACCCAAGCCCGGATGAGCTATGCGGATATTACCACCGACCAGGATATGAGAGGCATTCTGGAGGCCATCCCGATCGACAATCTCTATGAAGGCCGGCTGGTCCGTCCGGATATCATCCTGAAGCCGCCGCGCTACGATCTCGCGATGGTCGCCGATGGCGATTTCGACTTCGTCTATTCCTCGCATTCGCTGGAGCACAGCCCCAATCCGGTCTTCGCCCTGTCGGAATATATGAGGGTCGTGAAACCGGGCGGACACGTCTACACCGTGATCCCCAACAAGGAGCGGACCTATGACGTCAGGCGGCAGACCACGCCGGTCGCGCGGCTGGTCCGAAAATACCGCGACGGCCTATTCGACTATACGCTGGACGAGGCCGTCGACGTCGTCGAGATGAGCTACGGTCACCCGCTTTATGACGGCAAGGGGCGCGATTACGCCGAGGAGATATTGCGAGAAAACAGCGGCATCCACCACTTTCATACATTCGACGCCGCCAGCGTGATCGAGCTCGTCTCCTTCTGCAAAACCGAATTCGGTTGCGATCTGGTCTATTTCTGTGTCGAGGGCATCAACATCCATTTCTGTCTGTGCCGCAACGAGCCGGCCGGCTGAAGTCTATGACAGGCCCGAGGCGGGCGCGAGAAATCAAGGGAGTGTCGATGGACGTTCAGAGACTGGCCATTCCGGAAGTCGTTCTCATCCGGCCGAGACGGCACGCCGATGACAGGGGGTTTTTCTCCGAGGTGTTCGTCGACCGCCTGTTCCGGGCCGAGATCGCCGATGTCGCCTTCGTTCAGGACAACCACTCCCTGTCGCGCGACAAGGGCGTCATTCGCGGTTTGCATTTCCAGCTTTCGCCGCATGTCCAAGGCAAGCTGGTGCGCTGCACCAGGGGCAAGATTCTCGATGTCGCCGTGGATATCAGGACGGGATCACCGACCTACGGCCAGTATGTCGCGGCTGAACTATCGGCGGAGAACGGCATGCAGGCCTGGATCCCCGGTGGCTTCGCCCATGGCTTCTGCACGCTCGAAGCCGATACCGAGGTGATCTACAAGGTGACGGATTATTACGCGCCCGAATCCGACCGGGGCCTCGCCTATGACGATCCCGCGCTCGCGATCGCATGGCCGGACCTGGACCACCCGCCGATCCTGTCGGCCCGCGACCGGCATCATCCGCGACTGGCCGGACTCGGCGACGTGTTCGGCTATGACGGGCCGCCGTCAGGGCCTTGAGGGGAGTGCGAGCATGCGGGTTCTCGTCACCGGCGGCGCCGGCTTCATCGGATCGGCGGTTTGCCGGCATCTGGTCGCCGACCTCGGCGTCGCCGTCGTCAATGTCGACAAGCTGACCTATGCGGCCAATCTCGCTTCGCTCGCAACGGTCGCCGACGATCCGCGCTACGCCTTCGAGCGGCTCGACATCTGCGACCGCGACGGCCTGGATCGGGTGTTCCGGACCCATGCGCCGGATGCCGTCATGCATCTGGCCGCCGAAAGCCACGTCGACCGTTCGATCTCCGGCTCGCGGGTCTTCGTCGATACCAATATCGTCGGCACCTTCACCCTGCTGGAGGCGACACGCGCCTATCTCGCCAAGGCCTCGCCGGACACGCGGGCGGCCTTCCGCTTCCTGCATGTCTCGACCGATGAGGTCTACGGCTCGCTCGGCGATGCCGGCCTGTTTTGCGAGGACACGCCCTACGATCCGAGCTCGCCCTATTCGGCCAGCAAGGCGGCCTCCGACCACCTGGCCCTTGCCTGGCATCGCACCTATGGCTTGCCGGTGGTCGTGTCGAACTGCTCGAACAATTACGGGCCTTATCATTTCCCGGAAAAGCTCATTCCCCTGATGATCCTCAATGCCATCGAGGCGAAGCCCTTGCCGGTCTACGGCGCCGGCCTGAACGTCCGCGACTGGCTTTATGTCGACGATCACGCGCGCGCCCTGTTTCAGGTCCTGACGCGCGGTCGGCCTGGCCAGAAATACAATATCGGCGGGCGCAACGAGGTCAGGAACATCGATGTCGTCAGGCAGATCTGCGCGATCATGGATCAGATGATGCCGAAAGCCTTTCCCCATGCCGACCTCATCACCTTCGTCGAGGATCGGCCCGGCCACGACCTCAGATATGCGATCGACGCCACGAAGTGCGAGGCGGAACTCGGCTGGCGCGCCGAGGAAACCTTCGAGACCGGCCTTGCCAAGACGGTGCGCTGGTATCTCGACCGGCGCGACTGGTGGGAGCCGCTGCGGCGTGGCGCCTATGGCGGCGAGCGGCTCGGCCTGGTGAAGAGCTGAAGGCGCGGCGTCATGCGTATCCTGGTGATCGGCAGGCAAGGACAGGTGGCGCGTTCGCTGGTCGAGCGGGCCGAGGCGCGCGAAGGCATCACGCTTGTCGCGGCGGGTCGCCCGGAACTCGATCTGTCGCGGCCGGGCGACCTGGACGACCTGTTGAACCGGCACGGCCCTGACGTCGTGATCAATCCGGCGGCCTATACCGCGGTCGACAAGGCCGAGACCGACGCCGACGCCGCCTTCGCGGTCAACCGCGACGGCGCGCGGGCGGTGGCCGAGGCGGCCGGGCGCCGTGACATTCCCGTCATTCATCTGTCGACCGATTACGTCTTCGATGGCACCGGCAAGACGGCCTATCGCGAAACCGACGCGGTCAATCCCGGGAGTGTCTACGGCCGGTCCAAGCTCGCCGGCGAACAGGCGGTCGCCGCGGCCAATACCAGGCACCTGATCATCCGCACGGCCTGGGTCTATTCGCCGTTCGGGGCCAATTTCGCCAAGACCATGCTGCGGCTTGGCCGGGAACGCCCGTCTCTCGGGGTGGTCGACGATCAATGGGGCTCGCCGACTTATGCCCCCGACCTCGCCGAAGCCTTGCTGACCCTGGCGTCCAGGCTCGCCAAGCCTGCCTGGCGCGACGAATGGGCCGGCATCTATCACCTCGCGGCCGGTCCGGCCATGACCTGGTGCGCCTTCGCGCGCGCGATCTTCGCGGTCTCCGCGCGGCATGGCGGTCCGACGGTGCCGGTCGAGGCGATCGCCACCAGCGACTACCCGACCGCCGCGGCCCGGCCGGCCAATTCACGGCTCGACTGCGCCAGGATCGAGAACCGCTTCGGCATTCGCCTGCCGGATGTCCAGGACGCCCTCGAACGCTGCATTCCCAGGATTCTCGCGGCGGACCCGGCAAGCACCACGATCGGAGCCACGCGATGAAGGGTATCATTCTGGCCGGCGGCAGCGGCACGCGCCTGCACCCGATGACCATGGTGTCATCGAAGCAGCTGTTGCCGGTCTACGACAAGCCGATGATCTACTACCCGCTGTCGACGCTCATGCTGGCGGGCATCCGGGAGATCCTGATCATTTCGACGCCCCAGGACTTGCCGGCCTTCCGGAACCTGCTCGGCGACGGCCGGCGCTGGGGCCTGGAGCTTTCCTATGCCGAGCAGCCGCGGCCCGAGGGCTTGGCCCAGGCCTTCATCATCGGCGCCGATTTCTTGGCGAACGGACCCTCGGCGCTCATCCTCGGCGACAATATCTATTACGGCCATGGCCTGCCGATCATCCTGACCGAGGCCGCCAAGCGGACGGCGGGCGCGACCGTTTTCGCCTATCATGTCACCGATCCCGAACGTTACGGCGTCGTCGCGTTCGACCAGGCGGGAACGGCCTTGTCGATCGAGGAAAAGCCGACCACGCCCCGGTCGAACTGGGCGGTGACAGGGCTCTATTTCTACGACGCCGAGGTGGTCGACATCGCCCGGTCGATCAAGCCTTCGGCGCGCGGCGAACTGGAGATCACCGACATCAACAGCGCCTATCTCCGTCGCGGCGACCTGCGTGTCGAACGCCTCGGCCGCGGCTTCGCCTGGCTCGATACCGGCACGCCGGACAGTCTCCTCGAGGCCGGCGAATTCGTCCGGGCCCTGACCAAACGCCAGGGCTTCCGCATTTGCTGTCCCGAGGAGATCGCGTTCCAGCTTGGCTACATCACCCGGGACCAGTTCGCAGCCCTCGGCCAGGCGCTGTCGAAGAGCGATTACGGCAAATACCTGCTGGCGCTGAGCCAGGCATAGGCGAACGGCGCCCTCGGGCTGACGGTCAGTCGGGAGCGCGCTAGCCCTCTCCGCGTCTTGGCCGGGCTTGTCCCGGCCATCCACGCATTGTCTTGGCCCGCGAAGACGTGGATGGCCGGGACAAGCCCGGCCAAGACGAATGGGGCCTCAGCTAAGCTTGCCAAGTTGAGCCATCAGCGCCGGGTGCGGCTGGGCAAAGGCCAACACCTGCTCGATCGCCAGGCAGGCCTCCAGGATCAGCCGTTCGGAATATTTGGGACCTGAAACCTGCAGGCCGATCGGCAGGCCGTCATGCGATAACCCGCAGGGCAGCGTCGCGGCCGGCAGGCCGGTCAGGTTGAAGGGCAGGGTATAGGGCACGCCGTCGCGCCAGCGGTCGTAGCCCTGCGCGTGGTAGACGGTCTCCACCGGAGCCGCGACCCGCGGCATGGTCGGGGTCAGCAGCAGATCGAAATCGCGATGGAAGGCCGCGAGTTCACGGCCGAGCGCCGCACGGGCGGCTTCGCCCGTCAACAGCGCGTCGATGTCGATGTTGAGGCCGCTCTCGGCGACTTCGCGGAATTTCGGATCGAGCTCGTCCCGGCGCTCGGGCGGGATGGACCTGAGGCGACGGGCGAAGCCGGCGAGCCAGAAAGCGTTGAACGTCGTTTTCAGGTCGCCGATGACAGGGCCGACCTCGGTGATCTCGGCGCCGGCGGCGCGCAGGCCGGCGATCGCCGCCTCGATGCCGGCGCGGACGGCCGGATCGGGCGCGATGCCGCCGAGATCGGGCGAATAGGCCAGCCGCAGGCCGGCGAGCCGCGGCTGCAATCCACTGAGCCAGCCTGCTTCCGGCGGCGGCAATGCGAACCAGTCGCGATCGTCGGGCTGCGCCATAACCTCGAGCACCGTCACCGCCTCCGCCACCGTGCGGGTCATCGGCCCGCCCGAGACGAGCGTCGCGAACAGCCCTTCCTGCGGATGATGCGGCACCCGGCCGAAAGTCGGCTTGATGCCGAAGATGCCGCAGAAGCTCGCCGGGATCCGGATCGAACCGCCGCCGTCATTGCCGAAGGCGAAAGTGCCGATGCCGGCGGCGACGCAAGCCGCGCCGCCGCCGCTCGACCCGCCGGGCGTCCGCCTTGGGTTCCACGGATTGCGCGTCGGGTCGTCCTGCAGCGGGCCGTCGGTCAGGCCTTTCCAGCCGAATTCGGGCAGGCGGGTCTTGCCCAGGATGACGCTGCCTGCCTCGCGCAGCCGCGCCACCACGGGTGAATCGGCGGTTGCCGGCGTCTCTTCGCTGGTGCGCGAGCCATGGCGTGTCGGCAGGCCGGCCATGTCGACATTGTCCTTGATGGTCACGGTCACGCCGTCGAGCGGGCCGATCGGCCGGCCCGCCTGCCAGCGGGCCGTGCTGTCGGCGGCGGCCTTCAAGGCGCCGTCGGCGTCGATCAACTGGAAGGCGTTGAGCGCCGGTTCCAACCTGGCGATGCGCTGCAGATGCAGAATGGTGACGGCCGTCGGCGTCAGCGCTCCCTGGGCATAACGCTGGCCGAGCTCGTCGACGGTCAGGAAGCAGTCGGCTTCATTCATCACGGATCGATCCTCACAAGCCGGCGGGGCGGTGCTGCGCCCAGGGGCGCACCTGCTCGAGCAGGGCGCCGAACCGCAGGACATCGGTTTCGGCGCCCCACGGGCCGACGATCTGGACGCCGGTGGGCAATCCGTCGGTGGCAAAACCTGACGGTACCGACAGGGCCGGATGGCCGGTCAGGTTGAACGGATATTGATAGGAGGTCCAACCCTGGCGGGTGATGCCGCATTTCACGCCGTCGACCTCGACCTCGTCATTGGCCGCGTCGAACTCGACCGGTAGCGCCGAGCGGCTCATGGTCGGCGTCACCAGGAAGTCATAACGCTCGAACAGGCCCTGAATGGCGCGGAACAATTCCGTTCGGGCAAATTGCGCGTTGCGGAAATCGGCCAGGCTGAACTGGGCGCCGCGTTCCATGAAGGCGAGCGTCACCGGGTCCATCTGGCTTTGCCAGCGCGGCAGATAAGGCGCGCAGAACACCGCGAAATTGGCCTGATAAAGAATCCGGCCTTCGAGCTCGATCCAGTCGATCGCCTCGGTCACCTCTTCCACCTCGGCGCCGAGCGCCGCCCAGGCGTCGAGGGCCGCGCCGGTATTGGCCGTCACATCGGCGGCCACGCGCGGATTGGCGCAGCGCGCGATATAGCCGACGCGGACCCCTGAGAGGTCGCTGCCGATCAATCTGGGCGAGAGCTGCCTGACATCCTCGCCCTTGATGCTCCAGGGGTCTTTCGCCGAGGGACCGGTCAGCACCGCATGCATCACGGCCGCATCGGTGACGGTGCGGGTGAGCGGCCCGGCATAGATATTGTTGCCGAAGGCATCGCGGGCGGTGTCGGCCGGCACCGCGCCAAGTGTCGGCTTGAGGCCGACGACACCGCAGCAAGCTGCCGGTCCGCGCACCGAGCCGGCGCCGTCGGTGCCGAGGCCGAGCGGGCCGAGGCCCGCGGCCACCGCCGCCGCCGCGCCGCCGCTCGATCCGCCGGAGGTGCGCCCGAGGTTCCAGGGATTGCGCGTGATGCCGTGGCTCGGGCTGTCGGTCAGCCCCTTGTTGCCGAATTCCGGCGTCGTCGATTTGCCGATGACGATGGCGCCGGCCGCGGTCAGGCGCTGGACCAGCACGTCGTCAACTCTCGCGACATTGTCCTGGTAGATCGCCGAGCCATGCTTGGTCGGCACGCCGGCGACATCGATCAGGTCCTTGATGCTGACCGGCACGCCGTGCAGGGGGCCGAGCCGATCGCCCGCCGTCACCGCCTGTTCGGCGCGCCGGGCCTCGGCCCGGGCCTGTTCGGCGGTGACCGTGACGAAGGCGTTGAGCCGCGGTTGCTGGCGTTCGACCGCGCGCAGCACCGCCTCGACATAGTCGACCGGCGACAGCTTGCGCGACCGGATGAGGGCGGCCGCTGACGTTGCGGGCATGAACAGCAGGTCGGCGTCTTGCATGGGAACTCCGGGGGCCGAAACAGTGCGGCCGGGGTCGATTTCGGGTCGCCGCACAGTGTCTGGCCCAGGCCGCTCCGTCCAGGCCCGGCGCGGCGGTCAACGCCCTGTTCAAGGCTGCCCTGCGACAGATGAACGCCAGGCAAGATCGGCCGTTGCGTCAGACCGGCGACCGGGCCACCTTGCTCGTTCCTCAGTATGTGCAATCGTTTGACCATCTGCGCTTCGAGCGTTCGAAGACCAAGGAGAGACGAGCATGGCAGGCAAGTCGATGTCCCGTCGGTCCATGCTGATGACCGGGAGCGCGGCGCTCGCCGCCGCCGGCATCATCCGCCCGCGTGAGGCGCGTGCCGCCAAATCGCTCAATGTCGTGCTGGAATCAGAGGTCGTCATCTTCGACCCGCATTTCACCACCGCGGCGATCACCCGCACCTTCGGGACCCATGTCTTCGACACCTTGTTCGCGATGGATGGCAGGGGCGACATTCGCCCGCAAATGGTCGAAAGTTTCGAGACTTCCGACGACAAGCTCACCTGGAAATTCAAGCTGCGCGACGGCCTGCGCTGGCATAGCGGCGAGCCCGTGACGGCGGCCGACTGCGTCGCCTCGCTCAATCGCTGGGCGCCGCGCGACGCGCTCGGCCGGATGCTGGCGTCAGCCACCGCCTCGCTCACCGCCGATGGCCCGCGCAAATTCACCATTCGCCTGAAACAGCCTTTCCCACTCATGCTGCCGACGCTCGGCAAGGCCAACGCGCCGCTGCCCGTCATGATGCCGGAGCGGCTGGCCATGACGCCCGGCGACCAGCGCATCACCACGCCGATCGGTTCCGGTCCGTTCCGCTTCCGCTCGGACCTCTGGCGTTCGGGCAATGTCATGGTGCTCGAGCGCAACCCCGATTACGTCCCGCGCCAGGAGCCGCCGGACTTTCTCGCCGGCGGCAAGACCGTCAAGATCGACCTGCTCGAGCTCAGGGTCATCAACGACCAGTCGACGGGTGCCAATGCGCTGATGCGCGGCGAGATCGACTACATGCAATATCTGCCGTTCGACATGTTGCCGCTGCTGCAACGGGCGCGCGGCGTCAATTTGCTGGGACTGGGTGGAATTCATCAGTTCCAGGGCAATTTCCGGCTGAACCACCAGTTCCCGCCCTTCGATGATCCGGCGATCAGGCGGGTCCTGTGGAAACTCGCCGACCAGTCGTCGATCCTGACCGCCATCGGCATTCCCGAGCAGTTCCGGGCACCACAATGCCCGTCGTTCTGGATGTGCGACGCGCCGCTTTCGACCACGGCCGGTTCGCAAGCCGCGCGGCTCGACATCGAGGCGGCCAAGGCCGAGCTGAAGGCGACGAGCTATCGCGGCCAGCCGGTAATCCTGCTGGAGGTGGCTGGCTCGATCAGCCAGACCGCCGCCAATGTCCTGGCGCAAAACATGAAGAATGCCGGCTTCGTGGTCGACGAGCAGACCATGGACTGGGGCACCGTGCTGGCGCGCCGGGCCAAGAAGGACGGCTGGTCGATGTTCTCGGTCTATTCCAATGGCACCGACATGATCTCGCCGCTGTCGCATTTCTACATCGCCTCGACCTGCGCCGATTATCCCGGCTGGTCCTGCGACCAGCGCATGCCGGCGCTGCTCGAAACCTTCGCCAAGGCCGACAGCGAGGCGGATCGCAAACGCATCGCGGCCGAGATCCAGACGCTGGCCTATGAGCTGACGCCATCGGTCATGTGGGGCCAGTTCACCATTCCCGCCGGCTACCGCAGCAACCTCAACAACCTCATCCGCTCGTCCTACCCGATGTTCTGGGAGGTCGACCGGTAGGGCTCACCAGGTGCGGCGCAGGCCGAGGCTGCAGCGGATCGCCTGATGCCGCTCGCCGAATTCGGCATTGATCGAGGCGGTGAGGCTCAGGCCGGTGCCGAGCCGCAGTTCCGCACCGGCCGAGGCGAGCGCCGTGTGCATCGAGGGGCGGGCGCCGAACACGGCGCGGCCGGAATTGGAGAGCGTCTGGAACTGGGCGTCCAGCGATCGCTCGGTGGTCGGCTGACAGGTCCAGGCGAGGCGGCCGAAGGCGATCGGGTCGGTGCCCGGCGACAGCACGGTATAGGTGGTTGAAAAGGTGAAAGCGCCGCTGGCACGGACGACACGCAGGCCACCTGCCAGGCTGGCGCGACCGCCGATATTGATCCGGTCGGCTGCGGCCGGAGAAAGGTCGATGAAGGTCACGCTGCCGGCGGTCAGCGGGTTGGAGCCGGATCCCGCCCTTCCTAGGGAACCGCACGTCGCGTCGGGCGTTGCCGATGAGGACCCCCGAGGAACTGCCATGCCCACCGACGAACCGTGGATGCGCCCTTACGTCCTTTCGATTACCGGCCTGTTCCTGGAAGATGGCTTCGCGCGGCTTGCCGAGGCGCTTGGACGGTTGGATCAAGGGGCCGCCGAGGCCTCGCTGGCCAGGTTCGAGGAGATCATGCGCGCCCAGATCGCCGATATCGGTGAGCACGATGACATTCCGCCGGCGGTGCTGGTTGAGCTGCGCCGCAATGTCGAGGCGCGGATGGCGGCGGTTTTCGTCAAGGCGCGCCAGAGAATGGCCGGGCCGCTTATCCATGCCGTGGCGAACCCGAAGGGTCCTGCCGATACGCCAAACCTGGTCAATGCCCTTGGCCGGCCCGCGATCGCCAGCAGGCCGGCGTCGTGAACCACCGGACCGGCTCGCCTGCTAGACGCCGGCACCGAGGCCGCCGAGGAGATAGATGATCAGCACGATGACGAGCACCGTGCCGAGACCGCCGCCGAGGCCGGCCGGCCCATAGGCGCGATGTCCGAAATAGCCTCCGCCGCCGAGCAGCAGGAGGATGAGGATGATCAGCAGCAAGGGTGACATGGCAAAGTCTCCGGGGCAGGCGCTGCAAGGCGCCTATGGGGCGGCGATGGCTGAGGTCGCGTCAGGCGTCGCGGCGCGGCTTCGACGGCGCGCCCGGCTTGGTTTCGGACGAGGTGGCCGCGACCGGGTCGCTCGCCGGAAATGTGTCCTTCAAGGCCTTGGTCAGGTCGTTGTCGGCTTCATGATCGCCATGTTTCGGCGGCATGGTGGGCCCCGATCCGGCGATGGCTTCTTCGAATTCGCGCGTTCCCTCGGCCTGCATGTCCTGGGCCTTGCGGTCGGCGAGCGATTTTTCGGAATGAGCCATGCTGTCCTCCTGTTGTCCTCTATCAACGGGAGGTGCGTCGATCGGTTCCATGCGTGGGTGCTTGGCGCAGGGGAACTTCCGGCCGCCGAACGGGTTTTTTCGGGTCACAGGAGGGCGATCATGGCCGAGGCTCATTATGGGATCATTCAGCATGACGGCGGCTGGGCCTACCGGCTGGGCGACGTCATCTCGGAGACCTTCGGGTCGCGCGAGGAGGCCGTGGTGGCCGCCGAAAGCGCCGCGGCGCGGCAACGCACGCCCGGTGATGCCGTCGAGATCGAATATGAGGACGGCGACGGCCGCTGGCACCGCGAGCGCTCGGCCGGCGACGACCGGCCGGATGCCACCGTCGACGACGAGCCGAGCCGGAGAAAGCCGTAATGGGACATCCGATCCCCAAGCATAGCCCGGGTTTCGACGAGGACGATCCGGCCCGCCGGCGGCGCGCGCCGGATGAGGACCGCGAGCCGGTGATCGATCCGGCGCGTCATCCTGACCAGGACCCGGCGATCGACCGGCCGACCGACGGTGTCGACGAGCCGCCGGGCGAGCCGCGCGACGGCAGCGACCAAGGGCCGGATTGATCCGGGCATGGACCAGGGCATGGATCAAGGCATGTCCGGCCGAGCGTCATCCGGGGAGGACGTGGCCGTTGATCTTTCGGGCGGGCGGTCGACCGTCAGCTCGGCGTTTGGCATAGCGCGGGGCGCCTCGGTCGCGATCCTCGCCAATCGCAGTTCCGGCCTGACGTCGCGCACCGGGCATGCCGTCGACATCGCGGTGTCGACGCTGGCGGCGCACGGCTTTTATCCCAGGGTGTTCATGGCGCGGCGCGGCCGGCTCGGCGAAGCGCTGGCGGCTTGCCGGCGCGACGCTCCGGACCTTGTCGTCGTCATCGGCGGCGACGGCACCATTATCGCGGCCGCGGAAGCGTTCCTGGAGACTGGCACGCCACTGGCCATCGTGCCGCTCGGCACGGTCAATCAACTCGCCCGCGACCTTGAGATACCCCTCGATCCGCAACTCGCCATGGCGGCGCTCGTCGACGGCACGTTGCAAAGCATCGATGTCGGGTGGGTCAATAGCCGCGCTTTCCTTTGCACCTGCGTGGTTGGGCCGCTGGCGCGCCTGCAGCGCTATCGCGAACAGGCGCGCGGCCGGCTTCCCGCGACGCTTGTCGCGATGGCAATGACGGTTATGAAGGCATTCAGCCTCAGGCCGATGCGTCTGGTCCTCGGCGACGGCGCCCGGACCTGGAGGGAAGACAGCCGCGGCGTGATCGTCTCGGTCAACCCGTTCCTGACCCAGCCATCGCGGGTCCCCAGGCGCGGCCGGCTCGATGGCGGCCGGCTTGCCGTCTATGCGGCGCGCGACAATGGCCGGTTGACGCTGATGAAGATGGCCGCCGCTATTCTGGCCGGCCGGGCGGGTGACAATGCCGGCATCGTCTATCACGAGGCGCCGGCCATCACGATCGCCGCGCGGCGCAGGCGGGTCGCGGTGTTGAACGATGGCGAGATCCGTCTCCTGGTGACGCCCCTGCGGTTCGAACTGCAGCCCGGCGCCTTGCGCGTCCTGGTGCCTGCCCGTGCGGGCTCGGGAGCCTAGGGCGGGCTGCCATTGGCGATGCGCGACAGCCAGGCGCGAACCTCCGCAGGGTTCTGGAACGCCGCGTCGGCGTGGCGGAAGTGCTCGCCGGCCACCTTCAGGCCGAAACCGCCGGCGGCCTCGGCGACCGTGAAGGCATCTTCGTCGGCGCGGTCGTCGCCGATCATGATCGGAATACGCTCGGCAAAAGGCTGCCGCCGCATGATTTCCCTGAGCGCGGTCGCCTTCGAGGTGCCATTGGGGATCACCTCGATCACCGCGCGGCCTTCTTTCAGATGATGATCGAGATTGAGCTCGACCAGGAGATGGGCGAGTGCATTGAGCAGCGCCGGCCCGGCTTCCGGCGCCTGGCGAAAGTGAACGGCGAGGATCGGCCCCTTATATTCCAGCCGGACACCCGGATGGCTGGCCGCCAGCGCCACGGCGCGTGCCAGCAGGGCAGGCGCGATGGCGGGCGGCAAGGGCTCGACCGGACCGGTGGTGGCGAAGCTGAACTCGAGGCCGTGGAGCCCGGAGCCGGCAAGCCGGGCCGGGGCGATCATCCGCGCGATATCGGCCAGATGCCGGCCGGTCACCACGGCGACCGCGCCGCCGAGGCGGTGCTGCAGCCGGGTCAGATCGGGCGTCAAACTCGGCGGCAGGATCACTTCTTCGGGCGTGTCGGCGATATCCACCAGCGTGCCGTCGAAGTCGAAATAGACGGCGTATTGGTCCGTGCGCAGGCAGATCTGCGGCGCGAGCAGGTCCGGCAGCGTTCGGGCTCCGGAGGCGTCGCTCATCATGCAGCCTGTTTGAAACACATGCGGTGGGTCCGCGGGCAGGGGGCGACGGCCATGGAACATGGGTGGGGAACGCCAGCCCATCGGCGAGGTTCCGGCGCCCATTCTAGCGCATGGCGGCCAACCGTCGAGGAACCCGGTGGCGCCGGGCCGCCGCCGGCGAACGCCCGCGCCTGAAGTTCCGGCAGGACGGGAACCGCAAGGCCGGTCCCTGGTTGTTTCAGGGGGAACCAGAGGAGGCGACGATGATGCACCCGAAGGAACCAGGCGGCTGGCAGGATGCGCAAGCGCCCGAAAAGCCCGATGACGGCAAGCGTGGCCAACAGAGCCAGGCCGGCGGCGAGAAACCGCAGCAGGCAGGTCAGAAGCGCGGGCAGCAGGCAGGTCAGAAGCGCGGGTAGGCGGCGCAGCAGCGCTAGAGTCTTTCCGTTGATCGTTGAGTGTGACCATACGAATCGCGTCGTGGTTGTTTCAATCTCCTTTGCCGGGGAGGTGAAGGATCGACGTGACTTTAGAGTTTCATGGCCTCAGGATGAAGCGCCCTGCACAAAGCTCAGTCGTCGTTCGAGGCTCGCAAGAGCGAGCACCTCAGAATGAGGAAAGTAAGTGAATCGCATAAATTTTGCTGATGATGCGTCGAGCGTTCCGTGCATTTGCACCGCCATTGCTGCAATGCACTACGGACCTCATCCCAAGGTGCGAGCGGAGCGAGCCTCGAAGGACGGCCTATCCTTGATGCAATGCTTCAATCCGATACGATCAGGCTCCAGCTCAAACCAGAGCGGACGCCGCTACCCCTCCAGCGCCCCGATCATCTCCACCCGCGTCGCATGCCGGCCGCCCTCGAACCGGGCGGCCAGGAACGCGTCGACGATATCGAGCGCCAGCCCTTCGCCTACCACGCGCACGCCCAGCGACAGCATGTTGGCATCGTTGTGCTGGCGGATCATGCGGGCTGAGAACGTGTCGAGGCAGACGCCGCAGCGGATGCCCTTGACCTTGTTGGCCGCCATCATGATGCCCTGGCCGGTGCCGCACAGGATGATGCCAAACCGGCAGTCGCCGGAAGCGACGAGCCGCGCTGCCGCTTCGCCGTGCTTGGGATAGGGGGTGCTCTCCGGCGTGGTCGGTCCGATGTCGACCGCCACCCAGCCCTGCGCCGCGATATGAGCGGCGATCGCCTGCCGGAGCTGAATGGCGGCGTGGTCGCTGGACAGGACGATGCGGTTGCTGGCTGTCATGGCGACGTCGTCCCGTTCTCTGAGGCAATCTGGCGGCTTGGCGGAGGTTGGATCAGCTGCCTTCTGTTTCGTCAATTGTTCCGGTTCTCGCTTGACCAGGCCTGCGGTATCGCCTCCGGCGCCGGTCCATCGAATTCCAGCGCGGCCTTGCCTTGGACCGGCCGCGGCACCGCACAACCAGCCGGCGATTGGAACAAAACAGGAAACGTGTCATCCACGGCGGCAACACCATCGAGGGATGATTCGGCCTTGTCCGCTGCCGCCAGCTATCTGACCAAGCTCAACCCCGAGCAGCGGCGGGCGGTGGAACATGGCGCGGGCGGTGGCGGCGGGCCCCTCCTGGTGATTGCCGGCGCCGGCTCCGGCAAGACCAATACGCTGGCGCACCGGGTCGCCCATCTGATCGTCGGCGGCGCCGATCCGCGTCGCATCATGCTGCTGACCTTCTCGCGCCGGGCCGCCGCGGAAATGACCCGCAGGGTCGAGCGCATCGCGGCCGAGGCGCTCGGCGCCAAGGCCGGCGTGATGACCGATGCCTTGAGCTGGGCCGGCACGTTTCACGGCGTCGGCGCCCGCATCCTGCGCGACTATGCCGGCGAGATCGGGCTCGATCCCGGCTTCACCATTCACGATCGCGAAGATTCGGCCGATCTGCTCAACCTCTGCCGGCACGAGCTCGGCTTCTCCAAGACCGAGACGCGGTTTCCGACCAAGGGCACGTGCCTTGCCATCTATTCGCGCGCGGTCAATGCCGAGATGGCGCTGGAAGAGGTGTTGCGGCTGGCCTTCCCCTGGTGCATCGCCTGGACCGCCGAGCTGAAGCAATTGTTCGCCTGCTATGTCGAGGCCAAGCAGCGCCAGAGCGTGCTCGATTACGACGACCTGCTGCTCTACTGGGCGCAAATGGTCGCCGAGCCGGTGCTGGCCGAGGATCTCGCGGCGCGTTTCGACAATATCCTGGTCGACGAGTACCAGGACACCAACCGGCTTCAGTCGTCGATCCTGGTCGCCCTGAAGCCGCGCGGCACCGGCCTCACCGTCGTCGGCGACGATGCCCAGTCGATCTATTCGTTCCGCGCCGCGGAAGTGCGCAACAT
>BFBZ01000001.1_pt570 | contig 46254 bp, 38 predicted proteins | sample 1888401 | NCBI WGS metagenome assembly BFBZ01 (sample SAMD00112614, study PRJDB3348) | symbiont metagenome | host: Chara braunii | reverse complement strand
GGMAAYCTSRTYAGCWCRACYRATCCCCRMGGKMTYACCACRACCTACMMWTACGACRMCAACGGCAAYCARACCGGSAGYCAATGGACCTGGGTCGATCCCAACAAYGCCAGCCATACCCAGRTCGTCAARACGATCAAYACCTAYGACASYGATGRCCRWCTYACYAAAACMGARCRRACSRTTACSGAYTCYRGYRSCGGGRTCATYTCTGACACRATYACCCAGACCTTCTACGATGCCGACGGACACGTCTACAAGACGATCGATGATCTCGGGGGCGTGACGTTGACTACCTACGATGTCAACGGCCGTGTTATTCAGACGACGACTCCCGATGGCAARMTSACSGACACCGTCTACGATRYCCAAGGACGKGTCCAGTGGACCGATGATCCCCACTTCCCGGGCAAGCCTGCCGACGGAACCTTGACCCTCCACGATGCCGACGGCCATGTTACCGGCACTGAGCGGCACGCCAATGTCGTCATCGCGATCAACAATCCAACCACGAATCCCACGAGTTCACTGACCTCGGACGGCACCCTTCTGTCTAAAACCACAACCGTTTACGACCCGGCTGGCCGGGTCACCCAGACCATCGATGTGGCCGGACATGTCACCAACAATCAGTAYGAYGCSGCCGGWCATKTSATYGAGGTCGAYGACACRGYGGGAGGCRTYGCYCGCGCYGTGAAGAGYACCTACGAYGCSRWYGGWCRSSYTRYYRCCTCRACCGAYGCWYTGGGRAAYACSACSCAYTACCTCTACGAYSACRCSGGAAAYYTGATCMAGACYWCCTACSCCGATGGCACMACCACSAYSACGAMGTAYGATGCCAAYGGYCGCAAGATCGCSWCGATYGACCAGAAYGGMCTKGARACCGACTAYCARTAYGAYRCCYAKGGKRAYCTGACMTCCGTCATCCTYCCCGCCGTCACCAAYCCSGYCAAYGGCCAGATCGTCCATCCCACGTACGTCTACGCCTACGACGCCTACGGCAACCTCACCAGCGTTACCGATCCTCTCAACCACAAGACGACCTACCAGTACGATGCCCTTGGCAATAAGGTCGGCGAAACCCTGCCGATGAACCAGACCAAAAGCTGGGCCTTCAACAGCCTGGACCAGCTCGCGTCCAGCACGGACTTCGACGGCCAGAAGATCGCGTACACGTACGACACCATGGGCCGGGTCACCCAGAAACAGGAATATGCCCAGGGCGCTACGTCGCCGACGACCACCGTCACCTACACCTACGACAAYCCSGAYRCCAACAACGACGGYGGYTATWMCGACACGGTCACCACRCCSGGYGGGACCACGACGAATTTCTACGACGTCAACGGCAACCTSRTCAAAATCACGTCRCCCCAAGGGACCGTGAATTACACCTATGATGCGGCCACTGGTCGTGAGACCGCCGTCACCACCAGCAACACAGATATCCGCTACGCCTATGATGACCTGGGCCGAATGACCACAGTCACTGTCGACAAGCTCGACGGCGCCTCCTTGAGCACCTCSCTGGTCACGACGTAYRSCTACGAYCTGAACAACAACCTGATTGGGACCAGTYTGCCCAATGGCACCAGCGARACCCGCCAGTACGATTCCCTYAACCGCCTGATCTTCCTCAAGAACACGGGTCCCGCCAACGCGGTAATCTCAAGCTACATCTATACACTCGACCCCAACGGCAACCGCCGCGTCGTGGTCGAGAACACGGGTCGCCGCGATGATTACACCTACGATGCCGATGGTCGACTGACTCAGGAAGCGATCACCAACGATCCCAGTGCGGGCAGTCGTACCCTGACTTACGCCTATGATCTCGCTGGTAACCGCGTGGCCAGCACCGATACTGGCGCTGCCACCGGTCAGCAGTCCCTGACTTACACTTACGACGCCAACGATCGTCTGACCAACGTTACGGGCACGTCGGGGTATTCCTTGACCTACACCTATGACAACAATGGCAACACGCTAACCATCTCCGGTTCCCAACAGGTCACGTACACGTGGGACCTCGAAAGTCGCCTCGTAGGGGCCTCGATCACCACCTCGGGCGTGACGCATACCGTGAGCAACCAGTATGACGACGCCGGCAACCGGGTTTCGGAGACTATCGACGGCCAGACAACGACCTACTTGAACAACCCGAATCAGGCGTACGACCAGGTTCTCGAGGAATACGCGCCTGGCGGTGTACTCGCGGCGACCTATGCGCGCGGGCTTGACTTGCTTTTCCAGGACCGCACCGGAACACGATCTTATTACGCCAAAGACGGTCTGGGCAGCACACGGTCGCTAACCGATTCATCTGGATCTATCACCGATACCGCAACCTATGACGCATTTGGAAACCTGATCGGACACACTGGGACGACGATAAACTCTTACTTGTTCACGGGTCAGCAGTTCGATGCGAACCAGAATTTGTATTACCTAAGAGCACGGTACGAGTCACCTGGTATTGGTCGCTTTTTGTCGATGGACACAATGCCGGGTAACAATTCGGTCCCTATAACGTTCCACAGGTTCGCTTACGCTTGGGATAACCCAGTTAACGTAGTCGATCCGACTGGCATGGATGGCGATCTCATCTCAACCACGTCTGCATCGAACATCGGCTCGTTCCTTAACGGCATCGAGGGGGAAACAGGCGAGAACGTCCTGGACTATGTCAAAACACAAAAAGTCAATTATGATATGTATCAATTTAAGCTTTTGCTCTCTTCATTACCGCTCCTCGGGGCGGTTGTTGTAGGAGTCGGCCGGGGTGTTCTGAACAACATCAAAGGGAAACTTCTCGAGCAACTCTTTGAGAATCGCGCGATTCAGCTGGGAATTTCGATAATCTCCAAAGTTGGAGCGGCAAGAGGGGGTGGCTTCGATATGGTCACGCTCGAAAAACGAATTGGGGATGTTCCGATGGTGGTGATTAACGAAATCAAGGCGGTCAGGGGGATGCAGTTCGACGAATTCACGGCCATCACCAAAAACCTGATGACCAATGTGCAGGCGACAATTGAAGCAATCAAAAACAACCCCTTGCTGTCCTGGGAAGAGAGAACTGTGGCAAAGAACGCCCTGAACGATTTCCTCCACGGGAGAGTTCCAGAGAACTTGAAGATCCGTGTCGTCAATGCTTACAATAACCCCGGCAAGCTCCTGCAGCAGAGGATCCGAGAGAGCGTAGGTAATCTTCCGGTTGAGTTCGTCAAATTTATTGATATGTATTGATTTGTTGCATGGTTTGGGCGCTTCGTGTCTATAAGCTCGCTGAGCTAGGCTACCGCATTTCTCAAGGAAGGAAAATTAGAAGGCTTCGTCGAAACGCCATTGCCTCAAAAGCCAATGGCGACTGGTTGTGGCGCTCGACACACCGAAAAAAATTCGAAAAGCATGTGCGGTTGCGCTGGACTATTTCGGAATCATAGATCCTGCTGGAGGCTTTATGAGCGCTGTCTTCGAGGGTTTGCTGCTCCGATTCGACGGAGTTGACGAGGCCTGTTTCCAGATCGGCTCCTATCTAAAATCGAAAAAAGTGCCGATCAGCCTCGATTACCGTAATCTCGACGACGATGTCTTTGTCATCTTTAGGACTGACGATAGGAATGCCCCATTTTCTGAGGACGTTGAGAAATTGGCCGTCGAACTTTCTGCCGCCGTTAATAAAGCCTTGGTTGTGAGATACGACTCGAGAACGGGATACCGATCATCCTCTTACTTCGAGGGTGGAGTTCCGATCATTGGCTTCGACAACGAAGACGAGATTTACCTCGGGGTAAATGAAGATGGGACGCTGTCGGGCGAGCAGTTCACTTATGACCAAGTGATCGGAGGCGTTGATTACGAGATGTCACAAAACGCAATTCAGTCTGGGCTTGAGAAACTCGGTGCAGGAAATTGGGATAAACTTTTGGAATTTATCGATAACCAATCTTAAGTATGAAGCCAGAGAGATAAAATGTGCCCTTAGTTTCGCCGAAAAATGAAAGACGCGGTTCCTTCTGTCCGGTCGTTGGAGGGGCAGAGCCACCTTGAAGCTAGCTTAGCTCGGCTGGTGCACTTTTTTTGGGCCGCCTCGGCGGTAGGATGAGGAGTTGAACCGACTTCTCAGAACCATCAACCGAGGATGGCCCCATGGCTATCCTACCCAACAAGTCGCTCATGTTGTGGGACGGATTCGCCCCTGTCTTCACTCGACCGACCCTTCAGCGGTTCCTGGTGCTGATGGGAACCGCAATTCTCATCACCGGACGCCATACTGTCGCCAACCTTTTCCGCATTGCAGGATCGCTGGCGCGAGGGCACATCTCCAGCTATCGCCGCGTCTTCTCCAAGGCCTCGCGGTCGCCGCTTCGGCTCGCGTGCGCTTTGGCACGATCCCTCCTCACCCTGCTTCCCGACGACGCCCGGTCATCCTGGCTGGCGACGACACGGTCGTCGCCCATCCGGGAATCCACGTCTACGGCAAGGCTCGACATCGCGATCCGGTCTGCTCGTCTCACACCTTCACGGCCTGGAGATACGGCCACAAGTGGGTTGTACTCGCCATGCTCGTCCGTTTCCTCTTCGCCAACCGTCCTTGGGCGCGGTTGACGCTGGTCAGCAAGCTCCATCCCGAGGCAAATCTGTTCGAGCCACCACCCCCCCCCTTATAACGGCCAGGGGCGACCGTCCCTCAAGGGGAAACGGCAACCCAAGCCGCGCGAAGCGGTTTCCGCCGTCCGGCGACTCAAGCGGACGATAGTGGGTTGGTACGGCGGAGGTAGCCGCCGCGTCGAGACAATCACCGGGAGAGGCCATTGGTGCAAAGGCGGAAAGGGTCTGGTCCCCATCCTGTGGGTATTCGTCCGCGACCGCGAGGGGACCCACCGGGACGAGTACTTCTACACAACCGAATTGGGACTTGGCCCTCGAGAGATCATCACCTATTAAACAGGCCGTTGGAACATCGAAACGACATTTCAAGAAGTACGCTCTTGCTTGCACCTGGAGTCAGCCCGTGGCTGGTGCCGGTCGACGGTCTTGCGGATCACACCGTGTTTGTTCGGTCTCTACTCCGTGGTGGCGTCGCTCTACTATCAAGTCCCGATGGCCCAGCGGTTTGTGGTCGTCAGGTGGCCCGGCAAGGCGGGAGTGACGTTCTCCGACGCGCTCGCGGCGGTGCGTCGATGGGTCTGGTCGGAGGGAGTTTTTTCACAGGCCAGCGGAGACCTGGCCATCGAAAAACTCCCACCCCCTTTACGAGAAATGCTGTACGTGGCTTTGACACCGGCTGCATAGCACCGGGAAAAGTGCACCCGTCGAGCTTAGGCCGTGACGAAGGAACGTCGGAAAGCAATTCACGTCGCTAGCAGGGCCGCCCTCAGGAGTAGCGCCACCGCCGGGGCCGGAGCGAGCGTGATTAGGTCGAAATGTCTCGAAATCGGAACCTGTACGTCGCTAACTCAGGGAGGGTTAGGGCCGAAAAACGCCGATGACCAGGACCGTTGTTTCAGGTGCGGAGCGTTGAATCTCGACTGACCACACCCCTTGAACGGTATGAATCCGAACACCAAGAGCATGAGCGAGTCTTGGGAATTTAACAAATCGTTATTCTGTCTCGATTCGGATTCGATAATCTCGGCCGTTGCGGCTAGACTAAGCGAAGAGCCTTAAAAACCCTAACGTCATGGGGTCGAGCGGCTGCTGATCGGGTTGCGTACCCCAAGCAATGAGCAGAGAAGAAAACAGAGCCCTTGTAAAGAGGCCGGTTGGGCAGCCCCAGTGATCCCCACCAGCGTCGAAAGCCTCGACCCCGGGTGGGGATCACCGGGGCTATCCAAGACACTTCTTTGCGATGCGTCTGGCTTAAGGGATATCCGGCGGGTGTCATCGAGTTAGGGATTTTAAGAAATTCGATCGCCGCTGGCGTTTGACAGGTATGGCAATGGTATGAAGTGGATGGTGTCAGTGTCTTGGATAGTTCTCGGAGAAAAGGTCAATGAGCACCTCTAGGCGCGGCTTCAGCCTCATCGAACTCTTAGTTGTTGTTTTGATAATCGCTCTGCTAATTGGCCTGTTACTGCCCGCCATGCAATCGGCACGTGAGTCGAATCGCCGGGCGCAATGTGCGAACAATTTGCGACAAATCGGAATCGCACTCTCTAGCTATGAGGGATCTCACGGTTCCTTTCCTTTGGGTGGCGTGCAACGCCTGGTCGGAAAGACCAACGAATTCAACGGCTGGGGAAACTCGGACGGGCTGGGATTCGCGAGCTCTCTAGGCTGGCGGGCGCTGATTTTGCCGCAGTTGGAGCAGAATCCGCTTTACAACCACATCAACTTCAACATGCCGATCGACACGAATAACCCGAATCAGTCGGCCGGCCTCACGGTCTGGATGACGAGTTTGGCCGTCTTCCTGTGTCCTTCTGACTCCGGCAATGAAGAAGGCTTTCGTCCTTCGAAGACCGCCGACTACGTGAATGGCCAGCATGGTTTCGGCGACCCACCCATCGATCCCGAGACTGGTACGAACGCGGTTGTGATGGCCGTTTCCAGCTACACCGGAAGCTTCGGTGACAACTACAGCATGACGACGCTCAATACCTCGAGTCCGTGGGAGACGCCTTGCGGCGTCGACCTGCCACCAGGAAAGGTCCGGATCGGCTGGCCTGGTTTCTGGGGCACCACCTACGGCTGTGACGTGAATCAAGGTCGCGATCAGGGGGGCAAGCTCCGCGGTATTTTTGACTATCGTACGGGCCAGATCACGCGAATCAGCGACATTACTGATGGCACGACCAACACAGTCCTGGTTGGCGAGTCGTTAGCCGAGCAGTGCGCGTACAACAGTCTGTGGATTACGAATGGGGGTGTTGCCGGGACAGCGATTCCGATGAATCTGCTCACTGATCGGGCTGTTTGTACCGACCAGATTGGCAAGGCGCCCGTTATGGGAAGTCTCGACATCGGTTGCCGTTTCAGTTATGCCACGGCCGGATTCAAGAGCGAGCATCCTGGTGGTGTGAACTTTCTCTTGTGCGACGGTTCCGTACGCTTTCTCAAGGCTACCATCTCGCTGCCCGTCTACGCAGCTCTTGGCAGTAAGGCTGGTGGCGAAGCCATTAGCTCCGAGTCCTACTAGAGGACGCAAAACAGAGACGAGTCACCGCGACGCTGGGCGAGAGCGAAGAGTGCCATGCCGCACGCAGCCCTCGCCGGTGAGACCGCGCCCTGCGCTTTAGGGGAGAGTACGGGAAATTCTTATTCATTCCTGATCGAAAGTACATGGTCATGCTGAAAATAAAGATAGTAATTATTTGTATGATTTTGATAAATCTGGGGTTACTGGTTTTTAGTATCGAGTCGACCTTTGTAACCGCGAACGAGGCTCGCCAACTCCCCGCAGGCATTGCGCACTGGCGGGCTCGTTCGTTCGCATTGGCGAACGACTCTCCGCCGCTTGCGCGAATGATCGCCACATTACCCGCGCTGTTTACCAGGGTGAATTTTTACTCTTACGATCTCAAAACGACGGAGATCTTGCTCGATTCCTCGTTACGTGAGCGGGAGGAGGAATTATGCGCCCACTTCGCCAATGGCAACCCGAGGTACTTTGGCCTTGTACGCGCAGCGAGGCTGATCAATTTTCTTTGGTGGCTCCTCGGGGCTTGGGTCATTGGCCGCTGGACGCGGGAGCTCTATGGAGATGGGCCAATGCTCTTGGGGCTCGGCCTTTGGTGCCTAAGTCCCAACGTGTTGGCCCAAGAGCAGGTGGCCACGGGAGCTTTGCCCGCGGCCGTTGCATGTGTCTTGGCGACCTACCTCTTTCGCCTCTCCCTCAAAGCCTTCTCCTGGCGCCGCGTGGTCGTGACCGGGTTCGTGCTAGGCATTGCGCAGCTCTTGGACTTCATGTCGCTCGTCATGATGGTTTCTTGGCCCATGCTTGCGGTTGTGGTCTGGCCCGAATCAGGCCGGGGTTTGCCGATCCACCTCAAAGTGATTGAACGAATGAGGCAGTTTATATTGATGCTGATACTGGCTGCATGGGCCGTGAATGCAGGATACGGCTTCCGTGGCACGGGCGTACAAGTCGGCGATCTCGATTTTGTCAGCCGGGCCATGGGCTCCGACCCGCGATCTGGCCGACCTCCGTCGGGCGGCGAACCGACGGGAAATCGCTTTCAGGGGACCTGGATGGCCCGATTGTTCGCCCCTGTGCCGGCCGACTACATCGAGGGTCTTGACCGGCGTTGGCACGTAATGGAGACCAATCAGGATCAGGCGAAGAGCCCCAGGATGACTCTCGTTCGACCGCAAAATTTGCTACCGGAACTGGCTGCCAAGGTTCCACTGGGGATCATTGGCTTGATGCTCTTCAGCCTGGTGCTTTTGATCGTCCGTCATCCGAGCAATGCCCCCGTGGTGGAGGAGATGACGCTCTGGATACCTTTCGCGACTGCTTTAGCTATGGTTAGCCCTGGGGTTGGCCTCCTCTCTCCTGATGCGGCGTTAATCATGATGGCTCCGTTCGGAGCAGTGATCCTAGGTAAATTGGCCTACTTCTTCAGGCCAGGCCACTGGCGCGGTAGGTTTTTGGTCATCTTCCTTGGCTTATGGGCGATCGTTAGCGGGTTGTTAGCCTACCCACATCCTCGCGGTTTTCTCAATGAAGCCGTGGGTGGTTCCCGGAGTCTCACGGCTCGGTTGCGATACGGGCCATGGGATGGTGGCCAGGATCTGTTCAGCCTCAAAGATTGGCTGCGGAAACACTCCAACACGCGACTTGAGGGGATGGCCGTTCGGAGTCCGCTTGGGCCGGCGGTAACAAAACTTCCTGACGCTCTGCCGATGGCCAATCCAGGAGAAACATTGCCCGGCGATGCCCTTTTCTTTGCCCGGCGACTCGGAGTTTCTCCCGGCTACTACGCTTTGGATCCCGAGCACCTCAAAACATTTGCTTACCGCTACTTTCAGACGCTCACGCCGGTCGCTCGGGTCGGAGCCTCGATCGCCCTTTACAGGGTGCGCCCGGACGATACCGATCGCTTGCGTCGGATGATGGCGCTCCCGCCGTTCGACTCAGAACCGGTGGAGTCTCCCGACATAGCGACGGGCCATCTTTATCGGACGTTCCGGGACTCCCAAGGGGAGACGTCGAACTACGCGATCTTCGTACCCCCTGGTTACCGTGCCGAGAGGCCATACCCTTTGATTATGCTGCTTCATGGATACGGCGATCGGGGAGTGGCGGGCCGCCAATTCACAGCAGTGGGTGTGCCTTCCATCCTCAAGACTCTGGAGAAAGGGTTCCGCTTCCTTGTTCTATCGCCCCAGGGCCGCAGCGGTGGGTGGAACCCAGACGAGGCTGACGGCCGGCGGGCGATGGAGTTGCTCGATTCTATTCAAAAAGAATATCGTGTCGATCCGAATCGAATCTATCTCACGGGGATATCGAGCGGAGGGGCCGGGGTCTGGAGCCTTGCCGCCCGGTTCCCCGACCGTTGGGCCGCGATTGTTCCCGTGGCATCGAATGGCGATCCAAGAGTCGTACGCTCGATTTATAAGATCCCTTGTTGGTGTTTTCATAACAGCCATGACGCCGGCAGTCCGGTTGCGAATCCGCGTCGGATGATCCAGAACTTGCGAGAGGCCGGCGCCACACCGAAGTACACGGAGTTCTTTGGCTTGAACCACAATTGCTGGGATCGCGCTTACAGCTTGACGGACCTCTACGATTGGCTGCTCCAGCAGAGACGGCCGTGACAATCCAGGACGGTGGCGCGCTAGAACTCGATGACTTTCTCGAGCGTCGTGCATACCGGAAACTCGACCCACAGAAGAGGGGGGGCATTGCTCGGCTGAGTGTGCGCCGCAGGCGAAATCCGACTTCGGCTTCTGATCCGAGGTGCAGGACCGATCGGGCCCGAATAGGGAGTGGCCACGTGCGCTTGGTTGGACATCCCCACGGCATACAAGCCGGGGCGAACGAACGAGAGCTGAAACTTTCCGTCGCCATCAGTGCTGAACTCGATGGTGTCCGTCGCGCCGGTCAGTGTAAGCGAGGCATTCCCTAACGGGCTGCCTTCTTTTTTAACCACTCCTGTCACGCTCACCCTCTCGGCCTCCATCCGCCCGCCGACGGCCACAATGGCCGCCAGCAGTAGCAGTCCGACGACTCCCGGCAGTATGGAATCGTCAAGAGCGATCGAGGCGGAGAGGTCCGCCGGGCGGAATCTCAGAAGAGCGGCCACGGCTGTTACGTCGAAGATCAAGACGAGCCATGGGCTGACAGGAAGGGTTCCGAAGCAACCGCAAGAGCACTTGCCCGCGACGATTTGCAGCAAGCCGGCGATCGCCAGGCCAGCAAACACCGCGATCGCAAACGCGTGCGCCCGCGCTGTGTGGAAACCTCCGAGAAGCCAAATGCCTCCAAGCACCTCTGCTTCGGAAAAGGTCATCAAAATCAACGCCGATAAGCTTTCGTCCTGTGTCTTACTTGCAAACTCATAGAGTTTGATCGCTCCTGCCGTAACGAGCACCAATCCCAAGACCACATGCAACAGCCGCGGCGGGATGGCGGGCGTCTGGTAAGCCTGATGAGGTTGACCGGACTTCCGTCGTTTCGGATCGTGTTGCCGATCCATGTCGGTTGACCTCCTCCATGGAGATAGGCGTAAATTGCCAGAGCGCTCACCTGTGCTCTCAAATTAGAGACTACGTGGGGCGTTAGCCATTGGGACTTGGTCTCTTTGAGGAAGAGCAGGTGACAACCCCGCACAGCACCCCGGGGCACCTGGCCGGGCGATGCACTCGATCGCGAACGCATCAATTGTATTCGCGCATGCGTGAATCGCAAGGGCATGCCGTTCGAGGTCAGCCTTGCCCAGAGCAAGGCGGGACAACGCTCGCGCTGATGGAACTGCTGAAAGGGTTAAGCCGTACTCGTGTGCCAATGACCGCAAAAGTCGCTTCAACCTCGAGTAAGGTAGAGCCCCATGTTGGTCGGTGCAAGCCCCCAGTTTATCGCAAAGCGATATGCAAATTCGGGGATATCAGAGGAAGTCTCTGCTTTTCTGTCTGCCTACCTACAGAGTCGCCGTTGGCGAACCGGCGAGCCTCTGCGTGATGTATCGGGCAGGGGAGGCACCCAGTGCCTTGCGGAACATGACGACGAAACTGCTTGCGTTTTCATAGCCCAGGTCGGTGGCCACCGATTGCACGGATGCTCCCTGAGAGAGCCATTGCAGGGCCAAGATGATATGAAGCTGCTGCCGCCAGCGGCCGAAACTCATGCCGGTCTCCTGGAGCACGAGCCGGCGGAGGGTCCGCTCGCTGACCCCGATGCGCTTCGCCCACTCCTGCACCGTCGCCCGGTCGGACGGGTCGGCTGTCATGTCGTCTGCAATCCGCCGCAGATCGCCATCCGAAGGCATCGGGAGATGCAGCTTTTCCACGGGCGCGGCGGCAAGTTCATCGAGCAACACCGTCACCAGACGCGATTCCGCTCCCTTGACCGGGTACAGAGCCGGGAACCTGGCACATCGTAAGAGGAGTTCACGCAACAGGGGGGAGACGGACACGGTGCAGCAGACGTCCGGCATGGTTGGGGCTGAGGCTGGCTCCACAAACAGGCAGTAGACCTCGATGGCCCCGACACCTTTGACGCTGTGCCGTGTGCCGCCAGGGATCCAGACGGCACACTGCGGCGGCACGATCCACAAACCCTGCGACACTTCGCACTTCAACACGCCGCGCGCCACGTAGATCAACTGGGCCTTGCGGTGGTGATGAGCGTCTAACTCCATCCCGCCTGGACCGGTCACGATCGCTGCACCCACGGCCATCACCGGTCGAGGCACCAAGTCAGGATCGAAGAAGTCGTCATCATGCGTGTACATCGGCATCATCATCGTCCCGAAAGACAGCCTTGGGCACGTTGGCCGATTTTCAACAGATTTTGGCGGAATCTACTAATGTGGTCAAGAAGAAAGCCATGTATCCTTCAGCCTGCCGCAACGGTCCCGGCATTGGCTGTGGGCAATCGTGCCCGTTTTTGAGGGAGTTCGTACCATGGATTCACTGACAACCGCCCCGATCGCCGATCTGCTAAAGCGACTGTTCCAGAAGGCCGAAATGACGGATGGGCCGCTCATCGCCGAAGGCTCGGAATTCTCCGAGGAACAAGCCAAGAAGTTCCTTGATGATGAAGCGAAGGACTACAAGGCGATATACAAGACCTTTGCGGGGCACTATCTGAGCGTCTCGCCCGCGTTCGGAAAATTCCTCTACATGTGTGCGCGCACCCGCAAGGCCAAGCGGATCGTCGAATTCGGCACATCATTCGGCATCTCGGCCATTCACCTCGCTTGCGCGCTCCGGGATGGCGGTGGCGGCCAGTTGATCGGGACCGAGCTAGAAGCCACGAAGGCAGCCGCCGCCCAGGAGAACCTGGCCGCCGCGGGCCTCGATGATTTCGTGGATATCCGCATTGGCGATGCGCTGGAAACGCTGAAGGACGACATTGGCGGGGATGTGGATCTGGTCCACCTTGATGGGGCGTTTAACCTCTACCTGCCTGTTCTCAAGATCTTGGAGCCCCACCTGAAAGCGGGTGCCCTCGTGATCGGTGAGAACGCGTTCGAGCCGGGCTACCTTGACTATGTCCGCAACCCTCAGAACGGCTTCCTCTCGATGGCCATACCAATCGACGTGGGTCGCGGTAATGAGCTCACGGTAGTAACACGGTGATCGTGACTTTGATAGTAATGAGGTAATGAATACAAAATTTCATTACAAATGGTGATCATTTGCTAGAAGCCAGCGACGAAGGTCGTCTCTAGTGGGCGCTTCTGTCAGGATCACCCCGATGTCATCGCCGAGGTCCGCCGCATCCTCGCCGAGCACGCGACGCCCTGAGGCCTTCCCGCCGCGATGACGATTCACCGGGCGGAAGGCCCCCGCGACGGCGGGGCGCCCCCGCCGTCGCGACGATCCTATCTCGCGATCCTCACGTGGTAATCGTGCTGTTGCCTCCCAGATCAATATATCCTCCGTAGATGTCGTCGTAGATGTTGCCGCTGAAGTCGCTCGTGCCGACGGACACGGTCGCGTTGGGGTTGTAGAAGAAGTTGTAGATGGCCCCGCCGTAGGAGGACCCGGAGTTGTCCGACAGCGTGCTGCCGAGGACCGTCGCCGTGCCACCGTTCCAGAGGGCGCCGCCGAAGGCCGCTGTGTTGCCCGTCAGCGTGCAATCGGTGACGTTCATCGTGGTGAAGTTGGCCAGGGCGCCACCGTTGATCGCGGAGTTGCCGACGAACGAGGCGCCCGTGACGTTCACTATCCCGGCGCTGGAGATGGCGCCACCGAAGTTCAGCGCCTGGTTGTTCCGGAACATAGTGCCCGTGACCTCGACGTCGCCGATGGAGTCGATGCCGCCGCCGTTGCCGCTCAGCGCCGTGTCGCCCGTGAAGATGCTGCCGATGACCCGGACCAGCCCGGCGTTGGAGATGCCACCGCCGTTGCCGCCCACGGCGGCGTTGTTTGAGAAGACACTGCCGCCGATCGTCGTCGAGCTGCCCCCGAGCGTGAAGAGGCCGCCGCCGTAGGTCGCGGTGTTGCCCGAGATTATGCCGCCATAGACGTTCATCGTGGTGAAGTTGGCCAGGGCGCCGCCCAGCGCCGCGGAGTTGCTGGCGAAGATGGCACCGACGGCGTTCACTGTCCCGGCGCTGGAGATAGCGCCGCCGAAGTTCAACGCCTGGTTGTTCCGGAACATAGCGCCCGTGACCTCGACGTCGCCGATGGAGTCGATGCCGCCGCCGTTGCCGCTCAGCGCCGTGTTGCCCGTGAAGGTACCGCCGATGACCCGGACCAGCCCGGCGTTGGAGATGCCGCCACCGTTGCCGCCCACGGCGGCGTTGTTTGAGAAAACACTGCCGATGATCGTCGTCGAGCTACCTTGGACCGCGAACATCCCGCCGCCGAACCCGCCACCGCTCGCGTTGGCGACGGCTTGATTGCCCTGGAGCGTGCTACCAGCGATCGTCATCGTGCCGCCCTGGACGACAATGCCGCCGCCCAGGTTCGCCGTATTCCCCGACACCGTGCTGCCGACGACCGTCGCGGTCCCGTCGCTCCAGATGGCGCCGCCGTAGGTCGCGGTGTTGCCCGAGATCGTGCCGCCGCTGACCGACAGCGAGCCGTTCGAGAGGACCAGGACGGCGCCGCCGAAGCCGTTGAGGCCGGTGGTATCGCCGGCGTTGTCGGCCAGGCCGTTGCCGTTGGTGAGGTTCAGATTGACCAGGTTGACGTGGGCGCCGCCGACAACCTCGAAGATCCGAGAGATCCCGTCGCCGCTGATCGTCGGCGTCCGCGACGGCACGCTCTCGATCGTCACGTCCTTGTTCAGGATCAGCTCGCCCTGGGTCAGCACGATCGGGCCCTTGATCGCGGCCGTCAACTGGATGGTGTCGCCGTTCTGGGCGTGCGCAACGGCGTAGCGGAGTGTGTGGTTCTGGGTCGGGTCGTCGGCAGTGCTCGTCACCGTCAACGTCGAGGGGACGCAGCGGTCTTCCAGGACCACCATTCGAGGCCGGAACCCGCGCCGGCGGCTGGGGGGGGACGACGGGGTCCGAAGGCTGAGCGCGATTCGCCGGGGGGAGCGAAACAGAAAGAGCGACATGAGACATCCTCCAGGGTGCAGGGGCGAAGCTGCCAGAAACCCGGGCCGAGAAAGGCCGGGTGGGCGACGATTGACCGGCGTCGGCCCGAGTCCGCTCGCGCAGCGACCCGTCCCCAAGGGGCGGCGCTCCCGTCCGGCCTATCGAGGGTCGGAAGAAGGAAAGGGGCGGAGTACGGCCCCGCCGCGCGTGAGGACGAGCTCTCGGTCTTGCACAACGACCGGTTTGACTTGCGGTGCGACCTCGCACCGTGGCCCCATTAGAGGGATGCTCACACGTCCTCGCAAGAGCATTCTTTCCTCGGCCCCCGATTTCGCAGATGAGCGTTGACTTTGTTGTCCAGAATCTCGCCCGGCTCTTCTGAACACGCATTGGACGACGGCCGCATTCCTGTGTCCAAGCAAAACGGCGAGATTCGGAGCGGCTAGCAAGCCGGATGCGCGACTGGATGCCCCAACGGCCCCGTTCGGCTCGTCCTTCGGCCCACCTCTCTTATCTCACGGCCGACCATCCCCGTCCTCCTCGGCTCGACGCCACCTCCATCCGCCCATGGTGATCGTCACCCGGGGCTCGCGGAAATGTGTCGGAGAACCCGGAGAATATGGGGTTCAGGCGCAATTGTCATGCCGAGGCCGAGGGTTCATCTGGGAAATCCGGGGTTAGGGTCTCTTATCTCTTTCGTCGACGATCGGCGAATGGCTTTGTGGTCATATCGGCTAAAGAATTAGCGATGATGTTTTCACCCTTACTGAATTCGGATTCGATGGGATTTTGTTCTCACGTTGGCGCCCGTATTTTCAAACTAAAGGCATCATCCTTGAGTCGTCGCCGTTTTCTCGTCTTGGAGTAGGTTGTTCTCGAAATTGTGAGTCTTTTCGGCTCAATGCGCGAAGGGTTTGCGAAGAATTGGGGCTTTTGAAGAAGGGCGTGTGCGCATGGACGAAGCGGCGATCGGTGATGAATAAAGTCCTGTCACGCACCATGTATTCTATGTATAGCGAGATATCAGGTTGATGGCGATTGCACGCAGATCTCCATGATCTGAGTTCACAAGTGCGCTTGCGCTGTCTGTCATCACCGCGAATGTTCTGATTTCGATTTCGAAACGAGTCGGTTTTGCCTCGGCGGGGATGTCCCGTTTGATGTGCGCTTTGCCTTGGCTCACCTGTCCTCTTGCCTGGGCGGTGGGTTCGAGGTTGTCGCCGCTTTTTGGTTTGGAGCTCGGTGCGAGTTCTGTATCGGTGTGTTATCCCGAGGATTCCCAAACGAAAGGGGAATGGGCACGCCAGGTGAATGTGCCGAGGAAGTCTTGGTGGTGGCATCCGCCGATGTGGTTCCGAGCAAGCGGCGTTCAGATCCTGGGGAAGGTCGATCTGGGGTCTGCTCCCCATGAATAGGGTTTGTGAGCGATTTTCGTGTCGCACGTTGCGCACAGCTTGGACGTCGCAGTGGCAGAAAGATGAATTGTGAAGCTAATAATCAATCATTCATAATTGTGAAAAAATGATCGGTACTGGATTCTCGACTTCGGAAATGCCGTTACAATTAAGAGCCTCGTTTCCGCGGCTGTCTTCGCATCGGGCAGGGTTTGTTGAAGCCTGTTGGATCTAAGGCGGCATCACCCCAGATTGCGGGCGTACGTTAACCGCTGTGTCCCATCAAGGAACTGAGGATGGAGAAGCCCTCGCTCGAAGCTCCGGCTGATCGACTCAATCGATTGACCGAGGAGATGGATCTGCTGACCAAGCGGTTGAATCAGGTTTCCGGTCAGCTTCAGATCCTGCGGGTTTTATTCGTGGCAATCCTCCTGGGACTTGCGGGAGGAGGTCACGCCCTCGTTCGCGCGGGCTTGCTGAATTTCGGCGGCGAAGAACGTGTGTCGGAGACGGTCAAATCGAAGGAATACGGGCTTGTTAATCGGGATGGAAATCGACTGTTACTCGTCGACAACGACAAGTTTGGGTTGCCTAACGCGATTTTCATGGATTTGAAGAAAAACTATCGGATGGGGATCAAGGTTTGGCCTGAGGGAGGGGGGACGCCTGGCATGGTCTTTTACGACCAGTCCGGTACCCGAGGCCAATTCCGAATGGTAGAGGACGGCTCGTCGGTGCTGAGCTTGATGGGTGAAGGGGGCAAGGGAGGAATTTCGCTGAGTGTCGCCCCGGACTCAACTCCAAGTTTGAAGCTCACCGACAAGACAGGGAAGGTTCTTTTTGAAGCCCCCGCACAGGAAAAATGAGGAGTGAAGGGACTGCGGCGCGTGAGCGTGAGAGCGAACCTGGTCTCTCTTTCCCCGCGAGACACGACGACCCGTGCTTGACCGGCAGAATCGGAGAATGTCGATGAAGACGTCGAAACACCGGCTCAGATCCTTATCGCTCGTCGTGTTGATGTCTGGAGCGGCGACCTTGGCGATCGGTTGCTTCGCGGAAAACAACGAACGTGAATTCTTGAAGCAGACCAAGGCCGGCATCCCCTCAGAATTTCCCAACGAGAAAGTCTCGGAACGAAGAGCGCGTCTGAAAAATCAGACGGCCATCGACCGGCGCCTGGAACAGAAAGCCAAGGCCAAGGCTGAGAAGAAAGCCTCGGCCGGCTGACCTCGGGCTCTGCCTTCCCACGGCAACGAATCAGTCGCAATTACCCTGAGCTGGCGGTGACCCCAAAGAGCATGGGTCTCCTAAGAGGCTCGGTTGCGCCTGCGATCTTCTGAGAACGTACGAAATACGTGCATTACTCAAAGGTCAGATGGATTTTTTTGCATTGATGTTCGATGCTACAATCCTTCTTCCGGAGTCCGTCGACGTGAAATCCCATCACGCTTCTCGAGGATTCACCCTGATTGAGCTCTTGGTGGTCATCGCCATCATCGCGGTGTTGATCGCCCTGTTGTTGCCCGCCGTACAGTCAGCGCGCGAGGCGGCTCGCCGCGCCCAATGTGTCAACAACCTCAAGCAGATCGGCCTGGGAGTTCACAACTATGTGAGCACCAATGAGGCCATCCCTCCGACGGCGATTGCCTCGCAGACCCAGAATTATGAAGATCAAGGCGTGCTTTGCCGCATTATGCCGTACCTCGAGCTGCAAAGCATCTATAACTCGATCAACTTTAACTACGGCGTTCGTGGGGTCTGGATTTCCGGAGGAAGCTGGAACGCCGCGCCCATGGACGAAGAGGTGTGGGCAGGAGACTGGGGGCGGAGCAACGCGACGGCGAACATTACCTATGTCAAAACGTTCCTGTGCCCGTCAGACCCCTACAACGGTGGCAACAATCGGTTCTTCATCAATGGAGACCGCCGGCTGATCTGCACGACCGATTACTATTGGAACGTCGGGTTGTCGCGGTTTCTCAATGGTGGAATCGTCAACGGCCCGTCGTACTCCCCCGGCGTGATCGACCAGAGCGCCCTGAATGGGCCGTGCGCCTCGAGCGTGGTGAAGATGGCGACCTTCGTGGATGGCACCAGCAACACGGTCATCATGAGCGAGTCGGTTCAGAGCGATTCGGGGATCGAGAAAGACGGCCTGGGTATGGTCTATGCTGGTCCCGCCTGGAATAAGTACATTGGCCAGGGGACGCCCACCATGCCGGCCGACTGGCTGGCCGCCCAGGATTGCCAGCAGAATGGGCTGGCTCACGACTATTGGTGGAAGGGTGAGTTCGCCCTTTCGGGAGGACACAACATTTACTCCCACACCCAAACCCCGAACCGTCGGTCGTGCTACTGGACCGGGGTCAACAGCTTCCCGGCCGTTTCGAGCGACCAGGACTATGCGGGGGGAACCCAAACCATGGTCGCTGCGAGCTCACTCCACCCTGGTGGTGTGAACGTCCTCTTCATGGATGGTTCGGTCCGTTTCATCAAGAATTCGGTCAACTTCCTGCCCTGGTATGCAATCGCAACCCCGAAGGGGGGAGAAGTCGTCAGCGCGGATTCGTTCTGAGCGCAAGCTTGAGCGAGGCTGAGGCATCGAAGTTCGAGAACGCTCCCGGGGGTCCGTGCGGCCTCCGGGAGTTGCGTCATTAAGAGAGAGCATTCCGTGAGGAATGATCCGGTCAGCTCAGGGACTCCCCGTTTGTCGAGCACTCCCGAGGCGGATCTTGGCAAGGCCAGGGTTCGCCGCAAGGGGTGGCGACGCTGGCTCGCTTTGAGTCTGGTGATGGTCTTGGGCCCGGCGGCCGTCTGGCTGGGTACTCGCTTTGACCCCCTGGGGCGAGCTCAAGCGGCTTATGATCGCCACGATTATCGCGTCGCGCTCAGAGCGGCTCGCGACCATCTTCAAACCTGGCCCCGCGATCAACGCGCGGCTCTCATGTCGGCCCGCTGCCTGACCCGGCTTGGCCGGGTGCCGGAGGCCGAGGATTATTATCGTCGAGCGGGGGCGCTCGAGGCGGATGATCTTCAAAGTCGCGCTTATGGGTTGGTGCGTTTGAATGAGCCCACGCAAGCGGCCGAGGTCTACGAGCGTCTCCTCAAGCTGCGGCCGAACGAAGTCCTCGCGTTGAAGCGGCTCGCCGCCGTTCACATGGGGCTGAAGCAATGGCCCAAGGTGCTGGCTCTATCGGAACGCCTTAGCGCCATCCCGTCGGAAGAGGTGGCGGGATCTACGATGGCCGGGATTGGGCATCACGAGTCGAAGCATTACAGCCAGGCCATCGCGTCTTTTGAGCGCGTGCTTCAACTCGACCCTGAACTCAAGGTCATGCCGCTTCCCGCTTCGCTCTTCTGGAACAACTTTGCTTTGGACTTGATGGGGCAGGGGCGAAGCTCAGAGGCTCGGGCCTATCTCTCTCGAGCGTTGACCCACGGCGACGATGCTGGACTGATGGAACTCGTGGGGCTGACTTACCACCTCGAGGGGAAGCCGGAGCAAGCGGAGCGCTGCTGGCGGCAGGCTGTGAACTGGGATCCTGGGAACGTCGACGCCTGGCTCGAATTGGGCCGCCTGGCCATGAACCGGAAGCAGTGGAACGAGGCGGTCAGCATCCTCGAGCCGGTGGTGGCGCGTGCACCGGAAATGGTCGAGCCGGTGTACAGCTTGAGCCTGGCCTACCGTCAACTTGGCAAGACGGCGGAGGCCGAGCGCTATCGACTTCGAGCCGATCAGCTTCGACGCTCCAAGCCCGCGGTCGGCGGGATGGGAGAGATGCCCGCCGACGATACCGCCGGGGCGCCTTCTCACCCCCGCGCGAAGGAGACAGCGCGATGATGGCTCTGAAGTCCAAGACTCGCTTCTGGATGCTCGGGGCTCTGGCGTTGGCGGTATGTTCGGCCGCCACGGTTGCGATCGCCTGGCACGTCCGGTCGGCCCCCACGCTCGAAGGGCTCGACCCGCTCCTGAAGGCCGGCAAGTTCGACGAGGTTGAGAGCCGGCTCCGGACGTATCTTGAATTCGACCCCGACAACATGCAGGCGAACATGTTGATGGCCCAGGTGGCGCTTGGTCGCAAGGACCAGAAGCCGCAACTGGCTCTGGATTGCCTGGCGCGGATTCAGACGCCACTCAAGGCGGCCCAAGCCATTGTGCGGCTCAACCAGGGGAAAGCCTACTCGGCCCTGGCCAGCCAGGAGGAGGCCGAGGCCGCCTGGTTCGAAGCTTTGCGGTTGGACCCTTTGGTTCCGGAAGCCGGCTGGGCTTTGCTCGGCCTTTACTATGTTCAGGGGCGTCGCGAGGACGCGCACCGGCTCGGAATCGCCCTTCACGTTTCAGAACCCGACCCGCGCGATCGGGTTCAACTGCTTCTGGAGTTACTCCGTCAGGATGCCCAGCCGCTGGGAGGAGACTCCACGATCCGTACGTTCGAGCCAATCGTCCGTCAGCATCGCGAAAACCTGCATGCGGCGATCGCCCTGGGGTTGGCTCTGACGCGCAACAGTCAAGCTGATCAAGGTGTGCAAATCCTTAGGGATCAGAGAGAACGTCACGGCGACGATCCTGACGCCTGGGATGCCTTGTTGACCGGTCTCGAGGAAGGTTTCTTATGGGAAGAGCATGCGAAGACCCTGGAACGGCTGCCTGAGAAGCTGGCGGCCAACCCTCGGTTCGAGCGCCATCACGGAGTTGCCGCCCAGAATCGTCGCGAATGGGGGGCGGCGGCTGACGCCTATCTCCGCGCCTGGCGTGCGGATCCTTCCGATCCGTTCGTGCTCTATCGCCTTAGCCGTATGCTCCGCGCCTCGGGACGGACTGAAGAGGCCGATCGTTGGGAACCCAAGGTTCAGGCCATGAAGGCCGCGCAAGAGGAAGCCCTGGCACTCTATGAGACCATCAACGTGGACTCCTCTTTTGGAGCGGTGCCTCGCATCCGTCTCTATCAGCGTCTCGCCGACCTTCGCGAGCAGATGGGGCGGCTCGATGAGGCGCTGGCCTGGCACCGCCTTGTGCTCGAAGCCAGCCCTGAGGATCAACTTAGTCGCGAGGCTCTCACGCGTTTTCCGGATCAAAAACTCCCTTCGCTTCGCGAGTACTTCAATGCTCGCCACTGATCGAAGCAAACTTCCAGGAAGCCTCCGTGCAGTCCTACCGCGGCGTCCGGCTGTCGGTTTTGTGAGAAAGATGGGGAGGTATGTCCAAGTGCCTCACTCTTGACAATTGGCTGACGCTTGCATAAATACTCTTGGCGATTGGCGCAAGCGTTCGATTCAGGTTCAGGCGGCCCCGGCTCCGTGAGAGATCGCAGAGCAGGGGCTTCGTTGCGCGCGCTGGACTAAACAAGAACAAATCCGAGCCACCACAGCCTTGAGGGGCTCCGGGGTCGGTGCCACTGCGTCTCGCGGAAGTGTGGTCGAGGCTGAAATCCCAGGTCAGCGAACTGAAAGGCCTATAATCATGCCCTTGAAAACAAGACCTTGTGAGATTTGCAAAGAGCTGATTGACCCGGAACGCATCGCGGCCGTGCCCGAAACCCGGCTTTGTGGCGAGCACGCTCGGCAAATCCAAAAGCATGGGGGTGAATTTGTTTTGACCGCTCAGCACGAGCGGACGTCAAAACCAGGGAGTTTGAAACGCAACTATGGAGGGGTCGATATCCAGAAGTCACGAAACACGTTGGCTGTCGACAAGCTACGAGCTGAATTCGACCGCCAGCGCTAGTGGTCTATCACAGCGAGAGTGACTCACGATTGCATAGCGTATCTCACTGGAAAGGAACAATGCCGACCCCCAAGGGTAGCCCAGACAACGTGTTTGTCTGGATGGCGAGGCCCCAAGAGAAAAAGGAGATGCCGAGGGTTGAGGAAAAGCCTTGGCCAGTGGTCATCCTCTTGTCGCTTCGCGACCTGGACAAGCGAGTTGTCCAGGCTACCCTTGGGGTTGGTCTCCGCGTCATTTTGCCCAGGGATGACTGCGGAAGACGTACTCGACCTGTCGGCTTGGAGGCCGGTGGCGAACGTCGTCGTCTCGCCGGTTTCGCAGTCAGGCTGCTTCTGGCGACGGACCAACGGGAACTCGCGCGGTATTTGGCGGCAATCTCAATGGCAATACCCCGAGGTTACCCACCCCGTCAATGCGCGGAGCGGCCTCGGTTCACTGTCGCGACCTCCCTTTCTTGCGGGATACGGTCGACGTTTTCTTGGCCAGAATCATTCGTTCCGCCTTCTCGATCGTCTTGACAGCGTTCTTGAAGGTCGTCGAAGGGCCGAGTGTGAAGGTGCCCAGCCGGTCTTTCTCCAACGCGAGGAGGGCTGATTTTACCGACGTGTTTGCCCTGAGGTCGTCATATTGTTTCATGACGTCGTCAACAGATTTCCGCAATGCGGCCAGAGCTTCCTTGCAAGCCTCGAGGTTTTTCCTGCTCTCCTCTTCGAGAGCTTTGCGGTCGGAGTCCTTGGGTGTCTCGGCCTTGGCGGTCTTGAGCGCCGTGTTGATCTCCGCCAGGCTCATCTGGATCAGGTTGCGTTGAGCACTCAGCGGTGAGGCAAACCCCCCCTGGCCAAAGTTGTTGGGTCCCGGACGGGCCTGGTTGTTCCCCTGTTGAAATCCTTGTTCGTTGATTTGCTGATTCGTCTCTTCGAGCCTCTGCTGCAATTCGGCGCGCCGTTCTTCGAGCTGTGCCAGCTCCGTCGCGGCCATTTCCGCCTCGCTCTTTCGTTTCGCGATCGCGGAGTTCTCGGTAAGAACCGTCCAGGACTCCCGCAGCTTCTTCAAGACAGGCTTCTCCGCTTCAATCACGAAGAATCGTCCCGACCTTGTAAGCCCCTTTTGTTTCAGGACGGAAATGGCCGGTGAATCGGCCCCCCAAGCGAAACTCGAGGTGAGAACGACAAGTGTAAGAGATGACGCGAAGACGTGGATTCGAAGCAAGGCTGCCTCCCTGTCCCAGACATTTTGAGGCTGTTGATTCTCAGGAAATGCAGGGGGACGGCGGTTCGTCCCTCTTCTCTGAATAACGTAGGATCTTGCGCAGCGGCGACCTGCGTTACAAAAATTGACAGTCGCGTGATCGAAGAAGGTCCGAACGTGTCGTTTCGTTAATAAGATAAAATGTAAGAACGATTTTGGGTCAACGCGTCCTTTGGATTGGGCGCGGAGGGGTCGAACACGGGGTCTCACGAAAATGTTCTGGAAGGGGTGACCGCGGCGGATGGAGTGGGGAGCGTCTTTCCGCGTCGACAACGGCGTCTGATTCTTTGGGATCAGGGCCCAGACGCGTAGGGGGATGCCGGTCATGTCCCCCATGGAGGGAAGGCCTGGAGACGAGTCTGTCGTAATTTCAGCCGGGACCAGGCCGGCTCACATGCGCCCGTCTTCGCCGAGCAGGTGCTGGCTCGAGCGGAGGATACGGTTGTGGCGGCTCTTGGTCGCGGACGAGGGTTGGCTGGTCTTCGCCTTGAGGTCGGCGAGGTTAGCCTGGCAGAAGGGGCACTCGATCACTTCGAGATGGAAGGTCAGGTAGGCCGCCAGATCGGGGTCGAGAGCGTCGAGGAGATAGCTGCCAAGCTGCACGCGGGTGGGGCAGGTGAGTCGCCCTCGGCGCCAGATGGCTCCCAGGGTATGGAGGCCGGCGTCGCCGCGGTTCTGGCGGACATCTTCGAGCTGGGCGCGTAGTTCCGACGAATCCCGCAGCGCCTTCTCCACCCGGGCCAGATCTTCGGGAGGAAGGGCATCCGCCAGATAAGCTCGCAGCGTCTCTTCGTTGATCGTCAGGTCCTGCGATGATCCACCCATTGCGGCTTACCCTCCGCCCAACTCGTCGAGACTCAGGCCGGCGCGTCGGGCCATTTCCTTGAGCCGCCCGACGGTCTGGAATTTGTAACTGGCCACCGCTTGCTCGGTGAGATTCAGGAATTTGGCGACATCTTTATTCGCCCATCCTTTGACGATCAGGAGCTCGAGGCAGCGGAGGCGGTCGTAGTCTCCTCGGGCCAGCCACTCGCGTACAAGCTGCCCGATGGATTCGTTCAAGAGCCGTTCTTCGGCCTTGCGCCGCTCATCGCTACGGGCGATGCTCGAGGCGGGGCGACCGTCGCCAGGGACCTCGTCGAGCGGCCGACCGTGGTCGTCCGAGCCGAACTGGTCGATGGGCCGTCGCCCTTGCTTGCGAAGGTGGTCGGTGAGCTTATGGGCGGCGATCGAGAAGAGATACGCCTCGATATCGCGCTTTTCGTCGTAGTGGGGCAGGCTCGTCAGGAAGCCGACGAAGGTCTCCTGCACCACGTCCTCACTGGCGCTTCGGTCGCGAAGCCGGCTGTCGACGAAGGCGAGAAGCCGCCCTTCGTAGCGCTCGATCAATTGCTGCCAGGCTGTGGCGTCGCCGGCGCGCACCTGCCGGACCAGTAATGCCTCGGCGTCGGTGGTGGCCATTCAGTTCGGCTCGCCTTCAGAGAAAGGGGCGACTAGGGTCTTTGGGCGCCATTGATGTCGCCCATTCTAATCGCGCCCAAGGCTCCTTGACTATCCGTTCCCGGTCCTTAGTACAGGTCCGGGGCGGGGTTACCAGAAAAAGCTTTGGCCTGGGGTTCAGCCTTTGGCCACATCGCCAGGTGGTACGATCGGAAGACCCAAAGGCCGATCGGTGCCAGCGCGATCAACACAAACGCCCAGATGAGTTTATCATGCCGGCCGGGCAACTGGTCATCCTTCAAGCTCATCAAGAAGAGAAATTCCTTCTGCCACCAGTAAAGGTAGTAGCCCACGATTAGCAGGGCCATCAGGAAGAAGAAGATGGCTCCGTCGGGTCCCCGCATGGAAGCCAGGAACAGCAAGAATGCCAAGGCCGCGGCGAACAGATGCCAACCTTTGATCGAGAAATGCCAATGGCCAGGCCATTCACCACTGGCGAGTGCAGGATTCCCCGCTCGGAGTAAACCGAGGAGTAGGGCGGGTACTCCGATCACAAGAGCGACGATCACCATAAATTCGAGTGCAGACATAGTCGGACCTCTTTCCCTTACAAAGACGTTACGAAGGCGTCCTGGAGACCGAAGTTGATCGACAATGTCTAGACCCAGAGCCTGCCCTGAATCGGTTGACCCTGTCGGCGGGCCAAGCCGAGTCTTCAGGGATCGTTTGCATGGCTCGCGGTTGCCTGCCTGGTCTGGCGCGCGACCTGGGCTTTCAAGGGGCTTGAATCTTCCCTTGGTCGATCAGGCCAGCAACTGGTAGAGGACGACCCCAGCGGCTCCCACGCCCGTTGCGGCGACGATGCGAAGACCGTTGGTGTAATAGCCCTTGGTCGCTTCGTCGGCTCTGATGTAACCGGCGAGGGCGGCGAGGCAGGTCAGGATGAATGCGAGGATGCCTCCGAGAAGCGTAAGCCGTTGCGAGACGACTTCTTGCTGATAGGCCTGGCGGAAGCTGTCCTGACGTTCGGGGGACCAATCCACATTCAAGCTGGCCTCGTAGAGGGTGCCATAGTCTTTGGTGACCGACTTGATGTGCTCCTGCCGCACCACTTGATCGACGAGGCGGACCGGCGGCTTCCAGGAAGCGGGGATCTCAGGAACGAGCCACTCGGTCAGCTTACGCTCGAGTTGTTTGCGGACATCGGCTCGGGCCCTCTTCTCGTCGGCCGAAAGTTGCCCTACCACGGTTCGCGACGGGTTGGCTGACGGTGTCACCTGAACCGCGACGTGTTGCACCACCGTGGGTGTGACCACCGGGGTAACGACGATGCGCGGGCTCTCGGATTCGTTCTCCGAGTCGGTGTCTGGCGTTTCCGCTTCGCCCTGTTCCTCATCCGGCGAGTGCACCACGGTGATAAAGCGAGCCGGAGGAACCGGAGGCACCGGAGGAACAGGGGGAACCGGAGGCACCCCGTACGCCCTCACGAAGAAGACGTCGGCAGGGCAAGGCTCGGTCGTCGAACCAGGGCGCGACCGCAGCCAGGCTGTTGCGACCAAACCCACGAGGACCAACAGAAAGAACCGTTTCATGGCTGTCCGATCCTTGCCGATACCGCGACGAGAGAGAACTCTAGATGCAAGTTCGTTCGCGTTGACGTGTCGATTATTGTTCGACGAGATTCGCATTTCACGCGAAGCCGAGCCAATCACAATCGGCGCGACTTCAGGCCATCTTCTTCTGCTTTTTGATGGCGCGGGTGTAGGCCGCCGCCTCTTCGTTCCAGGGACTCACGATCTGGGTGACGAGCGGAATCGACACCGCCAACGCGAGGCCGTAAGGTTCTTGGTAAGGCCAGATGGGCAGCAAGATCGCCGCGATGACCATGGAGCTGAAGATCGGGAAGACCCGGAATCGCTTCTTGCGATCACGCGTTGCGAGCTTCGTCCATCCGCCACTCAGCAGGAAAAGCAGAGCGAAGTAGGCGATGTAATAGAGAAAGCCTCCCTGGCTTGTTACCGGGTGAACCCAGTTCACGAATTCGCCGGTAGGCTGAGGAAATAGACCCCAGGGGGCGGGTCCGAGGTGAAGCCATTGGTCGAGCGAAACCCCCGCCGCGCCCAGCCCGGTCCCTATGCCCAGGTTCACCAGCCGACGCGTTGACCGGTCGAACTCACGCCCTTCCCGAAACTTGTTCTGGATCAGGATCGCCCAGGTTCCCAGGAGTGAGAGGGCGGAGAGAACCAGGAGCTGCATGGGCTGAGCGGCCGACTTCGTCAGGTCGATTTCAAAAAGCGTTGCGCCTCCGATGGCCAACGCACCCGTGAGCACGGCCGACCAGAGCATGGCGGTCGCCAGTTCCGCCACCCGAATGCGTCCGCTTGGCAAGGGCGGAGGAGCAGGGGGCGGAGGGGCAGGCTCAGGAGCACGGCGAGGCCTGGGGGCTGCCGCCGCTTGGGCCACGGGCCGGGGACGAGGACCCGCAGGTCGACGAATGGCCGCCCAGTTCTGGCGCAATCGCTGCGTGATCGGCGGAGACGGCCGTCGCGGCGGACGTGTATCAGGGCCGATGTAGAAGATCGGCTCCTCAGCGCCAATCCGCAGCACCTCGTCCTCCTCTTCCTTGATCACGAGGTCGGGAGGTAGCGGAGGAGCCACCTTGCCGTCGCCGATGAACCGGACGGGGGGCGTCTTGGGAGCGTCTTCCGGCAGCAGCAGGTCATAAAGCCGCGCGGGGCGGTGGTTCGGGTCCTTGGCGAGGGCCCGGCCCACGATCGTGCGATACGGCTCTTCAAGCTTCGTCAGGTCGGGGCGAGCGGTGAGGTGCTTCATCAGGACCTCGCCGACCGATTCCCCCTCGAACGGGACCCGCCCGGTGAGCATTTCGTAGAGGATCACGCCGATCGCGTAAACATCGATGGGCTTATGATATTTGCCCGAGGCAATCTCGGGGGCCATGTAATGACAGGTGCCGATACTCTCGGAATGCTCCGACCCCTGGCTCGTGTTGATCAGCTTGGCGAGGCCGTAGTCGCCGATCTTGACGATCCCTTCCTCCATGAACATGTTGGCAGGTTTGAGATCGCGATGAACGATGCCGTGGTCGTGGAGATAGGCAACTCCGTCAACGAGCCCTTTGAGCCAGGCGCGGACCTCAGCCGGCGGCAACCCGTTGGGGTGCCGTGCGAGCACGTTGGCCAGGCTGGGCCCGGCGACGTACTCCATGATGACAAACGCGTCCCCGGCGTCGTTGCTCTTCAGGTCATGGATCGTCAGCAAGTTGGGACACTTGAGGTTCATGCACTGCACGACCCCCCGGCGCTCGACTTCAAGGTTGCGCAGGATCAGTTTGAGCGCGACCTCTTTGCCGGAATCGGACGTCGCATAATAAACCTCGCCGAACCCGCCTCGGCCAATGGCCCGTTTGATGGTGTAACCATCAAGAGGACGCGCCCCCGAGTTGAAGGTATAGCGATGGTTCCCTTGAGCATTGGGGTTGGGCATGTCGGGAGTTTCCGCGGGCCACTCGCGGCCCGATTGCTGGTTGGGCTCGTAAACGACCGTCTCGGCCATGTCCGCGCCAGGCAGGTCTCGGGACGTCGCGTTCATCGCAAGACAACTCCAGGGATCTGTCGAAAGTGCTCGTTGAAAGCGTTTTCCGGAGCGAGGCCGGGGCCTCAACGATCTCCGACGCTTCAGGCAGCAAGCAAAAGAGCGGCGTTAAACTTGCGACGACTTGGGTCCGAGGGCTTCGAGACTGAAAGAGAACCCGTCGCCCAGGATGCTGGATTGCAGCGTGAGTGGAGCTCGGGCCGCACAGGGGCGCCCGTCGACCTCGAATCCGCCCGACGCCCGGCACCAAAGTGCCGACCCTTGTCGATAAAGGACGACCGGCTCACTGAGACCGGGGGCCGGGATGTGCGCCTGGGGAGAAGCGCCGATGATGCAAGTTTCGGCCATGAGAAGGACACCGTCAACAGCCAAGGGAAGCCGATGACGGCTCATGATCATCAACCTTGCCGTGGCACTCACCGGGCTCGGTTGACGGAACTCGAGTTCGACGGTGGAACCAAGCCGAATCACGTCACCATCGCGAAGCGTGGCCGACTCAACCTGCCTGCCGTTGACGAAGGTCGATTGGTAAGCCTTGAGGACATAGCCGTCGCCGTCTCGAACCAGGGTCGCATGGTTGCGAGAGAGATCTCCCATGAGGGGAACATCGGCTTGGCTGTCATGCCCGGCTCGGCCGAGCACGATTTGATCGTCGAGGCAAACCAGGTAACCACCGACTGCATCGGCCCAGAGGAGGAACCGGCCTTGAGGACCGGCATCCGTCCGGGCCATGGGACGGGGAGGAACCACCGTTCCTGCGCCGGGGCGAGGCGAGGCGTTGAGCCAAACGATGGGGGCCGGCTCGGCCACCGCCGCGGGAGGCGCTGCCTCGGCCACCGCCGGAGCGGCGGCCTGGGGTACCCGAGCGCCCCGGTTGGGCCAGGCGGAGGCCGTCGGCGCGATCGCGGCGATCTGCTGCCAGGCACGCGTTCGTGCTTGACGAGCCGCCGGATGCTCCGGAACGGTCTCCAGAATCCCTTCAGCCACCGCCAGAACCTCGGGCCATTTGGCCGCGGCCAGGGCGGAATAGAGGGCTTCAACCTTGGGGGCCGCGGCCTTCCGCTTGGCCTCAAGGTCGTTTCGCGTTGAGTTCAAGGCGGCTTCGGCTGTTCCGGCCGCCAGTCGCTCTGCGCGATCGAGCTGCTCTTGGGCACGCCCGAATTCGCCGCGACGAGCCTCGTCCATTGCGGTCTGCCAGGCTTCCGCGATCTCTCGCGTTCTGCGGAGGGAAGGTCCCCCCACTTTATGCCGGGCGAGATGCTCGATTCGCTCGACCACTCGGGCCGGCTCTCCGGCGTCGAGGTCCGCTCGAATCTCTCCCGCAACCCGGTCCGCCAGGCTCATGCGAGCGGCCGCCAGGGTGTCAGGAGGAGCACCAAGCCGTTCGGCCAGGTCGAGGTCGTCGATGGCCCCGGCCAGGTCGTCTGACTCGCCGCGACGAGACGCCCGGGCAACCAACTCGAGCGCCAATTTGGCTCGTAGGCGAACCGCATTGTGGTGGTCGGCCACGTCGGGCCGGCTCGCCAGGGTCAGCGCCTCGTCGTAGCGCCCCGCCCTTGCGGCTTCTTCCGCCTGTCGCAAGACAATTCGCCAATGTCCCAGCATGGTTGACTTGCCGCCCGGATTGACCATGGGGGAATGACACTCCGCCATGTTACGTTGAGGTGCGAGCACCACTCAATCAGTCTTCATTCGACTTCCGTCTGTTTCGCCCACACGGACGGGACGGATCAGAAAAAGCTCGGCGTGGCGGGAACGCGACGGTGAACTGGTCCATCCTACTCCATTCCCGCGTTTCCTGGCTTCCCTTCCTGTCCATACGCTGGGGAAGCCTTGAAAGACGACTTCTTTCGTTCAGGAACCAAGACCCGGGTCGAGCCTCTCTCAGAGGGTGGCAGGTCGGCCTGGGGAAAGGCCGACCTGCCCGGGGAGAGAGTACACGGGCACCGGTCGGTTACAGGCTCTTGTCGGTCGCCTTCACTTCGGTGGCCTTGTCCGAAGCACCGAACTCGGAGTCGATTTCCTTGATCACGTCGCGCCCCTGCTCGGTGCCGATCGGGATGCCCGAGTCAACGTAGCGCCCCTCGTACTCGGCCTTGCGGGTCAGGATCTCGAGACGCTTTTCCAGGTCGGAGACGCTCGCCTTGGCACGAGCCAGAGCGCTGTCGTCGAAATCGAACTCGTTGGTCGTCCGGGTGGCTTCAATCGCCTTGAGGCGGGCTTCGATGCCGTCCAGCTTCGTCAACAGCGCCTTCTTCGTGGCCGACATGCTGTCGAGCTGCTTGCGAGCGGCGGTCAGGGCTTTGTGCTTGGCCTTCAAGGTCGCTTCACGATCCTCGAGGATTCCCTTGGCTCGCTTGTAGTGATCAAGCCTGTGAGCGAGGTCGGTGGTGACCTCTTCGGCTGTGTAGTTCACCCGGCCGGCCAGGCGGAAGTCCCCCGTGCGGACGCTTTCGCTCATGCTCAGCAAGGTCTTCTTCTCAGCGGCCAGGTTGGCCTTGGTCGCGGCGATCTCACGCTCGAGGTGCTCAACTTCCACCTCGTTGCGGGCGTAAGTCTCGATATTATCCTTGATCACCGGCTCGAGGTTGGCGATCTCTTCACGGGTCTTGTCGATCTCGAACTGAACCGGAACCGAGGCCTTGACGCTGTGGCGAGCCTTGTGGAAGGCCGTGCGAAGGTAAGTCGGTGTCGAGGTGCCGAAGACCAGGAACAGCGTCCCGGCGCCCAAAGCGGCACCCAACAGCCCCTTCTTAACCATAGAGCAAACCATCGTGAATCTCCTGATGATCTAGAGGACCTGAGTCCTCGCACTTGCACCGATGGGCGATTCGGCCCCGATTGGCCGTCGTCTCTCCTCGAAGGTAATTCGAGGGACTTCCGCGATTATTGGCGGCAACTCGTCGGAAATTCGTGCTCCTGGAGTCGTCGCCGCTCCTCGCTCCCCCGTGCCGAACCTTCCACATGGAAGGTTTCAGCAACCTCAAGCGAGTGGGCGTGTCGCCCCATCCCCTCTTCCTCAAGGCTTCTCCGATCGTTTTGTCGCGGGTTTAAGGGCGCGCAAAGCCTTCAAAGATGAGGTTTTCTCGAGCCCGAGGGACTTCGGGGCAGGCCCAACCAGGCCCTGGTCGAGATGCGAAATCAAGACGCGATGATGAAACAGAGGTACACGCCGCCTTGGCGGAGGTTGCTGATTCTGTGGTTTGAAGGGGATTTCGCGGGTCGTTCATAGCGAGCGGGCCGCTTCGCGTACAGCACAGAAGGGGACGGCCGTTCACTTCTTGGAAGAAGGAATTCGTGCGATTCCCTCCACAAGAAGGTGTTATTGCTCCGCCATGCAACCGGATCTCAGGAGACCGCGAAATGCTCGCCTATTCGTGAATTGGACCATGAAGATTTAAGTAAATAGGAAGTGATAATATTATTGATGATTCTCTCGAGCTTGTTCCAAGGAATCTCAATAAAGGAAAGGCGGCCTTGGAGTCGTTAACGCTCGGGTCGCACACCGCGGTGGGGAGTTGGGTTTCTTCAACGACATCATCGCATTCATGGGTCTTCCTTGGGCAAAATGCCCGAAAACCAGGCCAGAGGGTAGCCTGGAAACTGGTTTGTCCAGGTCGCGTAGCGACAAGAGGATGACCACAGGCCAAGGCCTTTCCCTGACCCTTGGCCTCTCTGTTTCCTCTTGTGGTTTCGCCACCCCGACAACACGTTGTCGGGGCTACCCCCCTTTGATGTAGTTCGCCTGCTTTTCGAACTTTAGGAAGATGGGATCTCCAACATTTCCTGGGCTCTCGGTATGGAGAAGCCTGGTTTTGGGATGTCCTAATGCTGGCCGACTGGGTGGAGGCTTCAGTCTATGAGAGAGGCGACGATCTCTTCAAATCCCGCCTCGCACGTTCGGATTTCCCCTCATCGACTTGGCTGGTCCTTACCAACGTGAAGTTCGTGGCTGGGCCGTCGTAGATCCCCGGGGGTGGAGACGGGACTTCCTCTTTAGTAATTAAGAAATGTGGATTCGACCTGTGGCGATGGCTGTTGGGCTCTCATCTTGGGTCGTGATGTGAAGATCTCTCGATCGCCTGGATCGAGTTTTCAGCATGGCTGGAGAGGATTGGGAGTGAAGATGGGAAGAATCGGGGGAAAATCGAGGTTATATTCGCGCGGGCGTTCCTCGTCTCATCCCCGGGTTGCATCTGCTGCGGGGCGTTGAAATCGTGCCCGCCGGTCCAGGAGGCGCGGCGGGGCGGTTCCCGAGCGTTCCGGCGACGTCGTCGCGCGGTTAGGTTATTCGAGGGGTTTCCCCGCCTGGATAACCTGCACGTCTTCGAGCGTCACCAGCGCGCCGCCGATCATCTCCTGGAGAAGCGGCAGAAACTGGGCGATTTGTTGGGGCTCGTCGATGATTTCGACTTTCTCGGGCAGATCGTCCCCCAGCCCCAGGAGATGGGCACGCTGAATTCGAGAGTCTCGACCGAACCCCATAACCCCCCGGATGACGGTCGCGCCGGCGAGCCCCTGCAAGCGGCAGCGCTCAAGGATCGCGAGGGTCAGGTTATCCCCTTTCCAGGTGTGGGAACTACCCACGTAAACGGTGAGTCGCTGGAGGCGGGACTCGTTGGACATGGAGCTCTCGCTGGTTGGAAACTCAGTTGTTCCCGAAAGATTCACTTCCCGAACCTTGTTAATGGTGACAAGGCTCTCGCCCAACTTCGGGCCGATCCGGCGCAGCAAGACCGAGATCGAAGCGGGCTGTTCCACCAATTCGATGATAACAGGAAGGTCCGCAAACTCGTAATCACTCGCCGCGTCATGGATCCGTCTCTCCCTGCCGAAGCTGGATACGACGGGAAAGACCGAGGCTCCCGAACACTTCTCGGCGAGCGCTTCCTTGACGATCCCCAGGTAAAGCGCCTCGCCGTGATGGCGCTCGGTACTGTTGACGTAGAGTCGCAGCTTGTGGGCTTCGCGGAAAGTCATGGCCGTCACGTCTCCTGCGGATCCTCGTCGTCGAGCGTGGGAGAGGACTGAATGCCGGTACCGGGTTGAGTTCCCCCGGCGATCGGATGCGAATGCGAAGAAGGCGCGGGTTGCGCCGGCGGATGCAGGGCAGGGCTGGAAGAGTGAATTGGCCTGGGATGGCCAAGGGCGACCAGCCCACGTGCCAGCAACGTTCCCAGCAGCACCGCGCCCAGGCCGGCCACCACGCTGCCGATAACGTTCGCCCACGCCTTTGCGACCGCGCCACTCTCCCAGAGGGTAAGTGACTCCATCGAGAAGGTGGAGAAGGTCGTATAACCCCCCAGGAAGCCGACCAGCACGAGCAGCCGGGCGTGGGGGTGCGGCAACCAGTGGGCCAGCAGCGTGGTCAGAAAGCCAATGGCAAACGAGCCGGAGACGTTGATCGTGAAGGTGGCCCAGGGGAACGAGTGTCCCGCCCACCGGCTCATCCAGACCCCGAGCCAGTAGCGGGCGTTCACGCCCAGCGCTCCTCCCACGGAGAGAACCAAGATCCTGAACCAAGATTCCACGCCGACCTCTCCTGAATTCCAGCGATCCCCGTTCCCAGCCGCGCCGGATGCTCCCGAAACCGCACGTCTCCCGCAAAGCCCATTGGTCGTGAGGAAGCCGGAGACGTATCTTCAGGGTTCTCGAAACGAGCCTGGGCCCATGCGGGATGGTGTTGCGCTCTTCCCCGCCGCCGCACGCGTGCCTTTACACGAGTTCCCATCCCCCACCTGGGTAGCTTCGAGTCTATTGCGCTCCCTCCCGCTGTCAATCCGCCAGCCGACCTCCGGCGCTGCCGCGAGCCTGGTCCAAAAAGCATGCGCACATCGCTTCCCGCCCCGTTCGAGGAGCCGCCGACTTCGATGACGACGAGAGAAATGGCCTTCACTCCAAACCAGGCGGGAATCACGAAAAATTTGGCGTTTTAGTCTGGGGGTTTGGGAAATCCTGGTAAACCATATATTTTCAGATGACTTGATACTTTAAGGGGTTGTCGAGCCTTTCCCGAGATGCCCTTCGCCATCGTGTATTCTGAAATGAACATCCCCCACCGATCTCTCGTTTTGAGCGAGGAGATCGGTGGGGGATGCCCACTTCACGGGAAAAGAGAAGTTTCGCTAGGTGCCTTGGTTTTGTCGGATCTTAAGCGAGATATCGACCGCTGGACCCGTGCATGGTGGCCATGAGCTTGACGATGGCCTGGCTCTCGAGCTGACGCACGCGTTCTCGAGTGAGGCCGAGGTTTTCACCCACCTCGCGCAGAGTCATCGCCGTATAGGGTTCGAGGCCGAATCGCATGCGAATCACCGCGGCCTCTCGATCATCGAGCTGGTCGACCCCGGCCAGAACGCGTTCGAGGTCGTCCGACTCGATGAGGAGAGCGTCAGGCGTTTTGCTGCGATCATCCGTCAGGATGTCGTCGAGGGGGATTCCCTCTTCGTCGGTGCTCTCGCTATGCGGCGTAAGGTTGTTGACTCGGATCGCCCTGGCCACGATGCCCACCTTCTTCTTGGACAGCCGCAGCGCCTTGCCGATCTCTTCCGGCGTGGGAGGACGTCCCAGGCGCTCGGTCAAAATCGCGTTGCCGCGTTTCCATTTGGAAAGCAGGGTCACCATGTAAGCAGGCAGGCGAATCGGCTTGCCGTTGTTCATAACGGATCGCCGGATCGACTGCTTGATCCAGTAGCTGGCGTAGGTGCTAAAGCGCGTGTCGCGAGAGCCGTCGTACCCTTCCACGGCACGCATCAGACCAAGGTTCCCCTCTTCGATCAGATCTTCAAGACTTAAGCCTTTGCCGAGATAACCACGCGCGATGTTGACGACCAATCGCAAGTTGGCTTTGACCATGTGGTCGCGGGCGTAGGGATCACCCATGGCCACACGCTCCGCCAACTCTCGCTCCTCCGACGCAGTAAGGAGCGGCGTGTTGTTGATCTCATGCAGATAGATCTGTAAGGGAGAATTGGAATTGAAATCTCGCCGGTTGGCGCGCGAGTTCATCGCGTATCGCTCCAGAGCGCGTCGTAGTCTCGTTCTTAGTGGATTGCCGGAGCTAGAGGAATCCCAGACATTCTGGCCCACCCCTTCCCTAGGGATCGTCGGGGAACCTCGCGGGCCGGAGTTCCGAACAGACTGAGCCTAGAACGCTCTCGCCTGGTTGTCAACTGCTTAATTAGCAACGCCGTAGAGTCTGTTGGCCACTCAACTCTTTTTCTCTCCATCCTCACATTACGCACCAGTTTTCCCCTGTTACCCCCTGGGTGAAAAAAAGTATCACCCACCTTTGGCCCTAACTCTTTGCGCAATCGTTTCTAACTTATTTCAAAAATCTATTGGGAAACCTCGAAGGCGCGGAATTTTTCCCCGTCCATCGATTCTTCCGCGCACGGATTTGCCACTAGGATTTTCTTTTCCTTGGATATTTTTTTTCAAAGATTGAGCCGTTTTTCGTGAGACAGAGGACTGCAGTAAGCTTAATTTTGACGCCCCGATGTTGAATTTGATCACCATGCCGCGCCGATCTTGAGTTTCCCCGGGATTTTGCCGGTTTTTCTCTTTCCGCTCCATCGCGCCTTTCGCAGGAATTGATGCGTGCGTGCTTCTGTGCGCGGCGTTCTTCCCGACATCTTCTCGCCTATCCAGGCTCATCTCCGAAATTTTGCGGTGAACCGACCATTTGTGAAAATTGGTTCACTGGGTATTGACTGGACAAGATCACAGTAGTATGGTGCGGTAACACAAAATCAGCCCCTGATTTGATCGATCTTTCATCGCGGGGAAGAGGTCATCCCCTGCGCGCGGAGAGAGTACGTGGCGGCCCTTCGAAAACCCTGGTTGGGGTATCGAACGTCATGCAATTGGTCATCAATACCTTCGGCGCGAGCCTGCGGCGCAAAGGGGATCGATTCATCATTCGGTCCGGCGAGCATCAGACGGCCATTTCGGCGCAAAAAGTTCGCAGTATTTTGATAGCAACGGCCGTTCATTTTTCCTCGGATGCAATCGTCCTTGCCATCGCGCACAACATCGACGTTGTCTTCCTCGAAAAATCGGGCGATCCGGTGGCGAGGGTATGGCCCCCCAAGATGGGTTCCACCGCCGCAATCCGACGACGGCAGTTGGAAATTGCCGCGGGTTCAGAGGGTCTCGACGTTGCTCGAGGCTGGGTTGCGGCAAAGCTCCGCAATCAGGCCGAGTTCCTCGAAGAGCTTCGCGAGCGTAGGCCCCATCTGAGCGAAGTCTTTAAGAGTCCATTGACGACGATTCGCGCCAGCCTGGCTCAGATCGACCAACTCACCGGAACGTTGGGTGATCAGCGCGGACGCGTGCTTGGCCTGGAAGGGAGCGCCGGCCGGGCGTACTTCCAGTGTTTGGGCCGGCTGGTTCCCGAGGCCTACCGCTTCGAGGGGCGGAGCCGCCAGCCCGCGGTCGATGACTTCAACGCCATGCTCAACTATGGATACGGCGTTCTCTGCACGCCTGCACCCGCAAAGAATATAAAATTCGTCACTTATTAATGAGATGCTGTGGCTACCTCGAGCGAAATTGGCCCGTGCGGTTTACGGCACACTAAGAGGTCGTAGTTAAAAAGGCGAGAAGCGGCGAAATTTGGAATTCATTTCCTTAGTTAAAGTAAAGTGCGAAGAATCGTGGATTTTTAAAGAAAAGCAACCCTGGCTCTGAAGAAAGTTTTTATCTGAACGCCATTACTTTGATGTGATGAAATTTGCTTTGGTTAAAGGTTTAGAGCCATGGCAACGGAAACACTAGTTCAAGAAGACTGGGTAAATCAGGCGGTCTGTGTGTTGTGCGGCAATCTCGCAAAGTACCTCCAAAGGCGGGGGTTCCGCCAAAATGCTGAAGATGCCTCTCACGAGGTCGTATGCGATATCTGCCGCCAGCCCCAAACGTATCGTTTCATTCTAGCCAACGTCGGGGAGATTCTTGATGGTCATGTTCCGACTTCTTTCCGAAGACGTGGATGCGCGGAAGCTCTGAAACTGGCCGAGCCACGCGAAATCCCTACGGATCCCAACGATTGCGATTGTCTAGATGTAGCCGTTGATCGCGAACAAGAACGGCTGAATGCAATGTGGGCTGTGGAGGAACTTTGCGAACGTGACCCCAGACTCAGAAAGGTGGTGGAGGCTTTCCGAAGCGGATGTGATACTCGGAAAGAGATCGCGCAGCATCTTGGCGTTTGTGAGGAAACGATCTATTCGTGGCTTCGCCAAGCCCGTAAGACCTTGAACAGCCATCGAGGCTCGTAATCCCGTCGGAAGGCATGGGTTCTCCAGTAAAACAAGGATTGAAACGTTTTGGGTTTCGAGCCTTTGCCGTCCGGCGGGACTTCATTGTTATGTTTGGTCGCAATCATTTTTTCATTAGCATGAAAATGCTAATTTGGAGAAAATAGATTATTATGTGCATCTCAGAAAATGAGATTGGCGATGTCGCCCACTTGGTTGAATACGGGCAAGTCGATCTCGCGTTAAATTCTTCGCTTTCGCTTATGCACGCCAGATTATTAAGAGGCGCGATCATTTGTGTGGCCAGCCGTGTTGAGTTTCATAATCACTTGGATCGAGGGCTTGTATATCAGCATCCGCTCATTCGATACGATACAAGTGAAGGGCATGCCACCATTCTTGGTCTTGCACACGGCGCAATGCTAGTTCGCGCCTTACCTCCCTTGACTTCCTTGCGACTTGGATCTCGGGATTTTTCCATTACAAGCCGATCGATAATTGCGGATCGTATCCCCATTGGTGTTTCTCCAGACATGATTTCTTACACATTTCGCACTCCATACCTAGCCTTGAATCAAGATAATCATGAAATATGGAGACGTGCAAGTAACTCGGAACGATCTCAGCTGCTTGAGCGGGTACTCATCGGCAATCTTCTCTCACTTAGCAAGTCTATCGGACTGAGTGTATCTAGTCGTTTGCGGGCAGAAATCAACCTAGTTCCTGGCGGATTCGAGGAAATCAAGCCTGGGTTACGCTTGCTGGGATTTGAAGGTTCGTTTCGAACGAATTTTCTCCTACCTCAACGCTGGGGGATTGGTAAGAGCAGTTCTCGCGGTTTCGGCACGCTGACGTGTCAGGAGGCATGAAATGGCCAAGTCCAAAACAACCAGCGACGAAGTCATATCCCTCGAATTTCTCCGTGTCGGCAACCCCTGGATTGATGCGGGGATCGTTGGGCTTTGGCGGATCCTTCGGGGAAAGCCTCCGTATTTGAAAGTCGCTTCGACACAGGGCCGTGTTGATACCTTTCCCCAGGTTAAGTTCGACGAATTGCGGGAGGATCGTCTCGTCATCACCGGCCCGACGAATCAGGTCCAGTTATGCCTCGAATGGGCCTACGATCGGCTTGTCGCGGACTACTTCAACGTGTCCTCGAAAAAACAGCTCGCCGATAAAAGCTCATGGAATTTTTATTGGGATACAAATCGCAACAGTTTTGTGACATTTCCCAAGAAAAAAGCCGTGGGAGTCGCCTCATTGCTCTTCGATAAGGCCGCGCGGCCGTCGGGTGAGCAGGTGGCTTGGAAAGTAGGGCCCGCCGACGAGCGAATAGTTGGAGTGTTGCCGGAATCCCATAAAGAATTGCAGTCGTCGCTTGATGAGTTTCTTGCGACCAATGGCTTGAAAGCCGGACCTCCAGCCGGCCTCCTGGTGGACGGTGAAAACGAGGTACGCCCCAAAGTTGAGATTCGCGTGCAGTCGGGGAAAGTGAGAGGCTCCTGCTTTCTCACAGGGACAGCAGAATCAACGCTCGTCGAAGCCAAGGAGACGGCTTTTCCCTTGCTGGGAGGCAGCCGGTCGTTCATCAACGGCGCGGCCGACTGGCCTCGCATGGGCTGGAAAATCGATCTTGTCGGGAAGTTTGTGCCTGCCGTTGCGTTTTTCTACCACCAGGGGGATGACCTTCACGTCTTTTTCCCCGAATCGAGTGATTTGAGACGCATCGATGAGCTAGCCGATCGGCTGGCGAGCATGGTGCAGGTCGAACCCAACCTCTTCCGTAATTTCGACCTTCTGCTGGGGTCGTACCTCCAGCGTCGTTCGGAGGTCGCCCTGGCTTTTCTCCATCGTGTTTTTGTCGAGCTGAGCAAGGTTCAGATTGTAGATCGACAGGCGCAAATCGAGGAGGCGATCAGGCAGAGCTCCGTGCTGGAGCCCGACGATGATGATGACGACAACGAGGAAGTCGAAACGGCCACTTCACCAAAAGTTGTAGAAGAACCGCCTCCCGTCATCTCGTCTGGCGCTGTGTTCAACCAACTCCGACGTCACGGCGACGTGAGTTTTACGGTCGTGTCCGCGTCAAAGAAGGGAAATGTTTGGATGGCGGGAGACTTTACGACATTCCGCGACATCGACCGCCTGGCACGTCTTTTCGAGGCCATGCAGCAGACGGTGGACCGAGGGAAACGTCGTCGAATTGCTTGCCATCCCCGGAAGTTCTTTCTCGCCCTGGTGGACTTCGAGGCCAAAACCGAGAGCAGAACCGTGCTGCGAGATAAGGTCTGCGAGGCCATCTTCCGCCGCCAGAGTGTACTCGCCTTACTCGAGCGGCACGCCTTTCACGTGAATCGGCATTCCGATCAAAGCAAGGTCCGGCGCGTCGGGCCGTTGCTCGACTTCGCCCGTCTCTACGAGGTGGATCTACACAAGGGAACTCTCATGGAGAATGCGTATCAATCGATGGTGGAAACCGCGACCTGGTTGGGCAGTATCATTGGGGAAGCCTTGGCCGAGGCCGTCAAAGGAAAGGCTGATTCCGATGGAAAGGAGGGTGCCAGCCCCGAATCACGCGTCGCCAAGGAAAGTGCCGGGAAAGCCAAGGGAGGCTTACACCGGTTACACAAGACGCGAACCGTAGCCGACTTCATCAACGAGTTAGCTCGTCTTCAGTTGCGCTATCGCATCAACGTTCCCAAAGACGTTTTGGACGGCAAGACGTTTACCCCCGAATTGTTCGAGGAATTTCGCGGCTTTTGCGTGGTTGCCGCGTTGAATCGCTTTCAATATCTAAGCCCTTCCCAAGCATCCTCGAACAGTTCCACCACGAGACAATAAGGAGCAAAAGATCATGCCCGCAATCAAAAATGCCAAGGCTTTGACAATCACATTCTTGACCCCCGTCTCCTTAGGTTCACTCAATGGTAGTGATAAAGAGGCCGACAACCTCAGTAGCATCAAGAAACTGACGCGTGGCACGAAGACATACCCCTATGTTTCAAGCCAGGCGCTGCGCCGAGCCTTACGTGACCAACTCGAGGTCATGGGGCACGAGATGTCTCAAGGCAAGGCGGCGGAAAAGAAGAAAGGGGCGGCGATCACCCAGTGTAAACCCAAGGAATATATCGATGACGATTTGTTCGGGTTTATGGATGCGAAAAAGGCGACGTTTAAGCGAACCAGCCCCGTTCGGGTCTCTCCACTTCTGGCGCTGGATCCGTTTGAAGGGGACATCGATTTTGGCACCAACTACATGAGTGCTGATTCCGGTGGAAATCCCAATATTTTCGAGACAGAGATCCACGGCGGCCTTTATCGCGGCACCATCCTGATCGAGCTTGATGCTGTCGGCAAGAATCGGGTGGGGGAAGGAGAATCGTCGGAAAAAGCCACACAGGAGTGGAGTCTCAAGCCGGCCGAGAAGGCCGCCCGTGTTATTGCTTTGTTGAAGGCGTTGCAACATCTCTGGTCCAGCGGACGCCAGTCACGATTTCTCAGCGACATCAGTCCCAAATTCGTCGCGGCAGCAACGCTGACCGCCAAGGTACCGCTCTTTCTCGAGTCGCTACGTCGTGACGGCGCGGGGCGCGACGCCGGACTTGATGTGAAAACGTTGACGGAAACACTTGATGATTCCAAGGAGATCCTTGTCGATCACTGCTTCGGAGCAAGGTCGGGAATCTTCACCGGTGTTCCCGAGGGAACGAAGACCGTGGGGCAGGCGTTCGAGACCATCCAAGGCTGGGTCAAGACCTATTACGGAGCCTGAGAGCCATGGCGGATGTCGTCTTCGTCGAAGCAGCAGCGCCCTGGGCAAGCTGGCGCCCCCCTGAGGCGTTGACCTACCATCGGTCATTGCCTTTGCCCCCCTACACGACACTCGTGGGATTGCTGGGCGCAGCGCTCGGGCTCAGTCTGCCTGATGCTTATCGCTTCGTTGCCGAACGTCAGATCCGACTGGGTGTGGGAGGCTGGTCCGAAGGGCAAGCACGCGACCTTTGGAAGTTTCAGAAGCTCAAGGATAAGGAAGTCGAGTCCGACGTCCTCTTGCGCGAGGTGTGGATCGATGCGAGGCTGGTCTTCGTCTTTGAAGCTTCCGACCCGCAAAGTGCTCGAACCATCGCCGACGCCTTCAAAGCCCCGGCCTTTCCATTGACGGCCGGTGGCAGCGATTCACTGCTGAAGGCAGTGGCCGTGAGAATGGAATCCAGGGACCCTGTCTCGACACGCAGCGCGGCCTACTCCCTGATCTTCCGTGAGATCTCTCCGAGCTATGAATTGCATGGATCGTTGAAAGACCTCCCCCTCCATCGCTCCGTTCGAGCTCCCACGATTGAACGTATGCCGACCGGTTTCTCGTTCAGCATCGACGGGCAGCGCCAGCTTCAGGGGCGCGCGATTGTCTCATTCGTGGGCGATGCCATTGATCTCGACCCTACGGATGAGCCGGTTGTCGGCTATCAAGTTGTTCCTCAGGCGTCCATCCTACAGCGTAGCCCCACGTTCGCCGCCTGGCGGGAGAAACTCCCTTGGATCATCCCAGTGCACCGCTACAACCTTCCGATGACTCCGGAAGAAGTCTCCTCGACACCGCGCTCGCCAAGCGAGAAGACCCCAAAACGGGCCAAAAGCAGCAAACGTATCGACAGCACGTAATGGCTGTTTATCAAGCCTGGTGCGGTTTGGTCGACAAGCATCAAGCCCTGATCGAGCTCATCGCCACACGGTATGGCCTGAAGGCCGAACGCCTGCGCCAGTCAAGCCTACTCACGGTCGCTCTCCACGACGTCGGTAAGCTCACGGTCAACTTTCAGCGGATGATGACAGCAGTCGGCGAAGCCGAACTTCGCAAGGCAAGACTTGGCAATTACCGCCACGAGATCGCCGGTCTTTGGGTTGTCACCCGAGCCGCGGAAGCGCTCGGGGCTACTTGTGGTCATCTCCCCGGTCGCGGGCGGCTCGAAGCTCTCGCCGTCGCCGGCCACCACAAATTCCTTGCGGATCAGTACCTATTCGACGAAGCGTTATTTTCTAATCAGATCGAGTGGCAAGAGGGGATCCATTCCGCGGTCGCGGCATCTCTGGAATTGGCTAAAGCCATGTTCCAGCACCAGGGTTGGAAGCTTCGCCTGTACAGGGATGAACCCAAAGGCCTGGAACGCATGTTGAGCAATCGCGGCAACGGAGAAAATGCGCCGTACGCGCATCTTCTCAACGTGAAAGAGGAGGCTCGAGCCTTGACGGAGAACACGCAAGGAAGCACCACTCCAGAATTCCGTGAGTTGTTTATTTTGCTTAAGGGGCTGCTTATGACAGCCGACTGGATCGCCAGCGGTTCTCAGGGGGCAGTTACTGTTCTTGACGTTGAACGAAGCATTGTCTGTGTCGACCCGAAACAATTGCCCGAGTATCTGCAAGACCGTCACGAGCAGAGACAACGTCAAAATCCTGAACTTCTGCCCTACGACGGCTTCCTACCGTTTCAGCAAGAATGTGCCGTAGCGAACGGCCACGTGCTTGGCGTTGCTCCCACGGGGAGTGGCAAAACGGAAGCCGCACTGGCGTGGGCTCTTCGGCAGGTCGAGTTGGGGCATGCTCGAAAGATCTTGTTTCTTCTGCCCACGATGGTGACCGCCAACAGCATCCACGACCGTTTGACCACGTTTTTCGGTTCTCATGGACATAAGGTCGGCCTGGTTCACTCCACGGCCGATCTCCTTCGCGATCTGGAACAGGGGCCGGAATCCGAGGCCGACCGTGCTGACGTTCGCTCCAAGCTGTTGCAAGACTCTCATTTCTTTTCTCCGGTAACCGTGGGCACGATTGACCAGTTGCTCGTTCCCCTTTTCCATGCCGGGCGCTGGGCTTTGAAGGACTTTGCCGCAGCCAGCTCCGCGATCATCCTCGACGAGATTCATGCCTACGAACCGCATACCTTTGGGCTGATCGTCACGATGATTCGGCAGCTTCGCCGCATGGGTGCTCGATTCCTCGTGATGAGTGCGACGATGCCGGCAAACCTTCGTGGCGTTCTTCTCGAGGCCCTCGGTGCATCGGACACCGAAGGAGCTACTGTAGCGCAGATTGAAGAGAGGACCTTGCTCGACAAAGCTCGGAATGCGTGGAGCGTCTGTGAGACGCCGTTGAGCGAGTGGCTTCTTGATGATCCGAAATCAGATCGCCCAACTCCTTCGCAGCACTTCCGCCGACTTTGGCGTGAGCGAGATTCTGAGGGCAGGCCCCTTCGCATTCTGATCGTTGCCAATACTGTCCGGCAGTGTCAGTTTCTGGCCAGGGCGCTCCGGAAGTACAAGCCGGTCTGTTATCACTCGAAGTTCATTTTTCAGCATCGCAGGGCCAAGGAACGAGAGATCAACGACTCGCTTCCCCGGCTTCTGATCGCTACCCAGGTCGTCGAGGTTTCGCTGGATATCGACTACGACGTGCTGTTGACCGAATGCGCGCCACTTGATGCCCTTGTCCAGCGTGCCGGCCGTGTCAACCGCTTTCGTCGTCCTCAGCCCGGCCGAGTGATCGTTCATCGCCACGACGAAGAAAGTCGCCATGTCTATTCCCAACCCCTGGGAATTCTTGATCGAACCTGGGCTCTGCTTGCTCGCAATCAGGGACTCTTGACCGAACGTACGCTCACCGCGCTCGTGGACGAAGCCTACCAGGATTTTTCGCTAAACCAGGACAGGATGTTTCTCGACATCCAGGGGACGATCAAAAGGCATCAGGAGCGCCTGATAGGAATTTTGGATGCCCCTCATCCTCGAGAAGATGACGCGATGTTGCAGACCCGGATCGATGACTATCCGCAGTTAAGCGTCATCCCTTTGGGTTTCGCCGATCGGGTGCGGAATCTCGCTCCCTGGAAGCGCCGGCTCTACGAGCTGAAGATGCCCGCCTGGTATGTGCATCATCACCGCGAGGAGATCGACGGTATTCCCTTCTGCAAGATGGAGTATGGCTCGACTTACGGCGGCCGGTTTCTGGATGTCCCGGGGCGGCCCGAACCGGGATGCACGGTCTTCTAACCGGGGGATGAAGATGTGATACGCTCCGCGGTTTTGCCTTCAGAGTGATCTCGTCGGCGAATCTCGAGCTCGGGATGATTTGCTTCGGCCTGTGCAGCGGGGCATCGACATGCGTGGATCGAGTGTGAAGACAACTTCGAACGAGGAGAGTTTTCTTATGGCCGACACCACGATGCCGAGAACCTGGGTCTCCGCTGAGCCCGCGCCGATTCCCCTGACGGTAACGCATGTTTTGGAGCACTTATTCTGCCCGCGGTTCACTTACTTTGAGCAAGTACTGGCGGTGCCGGAACGGCAGGAGCGGCGGTTGCTGGTTCAGAAGGGGCGGCAGACACATGAGGAACGCCGGCGCATCAACGCGTCGTACCTCCGCAAGAAACTCGGCGTGGTGAAGCGCCAGTTTGACGTTCCCCTGGCCTCGGTTTCTCTGGGCGTTCGTGGCTCGGTGGATGAAGTTTTTACGTTGGCCGACGGCTCGATGGCCCCGTTCGACTATAAATTTGCGGAGGACCGAGGCCGGGTTTACCACAACCAGAAGCTGCAATCCGTGCTCTATGGCCTCCTCATCCGCGAGACCTTTCAGTGCCCAGTGCACCGCGGCTATCTCTGCTACCTCCGCTCCAAGCACAAGATCGTGACCATCGAATTCGACGACGCCGACTTTGCCGAAGCCAAGATCGTTCTCCACGAAATCCTCGACATCATCCAGACCGGCCGATTCCCCAAGGCCACCTCCTGGAAATCGCGATGCCGCGACTGCTGCTACCGAAATATTTGCATTCAGTAGACCTCTCGTCGCAACTCGCTTGTTGACTAGGGACTTGCGGCCGAATAAACTTGCGACAGGGCTTCGAAAAGCCTCCCAATCGCCGTCAAGGAGACGTACCCATGGCTCCTTACAGCCATTTGAGATTCCGCCCTAACTTCTTGGAGAATAACGATTTGTTTCCATAGTGCGGTCGAAGCGCCTCATCCACCAAAACAAGGATTGAAACAGAAATCGGCAGTGATCTCGCCATGCGGACTGTATGTCGAAGCGCCTCATCCACCAAAACAAGGATTGAAACGGGGACGGTGGCGATGATGGTTCCCGTGACCGTGGTATGTCGAAGCGCCTCATCCACCAAAACAAGGATTGAAACTAGTAACCACCCGCCGATGGGAAGCTGTCGAGGTACAGGTCGAAGCGCCTCATCCACCAAAACAAGGATTGAAACATCAGGCGCTGAACCTAAGTCTCGGGGCCCGGCCGGGTCGAAGCGCCTCATCCACCAAAACAAGGATTGAAACCCATCAGGGCCAATGACAGACACGTTGGCCGGTCGATCGTCGAAGCGCCTCATCCACCAAAACAAGGATTGAAACGCACCTAATGCCTTCAACGCCTCCAGCGTGATCACATGTCGAAGCGCCTCATCCACCAAAACAAGGATTGAAACCCGAACATGCAAATCACTTCGATGTTCTGGCCAGGGGTCGAAGCGCCTCATCCACCAAAACAAGGATTGAAACACCCATCGACCATCGCCCCAATATTCAAGGTGATCGTGTCGAAGCGCCTCATCCACCAAAACAAGGATTGAAACATCGCTCCAGGAGTCTCACGATGCCACTGACGCGCGTCGAAGCGCCTCATCCACCAAAACAAGGATTGAAACTCGTCTACAAGCCCGGCGGTCTCGGTGCCGGGGCGGTCGAAGCGCCTCATCCACCAAAACAAGGATTGAAACCCCGAGAGAGAGAGCATGCGATCCTGCAAATGCGAGGTCGAAGCGCCTCATCCACCAAAACAAGGATTGAAACATGCGATCTCTGTGTTCCTCGTGCGCGAGCAGAAGGTCGAAGCGCCTCATCCACCAAAACAAGGATTGAAAC